>Ga0209777_10005960_pt1 | contig 13870 bp, 11 predicted proteins | sample FrelakmetHBP12HB_FD_187147 | JGI IMG/M metagenome (GOLD analysis project Ga0209777, IMG submission 187147) | Freshwater lake sediment microbial communities from the University of Notre Dame, USA, for methane emissions studies -HBP12 HB (SPAdes)... | ecosystem: Environmental > Aquatic >...
CCAACCAGTTCGCCATCCTGCCAACTCTCAACTGAGTGGGCATAGCCTTCCTGGTGCAGGCAACAGTAGGCGTCAACCATCTCATCCACAATCCAGGTACCGTTCTGGTGCGGCCTCTTAATCTGTGCGCATTCGCGAATAACCTCTTCAAATGCTTGATCCAGCGTAATCTTAAAAGGCCCCTGTTTTATGGTGCGCGCAAGGCGTTTCGACACACAGAGATCTTTGGGCTTAAGCATAAGACGGGGGTCAGGAGACCACCATAAGATGGGCGTGTCTTCTGCATACCAGGGAAAAAGGCCCATCCGGTATGCAAGCAGCAGTCGCTTCATGCTCAAATCACCACCCACCGCAAGCAGCCCGTCCGGGTCTGCATGTTCTGGAGGCGGAAACACGAGCTTGTCGGTAAGTTGGTAGACTGGCATAATATCAGGGGTTAGGGGTTCGTGTCTATCAGGCTGTTGAAAAACACCCATCTGTCCCGACCTGCGTCGGGATTGCGCTCATTCCCGATAGCTGTCGGGATCATTGCGACGTACTGTAAAGTACGACTCATTCCTCACGATTTCGCGCGCCTTGCATCCGGATGTTTTTGACCAGCCTGGGGAAAAACTACTTTTTCAACAACCTGATAGGGGTTGCAATGGGGAGAGCGAAGCCCGTCAGATACTTATTTCAAAAATATCCTCAATTGCTTCCTGTTGCGTTTCAAAAACACTTCTTTCGGTCCTGTTTCTTAACTCAAGGCAATTGCAGGTCACAGGGATATTTTCTTTTTCATAATATTCCAGCGCCTCATTATTCCAGGTAATGGGAAACAGCCGGCATATGGAGGGAATAATTCTTCTGGGCAGCCGCTCTTCCGCTGCCAGCTTGAATAATATGCATCCCTTTTGTTCCGGCAGGCGGAATATGCAGCACCCTGCGCTCCCGACTTTACTCCTGATGGAATTGCCGCCCAGAAAATCCCTGTCACCGGACCAGTCAGGTTCAAAAAATTCTTCGAACCTGCTGTTGCTGATACGCTCAATCTCCTCCCGGTGCTCCCATATCAGATCGTATGCCTCTTTATCCACATCAGCGCCATACTCGCAGCAGCTATCCCTGCACGGGGAACCCATGCACCCCTGCTCGTCAAAGCCTTTGTGTGCATAGACTTCAGCAGATATTTTTGCGATTCTTATTTTATTCATCTGTTGATAATAGCAAAATTAAGACCCCAGTGCACCTTATTTTACCGGATCCCGCTTTTGTCCAGTAGGTGCAAATCAGCTGATACACAGGTTTTAAAAAATACCTTGAGACTGTTTGTCTGGCACTATCTTTCAAAGTATTCTATAAATACTATAGAGGCATTACCTATGGTTGCCGGCATCTGGCTCGCTATAAGCAGGTAGCCGGTTTATAACCGATCTTCTGAAGATGCGGGGCAACATACATGAAACAAAGAAAGTCTCTTGACCAAACTGAGGAAAAAGCGAAGGGTGCCGGGAAGCCGCAGGTAAAGCAAAGCAACCGCCTCATGCAGGAGAAAAGCCCGTACCTTTTGCAGCACGCGGAAAACCCGGTCGACTGGTACCCATGGGGAGACGCGGCTTTTGAAAAGGCGCGCAGCGAAAACAAGCCGGTATTTCTTTCCATCGGCTACTCGACCTGCCACTGGTGCCATGTGATGGCCCATGAGTCTTTTGAGGATTTGGAAGTTGCCCGTCTGCTCAATGACGCGTTCATATCCATCAAGGTAGACCGGGAGGAGCGGCCTGATCTTGATAATATATACATGCGCGTCTGCCAGATGCTGACGGGGAGCGGCGGCTGGCCCCTCACCATACTCATGACACCGGAGAAGAAGCCTTTTTTCGCCGGGACCTACATCCCTCGTGAAGACAGCTATGGACGCATGGGCATGCTTGACCTGATTCCCCGCGTGAAAGAGCTTTGGGAGAAGAAATACAGCGAGGTGCTTGATTCTGCCGGCAAGTTCGCTGCAGCGCTGCAGAAGACCGAAGACAGCACAGGCGGCAATGACCTCAGCCGGGAAATACTGCAAATGGCTTTCGAGGAACTCAGCCAGCGTTTTGATGAGAAAAGCGGAGGGTTTTCCCGCGCCCCGAAATTTCCAACACCGCACAACCTCTATTTCCTTCTTCGCTACTGGCATCAGTCAAAAGATAAGCAGGCGCTGCACATGGTTGAAAAAACTCTTCAGGAAATGCGCCAGGGCGGTGTCTATGACCACATCGGGTTTGGCTTCCACCGCTATGCTACTGATCCTGAGTGGCTGGTCCCCCATTTCGAAAAAATGCTCTATGACCAGGCGCTTCTTGCCATGGCCTATACCGAGGCATATCAGGCAACAGGCAAAAAAATATATGCCCAGACCGTGCATGAGATACTGAGCTATGTGCTGCGCGCTATGACCTCGTTTGCCGGCGGGTTCTATTCCGGAGAGGATGCGGACAGCGAGGGGAAAGAGGGCAGGTTTTATGTCTGGACCGAGGATGAACTGCGCGCAGTCCTTCGGCCTGATGAGGCTGACCTGATTATCAGGCTGTTCACTGTCAGCAAGGAAGGGAACTTCCATGACGAGGCCACCGGGCAGAACACCGGGGCAAATATTTTCCACCTCACCGGGTCCTTCTGCGAATCTGCCCTTGCGCTGAAAATGACGGAGCATGATCTGTGCATACGCTTTGAAACCGTGCGGGAAAAGCTGTTTGCCATCCGCGGGCAGCGCATTCATCCCCACAAGGATGATAAGATGATCACTGACTGGAACGGGCTGATGATTGCGGCCTTTGCCCGGGCTGCGCAGGTCTTTAATACGCCGGCCTATGCTGATGCTGCAAAAAAGGCTGCCTCGTTTATCCTCAACAATCTGCACACACCCGACGGCAGGCTCCTGCACCGGTACCGGGACGGCGAGGCTAAAGTTGCCGGGATGGCTGATGACTATGCCTTTTTTGTCTGGGGGCTGCTTGAGCTGTACGAAACAACCTTTGAGGCAGAGCACCTGATCACCGCACTTGCCCTGCAGCATGAAATGATTGAACACTTCTGGGACGCTCAGGCCGGAGGGTTCTACTTTAGTGCTGATGATGCGGAGAAACTCCTGGTCCGGCAGAAGGAGATTTATGACGGCGCAGTCCCTTCGGGCAATTCCATAGCCATGCTCAATCTTTTACGCCTGGCGCGCATGACCGGGCAGAGCACCTTTGAAGATAAAGCGCTGGGCATTGCCCGGGCCTTTGCAGAAAGCGTCAGCCGGGTGCCTTCAGCCTATACGCAGCTCTTGACAGCAGTTTCTTTTGCCCGCAGCCCGTCACATGAAATAGTGATTGCGGGAGACCCGCAGGCAGAAGACACGAAAGAAATGATAACGGCGGTGCGCCGTGCTTTTATCCCGAACAAGGTGGTGGTGCTGCGCCCCTCTGATAAAAGATCAGCTGCTATTACCGCCATCGCGCCCTACACCAGAGAACATACGGCCATCGATGGCAGGGCAACCGCATATGTATGCCAGAATTATGCCTGCAATCTGCCGACGACTTCTGTTGACAAAATGCTCGAGTTGCTTAACGTGAAGAAATGAAGGTATCTGTCCAGCGCTACAAAAATCTTACAGCACTGAGCAGCAGTGCAGCAATGCTGGTACGCGGTGCAGCTGAAAGCGCGGTAAAGGAAAGAGGGCTGTTTACCCTGGTGCTTGCCGGCGGAAAAACTCCCCGCCTGCTCTACGGGCTGCTTGCCGCTCCTCCCTGCAGTGAGTCAATGCCCTGGCCCTTCATACATCTTTTTTGGAGTGATGAGCGGTTTGTCCCTGCTGCAGACCCGGCAAGTAACTTCCAGATGGCGCGTGAAGCATTAATTTCAAGGGTTGCGCTCCCGCCCGCAAACATTCACCCGGTTCCCGTAGATGCCGGCAGCCCGCATGCTGCTGCCGCCGCATATGAAACAAGCCTGAAAATTTTTTTTAAAAAGACCAGCTCAGCAGATGCCGGGAGAGGATTATTCCCCGTCTTTGATATGATACTGCTGGGCATGGGAAGCGATGGTCATACTGCTTCGCTTTTCCCCCATGACGCGGCCTTGCAGGAACAGGAGAAATGGGTCACCTCTGTTTCGGGATCTCAGGCAAGGACGCCCGTGCCCCGGGTAACCCTTACGCTGCCGGTTATCAACAGCAGCCGCTGCGTGGTATTTCTCATTTCCGGTGGAGGAAAAAGGGACGCGGCAAATGCAAGTATCAGCAATACGAATGCTGCGCGAAAGATCTATCCCGCAGCCCTGGTGCAGCCGGAAGGGAAACTGCACTGGCTTATAGACGAACAATCAATTTGAACTCAGCACGTTTCTATCCTGCTTCATTACCTTTTTAGTATCCTGAAAACACTGTCCCTCGTTATGTCAAGGAATGCTTCTTTTCGCACCATCCCGTCCATGGCCACGCTATCCCCGCGCAGGGCATCGGAAAAATCCTGGTTGCTGTCAGAAATATTTTTGCTTAGCCTGCGCAGGAGTTTTCGCTCCTTGCCATTGCAGACAAACAAACGCTCCTCGCCCTTGTGCCGAATCTGGTAGCTCACCACCCGCCACACCTTTTCCCGGGGGAAATCGCACGCCGGATGGATAAGCGCTTTGCCGTCTTTTCTGAACGTAAAATAGCTGTACGGTATCCCCTTCTCCTTGGTGAAACCAATATGCCGGTCTATAACCCGCACGATCGCAGGCGGTGAAAAGGAGAGCTTCTGGTGGCACCAGTCCCTGGGGTTGTCAAGCGACGGACAGAGCCCCCGCTCAAGGCACGGGGCATAGAGATTAAGGGCGGTGTGCTCAAGGAGCATATCGCGCAACTGGATAAGCCTGCGGGAAGAAGCCCTGGTGCCGGGGTCGATGAGGATCAGGGTACCATGCGGGGAAAGAAGCTTTTCAAGTATTGGAGCAAGCACGGTAAATGATTCCTGGTCAATCTCGGTGAATACGTTACCCGCGATAATGAGGTCATACTGTGTCTCTTTCGGCAGCAGAGGATGGGGAAAACCCGCAGTCGTTATGGAGCCGGTGCGAAACGAGAGTTCCCATTTGATTGATGCTGATATTTTTTGTGCTGCCAGGTAGCGGCTTGTTATTTCTTTTGCTGTTGTTACATTTTCATCCACCTGATCGATGCCCCACATCGCCACCTTTTGCACGTCCCCAGAAATAACGTTCTGATGTGCCGCAAGATACTCAAGCACCCCCAGGAGAAATGTTCCCGGCCCGCAGCCAAGGTCAAGAATGGAAACATGGGGTTCCGTAAAACTTTTTATATCGGGGTGGGTAAAAAGCTCGTCAAGCACCGGAAGGAGTTTTACCAAGTTCACCGGCAGATAATAGCAGATGTAGGCCCTGCGCAATGCCCTGCTGCGAAACAGATCACCCTTGAAGCTGCTGTCACCGGCGAGGTATTCGTCGGAAATAGTTTTTACCTGCGCAGACAGCAGCTTTACTGCTCTTGATTGGGCATTAACCGGAGATGAAAGACCTGCGTAATGCAGCAGGAGCTGCTCTAACACCGGGGATAGTGTTATGTTTTTGCCGTGCATATATCACTCTTTGACCGCTGCCCCGAGTATTCCGAGCATTTTCTGCTCCATCGTCTTTATTACCTTCAAATTCTGCTGCCTGAGCGCGGCCTTCCAGTCTTCACTTTTAAAACGGTTTTCTGTCGGGTGCAGGATGATGTGTCTGGTAATAAAATTCTGATAAAGGGACGGATATAGTTCCTCAAAAAAATAACAGCCCCCGGTTCTGAGCACCCGGGCAATTTCAGCAAGCCCTCCCCGCCAGTCAAGAACATGGTGCAGCACGCCGAAGCCAAAGACCGCATCAAACATTGCATCGTTATAGGGAAGGCGGAAAACATCAGCCACACAGGCAGATACCGGAGGGTGATCTGATGCAGCAAAACGCTTGCGCGCCTTTATAATCATCTCCCTATCAAGGTCCATAAGATGCAGGCGTGAAGGTTTATATTTTTCAATAATAATCTCTGCCCCGGCCCCCCTTCCAGCGCCGATTTCAAGAACTGTTGAGCCGGGTCTTAATGCTGCGACCCGGTGGAGAGCGTTGATTTCCAAACGCTGCTCGAAAACCCGGGCAGGATTATTGACCGCCCACCGCTCTGCCCAGTTGAGTTTCATCTGTTCCGGCTCCTGCGGTTACTTTGATATACTTCATTAAGAGAGTATGTTTAGCCCTTTTCGATGCGCAAGAGTGATTTAAGTAATTTTATGAGGCTATTTCCCGTTAATTAAAACCGTCCCTATTTATTCCTGCCTCTTGACCCCGTTTATCACGCGAGAGCGGGACAAGGCATGAAGCCGGTCAAAACATCATTCGCACAACAGCAACCGCGACAATAATGCCTATGGCATCAGCAATAACGCACACCGGTACCAGATACTTTGTTTTGCGGATTCCCACCGCACCAAGGTAAACGGCAAGCACATAAAAAGTCGTTTCCGCGCTGCCGATGATAACCGCGGAAATCCTGCTGGCAAGTGAATCAGGGCCGGTACTCTTGACGATATCGGTAAATACTGCCGTGGACGCGCTTCCGGAGAGGGGCTTGATGAGCGCTATGGACAGCACTTCCGGGGGAATGCCCAGCCCTGATAGGGAGCCGGCAAGCGCTGTCCTTATAATATCAAAAGCCCCTGATGCCTGGAACGCCTTGACCGCGATAAAAATGGCAAGCAAATAGGGGAATATATTTATGGTTACCTGGATGCCCTCTTTTGCTCCCGCGACGAACGAGTCATACACGCGTACCTTTTTAAAAGCAGCGTAGAGCACGGTGAACAGTATAAAGGCCGGGATCATGAGCTGGGAAATAAACGTGATGGTTTTCATCGGGCAAACCTCCTGAAGAGAAACAGGATGCAGAGAGCAATGACCGCGGAGATCACGGTTGCGCAGATTGTGGGCAGCACGATGCCCGAAGGATTTGCCGCCCCGAAATCTGAGAGGATGCCGACCACGGTAAAGGGGATGAGTTGGACGCTTGCCGTGTTGACGACAATGAAAAGCATCATCTCAAAGCTCAGGGTGTCCTTTTCCTCGTTAAGCGTCTGCAGGTCCTGCATGGCCTTGATGCCCAGCGGTGTTGCCGCATTGCCGAGGCCGAAAAAGTTTGCCAGCATGTTGAGCGTGATGGAGGATATCGCGGGATGGTCGTCAGGAATGGTTTTAAAGAGGCGGGTGATGAGGGGCCTGAACAGATGGGATATCCGGTGGATGAGCCCTGAATCCTCGATGATCTTTGTTATGCCGAGCCACAGCGACACGATGCCGAGCAGGTAGAGGGATATTTCAACGGCAGCCTTTGCCCCTTCAAAGATGGCCTTGGTGAGTTCCTCAAGCCTGCCGGTACAGACCGCTGTTATTACACTGACAGCAATAAGAATAAGCCAGATGACATTCATGGCGCAACTTTACCACTATATCGTTTTCTGAGTCAAAGGTATTTGAGGATAAAACCTGAGGCAGGCAGTCATTTTTTAATAACTTCAATGATGACTTCTTTTTGAACCTGTCACTCACTTATCCTGTGACTAATAGCAGAAGTCGCTCATTTTAACCATTAAGTTGACACCACAATATATAGGTGCAAAAAAGGCAGAGCAAGGAAGCCCGAAGAAAGACTAAAAATAAATCTGTCCTTTTATCCCCAAGTAGGCGCATACATGGCGAACGCGTGAAGGAAAACTGAAAAGCCCGCATTGGCGGCTGTCGCAGGACGCGGCAGCGGACAAGCAGTCGCTGGCTTTGTGATCGCAAAAAAGAAAAAAGCGGTTGAAGAAAAGAAATATCTTCAACCGCTTGACAATTTAATCAGTGGCTGTCGCCGATTCTTTATTCAAGATCATCATTTTTCGTCTGACGGCCAGTTCTTCTTTGGCTGCTTCGTTCATAAAAAAGACCTCCCTGTTGTTTCTTGCTACATAGCATGAACTGTCCAAGAAGGTCTGACATAGCTACAATGTTTAAATGGTTTCAGTGCTCGTCGTTGTGGGCTCTATGCTCGTGGTACTTGACGGCACTGAGGTTGTTAAACTGATCGAAGTGGTTGGTTCCGCCGAGGTAGTAGCTTCTACCGAGGTGGTTGCCTGAGCTGTAGTGGTCACCTTAGCTGTAGTCGTGGAGGTTGATTCTACACTTGTCGTGCTCTCAGGTGCTGAGGTTGTTGCCTGGGCTGTTGTTGTGGCCTCTACCGAGGTTGTCGTTAGTATGGGTTCAGTGCTCGTCGTCGTGGGCTCTATGCTCGTGGTACTTGACGGCACTGAGGTTGTTAAACTGATCGAAGTGGTTGGTTCCGCCGAGGTAGTAGCTTCTACCGTGCTTGTCGACTCTATCGAGGTTGTCGTTGGCACAGGCTCACTGCTTGTCGTTGTGGGTTCTATGCTTGTCGTGCTCTCAGGTGCTGAGGTTGTTGCCTGGGCTGTTGTTGTGGCCTCTATCGAGGTTGTTGTTAGTATGGATCTAAAAAGATCATCGCGATCTCTTGAACCGGCTGCTTCTAAATATTCCTGTCCATCAAGTACTGTAGCTATTTGAAAATAAGTTTCATTATTATCCCAGTCTAGATCTTCTATAGAATCAATTGCAGCCCCTTCATTATAGGTTCTTACACGCATACTATTATCTTCTGAAATGCCAGTATGCCAAGTTGACATATCAAAATTATTTGGGCTCAAAGCATCATAATACATCTCCTCTGTTGAAAAAATTGTTGCATTACCATCTGCACCTTCTCCTCGAACACTGTACCAGCCTGTACTATTGTCTCCTACAGGTAATCTAACACCCAAGTATCGCGGAGCCCCTAAATATCCTGGCTCGGGATCAGCTCCCGGAATAAACGTCTGTAGAACCTGTCCATCTTTTAAAAGTGTTACATTACTGATGCCTTTATTAAATACTACCATTATATTATGATAAAATAAAGGACCTCCAATAAGCTCGTCTGTATAATTTGAAATGATATATATTATGCCGAAATAGGGATTTGAGGGTGTGGATTCGGTTTTTACAAAAATCGGAGATGACAAAGAACTTCTTTGACCAGTAGTATCTGTATCAAGATTAAAAGGTTTATAGAGATTCCCCCCTGTTGTTGCTGCAGCATACCATGCTGGTTCCTGTCCGCTCACAGTAAATGCATAGTTTGCTTCGCGAGCTGATGTTCCAGGCCAGGTTTGAATAATATTGCCATTCTTAATGAGTTGTACCTGTTCAGTTCCATTTAATGAAAGAACCTGAATATTACCTGAAAGTGTCTTTCCTGCCTGAGGGGCGATTATGCCGCCCGGCTCATAACCCTCTATATTTAAAAACACCAGAGGACCCTTGCTGATGAAAGTCTTCCCTTGCTTCATCCCCTGTAGTATGTTGTTAAAACTTAAAACTCTATTTTCAATTTTACAGTATGTTCTGAACGTACCGGGGGGGCGACTATTTTGTTGACCTGCTAGCATAACGTCGTTACCAGCAAGGGCAGTAATTTTATACCCGCAGTTTAATAAGTGAAAATATTCAAGCTCTGCAAGATCATTCTTTGAAGTATATGCCCAAACGCTCATTGCATCCCCATGGTCATCAAGGCCTACATCCATAAAAAGTTCAAGAGCGGTCATCCAGGAAGCTAATGGAAAAACAGGATGTTCATAAGTTATTAAACCTCCCTGCTGATGTTCATGCCTTATTGCAGGGAGTGCCTGTAGTTCTGGAAACACACCGCCCCACCCAGAGTATCCAAGATTTTCTCCCAGTGAGAAATAATGACCGGACCTTATAACCCCCCGCTCACTACGATACGTGGAGATGAATTCAGAGGTGCTCTTAGATTCATACTCTGCTTTCATTGCATCAAAACCCACAAACTGTTCCTTGTTATCCTTACTAAAATAAACATAATTGTAATTTTCTGCTTGTGCAACCATGGCGGCATATTCAGATCCCGCATCAATAATGGGAAGGTCATGATGAGTATGGGTATGATGGTCTCCGTTATACCACCCCTGTGATTTAACATTAAATACCTCTGACAAATGATATTCTATGGAGATAGGAGTATTGACATCGGTTATTAAAATTTGCTCGTTAACTATCGGCTCAAAGGTGAACCCGTGGTAAATGGTTATAGTGCTTTTGCCAAGGGGAAGATAGGTTGAGAAACTGCCATCTGTGTAAAACCAGCCTTCATTATAAAAAAAGTTTTTATAATAGGTGAAACTGCCATCAGGCGGGATATCCTGTGTTTCTTTATAATAAATGTTTTCACCATTCATAATGATTTTGCCATAGGTCTTTGTATCAGGAAGCCACAAGCACACTCTTGCAGGGAGGAGATTTCCATCCTCATCTTTTATGATAACAGTGACATTGGGGACTAACACGGTGACTTGACAGGTAACTTCATTTGACCACATGAAATCATTATCAAGCACTCTAAAATATATTGTATGGGTACCGGGAGAAAGCGTTGAAGTTTGAAACCTATTCTGCAGACTGATAATTCCATCAATATCTGATCTCCATTCATAACCGATAACGCGCCCGTCTAAATCGTTACCATAGCCGGCAAATGAAAATATTTTATTCTGAACAGCTGCACTCGGTGAGGCAATGTAAATCTCCGCAGTGGGTTGGCTATTAGGTGACGCCGCAGCTTTAACCCATACCGGACTGGTTATTGCCCAGGATCCATCCCACTGGTTTACGACAATATAATAAAAGCAGTCTTGGGTGAAAAGGTTGTCAGTGACAGTAAAAGTTCCATTCTCATCTCGTACGTTCTGTTGATATATTAGCTCGTAATTTCTTGCTATCCCGTTATCAGTGCTTTTATATAGGCTAATAGTACCTATTGTATAAGTTCCATTTACATTAACATAAATTTCTGGCGGTGCTGCACTCTCTATCGAGCTGCCCATGAGATTTCCATTTACTTTAAAATCAACTACAATTTTTTTACCGTTTGTTGCGTAGGTATGCCTGTTACGGATAGCGTTCAAAATGCTTTCTCTGTCTAAACGCTCAGCATATACTGCGGTAAGCGCTGTTTTCCCAGGTTCACTATCGTGGGTATCAGAGCCTCCTACAATACCAAGCCGGTGGCCTGCATTCCATCCGTCTTTAACTGTGTCAATATACGATACCCCACCGTTGATAGCCTCTACATTATTAATCCATTCATCGACGGCAATCGGATAACCCCATGATATGTCTTTGTTGTATCCAGGCTCTTCGCCAGGGTGTGCTATATGACCGTAAAATGCAAAGGGATCATTATTCAGCGCGCGGATTAGCTTTTCAAGGTTATCATAGTTAACATTATTAGACCGATAAATATTTTCATTATCTCCGTTAAAGTAAATAGGGACGTGATGTTCCGGAGACGTTTGGTCTGCATTGCGTGACCACTCGTATCCCAGGATAGCTACAAAGCTATCAGACAACATGTTATAGTTAACAACCGTCTGTTTCAAAAGAGACCAATCAGCATCAGTTATACTGTAATCATGGTCAGTCAAGGCACAAAAATCAAGCTGATATACATCCCGTGCAGTCATAAGGGTGTCTTCTGGGGATTTTCCACCCTGTCCAGCAGTGTCGGCTGATACCAAAGTATGAACATGAAGATCGCCAAAATAAACTTTTGGGTTAGTTGTTGTTGTAGTTCCTGGCTCAATAGTCGTGGTAACCTGTGGTACAGAAGAAGTTGTAGTTGAAGACATTACAGGCCCAGTGGTTGTGCTGGCTGGTGTCGTAGTAGTAATTGCGGGACATGGCTGCTCGCAGGCTGGTGTAGCACACCCACCACAACCAGGAGCAGGATCGCATAAATCACCTTTTCCATCACCGTCTGCATCCAGCTGCAGGGGATTACAAATAGTAGGGCAGTTATCACATACATCTCCTATACCATCTGAGTCTGTATCTTCCTGATTCATGCTGCATTTGCCAGTACCACAATCAGCATCACTATGACAGGTTTTGTTCACATCTGAGATGCACGTGCCAAGCAGCGGCCCGTTGGGTGTATGAGGGCAATTATCTATATTATCAGGGATACCATCACCATCTGAGTCAATGAGTGGGACGGATGTAGTAGTGCTATCTATGAGAACAGTTATGGTGACGGTATCCGTAGCAGTTCCGCCAGGGCCTATGGCTGTTATTGTGTATGTGACGGTGCTTGTGGGCGATATAGATATTGATCCACTTGTGCTTACACTGCCAATGCCATTATCAATAGTGCATAAACTTGCATGAGTCGAAGTCCATGTAAATACGGTTGATTGCCCTATGTTATTAATTAGCACGGGGATAGCTGAGATAATAGTTACTGTGGGTCTTGGTTGAACCACTGTAACAGTAACCCTTTCAAGGTGGGATGTTCCTCCGGGACCAGTTGCCGTGATGGTGTATATTGTGCTCCATGCGGGCGATACTGATATTGATCCGCTTGTGCTAACAGTGCCAATGCTGTTATTCATAGTGCATGAAGTTGCATTGGTCGAGTCCCAGGTAAGTGTGGTCGATTCACCGTAATTGATAGTTGCTGGAGCAGCGGAAATAATTGCTGTAGGACGTGGAAAGGTTGCAGTAATTGTAACATTTGCAGTATTGTATGTTCCTCCGTGACCAGTTGCAGTGATGGTGTATGTAATTGTTTGTGCTGGTGTTACCATAATTGAGCCGTTTGCGTCTACAGTACCGATGCCCTGGTCAATTGTGCATGAAACTGCACCAGTTGAAGTCCAGCTCAGAGTTGCTAATTGCCCGAAATAAATATTTGGGGGATTTGCCGTAATGTTTACTGCTGGTGTCGTTGGTATGGTAGTTACTGGCTCAATAGTCGTGGTAACCTGTGGTACAGAAGAAGTTGTCGTTGATGACATTACAGACCCAGTGGTTGTGCTGGCTGGTGTCGTAGTAGTAATTACGGGACATGGCTGCTCGCAGGCTGGTGTAGCACACCCACCACAACCAGGAGCAGGATCGCATAAATCACCTTTTCCATCACCGTCTGCATCCAGCTGCAGGGGATTACAAATAGTAGGGCAGTTATCACATACATCTCCTATACCATCTGAGTCTGTATCTTCCTGATTCATGCTGCATTTGCCAGTACCACAATCAGCATCACTATGACAGGTTTTGTTCACATCTGAGATGCACGTGCCAAGCAGCGGCCCGTTGGGTGTATGAGGGCAATTATCTATATTATCAGGGATACCATCACCATCTGAGTCAATGAGTGGGACGGATGTGGTCGTCGGTTCGGTCGTGGTAGTGGTCTGCTCAATGGAGCTGGTGGTAGTGCTGGACGCCGGGATCGTGGTGGACACCGCTTCACTGGTGGTGGTCACCGGCACGGTGGTCGGCTCAGGCGCTGAGGTTGTTGAAGTAGAAGAGGTAGTTGTTACCTCAAGCGTTGTTGTGGTCGGCACCATAGAAGTCGTAACCTGAGCTGTTGTTGTGACCTCTATCGAGGTTGTAGTTGGCACAGGCTCAGTGCTCGTCGTTGTTGGTTCTATGCTTGTCGTACTCTCAGACACTGAGGTTGTTGTACTAGAAGAGCTAGTTGTTACCTCAAGCGTTGACGTTGTCGTCACGAGCTCAATGCTCGTCGTCGTGGGCTCTATGCTCGTGGTGCTCGACAGCTCAGTCGTGGTGCTGGTAGTCTCTGGAACAGTGGTGGTAGTTGCAGGATTAGAATTTACGAAGAATGTCCCTGCAACAGCATTTACCAGTAACGACAGTCCATTGGTATCTTGTATAGAGACCTGTGTAGGATTAAGTGGTATTGAAACACCATAAT
>Ga0209777_10005961_pt1 | contig 13870 bp, 13 predicted proteins | sample FrelakmetHBP12HB_FD_187147 | JGI IMG/M metagenome (GOLD analysis project Ga0209777, IMG submission 187147) | Freshwater lake sediment microbial communities from the University of Notre Dame, USA, for methane emissions studies -HBP12 HB (SPAdes)... | ecosystem: Environmental > Aquatic >...
CATTGCCTGCGAGATGGCTGGCAAATTTTCCATCTACAGAGACCCCTTACCAGCCATCGCACTCACCACCAACACCTCTTCCCTGACCGCCATTGCCAACGACTTCGGCTATGACGAGGTCTTTGCCAGACAACTCCGAGGGCTGCTGAACAAAGGTGATGTAGTCATCGGCATTAGCACCAGTGGTAACTCTCCCAATGTCATCAAGGCAATAGAGGAAGCAAAGAAAAATGGTGCTGTCACTGTAGCTCTTACCGGCCAGGGAGGTAAGCTCAAGAAAATTGCCAAATACGTCCTCTCAATCCCCTCAACCGACACGCCACGGGTTCAGGAAGCCCACATCGTTGCCGGGCATATTATCTGTTACCTCGTGGAGACCGCCCTCTTTGGAACAAACCTGCCTCCCAGCACATCTCGCTCAGCCCGGCGGTAGTTCTCCATCGTCCCTGTGTCAATAACATAACCCCTGGTCACATACCCGTATAATCTGGCTCCCTTACCAACCAAGGCTGTGAGCCATGAGCCATGAGCTACGAGCCATCCTTCCGCAGAAGGATGACCTGAACCGGTGTGGTCTGTCGGCGTCACAAATGTAGCGCAGGTCTTTAGACCTGCCCCAGGCACTTCCGCCGGATCAACCGATGCTTCTGCCCCATTGACCACCCATGACTCAATATGCTATAAATCCACCATAGCCAAAGAGAGTCATCAGCCTGATGAAGTTAAATCTTCGTTTTATTCAAGAAAACCTCCTGACCCCCTCACAGAACCTATTGTCCTCTCTGAGGGGCAGCCCGCAATGAAAGTCCTGGTCACTGGCGGGGCGGGATACGTCGGCAGTGTGGTCGTTGATGAGCTCCTCACCGCAGGGCACCAGGTCATTGTCCTGGACAACCTGCAGCAGGGCCACAGGCCAGCAGTCTCACCGGCGGCAGAGTTTATCCCGGCCGATATCTGCGATCCCGATGCACTGAGCAACCTCTTCCGCCAGTCCGGGATCGATGCCGTGATGCACATGGCCGCAGAGACAGTCATCGAATTCTCCATCACCGACCCCAAAAGATACTTTGTCACCAACGTGGTTGGTGGCATCAACCTCCTCAACGTAATGCTCAAACACAGTGTCCACAGGCTCATCTTCTCCTCCACTGCTGCGGTGTATGGAGAACCGCACACAGTGCCCATAGAGGAGGACCATCCCACGAGTCCCATAAATGCCTACGGTGCCTCCAAGCTCATGTTCGAGCAGATCCTCGAATGGCACGGCAGAGCCTATGGACTCAAGCACATCTCGTTCAGATATTTCAATGCCGCCGGGGCAACCGAAAGTCTGGGAGAAGCCCATCGTCCCGAAACGCACCTCATTCCTAATGTTCTCAATGCAGCCCTACATAAGAAGTCTGTTTCCATATTTGGCACCGATTACCCCACAAACGATGGAAGCTGCATTCGTGACTACGTCCATGTGTCAGATATCGCCAGAGCACATGTCCTCGCGCTGGAGAAACTCGACCTCTTTAACGGCAGAGCCTACAACCTGGGCAATCAACAGGGCTATTCGGTTATTGAAGTAGTCGAAGCAGCTAAGAAAGTCACTGGTGTAGATATCCCCACGAAGGTCTGCCCCAGGCGCGCTGGTGATCCCGCCGTTCTGGTAGCCAGTTCTAACCGTGCCAAATCAGAACTCGGCTGGAAGCCACGATTCCCTGAACTCGAATCTATTGTAGAAAGCGCCTGGAGATGGATGCCTGAGCATCCAGGAGGATATGGAGACTGAACAATGAGGTCAACAAAATATGATTACCTCTGTTCCTCTTCCTCAACCTTCGCCCGCCTTTCTCCTACATACTTGATCAGCATCAAGATCACCCCTGCAGCCAGGAAAAAGTAGGCATACACCGCCAATTCCTCTGCCACTCCTTTCCCTCCCGCAGCCAGGGTTATAGCAGTAATCAGCAATAAACCCAGAGCTATCCCCACAGCTATCCTCGGCTCCTGCCAGAGGATGGCTACGGCAATAACAAGTATGATGAGAGGCGCCAGCACCAATAGAGCGAGTATGGCAAGCGCAGACACAACTATCGACTTAAGCTTTTCTTTAAGGCTCATACAGTGACTCTTACACTACACTCTATCTCTTCTTGTCTTAAGCCTTCTTCCCCTTCTCCAACCCCACACCAGGAAACTAACGCAGCCAACAAGGGTCAACCCGGAGACCATCCATCCCAGATATAACAAACTCTGTGGCTGGTAGTAAAGGGTGATAGTGAATTCCTCCCCCGTCCCCAGCTCCGCAGGATCAATATACCAGGCATTGGCATAGCCATTAGCCGTGAAATGCTCCTCGCTGGAGATCGCCCCCTGGAAGAAAGCCTCCATCCAGTTCGTATCACCACCTTGGGAGTTGACATAGGCTTTCCACTGGGAATCATAGCTTTCAGAGAAGACAAGGAAGAATGGCTCAGTAGCATTAGTTACCTTAACCTGATATTTAGTCGCATTGACCTTCTCAAAGGAAATATCTGGGGCATGACTGCTACTCCCAGCACTATGCTCCTGGATGAATTCACTCTGGCTTGAACTGACCTGCTCCGATAAGAAAAGTACCGCTTCTCCTGGAGTAAAGCTATCCGAGCTAACTACTTCAAACATCTTGTCTATGCTGCCGCTAACTAGAACAGTATTTGAGGCCGCATAAATCTGCGACGGATGCCAGTAGATGTTACGGTAGAAGTCCAGCTTACCGAAGGACTTCTCTAGCACAAGTCCTCGTTGACCCTTCAGGTTGCTTTCATATTGACCGAGCGAAGTGCTGATCCAATATGGGTGACCTATTATGAACTCCCAATTGGTGTCTCTATGAAGTACGATGTATTTGACGTTTAGGAGTGCCAGGGTTTTCGCTACTTGGCTAGTTTCAGACTCCGAATCCGTCTGCGACAGCGTTGTGGCTACTTGCAGTGGCAACTCAGGGTTGGCACTGTTGGCAACCGAAATCACCGGTCTGCGAATTAGCCACTCGGTGGGATCCATGCCATTGTAACCATGTTCCCATGAATAATCTGCATAGCCTGCTCTTGAGAATGGCAGGCTGAACACCCTAAAGTCTCCATCTTGAGAATCTAGCCAACTGGCTGCATCCTCATAGTATTCGGGAACTTCGAAGCGCGCTGAGGGAATCACCTTCCCGCCTGAATAAATGATGCCCCCAGTCCAGAAAGGATACGCGTATACGCCAAAAAGCAAGATAACCACAGACAGCAAGAACAGGTTCCTGCCAACGCCATAGACTCTACTCTTGAGCGTGATAACGCATCTTGCTCCCAGCTTATGGTAAACGAAACTGACACTCCATCCAATCAAGAAGGCGTAGCTCAATGCCAAAAAGACACCAACATTGACGTAGACATTTCTAATAAGCCTGAGCAACCAAGTATTGCTGGTTATCAATTCATTCAAATGACCCAAAGGGGGGTTGAAGCCCTTGATGAGGAAGATGGCAGCCAGGGCCATGAGTGAAAAGAATGTGAGCTCTTTATACCTTGGTTTGAAAAGAAGCCCGACAAACGCCAGTAACGGAATCAAGAAGCTTATAGCTACGAAGGGGGTTGAAAGATAAGTGGAGCCCCAAGTATAGTATGGGTCTCCTTTATAGCCCTCGCCTAGACCCCACCAACCACCGAGGCGCATCGCATCCAATACGCTGGCGCTAGCCGTTTTATATGTCCATATGTCAGATTGGCTAATAGTGGTGTATTCAGCTCCAGCAACCAGCGAACGCAAGTGGAGCGCAAAGTTGATGAGCCAATAGGCGTTCAGCCCCAGCCAAATGACGCCGAAGAGGCCAAGAAATCGAAACGCTCTCCATCTCGCTGAACCATCTATCGTTAAGATGTGAAAAACAAAGTATGATAGCAGAATAAGCCAGGCGAAAACCATGTATCTAGGGGCGGAATTTGAGCCATTAAGCGTGAAGACCCAGACAAGCGATAGAAGCAACGCAAACTTGAACCCCTTACCATCCTTAAGTCCTGCAATGAATAGGCCCAGTATTAGAGGAAAGAAGGAGAAGAAGAATATGGCCAGGGTAAGGCTAGGCCAGATGTGAATAAGGGCAAAAGGACTCATCATATAGAAAACAGCGGCTACGATGCCGGCTAATGGTTGTTCCTTTCTGCCTTTCATGAGCACGTAAACCAGGTAATACATAGAAAGACCCGCGCCAGTAAACCAGATGTAGAACAGGGTTCTCTCTACCGCAACAAGGGGTATCCCTAGAACATTGGTCAAGCCTAACAACAGGTCGTAAGGGATAAAGTAAGACATGGATTGCAGATTGGCTCTCCCTAAATCACCGAACCCAGCCTCCCAGGTATACAGCCCGCGAGAGAAGGCCAGTGCTCTATCCAGGCCACCGGGGTAGTCAATATAGCTAATTGGCAACCCGTCCTTGAACCAGGTCAAAGCAAGAGTCCCCAGCATTAGGATCATGACAACCGGGATAGCTTGGTCTCTATACTTCGATAAAGATGCTCTTATCATTCCTCGCCCAAGCAAGCCGTTGACGGCAGCGATTTGAGAGCTGTTGAGATGAGCCATCAGGCCCGACACGGACCACCTGCCCAAATGCTCCCAACAGAGTTCCGACAGTCAGTGACCAGGTGCGCCACTGTTGAAGACCAACCTTCAATACAGCCAGAGCCTGCATCATTTGGCTGGTCGGAATGCCTCAAGGAAGTATCTTTCAAAGATGCGCGCTGTCTCATCCCAAGAGAACTCTTGGGAGTACTGATACCCCTCCAGAGACAACTTACTATGACATACATCATCAACCAATAGCTTCTTCAGTCCTTCAGCAAAAGCCGCATTGTCTTTAAATGGCGCCTTTACCACGCCATACTTGTGATCAACGAAACACGGCAAATCGTATTCCACCACCGGCGTGCCCACACTTATGGCATCCAGGTAGACAATAGCGAAGCTTTCAAAGTAACTCGGCAGGATCAAGATTCTTGACTTGCACAAAAGGTCATACTTTTCCCTTCCATATTTTGGGCCTACAAAACTGATATCATATCCGAGATTCATTGCCCCCAATTTTCTTTCTAACCTATGCGAATAAGCATTTTTGCTGCCAATAAAGACTATCGACAATGGTTTATCATAGATTCTCCTAAGATTCTTAAGGATGTCTGGGATTTCATCTATACCCTTCTGTTCGTAGAACCTCCCAAGAAAACAGATGTCGTAGATCTTGTTCTTCCCACTGAGGTCAGCGGCACCAGTGTACTCTCTGCCATACCTCACAATAAGAACGTTCCTATTCTTCGTTAACAAGTACTTCTTGTCGTTTTCATTTATGCTCACCAGTAGATCCGCCTTCTTTTGCAGCAAGAAGAACAGGCGCTGGTTAAACCACCCATAGATGTCTATCAAAGAGGGCACCCTGATCTTGTTCGTGTAGGCATATCTGTACCCCTTCCACGGACTCGGAAGGATCATATGATTAATGGCAATCCAGTAAGCGTTTCTATTGCGAAGTTTGAGCAAGAAACCGAACAGAGTGTCGGGCCAGGCGTCTGAGTGAGTGACAATAACGTTCCTTTCGTGTGCAAATCTCTTGATTAGCCTCAATGATCTCAACATAACCATACAATACAATAGTAGGAAGCCGACCTTACTTGTTACTTTTGGGCTATTTTCAAATAGATTGACGACTTGTAGGTTGCTATTCGTCTCGCACTCTTTGAATGAAGTGGTGTGGCCAAAATAGTTCACGCACAAATATGTGCGTGCCCACCTGACGATAAGTTCATGTGCACATGTCCCCCCCCCACCAAGTGCATCTCCCCAAGAGCAGAGTAAGACACTATGTATTGCTATGTCCTTTGCAGGTCTCTCCATGAGTCTTCCTCCTTAACAGATGCGGCGCCGTGTGTCGTGAGCTTTTGCGGCACAACAGTGATTCAAGCCCATGCATCTTCGTAGAATGGCAGTTTCCCTTCTCCTCTTGTCAGCCTCTGCAGCATTCTCAGACTTAAAGTCATCCTTGAAAGGCGTATGCAGTATATCGCCGTTAACCAAGAAGCCAGTCACGCCTTCAATCCTGAGGAGCTCCTTCGCACTTTCAATTGCGGAAGGCGAAATGTCTATCCCTATGGTTTTTATCCCTTCTTTGGCCAGCGCACACGAAACCCTTGAAAGACCAGAGCCCACCTCCAAAAACAGTCAGTCAGTCATATTCATATTCTTGCTTATGTGCGCAAGTGCATCCCGAAGCTCGGGCTCGTTCTCCAAGTCCATCCTCTTGACGCGCTGACTTCCGTACCTTGCATCCCACGCCTTCTGGGTAAGAATCAAGTCACCACTCATGCCCGGCGGCAGCATTGCAGGAACTCCATCGCGACTCGCTGCTGATGCCCCCTCTTCAGTACCTTCTATCTATCTATGACCGCAATGTTGTAGGACAAATAGTGCTTGACCAGAGGCACCTTGGCCAGAATGTCTTCAAGAAGATAGATCACCTTCAAAGCTGATTCGCTCCTTGTGGGGTACACATGGCTTTCGGTGCAGACAAAGGTCACATCTTCGAAATTGGATGATACAAGATTTCGAAAGTACTTCCCAGTGAAATGCTGATGACCCCTCATCAATGTCATATGGACATACAGGATAGGGTTGTATCTGTTTGCTTCAATGACAACCACCCATCCACCCTTCCTAGAAACCCTTCGCATCTCAGCAACTGCGGCCTTGTGATTCTCAACATGGTGAAGCGTGTCCTTTTCGAACACACCGTCGAACGCATTGTCTCGAAACGGTAGGTAGCAAGCATCAGCAACTATAAGGTCTAGGTTATCCGCAGCAACATTCGGCCAGTTCTCACTTGGCTGGAAATCCACGCCAACCACCCCTTCAGCCTTTCCGGCAAGCATCATGCAATCCCCCCCATCCCCACACCCGACGTCCAAGACCCTATGCGTGTTACTTAACTCCATGCCTGATTTGGCAAGCATTCTCTTCCGCCAACCCAGCACCTTCGGTGGCATGGCCCAGGGCTCTTGCCTGTGCTCGCTGACCCCTGAAAGCGCTTGACCAAATATCTTATCCCAGCTCAACTCAGAGGCAAATTGGATGGCATTCCTGCGGCACTCTTCATAAAATTCATTATTGTTCATAAGTCTGATAACAGCATTTGCCAGTTCCATCTTGTCGTAGTTAATGGCAATGCCCATCGATTTATCTTCAATCACATTTGCTATCCAGGGAACCCTGGTAATTATCAAGGGCAAGCCGCAAGCCATATATTGCTTCGGTTTGGAAGGGTCCGCATAGTAGGTAAAACTTTCCGGATTTGGTTCATAGGCTGCAATACCTATCGCACACGATGCCAGAAGATCCTCAACCTCTTGGTGGCTTTCTACAAAGCCGGTGAATGTTACATGTTCATCCACACCAAGATCACTCACTCTACTCTTCAACTGTGCTTCCAGCAGTCCTGTTCCAATGACCATCAGTCTTGCGTCAGGAACCTCTCTGATTATGTCCGGTAGTGCCTCAATAATCAGATCTACACCCTGATTCTTTCTCAGGTGTCCCATATATGCTATGGCATGCCGGTTTATCTCTCCAATTGGCAAGCGCTTTATCCGCTCAAAGTTCACTCCTATTGGGACAGTCAGCTGGTGAGCCATGTTATCCTTCTTAAGGCCCCGCTTCTCTCGGGCTTCAGCCATAAGTGGGGATAAATTCCAGACGTAGTCGCAATTCTCCAGGCAAAATTTGTCTAACCAATGATATAGTCTGTTCAGGATCCTGTTACTGAATCTTTGAGGATGATAGTCAATCGTATAAAAAACTACTTTTTTGACCCTTCCTACGCGTTTCAGGAGTATTCCCACAAAGGCATTAAGATTATCGGCACCCACGTACAGATCAAAACCTTGTCTTTGGAATAACATCCATGAAAAGGTGTAAAACACATCTTTTAGGTATAGAAAAATCTCTGGGAGCTTCCAACGAAAGGCTTTCTTTTCCTTAACCAGTTTTCCTTTGCTGTATACCTTATAGAAAGAGCGGACATCACTGGTATATGAAAAGGGATGCCCTATAAACAATAGCTTATTGACCTTATTCTTGAGATATCCTTCAAGCTCTTGAGCCGGACCCGTAGCAAAAACATGGGTAACAATTGCCACGTTCAAATTGCCCAGCTTTTCCGACGAATTCATTCAACAGGTCACCCTAGGTAGACCTCGCCATAAACTCGCGCACATAATCCACGATCGCTTTCCTTTCCTCTTCTCCGATAGCATGGTGGTTGCCAAAGAAGAAGGAATTGCGCATGACAAACCTTGAATTTGGCAGTTCACCTACCTTTCGGTAGTTAACAAGCCTCATTGCAGGCTGCTCAGCAATGTTCCCCGCCATGATCGGTCTTGTCTCCACTCCCTTCCCCTCAAGAAAATCCATCAGATCTCTACTGGTAAACGGAGCACCAGGTTTGACTGTTACGGGATATCCGAACCAGGCATGTTTGGTCCCTTCTCTCTCTGTGTGCAGCAGAAGGTAGTCTTCATATTCCCTCAAATTCTCGAACCAAAATCGGGCATTCTGTCGCCGTACTTCCACAAACCTGTCTAACTTTTTGAGTTGGTGGATTCCAAAAGCACCCTGTATCTCGGTAGGCCTGAAATTATATCCAAGGTTCAAGAACAAGAATCTAGGGTCAATCCCTTCGTACTCCTTGGCAATCTTGTCTTTGTCCTTCAAATCCCTAATCCACCCAAAAACCCTCAAAGCTCTGGCCAATTCAGCAAGTTCTTCGTTGTTGGTTAATACCATGCCACCTTCGATAGTAGTTATGTGGTGAGAAAAAAAGAAACTGAAGGTTGCCAGGTCACCAAAGCTGCCTGCCTTCCGTCCCCCTAGTTCTGCCCCATGCGCTTCACAAGCATCTTCTACCACATAGAGACCGTATTCCTTGGCTATTCTCATGATCTCGTTCATATCGCACGGATTTCCCAATAAGTGAACTGGCATTATCGCTCTCGTTTTATCAGTAATGGCCTTCTTTATTTCCCCGGGGTTCACATTGAATGTCTCCAGATCCACGTCAACCAAGACAGGCACAGCACCACAATTGACAATGGGCCAAACCGTGGTTGCCCAGGTTACTGCCGGCGTTATTATCTCGTCCCCTGGTTTGATTTGGTTCTTAATAACAGGGTTTGTTAGAGCAGAAAGTACCAAAAGATTTGCAGTGGACCCAGAGCTCACCATGACAGCATGATTTACCCCTATATAGTTCGCAAACATAGACTCAAATTGCTTGACCTTATCCCCCATCGTTACCTTAGTACTTAGCATCGAGTCAATAGCCTCTACCACCTCTTCCCAACCATACGACGGGGCAATTAAACGTATCTTCGTCTTTCCGAACTCAAATCTTTCTTTCGGCTGCTGAGAGAAATACTCCCTAATCAGGTCCGCTATCTGTTTCACAATTTCACTTCCTCTATCCATGATCTCGCTTTCCACTCACTGAATTAAGCCTTTGGCCCGCTTCTCCTTATACCACTCAATGGTTTTCCTCAATCCCTCTTCGAAGCTCATTCTTGGTCTGAAACCGAACTCCTTTTCTGCTTTAGAGCTATCGAAAAGTCTTCTCGGCTGTCCGTCCGGTCTAGAAGTCTCCCATGTCACTTGCCCCTTAAATCCAGTTAGATTGGCAATTAAGCTGACCAAGTCTCTAATGGAGATCTCACACCCCGAGCCAAGATTCACTGGCTCAGCCTTATTGTATTTTTCAGTGGCTAGGACAATCGCCTCAGCAGCATCCTCCACATAGAGATATTCTCTTGTCGGCTTTCCTGTTCCCCAGACTATTACCTTGTCTTCACCAGCCTCTACAGCATCCAAGCACTTCTTGATCAAAGCAGGAATCGCATGAGACGTTTCTGGGTCAAAATTATCCCCCGGACCATAAAGGTTAATGGGCAAGAGATAAATAGCATTAAAACCATACTGCTGGCGATAGGCCTGAGCCTGGACTAAAGTCATTTTCTTAGCAATCCCATAGGGAGCATTGGTCTCTTCAGGATAGCCACCCCAGAGATCCACCTCCTTAGAAGGGATTGGGGTGGTTTTGGGGTAGGCACAAACAGTTCCAATAGCCACAAATTTCTCGACATCAAAGAGCCTTCCCTGTTCCATCATCTGTACACCCATCATTAAATTATCGTAAAAGAACTCCCCAGGTTTCTTGTTAGTTACACCAATTCCCCCTACCTTGCCAGCAAGATGAATGACAATATTAGGTTTAGAATCCCGATAAAGCCTCTTCACTGCTTCATTATCAACTAAATTGTAATCCTTGCTCCTGGGCACAAAGATATTCTGGCAACCTGACTCTCTTAGCCTTTTTTCTACATAGGTTCCCAAAAAACCTGCCCCACCGGTCACAGTAATCCTCTTAGTAGCTAGCCAGTTCATTCCCTGTCTCTAAAGGTATTGCTCGTCAAGGCATTGTCACTAGTATTAAGTCCATGCTTAGCAAGAATTGCTTGCCCTTCACCAAACGGTTTCAGTCCCATAGCCTCCAAATCTGCATCAACCATTACTCTGGTTAACTCCTTAAATATGACCTTTGTCTCCCACTCCAACTTTTCCCTTGCCTTTGTCGGGTCAGCAAGTAACAACTCCACTTCGGTGGGTCTAAAGTACCGTGGATCAATCCTTACATGCTTCTCCCAATCTAACCCTGCATACCCAAAAGCCTCTTGGAGAAACTCCTTTACAGAATGGCATTCACCAGTTCCGATTACAAAATCATCGGGCTCATCCTGCTGGAGCATAAGCCACATTGCCTTTATATACTCAGGGGCATACCCCCAATCTCTCTTAGCCTCCAAGTTCCCAAGGTAGAGATATTCTTGTCTCCCAGACAAAATCTCAGCGATAGCTCGGGTTATCTTTCTGGTTACAAAGGTTTGCCCCCTCCTCGGCGATTCATGGTTGAACAGTATTCCATTGCAGGCAAATAGGTTATAACCTTCACGATAATTCACCGTCATCCAGTAAGCATATACTTTAGCTGCTGCATAAGGGCTTCTGGGGCGAAAAGGACTATTCTCATTCTGAGGTGGTGGTACGTTTCCAAACATCTCACTACTAGATGCTTGATAAAACCTTGCCTTTATCCCGCTCCGCCTCATGGCCTCCAGAATACGGGTGGTGCCTATAGCCACTATGTCTCCAGTATACTCCGGGATATCAAAGCTGACCCTTACGTGGCTTTGGGCACCCAGATGGTAGATTTCGTCCGGCCTGATGGTGTAGATGAGGTTGGTCAGTTGAGTGCTGTCCGAAAGATCTCCATAGTGGAGAAACAACTTTGCACTTGGCTCATGGGGATCGACGTAGAGATGGTCTATACGAGAGGTGGTAAACGTACTCGATCTCCTGATGATCCCATGTACCTCATAGTTCTTGGCAAGCAGAAATTCAGCCAGGTAAGAGCCATCCTGACCGGTGATACCTGTGATAAGTGCTTTCTTGGTCATGCCACCTCCACTAGGCATAATCTCGATAGCCTATTCTTCCCTCTGCCACTTGCCTCTATCCTCTGGTTTTGTCCTGAATGAATTTCGCACTGTCTCAGAGGCATAGACTAACAACGTTACCCAGCAAGTTGGGAGGTGAAATAGCCACGCCCTATCCCTTTTTCTACAATAACCTCTCAACACTTGGGCAAGCAGTGGCACTACGAAAATTGTATACAGGACAAACTTCAGCAGCCTCACCTTACTCAATGATGACCACGGATACTTCCTCAGCCCAAGACTTTTATAGTACGCGTGATCCCTTATCCGTCTTCGCTGCTTCCTGGCAAATGTGGACAAGGAACCTGAGAAAATATGAACGATACCAATATCAACCTTGGCGAAATTGGTATACCCTTGCTTTACCAGCTCATAGACCACATCTATATCGAACAAATAGTCAGCCACGGCGCATTTCTGCAGTAATTCTCTCCTCACCAGAAAGCCATTGGCTCCTATAGTGGGGAGATGCCTTTCGTCCAACTGCACACAAAGGTAACCACCTCTATCCCACTCTCGCACCTTCATCTCCGTCCATTTGTTCGTTATGCGGCAATACCTGTCGTAGTTCCCTAAGAACAGGCACAGGGGATCATTCATGCCCATCAGTGCGCAATAGCGGGTTATGTAACTATCCTGTTTCCTGTAGATATAGTAGAGAGGTTCAGATCCAGCGATCTCCCCATCCTGTAACGGTTCAACCATCCGCAAAAGCCAATCTCGCCTATCAAGAATATTATCAGAATCTATCAAAGCTATAATCTCGTTCTTGGCTTCCTTAACTCCAACCGCCTTACCCGCCTCACCCGTTTTCAAATGATTCAAAACTATGCTCTTGGTAAATCCCTTCGCTATCTCTAGTGTTCTATCCTTTGAGCCTCCATCGGCAATTATGATCTCAATCCTGTCCTTTGGGTAATCCTGGTTCGCTATACTTTGCAGACACGAACCAAGCGTGCCCTCTGAGTTCAAGGTGGGGATTACGATGGATACGGATGGAATCCTACTCATGCTAACACCGGGTTTGCCATGTCCGTTTGAGGGCAGTACCAGTCTTACCTGCTATTCTGCTAGTTAGATGTGGTGGTACAATAGTCAACCACTCAGCATCATCTTCAAGTCAGGCACCTCTTCTGCAGATCTTTCGCAGTTATCATCCTATCATGCTGTTATACCACTTCACCGTTCTGCCCAATCCTTCCTCTATTGCAATCTTAGGTTTGTAGCCAAGCAGACTTTTGGCTTTGGAGATATTGGCTTCAAATTTCCAGACTTCTCCCAGCCTGCTTCCCTTCATGATAGTCCCATTATTTGAGTGGAGTAATTGCTTTAGTAGTTTGGCAACACTCAAGAGACTTACCTCATCTCCATAAGATAAGTTGAAGATGCTCCCCTTTACCTCATCAAACCTGTCTATTGCCTTCACCACACCCTCGATAGTATCATCAATATAGGTAAAATCAAGGCTCTTATCTCTCCCGTAAACGGTTAGGTCCTCGCCTTTAATACATTGTCTGATCCACAGAGGAACTACTCTATCTGAGTCATCATACATGCCATAGACATTCGAAAATCTAAGAATAACAAACCTCACCCCGTACACCCTGCTGTAAGACTGAACCATTGCCTCACCGCTTATCTTTGATGCCGCGTAGGGGCTTTCACAGTTCTCCACTCTTACCATCTCTTCCGATATAGCTTCGCTGTCCATAATGTTTCCATAGGCCTCTCTCGAGGAAGCGAACATCACCCTGCTGATATTGTTCTTTCTCATATACTCCAGCACATTGAAGGTCATGATTATGTTGTCCAGAGCCAACTGAGGGTCCTTCACCAGCTCGTAGACCCTCGCATTAGCCGCAAAATGGATGACCATATCAAAGTCTGTGGGCAGCTTGGCCAACTCCTCGCTTTTTCTCAGATCTGCGATTACAGTACGACCATTGAGTTCCGATTTCCACTTGTTCTGTCTGATATCCACACCCACCATCTCGTGCTTGCCCAGCAACGTCTCAAACAGTCTGGTGCCAATGGTACCACTTGAGCCGGTCAAAAGAATTCTCACCGCCTACTACTCCTTGTTATTGAGAAATCCTTCAGGTGCCCGAATACTGCCCTGACACCTCGCCACAAGAACATTAAATCATTCAGGCTCCTGACTGAGGTCAATTTCCTGATCATATACCTGGGCGTGAAGAATGTCCTGTAGAGACACTGCATCAGATCCTTCACGTCATCTTCACTCAGCGATGTCTTCATCACGGGTT
>Ga0209777_10005962_pt1 | contig 13869 bp, 18 predicted proteins | sample FrelakmetHBP12HB_FD_187147 | JGI IMG/M metagenome (GOLD analysis project Ga0209777, IMG submission 187147) | Freshwater lake sediment microbial communities from the University of Notre Dame, USA, for methane emissions studies -HBP12 HB (SPAdes)... | ecosystem: Environmental > Aquatic >...
TGAGGAGGTACCCACATTACCCGCAGCATCATAGGCTTTTGCTGAAAAGGTGTGGCTGCCGTTTGCTACTGTAGTGGAATCCCAGGAAAAACTGTAGGGAGAGGTTGTATCGGTACTCTTTAGGACAGAATCGACATAAAATTCCACTTTGGTCACCCCAACGTTATCAGTTTCATCAGTCGTAAGGTTAACTACCCCAGACACCGTTGCACCATTGGTCGGAAAGGTGATTGAAATAGTTGGCGGTGAAGAATCAGAAGAAGTAGTGATCTGAAAAAGATGAAGTTTGGCATCCGTCAGCTTGAGGGCAAATGTGGGCAATCCGGTTCCATAAGTCATACCTTGGACTTCGGTGGAATATGAAGTTCCTAAGAAAATCGGACTTCCCCACGAACCATTCGTGTAGCTACTTGCATACACATTATTCCACGTCATAGTCGTTGTGTTGATTGGGTGATATGAGAGCCATACAGAAGTAGCCGTCGGAACGATTCCCAACTGAGAGGTCCGTTCAACATAGGTAGGGAACAGAGCGAACAATGATTTTGTAGTGTCCGCATTGATTTGAGCAATACTGACATATGCCCCCTTAACAAAGGGGCTTGTGGAGAAGAAGTGGTAGTGACTATCTTCAAACGCCAAGAGTATTGTATTACGGAAAGGATCAGTAACAGCCTCAATATCCGGGAACTCTCCCTCGGGGGTAAGATCGGAGGGAGTGCTGTCGGTGCAAGGGTTGTTGCCTAGGTAACTGCCGTTCGTCCAATCCACGGTGAAACCTGATGGCGTTTCGGTTAGGTGAATGGCAGCAATGCAATTTGCGCCATCACCCCGGGCAAAAGTCCAAATACTACCGTTAGTCGGATGCTGAGCCATGGTCATTTCGATCCCGGGAGCGGCAAAGGCAAAACCATCCACCTCGACCGGAAACACTGTAGACCAAGTGCCACTCGGAGACATGTAAGCAAAGCCCGTGTCTTTATCGCCTGTTTGAGAATTCCAGTAACTGCTGTCGTACCACGAAGCAAGGATTGCCCCGCTGTGAAGCTGGATGATGTCGCCTACCAAAGCGGTACTGGTTCCGAAGGTTTGCGTGGAAACAAGGGTAGCTCCTGTGGGTAATGGAGTACCACTTAGGGTAAACCGCTGCAGGACAACGGGGCCGGTAGGAGTCGAGTTGCTACTAGTGAAAACCCACAGGTCGTTTGCCGAAGTAAGAATGTACTGGCCAATGCCACTCACGCTTGGTAGGACAAAATCTGAGGTGTTGCCGAGGGAGTTCGAGAAGTGGGCGCGAACGTTAAAGTCTGTGTCCGACCTATAGAGAAGGAGTGAGACATCACCGTTCTGGGCCATCTTGCCCGAAAAGGGTGACGACCCAGCGGCCACAACGGTATCTTTAACAGTTTCGGCTGCTCTTGACCTTGGCGATCTAGCTTGATTAATTAGGATAACCGTTAATGGTATGGCTAACAGAATAAATATAGTAGCTCCAATTGTAATTAGATCCTTACGACTATAAGGAGGATTGATGATTTCTCGGTATTTACCAAATAAATCTGGTGTTCTCATTTAGGCTGTTGATTTAATTATGTCACCAAGAAAAAAGGCTTGCAAATTTGGCGACCTCGAACTTTTTACTCAAAGAAAATATGGTTGATCTATCATACAAAAACGGTTTTGAGGTTTTACAAAAGAGGCCTATAACCGCAGAAAACAAAACTGGAGCTCCGGTTTAATCATTATTTATTACAGGAGTATCAGCGGTTAGGTTTGGCATAGGTCACAAATTCTAGCACAAACTTGATTCCTTTGGAATACTACTTGAAGCTACAAGATTTATGGGGAAATTTCTTGTTCGTTAGTAACTATATTGCCAAGAAGGCCTCTGAAAAGCACTAAATATTTTGGGTCATAAATAATCCGTTCAGCTGGAGGAGTCTGGTTAATATCGGCCGCTTTGCCTATATTTCTCGTGAAACAAGTCGTATTTGGATCCTTGCTAAGAGAGTAAACTGCTCCTTTTATTGTTAGCGCATTACGAAAAGAAGGTAATGCTGTTGGGTCCGTAAGACACTTATCACTGTAAGATGACGTGTTAAATTTGCCATAACTAATAAAAACGCCTTCTAAATTGGGTATTGGATTGGTTGCCGAACTTGTAACGGTAATTTTCCCGCTTACTACAAAAATTAAGCCTGTAGTATCATCTTTCATGTATACACTATTATTAATCGTTAAATCACCATCAATAAAGATCACAGCAGGGCCTCCCGTCCAAACAAAACCACCTTCATAATTGTTAATTAAAACATTACCCTTGTATTTTCCGATTCCTCCAGCCAATAAAGCCTGCCAGATATTAAACCAGGCTGTCTCCTCGTCCCCAACAGTAGAAATAGTTACAGTTACTTTTTTACTATATAAACTTGATAAAGAAGCGAAACTTGAAGCCGCTGATGGATAAATACTCAAGGATGGGTTGGTAATGCTTGGGTAATTTTGAACTAGCCATTTTTTAGTCGATGTGAAGGCAGGGTTACCACTGATATAATTGATGGTTTTTTCTGCAAGTACTAAATATTCAGCGTTATCCTGGCCGTCTGGGTGGAAAGACATATTTATCGCTCCCTTCACCCCAACATCACCCTTTTCAGTTTTCAACCATTGTTCTGGTGGCCCAACAACGTCGAAGTTTTTGGAAATACAATTGTTGGCGTAGACCGATTCTAGAGCAGCATGATTATAATTTGCGCAAAGCCAAATTGTATAGTGTTGTTCTAAAGTAGCGGTCCACGGAGAGGAGACTGTATCAACGTAGTATTTAGGAGAATCTGGGTCTAGTGCGGGAACTGAAATAGGGTTAAAATAACTATCGACACCAGAATCATTATTCACCAATTCAAATCTGGCATTGGAGAGAATAGCATTTCCGGTTCCCTGATTTTTAACGTACCCAGAAAAATTGACGGAATTGCCTACCATAACTGTACCTTGAACGCTCAGATCTAGATATTGCGGAATCAGATCAGCCCAAAGAACGGTCGTGACAGTACCAATATTTTCGCTTGCGCTGCCGGGGGCAGGATTGCAGCCCGAAACACCACTTGAGCAAGTATCGCGCGCGCTCACAGTCAAAGTAGCATGCAGGGGGTTAGGATCACTCGGTTGGGGAGTGTATGGCGCAGCATAGAAATAGATAGAAGATCCATATGGGAGAGTGCACAGCGTCTGATCTTCGTTGCAGGACGCACCACCGTTCAGTTTGAGCGTTATTGTTGGAAGAAGGTTCCCCGAACTGATATCTCCGCCCGCCGACTTAACCACAAAAACAGCTGAGGTGATCTCTATCGTATCGTGCGCTGTATCAATATTATTACTTACCTTAATTCCGCAACCTAAAGCCTGGCCCCCCTGGATAGATTGGGGGCAATTCCACTGCATGTTGATACCGTGCCAGTAATCGAAGGTATCTTTCACGAGCAAACCCTCCAGAAGCCCAAAATGCTGGGCTGACCAGCCTGCGAATAGGATAATAATTATTACAGGAAGGAAACCTAAAATCTTAAAAGAAAGCGGCTTGCTTAAAAATTTGAAAATAATATATTTGACGGTCGGTTGTTGATCAGGATTCATTAATAAATACCCTCAATTTAAATTGTTATCTAAAGCAAACCACATGTCAAATTTAATTGAACTCCCCGAGCTTGTTGAAAACCTATTTAGTTTGATTTGAACCAAAAATGCTAGAATGGCAGCTATAAAAATAAAAGTTTCCATTACTGATAACCTTTTAACTTTTTTAGTTCACCCCTTTCTTGTGCTCTAAAATAAAAAAAAGAAGCCAGATTTGGTCAAAAACATTCGATGGGACAATAATATCTGCTTCAAATAGATCGAAGGTTGACTTATCAAAGATGGGAGAAGCTACTCTAACTACAAGAAACATTTTACCTTCGAATTTGTATTCTTCTGCTTGAGTAGATTTCTTCTTAAGGCGTTCATTTAATGTTTGTAGAATCGCAGTCGACTTCATTAATCCGTGTATTTTGTCCGATGATCGACCGAGTAACATTTTTGCTTCTTTCGAATCATAATACAAATGGCTAATCTCAATACTTATATTACTTCCCGAGATCTTATCTTTTACAATACGTTTATCATCAAGTTCAAAATTTTTTTTCTTCAGGTTGTTGTAATTTTTAAAGAAACTTTAACAGGCTGCTAATTCTAATTTCTTTGTTTCACTCATAACTTAATTATGGAACACGTAAGACGTTAATAGTCAAATATGTTAAATCCTTATTATTGATTTTAGGCGTGGGTGAAGTTAGAATCTTTTGTGCTTAAACAGTGAAAGCAGCTTTAACGAATTATTCCCACTTGAATAAAAATATAACTACCGCGTAGGTAACTACTGCCCAAAGAGCCAGCGCGCCAATTTGTGGCAAGGTACTGGACAAAGCTTGGCCTTCAAAAGCGACTTTTTTAAAAGCTTCATTTAAGAATGTCATCGGTAGTACGTGAGCAATTGGCTGCAGCCACTTTGGAAAAGCATCTATCGGGAAAAAGGTCCCGGCAAAGAAAAGTTGGGGCATCATAATAATATTGGCAAGAGGAGAAACCGAATCTTCATTATTTGCAATTGAGGCAATCAACAGTCCGAAAGAGAGGAATGTAATAGTCCCTATCAGGGAAAGGACCATAAGACCAAAGATCGTCACCAAACCGTGGGCTAGAATATAGTGGAAAACAAAATAGCCAAAAAGAACAATAAACAAGGCCTGTATGAGGGCAATCAAAAGTTTGCCAACCATTTCCGAAAGAAGAATTGAATACTTGCGAACTGGTGTGGCAAAAAGCCTTTTTATAATAAGTTCCTTTTTCATTACGACCATGACGAAAGACATACCAATAAGCGCGTTGGAAAGAAGGGCAAAAGCAAGCATTCCCGGAAGTACAAAATCGATTTGTTTTAATTTTTTCCCGGCGACAGTTTCAAAATTGGTGGTAACCAATTGATGGCCCACCACTGCCGGACTGGTGTTTATTTTATTAACGAGATTTTCGATAACTAGCCCAACAGTTTCAGCACCCTGAGGAGAAGCCCCTGATTTTTCAATATCGACTTTGTATACGGGGATTTTGATAGTTGGCGACACTTGCGTTTCGCTTTTTTGGATGCTTATAACCGCCGGAATCCGCCCTTTCTGAAGATCATCTTGCAGCTGGCTGTCCGATCTATCGGTTAGAAGGTTAAATGAAGTAACTTTAGAAATAGCCTCGTAAAAGGGGCCGCTTTTTACAGATTCGCTCTTTACGCCGATATCAAAGGAAGTACTACCCAGGTTTATAAGACCAAAGATAGTTATGAAGATCAAGGGGAAAAGGAAATTGAAAAAAAGGCTCGTTTTGTTGCGAAATGACGAGAGAATACTGGCCCGAGTCAGGGCAACCAGCGCACGGATCTGACTTTTGTTTTTATTCTTTTTCATTTTCTGTCCTCAATTGCTTTCCTGTCAATCGCAAAAACACATCTTCCAGATTGGCGAGCTTTGTTTCTTTTGGCCGTGTGAAACCGCTGTCAAGAAGCTCATCAACAAGTTTGTCTGGTGCATCTATTTTGAGAATTTTACCCATGTCAATAATTGCTACCCTGTCACTTAAAATTTCGGCTTCGTCCATGAAATGGGTGGTGAGTACTACTGTTGTCCCCTGGTCGCGGATCTCGCGAATCAAACCCCAAAGGCTTCTCCTCGCTTGAGGATCTAGGCCCGTTGATGGCTCGTCCAAGAAAATTATTTTTGGGCTGTGAACTACTGTTGTGGCAATTGAAAACCGCTGCTTCTGCCCACCTGACAAGTTTCGAACATATGAGTTTGCTTTTTCCAAAAGATCGACTTTTTTTAAAATCACGTCTGGATTGACCTTTACATCATATAGAGCAGCGTAAAGATTAATTATTTCTTTAAGTTTTAAATATTGATGAAAACCGACCGATTGAAGTTGAACGCCGATTATCGATTTGATTTTAAAGGAGTCGTGGTCAAGAGTTAGCCCATCAACTGTCACTTTCCCACTTGTTTTAGGAAGCAATGTTTCTATTATCTCAAGTGTCGTAGTTTTACCAGCACCGTTTGGGCCAAGAAGACTGAAAATTTCCCCTTCGTAGACTTCGAAAGAGATACCCCTGACAGCCTCTATCTTGCCGTAATTTTTGACCAAATTCTCTACATTGATAATTGCTTTTTTCGTTTTCATTTTTAGAAAAGTGAGGATGTTCTATTAGTTTCAAAAAATTTTATCAGTTTTAAATTAACTTTTCAATCTCTTTAACAGCTGTAATAACAAGATAAAAATGGTCTAAAAACCTCTGGGGTGGCTAACGAGCCGTACGTCGAACCACTTTTAGCTCTTAAAGACCTCTATGAGAGGCTTTATAAGTTATCTAGCTACCTTACTTGTAGCGATTTGGATTTGATTGGTATACGACGTTAGAATCTTTTGTGTTTATTAGAAGAGTGTTGGGCAGGTTTTTACCCTTCACTCTAATTTGGTTGATCCCTAATCCCCTGTCTCTTTGAGATGTGGGTTGAAAGACTCTGCCTTCTCTATAACAACCCTTACCACCTCATTGATCTCGTTGACCAACTCAGGAGTCAACTCCTTCCACCCGAAACTTCTGAAATGAGCCAACAAAGATCGCCGTGTGTTTTCTACTCTTGTCCAAAGGGTTAGTAGCTGCCTTCCACGAACCTTTTTGACAAGATCGTCTGAGGAAACTAGTGTATACACAGCTCTCTCAAAACGATACTTTGGTCCTGGACGGGTATTGGTTGTAACAATTTCCATCCCCGTCACAACCCAGATTGGCAGCGTTTGGGGATTCCTGCGAGTTACTTTTCTCTCCGTCCTATAGCCACTGTAACTCAAAGCCTGCAGTGCATCAGAGACGAACTTGTCGCCGATTTTGAAAAGCATCCCCTGGACAATCTCATCCCCCGTATAGGGTAGATCGCACACCTCCGCTTCTGCACGAGTTGGATGTTGATGACCTTGGTTGCATCTCCAGTAGGTAATCTTCTCTACCATTTCTCCTCCTTGTCTTCGACAATTAGTTTCTTCCGATTACAGAAATTTATTCCTAAGAGTCAAATAATGCCGTATTTAATCAAAGAAAAACGACCTATTTCTAGGTTGCTCCTCTTCCTAAATAAACCAATTTTTGATTTGCTTAGGAATGAGACCTGACTGGCTGTCAAGTCTCGGTTGATCTCGTTCTGTTCTCCGTCAGAGAAGCCCGTTGAACCTCTTGTTGCCTTGTAGGGTTTTGAGCTTCCGTTTGTTCTTGGCTTTGGCACTTTCCAAGCCCTTTCCTAGAGGGGACTTGACGAGGCCCCCATCGGGAGCGGATGATGATTGTCTTTTTCTCCGCTCAATCTCGGCTTGACTCGGCTTCTTTCTCTTCTTCAAGACTTACCTCCAAAAGAGTAGCTGTAACTCTAGGCTCACGCTAATGTTACGTGTTCCGAACTTGTTAAGTCGTTTGGCTATTTCCCTGTTCGGAAGTATTCCAGAATCAGTCTTCGCCTCGCTTCCTCAGAGAGACGAAAGAACTCCTCAGTGATGAGAAGAGGAGGTGCAAACTCCGGTATTTCCGGACTGTTCGGAAAGTCCACTGTGAACTCCCGGACCCATTCTCCATCTTCGCTCATTGGGCCTTTGAAGGTTCCGTAGAGTCTTACCCCGCGAAGTACGTACATGGGGCTGTTGGAATGAATGTTCAGGCTAAAGCGAAAAATAGCCATCACATAAGGCGTTCCAACCCCTAGATTGTACCCTACAGACACCACCGGATCACCATCACTTTTCGACGGTTTGATATGGGTAACCTCTCTTGGTAGACCCAGCAACTCGGCCAAGCGGAAGTAGGCATAGAGAGCCATACTTGTCTGGCTAAAGATCCTAATTACTCGAGGCATTCTGTCTGCTCCCCTTTCGCCCCAGCGGGCACTAGCAACACCCGTTGGCAGAGTCACCAACTGCCGGTGGCAAACTGGCTTCGAAATTTCAAAACCAAATTGCTACCTAAAGATAATTTGAAATTATATCAAAACAGGAGTGAAAGTCAAGTACTATGGGTTTCTGGGGTCGTCTAGTGTACGACGTTAGAATCTTTTCGAGGCTTTGGTTGCAAAATTGATTGGGTAGATATTTCTGGCATATATTTAAATTATCCTATCAGGGAAATTTTGTGTCAAATTAACTACTAAAACCTAATATAAAAGCTACAAATATTGAAAAGATTGTGTAGATCAAAAATAGCACACGACGAGCTTCGTTCTTACTAAATAAAAAAGTTAATGCAGTAACAAATAAGGGAATGCCAATTACAATTATGTAAAGAATTAAGATGAAGTTATTGGTGATTATGTTTTCTGTGCAAGGATTTGTAGCGGATGGAAATGCACAAGCGCTTGTTTCAAAGAACAAAAATATTACTGAGATAACTTGAAGAATAAAAACTGTTAGAGCAATAAAAAAAGTTTCCATTGATTAAATTATCCTTGTTACCAGAATAGTTGTCAATTTTTGCAGAAAAGGTTTTAATGCATCATCCAATGAAAAACTCACTAAAAAATATTAATAGCGAGTGCCGAACAGAGAATAAATAAAAATAGACTTGTAATAGCTGAGAGAGCAACTATGAGAATAAAATTTCTTAAAACAAATTTCTTCTCATACCAAATATCCAAAATAGTGTTCAATAAAAGAAAACAAATAAAAAAGTCGATAGCAAAAATATACCCAGCGCCACTAGTGGGAAAGATTGGAAATGGTTGAGAAGAGGAATAAGAGTAAGGTATTGGTAAACCCTTAATTCCAGAATAAGGTGGGTAAATAAATTGGTTTGAATGACTTGTTAACGGAACAAGCGACAGGAAAAAAGATAATGGGAGTGTAATAATCCTAAGTACAAGACTGATAGCCGCCTTCATAACTAAAGTATAACAAAGTTCCATCATACTATCAGGGGTATTTAAAATTGAGGCTAAAAAGTGCTGGGGTCGTCTAGTGTACGACGTTAGAATCTTTTGTGCGTATATTTAGACGGAGATTAATCTTTTAGTTATTGGATTTGTGTCGTACGTAACAGAAGCACTTAATCTTTCAGAATAGTTTCTTCATCGACTTCTAGTTTTGGGAGATCTTCTACAGCCGGACCATTAATAACCTTCCCCGTTTTATCAAAGCGAGACCCATGACATGGGCAATCCCAAGATTTATCCTCACTGTTCCAGCCCACAGTGCAGCCCATATGAGTACAAACAGCCGAGATGGCATTTATTTTTCCTGTTTTATCCCTGTAGAAGGCTATTTGTTTTCCTTTTTGGTTTATAACCTTACCCTTGTCTGTTTCTAAATCCATAAAATCACTGCTTTCCTCCTTAATTATATGCTTTTTAAAACCCGCTGCTACTTTGAGACGTGAAGGATCATATAAATCTTTCCATGTGCTTTCTTCACCTGTGATTTGTTCTGTTAGTAACCTAGCGGAAACAAAACTGGTAGTCATACCCCACGCACCGTAGCCAGTTGTCACAAAAACCCGATTGGATAGTGGAAAATGACCAATATAAGGAACTCTGTCTTGCGACATGCTATCCTGTGCTGCCCACTTATAATCAATGGTCGCTACGTCAAAATAATTTCGTGAATATTGCTCCAACTTTTGATAAGAGTTGTTCGCGTCTGTGTTTTCTTCTGCCGAGTGGTGGACTCCTCCAACAATTAACCATTTCTTTTTACCGCTTACATGAGGCCTAAAGGAAATATCCCCATCCCCGACTCCTATAAACATTCCCTGCGGTAGGTTAGATTCAGATTCGCAAGCTAAAACGTAAGAGCGGATTTGCTTAACTTGAGCAAATATCCCGCCCCTATCATAAAAAGGAAAGTTGGTGGCAACGATGACATGCTTTGCTTTTAAATTCCCTTTGTCTGTTATTACACTGCAAAAGTCTCCACTTTCTTTTATATCTAGGGCTTTAGTTTTTTCAAAGATATAACTTCTATCCCCGTTTATTCTGCTGGCTATTGAAATAAGATACTTTCGTGGGTGGAAATAAGCTTGGTTTTCAAATTTAATTACCCCCTGGATCTTAAATGGTATGGAGCCCACTGAAGCAACAAATGAGGCCGGAAGACCCAATTCTTTAGCTATTTCTACCTCCCTTTTTATTTCTTCCAATCCTTTTTTTGTTCTGGCATAAGTATATGCAGGAATTTTTTGAAAATCACAATTTATGTTTTCTTTAGAGATAATTCTTTCTAATTCTGCAATTGCCCATTGATTGGAGCTGGCGTAAATTTGGGCTTTTTCTTTTCCAAAGGTACCTTTTAAAAACCCGTACTTTAATTCATGCTGGGAGGTTATTTTGGCTGTTGTGTTTCCGGAAGTACCGGCGGCTATATAGGTGGATTCAACTACGGCTACCTTTAAACCTTTACATTTTAGAAAATAAGCAGCGTTAAGCCCTGCTATTCCTCCACCAATTACTACTACATCAGTTTCAATATTATTTTTTAATTCTGGAAAAGAAGTAGGTGGTGTAGTTCCAATCCACAACGATTCAACATTGTTTGGTAACATTTCTTTTTCCATAAATTTAAAGCAGGCAAGGAAAAGTTATGTTAGAAAGTAGATTTCGAAGCCGTAAAAGCCGTGGATAAGGGCAATAATAAGTATTATTACCCAAACTATTTTGGTGTGGAAAAATCGGACTTGCCTCTTTCCAGTTTTAATAAGAATAATCCCGAGAGAGATTTGAGTAACTACTAAAAGGAAAGTAAGCATTCCAAGCCAAACATGAAGAGGCTTGGTGAAAATAAGCGGGTCTTGCAGAATCATTGAACAATTACCTTTCCAGTCATTGTAGTGTGGATACTGCAGTGATAACTAAACGTGCCTGTTTCGCTAAATGTAAACTTGTATGTACTTCCCGGTGTGATATCTCCACTACTAAAGGTCTTGGTATCCGATGTAACTGTATGAGTCGTCGAGTCGTTGTTTGTCCAGGTCACTTCTGTCCCTTTTTTCACTGTTAATTCCCCCGGGTTGAAGCTAAAATTTTCAATTGAAACAGCATTTGACTTGTTTGATGTTGAGGCGCTCGTACTAGTAGTAGTCGAAGAGCTTGATTTATACCCTTTGTTTAAAAGGAAAAAACCCACTACTCCTAAAATTACTAGTACGACAACTATTATCAATATATTTCTCATTAATTTATCTTAATGTTAAACTCTTTTACTGTCAATAAGCGGGCAAGAGTGATTTAAAAAAGGGGCTAAAATAACTGCCTCGAAAATCGCAACTCTAATATAACCACAACTTTAGGCTTGTAGTTAAAATCAGATCACTCTTCTAATAATTCCTTGATAGGACCAAGATAATATATTTTCCAACCCTCTTCGATATCCTTTATTTCGTCTTCGGGGACATTCTCATGAAGTAAGGCAACTATTACACCTTTGTTCTTCTCCTTAAGAGTAAAAGTTGCTTTCGAGGGCTTAGCCCATTTACCGCCATACCATTCCTGTACTAATAATTTATGTTTAATAACCAACCGGTTCTTTCCATAAACGTCTCCTCCCCAAAGGGTAAATTTTGTACCGACTTTATCATCTATTTTGGCAGGACCGCCTCCCCATTTTTTAATTGTATTCGGGTTGGTAAGTGCATCCCAAACCAATATTAGAGACGAATTAATATGATATGTTTGCTTGATCGTTTTCATTGCTCAAGTATACCAAAAGTTACAAAAGAAAAACGACCCGTTTCCGAGTCGTTTTCCCTCCTAAATAAACCTCGTTAGAGATTTGCTTAGGGAAACCTAGGAGTCGTGGCAAGTTCATGACTCGCTCGTCCTAGGCTCGTATTCGGTTGTGTCGAGGCAGATGACTATGGGAGGTCGTCGTACCTCGGCAGGTGGATTTCGGGCCAGCGCTCATTCTTCGCCAGCTCGTTGGTCATTATGGCCCAGCGTTTGCGAAGGAGTCGCTTGAGGAACTTGGCCATGAGCGGGTTGCTCACGGTTACGTCCCAGAAGAACTGCTTCACAACCTGCGCGTACTGAGCAGGTGTGAGCGCGATGGCCAGCCTGACTATTTCGCCACACGGCTGATCGTCAGACCCGATGGGTGTGGCTACGTGGAGGTTGAGCCAGATTACGCTCTCCTTCTCCTCATAGCCACAGCCAGTACCGCCAACATGGATGTTGGCGTCTGGGAGAGGCCGAAAGGCTAGATCATCTAGCCTAAGGAGCTGCTCCACTCCTACGTTCACTTTGTCCTCCTTTGGACTAAGAGCACGAACTCATTTGGCTCACGCTCTTTCCTAAGAAAACCTCTCACAAGAGATTTGCTTAAGAGTTTACGATGGTACTTTTGCCGCTTCAAACATTACTGCTTGATTTGGACTACACATCGCTTACTCCTTGCCGGGCTACTCGTCGTCGGGTGGAATTAACCACTCGCCATCGCTGTAGTGCCAGACGATGCTGCTCTGATCCACGTAGGGCGAGGACATCAGGTCAGCTATATCCGCCTCGGTGGCACAGACCTTGTACACTGTCTTTCCGTGCCCGTTATCATACTGGGCCATGGCCACCACACCACCCTCGAAAACACATGCGCGTGCAGTTCGGAGAGTCTCGACCGTGCTCACTTTGTCCTCCTTTGAACTTTGAATCAGATCTTTCCGCTCAAGCTGCCTCAAATCTCTTTAGAAGCAAATTGGGCGGAAAGATCGCAAGGAGATTAGCAAGGAGTAATTTTAAAGAACCTAAGAATTATAACAGAAATAGGTTCAAAAGTCAAGTACTATGGGGTTATGGGGTCGTCTAGTGTACGACGTTAGAACTTTTTGTGCGTGTGTTTAACCAAAGAAAAACGACTATTTCCTTAAAAGACCAATAGTTATAACAAAGACCCCAATTATTACAAGTGTTCCTGGAAGTATCAAAAAATATTTGATGGGTTCATAAGAAGTGGCGATAATTAATAGAACAGGCATAAATATCGCTCCAAGGATTAGGCTTTGAGAGCCTATATTTTTCCACTTTTTTTTCAATTGAGTATTATCAATGCTAGAACCATACAAAATATTAACGATCGCTAAAGCAATAAAGGCAATATGTGCCAACCGTACTAATCTTCTAGGCAAAGCAGTATAATCACCCAAAGGAGAAAGAAGAGGACCGTTAAAGGACCATAAACTCAGTATCGCCCCGCATATTAAACCTGATAATAACCAAACCCAACCAAATGTAATATTTTTCCGACCCACAACTACCTTTTGCGGGTTCATCTTGATTGACGCGTCTCTACCAAAAACCAAATAAACATCAATAAGAAAGCGAGATCAATAATCGCAAGCCAAAAAAAGACGATGTGTGCCAAACCCTTAAGAAAAAAGTAAATAGCAAAACTGCTATAAACTGCTTTATACACCACACCCAACTTAACTAGATCTCTGTTACCGGCCATATTTTGATAGACAAAATAATAACCAACGCCCATGGCCACCACAAAAGCGGCGGAAAGCTGAAGATACATTGGGTAATTCGGCAAAGGTATGTTTAAAAAAGAGAATATTGCAGAATACCAAAACAAAAAGATAAGACCCAGAAAAAAGTCATAAATAGCAGTTGCTAGGAATACACTTTTAAAGAAAGTCGCATTCTTCATTGTTACTTCACCACCTTTCTTTTAACAACTTGAATCAATTATATATGTTTAAGGGATCTAGGGAAAGTACCATCAATTGAGTAATCCTTTATTCTTTTTCTTGAAGCTAGACTGAAGGCA
>Ga0209777_10005963_pt1 | contig 13868 bp, 7 predicted proteins | sample FrelakmetHBP12HB_FD_187147 | JGI IMG/M metagenome (GOLD analysis project Ga0209777, IMG submission 187147) | Freshwater lake sediment microbial communities from the University of Notre Dame, USA, for methane emissions studies -HBP12 HB (SPAdes)... | ecosystem: Environmental > Aquatic >...
GGAAAGAAGTGAAACAGGCACATTTTTTTGTTGCGGCTCGAACAGTATTCCCTAACTGGAACAAACTCCAAAATATAAATAAGGAGGTAAGGTCAATTGGAAACAAAACCTTGGCACAGACATTATGATTACAACGTACCCACGACCGTTCGAGTCCCACGCTTTCCGATCCATGAACTGATCCAGATTCCGGCCAATGCCTACCCGGACAAGGCGGCCCTGAACTTTTACGGAACGGAAATAACCTTCTGGGAACTGCGCCTCCTGATCATGCGGTTCGCCACTGCTTTGGGTGTTCTGGGGATACAAAAGGGGGAGCGGGTGGGGATCCATCTGCCGAACTGTCCCCAATACCTGATTGCTTATTATGCGGCCTTATCACTTGGTGCCATCATCGCGAACCTCAACCCGATGTACACGGCTGAAGAGATCAAGATGATGGCAACCACCACAGGGTTGACAACCCTCATTACCTTTGACCTGGCACTTCCCGCCATCCATGCTTTATATAAAGAAGTTCATATTCCTCGAGTGATCGTAACCAAAGTGACGGATTATATTAAAGGGCTGGGCGTGAGTACGGCAGCCAGTTTAGAACTGGAAAAAGGATGGTATCATTTTTCAACCCTGATCGAGAGCGTCCAGAACCCCAAACGTCCACGGGTCCAGGTGAATCCCGAAGATCCAGCCTTGATCCAGTTCACGGGTGGAACAACTGGAACTCCTAAAGGGGCAGTCCTGACACATGGCAATGTTTTGACTGCCACCTTTCAATGCGCTCTATGGGGAAATCCCACCATTATCCTGACCCCCCACGAAAGACGCAATGTCATTGCGGTCTTGCCCTACTTCCATGTCTACGGAAACATCGTAGTGATGAACTGGGCGCTTTTTAGTTGTGCTACTCAAATAATGGTTCCCCGGTTCCAGATTGATGAATTCATGGGGCTTCTGGCCAACTTTAAAGAGATCACCTTTCTCCCTGCCGTACCCACGATGATCAACGCGATCATTAATCACCCCAAGGCCGCGGAGCAGGAACTCGACAGAAAACTGGGCTTGTTGAATTCTGGAGCCGCACCGATGCCCGTGGAGATGATCGAGCAGGTCAAAGATATGGGGATCTATTTCTCCGAGGGCTATGGCTTGACGGAGTCCACCTCCCTGGGGATTTCCAATCCCGTTCTGGGTCAGAAGAAAGTGGGCAGCATCGGGATTCCTGTTATCGATAATGACGTGCGACTGGTGGACCTTAAGGAGGGGATTCATGATGTCCCCCGGGGAGAACCAGGTGAGATCATCATGAAAGGTCCCCTGATCATGCAGGGGTATTGGAACAATCCCGAGGAAACGGCCGGACAGCTAAGAGATGGCTGGCTCTACACCGGGGATATTGCCGTGCAGGACGAAGACGACTATTTTTTCATCGTGGATCGCAAAAAAGATATGATCATCGCCGGAGGGTTTAACATTTACCCTCGGGAGATCGATGAAGTCCTTTTCCAGCATCCCAAAGTGCAGGAAGCAGTTGCGGTCGGCATCTCCGACAAGTACCGAGGAGAAACCATCAAAGCTTGCATCGTCCTGAAGCCAGGGGAGACGGCTACGGCGGAGGAAATCATTACCTTCTGCCGGGGAAAGTTGGCCGCCTACAAAGCTCCGAAGCTGGTAGAATTTCGGACTTCTCTTCCAAAATCGGCCATCGGAAAAGTTCTGCGGAAGGTCCTGCGGGAGGAGGAGACCGCCAAGACAAAGGATTCCTCTTAGAAGAAGCACGGGATATCCATTCTTATTTTTTATTAGATTTTAATTAGACAGCTGTCTAAACCTATCGGGAACTGAGATTTTTATCGAGGAGGTTTTTCGGATGGACCAATTTGTCAGTATGCGAAATTTGAAATTTATGCTTTATGAGGTTTTCCAGGTAGAAGACCTTTTACCGTATCCCTATTTCCAGGAACACAACCGGGAGATTTTTGACCTGACCTTGGAGACGGCCTTAAAAATCGGGCAGGATATCATGAGGCCGGCCCTCAGAGAGATGGACCAAAACCCGCCAAGCTTTATTAACGGAGAGGTGAAGGTTCATCCCACGGTCAGAACCTTCATGAAGGAGTGCGGGGAAGGGGGCTGGATAGCCTCTAACTTTACTTTTGATCAGGGGGGCCAGCAACTCCCCCAACTGATGTCCACCGCTTGCCAGTTCATCTTTGCAGCCGCCAATTACTCGGCCAGTGTTTATCCCCATCTGACCTCAGGTGCGGCCAATCTTATTTTGTCCTTTGGCTCCGAGGAGCAGAAAACATTATATGTCCCCAAGATGATTTCAGGTGAATGGCAGGGGACTATGGCCTTAACCGAACCGCAGGCCGGGAGCTCCCTGGCAGACATCATTACGGTGGCCCTGCCAACCGATCAAGAATTTTACAAAATGCGGGGCCAAAAGATTTTTATCTCCGCCGGTGATCATGATGGGGTGGAAAATATCATCCATTTAATGCTGGCCAAGATCAAAGGGGCCCCGGCCGGAATAAAGGGCATTTCTCTTTTTGTGGTTCCCAAAAAAAGGATCGAGGGCCAAGATCAACTGGTTTTTAATGATCTCCATACGGCCGGGATCTACCATAAGCTCGGTTACCGGGGTGCCCCCATTACCCAGTTAAGTTTGGGGGAAAACGATGATTGCCGGGGGTATCTGGTCGGAGAGCCTCACCAAGGCTTGCCTTATATGTTCCAGATGATGAACGAAGCCAGGATCAACGTCGGGTTGGGAGCGGCCGGCATTGCCTCTGCCGCTTATTATTCCTCATTGGAATATTCCCGGGAACGTCTTCAAGGCAGAAAGGTTAATGCCAAAGATCCCACCATACCGCAAATTCCGATCATTGAGCATCCGGATGTGAAACGGATGCTGCTTTTTCAACGGGCCATTACCGAAGGCTCTTTGTCCCTCTTGATGCAATGCAGCCTCTATGTCGATAAAACGAAAACCCTGGAAGGAGAGGAGAAAGAGCCGTACCATTTATTGCTGGACTTGCTGACCCCGGTAGCCAAAACCTTTCCTTCTGAAATGGGAATTCTCTCCATCAGTCAGGGGCTCCAGTGTCTGGGAGGATACGGCTATTGCGATGAATTCCCCTTGGAATTGTTTTATCGAGACGCCCGGATACACCCGATCCATGAGGGAACGACCGGGATCCAGGGAATAGACCTGTTGGGCCGGAAGGTCCGGATGAAAGGGGGGAAGGCCTTTACACTTTTCGTGAAGGAGGTTGAGCAGACGATTCAGGAGACAATGCCTTTTCCCGCTCTTGCCCCCTATGTCCGGATGTTGAGAGAATCCCTGGAATCATTAAAAAACATCACCGGGCATTTGATAACCATGGCCCAGGAGGGGAAACCCGAGGTTTCCCTGGCTGATTCTACTTTATATTTGGAGCTTTTTGGGATTATCGCCGTGGCCTGGCAATGGCTCCGCCAAGGCGTGTGCCTCCAGAAGGCCTTAAATAACGGTCTTTCTGAAATGGAAACGCGATTCTATCAAGGCAAGTTCTACACCTTACGCTTTTTCTTTCATTACGAGCTTCCCAAGATTCAAGGTTTGTTAAAGCGGTTGGGGGAAAGTGATGGATTAACCGTTTCTATGGAAAGGGCTTTCTTTGACGACTAAACATTCCTGATCATCTCCAAAAGAGGATGAAGGCCATTGCCCCCTCCCATTTTGAGAACAAGGCTAAAAGTTAGATCCAATTTGTTAGGGATTGCCGTTTACAAAATCATCAAGAAAGAAGGGGCTACTAAAATGAGAAAAGCCGTTGCAGTTATTATAGCCTTTTTAAGTCTGACAACCTTTATCGGTTCATCATTTGGCTGGATCGGTGAAAAGCACGGAAAAAGACACAGGGCCGAAATGAAATACACCGACCCGATGAAACCGATCCGGGTCAAGGTCGGGAAGAAGTTTGTCATTGTCTTGGAATCCAACCCGACCACCGGCTATCAATGGCAGCTTGCCCAACCCCTCGATGAATCTAAGGTTAAAGGGCTTGGCTCGAAATATAAAGGCGTTCATACTAAACGCGTGGGTGCCGGGGGAAGAGAAACCTGGAACTTCAGGTCCGTTGGTCAAGGGAAGACGGCCATCTCGTTTCAGTATGTTCGGCCCTGGGAGAAGGGGGTTGCGCCGGGGGAAATGGTAACCTTTGAGATTGAAGCTGATTTTTAGAAGGCTGATGTAGATAGTTTCTTGCTCTCATTCATCCCAAGTTAGGCGTGAATCTATTCTAAATTTTTTTTTGTTTTGGAGTATTCACACATAATCCGGGTTCATAACGTCAGAATTGAAAACACAGACCAATCCAATCTGGACTTTGGAACCCGGCCAGGGAGTGCGGCCGGGGAAGGCCCAAATTTTCCTGATTCTCCTGTGGACCAGCATCGCTATGTTGGTAGGGGAATTGGGTACTTTTTCTATCCCTTTAGTTGAACAAGCGAGTCTTTTCTGGCCGGCGATGGTCTTTCAAACCGTAGGCGGATTATGGTTTGGAGGACCTGGAATTCTCTCCGCAATGATTTTTCCCCTCGTCTCCAATGCCCTGGGCGGGTTTCCCTGGCCCCAGAACATAGCCTGGATATCAGGCAACTTCATCCAGGGTGGATTATTGCGCTTCTATTTTCAATATAAAGGTTGGGACCCCTCTCTGCCTACTCGCAAGGAGATCTGGGGCTTTATTTGGATCGGGGCCATCATTTCCAATGTCCTTGGCGTCTTGGTCACCATGGCCATACTGGGTCTCACTCCATACGGTTTGCCTTGGTCCAGAAGCCTGACCTACTGTGCCACTTCCATTATCGGCAACGGTTTACCCTGTATCCTGCTGGGTATTCCCATGTTGAAAATTTTTTCACCTCTGGTCATTAATTCTCCGCTCTTTTTCCCGCGGTTATGGCGGGCAAAAAGGGCCCCTGACCCGACACCCCTATCCTTCGGGGACTTTCCCATGGTCTTGAAACTGATGATAGGATTTTTTGCCGGGGGCTTTTTCCCCATGGCCGTCCTGGCGGCGTTTTCCGTATCAGAAGATGAGCGCCAGTTTAATGTATTTCTAATCCTGGGATTATTTTTATGCATCATTCTTTCAGGAGCCATTGCCAATCATATTAATACACCGCTTAACCGTATCAAGGAACGTCTTCGTCAGATCGGCGATGGGGATTTTAAAAAAGATTTTAAGATTGAAAACCGGGATGAACTGGGCAAGATCGGCGACGGCATTCAAGAGATGGCCTTGAACTTGGCCAGGCTTTACGCCGAACAGGAAGAGCTTTTCTTAGAGACCATCCTTTCCTTAGCTGAGGCCATTGATGCCCGCGATCCTTATACACGAGGCCATTCCGATCATGTCAGTCAGTATGCCTTAAAAACAGCCCAAGCCATGGGCCTTTCCGAAAAAGAGAGCAGAGAGATTTATTATGCGGCCATCCTCCATGATATCGGTAAAATAGGGATACGGGAGGATGTTTTAAATTATGACGGCCCTCTGGATCAAGAGAAATATGCCCATATGAAGACCCACCCTGAGATCGGTGCTCGCATCTTGGGAGTCGTGAAAGGTTTCGAAAAAATCCGTCTGATGGTGCGGGCCCATCACGAGCATTTCGACGGCAACGGGTACCCTGACGGCCTAAAAGGAATAGAAACCCCTTTGGGGGCCAGGATCATAGCCATCGCCGATGTCTACGATGCCTTAACCACCGATCGTCCTTACCGGGCCGCCTGGAAGAAGGAAAAGGCCCTGCAAGCCATCCAGGAAAAAGCCGGATCCCAATTTGATCCCCAGGTGGTACCGGTTTTCATTTCAATCATGAAATAATAAAGGGGGCAAGTCTGCTCTTGACTCTTTCTACTATCTTTCAAATCTGAAATAAAGAGCGCGACTTTTTTATTTCAATATTTTTGAACATGGACAGCGAGCGCATTCCCCGTCCCACCCAAGCGGGACTGCGTGGGCAGCATGTCCCGTCTTCAGCGGGATCAGCGAGCGAACTACAATCAATAGACATTTTCCTTGCATGGAATCCCGCCTTGCGGAACTGCACCATGGTGCGGAGGCATGCCCGCACATATGGTGCGGAGGCATGCCCGCACATATGGTGCAGGGAGCTTCAAATCCTATAAATAAAAAAAGAGGGCGGTCCTAATTATTTAAAAATGAGATCAAAAATAGAACCATATCTATTTTCCATAAGTTGATCCTGAGCGTCTCCCCAGGTCCTTCCAGTCACCAGAAACAAAACCGAGAATTTTCTCCGCCCTGTCCGAATACAGATGGATTTCCTCCCAGTTAGGCTGTCCGCGTACCTTCTGCATGAAAAGACCATCCATGTCGAACCAGCGGGGGAAAACTCCTCCGAAAAAATAGCCCCTGTTTCGCAAAATTTCCACAACCTCTCCAATCCACGGCCATGATGCATTGAGCCACACTTGTATAACCAAGATTTTCCGGTTCAAAAGGATGTGTTCTTCTTGGTTGAATACGTGTTCAAAATCAGGACCGGCCATAGTGACGGCAACACGGGCAACCCTCGCAAATTCGAATACCTGAACAGACATTTCTGTTGATAGGTTCGAAGGGGGTTTGCCTGTCGAGGCAACGAGCGTGCGGCTGTCATCAAAACCCCCATAAATATAACGAATGATGTTCTCATAGACTCCAGGGATATAGACGGAATGGGGTTTAGGGATAAATGTTCTGAACATATCAAGGACCGCCACCCGCCCTGAAACGGTCCGGTCCTTTTTATAGATCTCACCGGGCATAAGGTCAATCTCGATAGCTGTTTCAATAGTTTTAATCATCGCGCTTGTCTTCTGTGTATGCATGTGATTGCAGACCGGCTCTCCAAATAGCATCTCAGACCCTGGTAAGGTGGGGGTATAGTCTCCAACGAATTCGAACATCAGGCGCCCGATACCAGCACCACGAAAATCGGGCGAGACGATTCCCTGACCAAATTCATATATTCCTTCATAGGGTGCCGAACGATACATGGCACCATAGCCAATAATCTGTTTGGAAGCTGAACGAACAACAAAGGGAAAATACTGGTGGCTCTCAAAGGCCGCGACAAGCTGTCCCGGATCGTAGACCATCTTTATCGGATAGGCACTTCCATAGACCTCGATAAAAAGATGTGAGACCTCCTCCGCATCAGCAGGTTGGAAGGGTTCGACTCGAAATGGACTCTTGGACATTTAACCTCATGAATAAATCATTGGAAAAGGGAGACGTAGAAAAAGGGGGCGGTCTAATTATTGAAAAATGAGATCAAAAATAGAACCATTCCCTTTTCCCATAAAATTTTAAAGATATGCCCTTAAAGAATTGATTAATGTTTTATAAAATTCCTTTTTAAGAATACTTGAAAAAATAAATAAATCAGTCAATACGATTCAAGCTATAAAAATTAAGATCTTTCCCGGCAGTTTTTTCATAAACTTTTATCTCACGAAGTGAATTGCATAATATCATCAGAATATCTGATTTTTTCTCTGATAATTTTTCAAAAGCTGCTAATAGACTACTCGCTCTATTAACTAATCTTGGTTCCTCTTCTTTTTTCTCGAATTTAGTAACAACTCCTTTTACTGCACGTCCAAAAATCTGCCCTTCATATTTAATATTGAAATGCTTTATTTTTGGCGTATCCCCAACAGCCTGTGGATTCAAATAAGCTACCCCTAAGGTACGCTCTTTATAGTTTCCAATAGCAATTAATCTATTATCTTCTATTTTTAAACTTAATTCGCATAAAGGCCCACGCCAATTACCAGAAAAGGCATCTGACCCTGACTGCAAACTGGCATAGCCATACTCCCTGTAGAATTCACTTAACGGTTTTACTCGTTCCAGAATAGGTTTTTCCTTTTCTTCCTCTTGATCGGGAATATTTCTTATACTTAACATCGAATCAAACACATTTTTATGACAGTCTTGATATTTAATAGCTCGATTACAGATTTCCTCTGCCTCTTTTAAAAATCCAATTGTTATCAGCTTATTGGCTAAATTAGACATTGCAATAGTACTTTTAAGCTCCTCGGCTTTTTGGTAAGCTTTAGTTGACTTATATGGCAAATCACAATAATCAAATTCCGCTCCGAGATTATTCCAAGTATCCCCACCTAGATCTTTTATGGGAATCTTTAAATAATGGAATAAGGAAAGATCGTGTTGTTTTATTTCTCCATACCTATAAGCAAGATTAAATCTTGAAGTTATTTTGTCCGGTTTGATTTGTAATAATATTTCATTTAATCCTAAATAGAGATCTTGATCTTTGTTGATTTCAGCTACTTTACATAATGTGTCTATAAGTATTAACTCACCATTCTCAACATCTGAGATACCTGATCTCATTTTTTGTATTAAAATATCAACTTCCATATTTTGATCGGATTTTATAAAGGACATTATGGCGTTACCATACAACTCTAATTTTTCATTCTTATCCGAAGTTTTTTCGGCAGCGGATTGGAATAAAATTGCTGCCCTTTTATGATCTTCATATTGTTGGTACGCAAAAGCTAATAATTTTTGAGCGATAATGTTTTCTTTTGACTTATTCGCTAAATTTTCTAACTTGGTTAAATCTCCTCCTTTCCCAAATCTTATTAGACAATATTCTTCAAAAAATTCAAAAGATTCTTTTTCTTTAAGTTCTTTCGCAAAATCTGATGATAAGAATGATTTTTTGATTTTTCCGACTAAATCTTTATTATTCTTCATAATTGATATACTCAATGCTATTTTATATTTATTAAAGTCCCAATCTGCACGTGGTTGTAGCTCATCATCTAATGTTTCTTCCTTCGTATCAATATGTTCTACGGGCGGGGTACGAATTTCTGATGATTCAACAACGATGGCCTTTGCTGTTGGTATAAGAGCCATGATCATTTGGGTTATTTTTTTAAAAGACTTTTCAGGAGTTTTTCGTTCAAATTCAATATATTCGAGATCACCCTGTAACCCACCTGGCTTTCGAACACCATTTTCCAGTAACAGTATAAGATCCATTTTACGACCAACAGCGAGGCCGATTTCCTGAGTAATCCATTCAGAAGTCTGGGAAGAGAATTCTTCCTTTGGAGCATTAAATATTTTTTTGTTCCTTTTTGTTTCGGCGAGATTATTTGGATCAATTACTGACTCCTTTTTAGTACAAATCCCAATGAAAAGGTTCTTTCCTTCAATATGCCGAAGGACTTTTTCTCTTAATTCTATTGGCTCGGCCGCTTCTGCGTGTTCCCAACTAAAACCAATGGGCAAATTTTGAAGTTCGGTGAAATAATCTAAGAATTCTCGAACAATCTCTTTATCTTTATCATCAAAGCTGTGACCTATAAATGCCTTGAGCTGGTTATTCATGTTCGCAACCTCCTATATTAAGAAGTAATCTTGGCCAAGAAATCTGGGGACATCATACTTATTATTTTTTGATCTGGTGGTGATGGGTGAAGCACCCCCTTGTTATTTATCAAGAAGCCCAATAAGGGCATGAGTTGTTGGATGGGGAGGTTATTTTAAGTAAGACTGCTTGCATTTCATAGCATAACCGGCCAATATGTCAAGAAAAATAATATTAATGGATCATCTCAAAAAGAGTCGAGTATGAACGGGGTTGATAGAAGGATTCAAGGTGCCAAGGATTCAAAGATTCAAGTGAGGTCTCAATTGGAGTCCAGTCGTAAATGAAACAGGAATTAATTTTTAAAAAAAGAGGACGGGCATAAATAATTATGTATTGAAATAAAGTAGAACATTGTTCACTTTATTCAGTTATGTTTTCCGCTCCACACCTTTAATCGCCATGGCGTCTCCTCTCGTTCCAACCCTACTTGTTGAACGATCTCAGTCATAGAAATCCCCAATTCTCGTTGAACCTGCCTGAGTAATTTTCAAATATCACTGAATAAAAAAACCCCACCTCTCTATTGAGAAATGGGGTTTAATCTTCTTCCATCGACACTCCCTTGGATAAAGGTTGCCAACAAGAAAACTTAATTAATTTACTAATGAATTTCTATCCTTTTATTGCCATAAAGTCAATAACTTTAAATCCCTCTGATGATTATCGTTTGAAATCTTGAGTTTTTAAAAGAGGACGATTGAGGATTACAGGAATCCTTCAAGTTTCCTCGAAAATTGCCTCACCACTCTAAGTTGAATCCTTTCACCTACTAATCCTCGCCCTTAGGATGTGTTTGAATTACCGAATACCATTTGAAATAAGCAAGCAGACCAACCACAATTAGATGAATTAGCTTGTAGAGTATTACCATGGATGGAAAAGGAATGAGGGCATCCTAATTTTATTTTTGACGAAGTCCCCGAGAAACGTTACTATATTGGAATTGTCCCTCCGTTTATCAGCCGTTCGCTTACCCTGTCTTTTTGGTCCGGTCTTCCATCAGGTCTTTGAACGCACCCTGCCCCCCTCTCACTGCGAGGATATATCCCCCTCCCGGATTCCCCCAGGCACTCGCCAGATATAGTCCTTTGACGGGAGTACGATTCTTGATTCGATTGAAACCGGAATTTTCCAGAGATGCTTCATAGCCAACAATCGCACCATGTGGATTCTTGGTATAACGTACATTGGTCAGTGGCGTAGCGGCGTCCATAACTTCGATCATGGAACGGAGACCTGGTATGACTCGAGACTCGGCTCGATCAATCAATATTTGAGTTATGCGATCTTTCTCCTTTTGATATGTTTCCTTACGTCCAGCAAAGTAATCCTCCTCGAACTTTTTCCAGGGATCATAACCGCAACCCATAAATAATGTAACCGAACTCTTTCCGGGCTTGGAATATCCTGGATAGAGGTTGTCATAGACAATAATATTTAATCCTGCCTTCAAAGCATCAGCGGCAAAGGAGGCTTCATGAGCAGCCTCAGTATCATATCCATCAAATACAAGGATATTATATCCCTGCACCTTTCCCCGGAGCTCCTGTTTTAGCCCCAACCATACAATAAAAGATGATTCCGAAGGACGGTAGGTTTGAAGTTTCGTTCGAAAGCTCTCCGGCAGGACATCCTGGGGTAGCATTTTGCCGAAGGTTGTTGGGCCGCTGGCGTTCGAAAAGATAGCTTTAGCCGGATAAGTCTTCCCGCCAGTCGTCTTAACTCCAGTCACAGCACCGTCTTGGATCAGAATGTTTTCAACCTCAGTATTGAAGACGATTCGGCCCCCGTGGTGTTCGATGATCTGTCGGAGGGCGGCACTTAAAGCCCTGGAGCGAGGTTTGATATAATCCCGTCCAATCAAAATGGCGCCGGATGTAAGGAGAAGATAGGAATTGGCCGGGAGTTTTGAGGGCGGGAGCCCAAAACCTCCCCCAAATAGTGTAAAAACGGCCTTCAACTTTTGGTCCTTGAAAAAACTATCCAACACCTGAGCGGCGGTCTTGTTACGCATCTCCCAGAGTATGGGATGAGTGGTGGAAATCGATTTCACATCTATCGGTTTCATATATTCTTGCAGAAAATCAGCCAAAAGTTTCATGAAACTACGAATCCCTTCAACTTCTTGGGGAAATTTCTCCGAGAGAATGCGGACGATCTCTTTTGGATTTTGCTGAGGCCAAATAAAGTCGTAATCCGGCAAGATCATCCTGGATATCTCAGGAAGCTTGACCAACTCGACTTTATCCTTGATTCCAAATTCTTCCAAAAATCGAGCCATTCCAAGGCACCAGTGGAGGGAAATCTCGAAGGTAAAATCTCCTCCTGCTCGTTCAAAAGCAGTAGCATAACCTCCTACGGCGTTCCTTTGCTCAAGGACAATCACGGGGAAACCTTTTCGCCCAAGAGAGGCTGCGGCAGTGAGTCCCCCTAAACCACTACCAATGACCACCACAGGATACTCTGACTTGTCTTCCACGGTGGATGCCAGGGCTTCGATTTCTTCCCAATCTAAAGCAGCGGTACCCATTCCAACACCTAAAGCGGTCAAAAAATCTCGGCGGGAGATTGATTTATCAAATGATTCTTTCATGACTTCTTCCTTTCTTACCCCCTTACCCTTGCCCTCTCTCCCATCAGGGGAGCGGGGTGCGTGAGGGGGGGTAATATATTGAGATTTGAGTTTCTATTTCTTGGGCAGTTTAAATGTTCCTGTGTGTCGGTAGCAAACTTGATTTGTATCAGAGGTAATCCGCTTCCCTCGGGTGATCACTTTGATTCTCCCTTCGCCTTGATCCCTTTCTACTTGCCAGTGCCCGACAGAAACTTCATGATGACTTCCCCCTCGGCTGCCTTCCCTTCCATGAAGAAAAAGTCCCCATCAGGGTCCAAGTATTTAAAATAACCGTAAGCCTCCGCCTTGCCGTCTGTTATACGCCGAATAAGTGGGGTCAGGCATAAATAATTAAGTATTGAAATAAAGTGGGACATTGTTCACTTTATTCAGTTATGTTTTCCGCCCCACCATTTTTAGTCGCCATGGCCACCGCGGTTGTTCCAACCCCTACTTTTTGAACGATCTCAGTCATAGAAATCCCCAATTCTCATTGAACCCGCCTGACTCTTTTTCAAATATCATCGAACAAAAAAACCCCACCTCTCTCTTTGAGAAATGGGGTCTGTTATTCTTCCATTGACGTTCCCTTGGTAAAGGTTGCCAACAAGAAAGCTTGGTTAAATTACTAACGAATTTCTATCCTTTTATTGCCATAAAGTCAATAAATTTAAATCCCTCTGGTGATTATCGTTTGAAATCTTGAGTTTTTAAAAGAGGACGAATGAGGATTAAAGGCAGAAGGCATCAGGTTTATTCGAAAATTGCCTCAGCGCACCGAATTCAACCCTAACACCTAATACTCTTCACAAAAATAACGCAAAGGAAAATGAAGATTACTGGAAGGAGTTGTTAAACCTCTTAGCAGTGTCCGCAAGGTTAAATCCGAAATATTGAGGATAAAAGTCAAAATTTGCTTTATCTCCTAAAGGGGGGTATAATTAGACAATACCAACTTGCCATGGCAAGTAATCAACCCAAAAAAACATACCCAAACTTTTTTGGGGATTCTTGTCTTTTCCTTTGTTTAGAAAAAAAGAGTAAAACGATGACCAAGGATTCAAAGCATGGTACACGGTTTTCAGTCCACAAGGAAATTCCTCTCCCTTACGAGGTCCAAGATTTAGACGGGGCTGTTATTGTTCAAAAAGGGGAACTTTTTTCCGACCAACTTCTTCGAAAAATAAGCCAAGGAGCACCGAGGGCCAAGCCTTTCCTCCCCATGCGGGACTTTTCAACCCTCTGGCAAGATATAAATCAGACTTTGAACGAATTTCCGCTTAAGGACCTTTTCCGAGGGAAAGGCCTAAAAGGCTACTTACAAAAGGCCATGTTGGAAACAACAATTCATACCTTAATTATAGAAGTCCTCCATTACTTTAGGGACAAGGACCCCTATACCTATTGGCACTCCATCCGGGTTTTTATCCTGACCGCCCATACGGCCTTGAATCTTCTGAGCAACCCTGAGGAGAGCCGGCTGGTAGCTTCCATGGGACCCTTGCACGATCTTGGAAAGGTCGGGATTCCTTTGGATGTCCTTCAAAAAGCCACTCCCTTGACCATAGAGGAAAGAAGCTGGATCAAGCATCATGTATTCGTAGGATCAATCTTATTGAGTTATTACCAGGGACATTTTAATACCCTGGCTACCAAAGTAACCTTGGAACACCATGAACGAATGGATGGGTCTGGGTATCCCTTTGGAATCACCCTTTCAGACCGGAATGTTGAAATAGTGGCAGTTTGCGATGTTTATGATGCCCTAATCTCCCCTCGT
>Ga0209777_10005964_pt1 | contig 13865 bp, 10 predicted proteins | sample FrelakmetHBP12HB_FD_187147 | JGI IMG/M metagenome (GOLD analysis project Ga0209777, IMG submission 187147) | Freshwater lake sediment microbial communities from the University of Notre Dame, USA, for methane emissions studies -HBP12 HB (SPAdes)... | ecosystem: Environmental > Aquatic >...
TGTATTATCCAGAGGTTACTTCCTCCTAAAAAAACCGATGAATCATTAAAAAAATACAGAAAGGAGAACGATCTATCGATTATATAACTAAAAACCCAGGATATCACTCCGCGATGGGCCAGAGCACACTATCATCACTTCCATTTAACACATCAATATCATTCCCTCAAAAAATCTGAGAGAAAACCTAGACTAATCTCCAAGGAGGGATAAAAGAATCGTGCTGGAAGAACAACACCATTTGCCCAGCATAATCATATTAGAAAAGATCCTCGCTGAACAAGGAATCTACATATACCACAACTAAATCCATCTCCTCCTAGAGATAAGATATGCTTTTTGGTATTTAAAAACATATTCTTGGTTTTCTAAAAATGCATAAGTCGAGTACTTAAGAAAAGGAATATCCTATTAAAATTTCCACTTTGATATTTGGATGAATTGATTATTATTCATTTTTGTAATGATGCCACAATATATTTATATCGTATGACTTAGAAATATGAAGGTTAGAGATGGATCAGTATTAAATGGAAAATCTAATAAATATAAAATTCATTAGAAATTTTGAGGGATAAGAAAAACGGGTATACCCATAATTTATTAAGATAATTAAATAAAAAATTGAAAGGTGGCTGATGTATAAGAAATTAATCTGTATTAAAATATTTCCATTAGTAATATTTATTTTAGTTTCATTATCAATTAGTGGAAGCTTTCCTTTGGTGGTGGGTGACTCCGCTCAGGGTACAATTGTGATATCGGAATCTTGTAATACTTTTGACTCTACAAAATGGAGTTATGTTTGGAATCCCCCTACAGTTCAAGATGGCACGTGGGTGTATGATTTCCCGGCATATACGTCTAAGAATGTCGCTGCACAGTTAAAAACAGATTCTGGCTATGGAATTTATACAATACGTTTTAGAACAAACGGTGCTCGTGTTCCTGGAGTAGACTATTCACCCTTTCTTTATAATGCTACCGTCCCAGAACCATACCATCAAGAACTTGACATGATAGAAATATTTGGAGAAAATATCCCTCCAGATTCACCTGCAAATGAAATGAGTATATCTTCATATAACGGGAATCCGTTACAACATGATTACGAATATTGGAGCAATCCATTTAATTGGGAAGATGGAAGTTGGCATACTTTCGAATGTAATTATACAGCACAGCAAATAACCATAAAAATGGATGGGGTCATCTCACATATTTCTTATGAAGGACAACGTTATGGACAATCAAGTCATCCTTGGTTCGCACTTCCGCCTATGAATTTCCAGATGTACGCGGGTTCAGATGGGACTAATCCATCTCATTTCCAATTGATTATCGATAGTATTGAAATAAGAAATCAACCTGTTGACAGTGCCGAAATTATCACTATATCAAATGTAAAACTATCTCAGTCAAATCCAATGGATACTAATCCGGGGACTGGATGGGAAAATTTCACATGTAATAGTAATCACAACGTGATACTGAATATTACTTACCCAAGTGGTACTTCAAAAGATTTTGTGATGACGAATACTGTAGGAACCGACAAATATTTCTACGATACCACGTTAACCCAGTATGGAAATTACAGTTACTTTATCCAGATGGAAAGTGAAAATAATAGTTCATCTATTTATCTTTTTTCAATTGCTCCAAATTGGGATATAAATAAGGATGGATCTTGTAATATTTTAGATTTCTCATTAGTTGCTGCTCATTATGGTGAAGAGGGTACTCCCGGTTGGATACGTGAAGATGTTGATAACAATGGAAAAATACAAATCTTGGATTTAATTCAGTTATCATTACATTATCATGACTCATGGTAGATTTAGTAGAGATATGAAGGAAAAAAGCTTCTAAAAAAACGAAAATTTTAACATTTTACTAATTATTGTCGGTGTTGATAACGCTCTTTAGACCTATATATTGGTAATGCAATAGCTAAAACATCAGGAGATATAGATTTACTAAATCAAACGGTCGATCCTGTAAAGAATTTTTCTGTTAACGTGCAATGCCCTCTTATTAAGCTGATTAACTCGTTTAATTAAATTTATTAATACTTCACATTAGTTCATTAATCGAGGTTAATATGTTAACGATCATAATAAATTCTTTAATCCAAGTATTTACAGATAATAAATCTGAGAGAAATATTTGATGTATGATTAGAACATATTGATGAAAAATGTAATGAATTCCTGAATTTCTTTTAGATTTCCAAAGGAAATCTAAAATTAAAAGTTTATGAAACTAAGAAATTTGTAACCTTATTTTCCCGCATAAAATTGAATACATACATAAACGCATACTTCTGCGCTAATTTTACATATCTTAACTCCTTAATGTTATCTGGTACCTGCCCAGAAAAGCTTGAAGAGTATACGTTAGGTCTATTAGAATATTTAAAAGAATAAAAGGACTCAATAAAGAGGGGGGGATCGAGAAGTTTTAAAGTTGCTTTAAAGTCTTCCTCTGTTTCCGTTGGAAAACCAATCAAGAAGTGTGTATTTAGTCGAATATTGGGAAATTTCTTATGAATCTTAAGCATGTAGTTCCTCCATTCTTCAGCAGTATATCTTCGTTTCATGAGCTCGAGAATCCTATTGCTTCCAGATTGAACCGGACACATAAATTCTTCTATCTTTCCTGATGAAAAAATTTCTTCTAAATCAGGGTACTGTTCTTTGAGATGAAACGGCTCCATTTGATTAAGAATAATGGAATAATTCGCCTTGTCAGTAGATCTCATCATATTTCTAATAAGGTCGGACAAGGAATAGTTTATATCTTTTCCGTAGACTCCTAAATCTGTTGCAACTAAAGAAAATCTATTATACCCTAATTGTAATCCTTTTTGGAATTCAGATATAATATTGTTTATCGGGCGGCTTTTAATTCCTCCAAATACATTTCTTTCGTTACAATATGTGCACTGCCCTTCACATCCACTTGCTATTTGAATATAAAAAGGTTCAGTTTTTTTCATTTTTTTTGTACAAGCTTTATCCCAACCAGATTTGAAAAAAATAATTGACCTAGTAACCGGATCCATTTTATGAGATTGAACTTTTTTCATCGACTCAAGTTCATCGTCGCCAGCTGCATGTTCAATATTATCGTATTGGATAATCGTATTTTCAAGAGCTCTTGCAAAAAAATCTGTATCTAACGGTCCTATAAGAGGGCCATCATAGACTGATGACAGTGATTGAGGATTTTGTTTTGGCAAGCAACCCCAAACGATAAGTCTTGCCGTGGGTTTCATGTTCATTTGCAATTTCCTTATAATTCCCAAAGAGGATTCTTCATCAAATTTTGTTAATCCGCATGCATAGAAAATTATAATATCCGCTTTTGTAGGATCCTTTGTAAAGCCCCAATTATTTACCTTAAAAAATCGTTCAACCCGTTTTGAATAAAGTTTTGCTTCTATACATCCATTAGTATTTATGTAAATTAAATCCATAACTATCCTTTATCTAAATCTTTTTATATGCCATATATCCTTTCAACAATTATAGAATAATTTTGATGAGTATAAAGTTATATCATTGATACCATTTATTAAAATTCTGTTATGTTTAAGTATTTCATTTGCAGGTCTTCTGTTTATATCTTTGGGTATGCAATAATCTCAACCGTAAATATAAAAGGCAGTGCGGTCTATAATTTGTTTTGGCCAGACAATATTAAATATTCCTAAATAGATATTTCACTGGTTACATTATCTCAGCAATGAACTAAAAATTTGAGTAAACGAAGAAATAAAAGTGAAAGTATTAGAGTTATAAAATTACATTTAATCATACATAAATCTTTGAAAACTCAGTAATAAAAGATAATCATGGCTAAAAAATATGTCTTAGACGTCGGATGGGCGCTTCTTAGTTCCGTATTGGCGTTACTAATCGTGTTTGTTCTTAGGATTATATTAGCTAGAGTTTTTCTTGCCAATGGATTAGGAATATATTCAATGACTGTTTTAATTTTAACTTTAGCTATGCTTGTAGGGGCGTTAGGAATCCCTGCTGCAACGGTAAAATACGCCGCACAATATAAAGAAAGAGAGGAATTTCATTCATTTGTATCATGTAGTATTATTAATTCATTACTTTTTGGTGTCATCGTTTCTCTGTTTCTATTTCTATTTTCACCAATATTATCAGATATCTTTCATATGCCAGAATTAGATCATCTCATTAAGTTAATTTCTTTCACGATCCCGTTTTCACTGGGCAATAGAATCTTGTTAGGTTTCCTAAACGGATTAAGAAAAATGAAACTATATGCATTTGGAAACGTTTTTAGTAAAATACTACTCTTTATATTGACAGGGATATTTATTGTTATTGGATGGGGTATTCCTGGTGCTGTTTTAGCATGGGTACTTTCAGAGATAATCACGTTTATTATATTGCAAACAGTTACGATAAAATATTTTCATTTTACCACTCAGCATTATATTAAAACTACAAAAACTATACTTCCTTTTGGTAGTAAATTATTCCTAGCTGAATCAACCCATGTGCTTGACTCAAATATTGATACATTAATGATAGGATACTTCATGACCGCTAATGATGTTGGGATTTATGCAATTCCTATCGCGTTAGCAACAGGACTTTTATTGATTCCCGGAGCAATGTCGACAGTTTCCTACCCAATAATTACTGAATATTTTAATAAAAAAACATATAAATCACTAGAAGAAATTATTCAGAAATCTATGAAATATTCTTTTTTGATTTTATCTTTTATGAGTCTCATATTAATTCTCTTTGGAGAGGATATCATTTTATTCCTACTACCAAGAGAATTCCTATCAGCTTATATACCGCTTGTAATATTGATGTTAGCTCTTATTTTCTACGGCTCTTTTGCATCAGTTGGGTATGGATTTACTGCCATGGATAGACCAGATATTTCTTATAAAGTGAATGGGATTGCGGTGGTTATAAATTTCTGTCTTAATGTAGTATTTATTCCAATTCTTGGAATCGTTGGTGCAGCCATTGCAACATCAACAACATTTATATTACGACCAGTGATAAATTTTTTCCTATTTGAAAAAATCTTCAAAATAAAACTGAATAGTTACTGGTTCATTGCCGGGATGGGGATTGTAGTATTCATGGTAGTAACATTTTTTATCCTTCGCTTATGGATAAATCCATATATATTAAAAACCATAATTAGCCTAGTCTTTGCTTATTTTGCTATTTTTGTTTTATTAAAAAAAGAAGAACGAAAAGAAATTATATCAGTATCAAAAAGTTTATTATCAAAAAAATTTAATTATTTTTAATATATTTAAGGATAAACAATATTTTACTATTTTAGTTATGACTAATATTCCAATTAAAATAAAGGTTAAAGTGATAATAATTTAATTCTTTTATTTCATTTGCGCCCTTTTATCTCACTCTCATTTTCAACATAATTCTATTATTTCTCTAATAGAATCAACAATAATTCTCACATCTTTTTTTCTCATTAACGGATGTAATGGTAAAGTGACTTCATGCTTACCAACAAACTCCGTATTTAGTAATATACCCGCTTTAAATCCAAATATTTTTCTATAATACCTAAACAAATGAATCGGAGGATAATGAATGCTCGATTGAATTCTTTTTTCCTTTAGTTTCTCAATAAATATATTTCGATTGATATCTTTGGACAATAATATTGGAAATATATGAAAAGAAGATTTTTCTTTAAAATCTGTAAAGGGGATTGTTATTTCAGCGATATTTTCGAGCTGTTTTCTGTATTCCTTAACGATTAATTTTCTTCTATTATTATTTGCATTTAATCTTCTTAATTGAACTAAACCAAGTGCTGAAGCTATTTCATTTATTCGATAGTTATATCCTAGATCAACAACATCATAGCTATGAGCGTGACCTTTGTGTCTATCCCATGTCAATGTTGTCATTCCATGGGATCGGATAATCTTTATTTTTTCCGCGTAATCATCATTATTCGTGACAATCATCCCGCCCTCACCAGTAACTAGATTCTTATTTGAAAAAAAACTGAAACAACCAAAATCACCGATTGTACCACATTTTTTCCCCTTATACTCCGCACCGGGAGCATGTGCTGCATCTTCTATAACTTTTAAATCATGTTCTTTAGCAATTTTCATAATTGTATCCATATTACATGGATATCCACCGTAATGCATAACAGTTATTGCCTTTGTTTTAGATGTTATTTTTTGTAGAATATCTTCGGGAGAAATATTGAAGTTATTTATACTTTCAATATCAGAAAAAACAGTTTTTGCCCCTGTGTATAGTGTGGAATTAGCTGTTGCAACAAAGGTTAAAGAAGGTAAGATAACCTCGTCATTACTTCCTATTTCTAAAACTTTATTCGCAATATGTAACGCAGCTGTGCAATTTGATACGGCAAAAGCGTGTTTAATTCCTAAATATTGAGCAAATTTTTCCTCGAATTTCTGTGTAAGTGGTCCCATTGTAAGCCATTTTGATTTTAAAACATTTGTTACGGCGTTGATTTCTTTTTCGTCAAAATCTATATCTGATAATGGGATCTTCCATTCCATTAGTTTTCACCTTTGAAAGTTTTACTATCCATACAGGCTTTTTCATAATCCTCAGGTCGTCCGATATCGAGCCAATATCCATCATGAATGTAACCTTTGACTGTCTCTTTATTTTTTATTAACTTTTTTACTAAATCCGGCAAATCAAATTTTTTATTTGGTGGAATATATTCAAATATTCTCGGTTCGAAGATGTATATTCCCATACTTACAGATTGATGAATAGTCGGTTTTTCAAGATAATCAATAATATTATTAGATTCATTCAGTTTAGCTACACCAAAGTCTATATTAACGGATCTTTTAGTAAGGGCAATTGTAGCAATTGAACCGCTTTGTTTGTGGTTTTCTATTAACTTTTGATAGTTAATATCAGTTAAAACGTCTCCATTCATAACTAAGAATGTTTCTCTTAATTCATTCTTTACCAAATTTAAAGCACCAACTGTTCCAAGCGGCTCGTTTTCCCTTGAATATTTTATTCGACTTTCAAATTTATCTCCGTAGGTAAAATAGGCCATAATTAATTCTGCTAAGTGACCAACGGCTAAGATAATGTCTGTAATCCCACTTGATATCAATTGCTCAATTACGATTTCAAGAATTGGTTTATCACCAATTGGTACCAATGGTTTTGGGAACGATGCTGTATATGGCCTAAGTCTTGTTCCTTTTCCTCCAGCTAATATTACTGCCTTCATTTTACACCACGTACATTTCTGGTTTATAAAGTTCAATGTTTTTAGAAATCCAATCTATTGTTTTTTTAAGCCCATTATTTAAATTCACTTTAGGTTTCCAATTTAATAATTTTTTAGCTTTTGAGTTATCAACGAATAAACGTTCGACTTCACTGCGCTTTGGGCGTATTCTTTGTGTAGTTGTAATAATTTTTATTTTTGGATTTATCATTTCTGTTATTTTTTTCGCTAATTCATCTATAGAAATTTCATAATTTGAACCAATATTAATAGTTTCACCTATCGATTTTGGTGATTCTGCAATTTTAATAAATCCTCTGATGGTGTCTGTTATATATGTTAGATCTCTTGTTGGGTAAGTTGACCCAAGATAGATTTTATTTTGTGTTAATGCTTGAGTAATAATTGTAGGCACGATCGCTCGTGCTGATTGTCTTGGACCATATGTGTTGAAAGGTCGTATTATTGTGACAGGTAAATCATAGGAATAAAAAAAGCTTTCTGTGATTTTATCTGCGCCTATTTTACTCGCCGAATATGGAGATTGTCCTTGTAAAGGATGATTCTCGTCGATTGGGACGTAGCGAGCGGTTCCATAAACTTCGCTTGTTGATGTATGAATGACTTTCCCAACTTGGTTTTCCTTTGCCGCAGTCATAATATTGAATGTCCCCATAATGTTGGTTTCAATGGTCTCTCTTGGGCTAATATATGAATATGGTATTGCAATAAGAGCTCCGAGATGAAAAATCATATCAACATCTTTTGTAATACGACGAATAGCATCGGAATCTTTTAAATCCCCCAGTATTACCTCGATTTCGTTAAGTTTCTCTTTTGATAACAATTCAAGTAATCCCCAATTATTACGTGAATTGTATCTAACAAACGCTTTTACGGTTGCACCAAGATTCACCAGTCGCTCAGTTAAATGACTTCCTATAAATCCACCTGCACCAGTTATCAAGACTGTTTTTTTATTCCAGTTCATAATTTTTTTACCTCTATTGGTTTCTGTTCAGTATTTCGTTTATGAAAATCCTTTATGACTTCTCCGTATATATTGACAAATTTCTGAGCAATTTCACTCCAGTCAAATTTTTTTGCCTTCTCTTTTGCAGTTTTACTCATTTTTTCTCTTAATTCTTGGTTTGTCATTAATATTTTCATCTTATCTGCCAGGTCTGTAACATTTTCTGATTTAAAGATTAAACCGGTATTTCCCTCTTCTACGATTTCAGGATTTGACATATCAGATGCAATAACAGGTTTACCTGATGCTGCTGCTTCAAACAACGCAATCGGCTGACAATCCCATCGCGATGGAATAACAACAAATTTACATGCATTATAATACTGGTATTTCTCTTCATTTGAAATAAATCCCAAGAACTGTATATGGTTTTCTAAATTCAATTTTTTTACCAGAGCCTTCAGTTCTCTTTCTTCAGGCCCAATTCCTGCAATAAATACTCGAATGCTGGGTAATTCATTTACCACCATTGAAGTGGCTTTAATTAATAAATCAATTCCTTTGAGTTTTTCCAGTCGAGACGCAATAAAAATATCTGTTTTTTCTAATGATGGAATCGATCGAATCTCCTGGAATTTATTGAAGTCAATGCCGGATGGAACAACATAGATAATAGCTCGGGTCCACTTACTTACTATTTTTTTAATAGATTCGGTTTCTACAACAATACTTTGGGATTTGGAAATTATATATTTTTCAGCAATCCTGCTAAAAAATGAATTAAAATGCCATCGAACTCCTTTTCGATATAGAATTTCTTTAGACACAAGTCCAAGCACTATCGATACAGCAGGATAACTATCCTTTAATAAACCTGCAGCAATTAAATAAGGACTGATATTACTACCTTGAAGATGAATAATTTCTATTTTTGTCTTTTTTATCTCCTTGATTAACTTTAATATAGCTAAAAATGGAAAAATATAATAGATTTTTCTAGATTTTATTAGAATAATCCTGGCATTGCCTAGTCTAATGATTTTTGATACATTACCAAAAGAGATCAGTGACAATTCAATTCCGTTACATTCCCTAAGGCTTTCAACCAGGTTTTGGGTATGGTTGGCTACACCACCATTAAGATTTCCTGACGGCCATTTTCCTAATATTGCTACTTTCATATCGTGAATCACCTAAAATAAGGATAAATTCTTACCTGTCCATTTTCATATACTTTATTAGAATTATTAAGGGATTCGAGAAATTTTTCATTGGGGAAAACAATCTCTAACAATTTTGCTTTTGCTCCAAATAATGGTATAGTAAATCCTTTTTCAAAATCATAATTTCGTATAACAATCATTGTATTATTAAACGAGTTTGTATCATTTGGATTAAGCATATTACCTTCAATTAATTCATATTTTGCATCTCTCGATATATTTCCATTATAATTAGATGAAAGGAACGTCGCTGGCGTTACTTCTGAATCAAATAAACCGGATCGACTATTCAATTCGTTTGCATAAAGGGGATTGTCACCATTATTCATCGGTATTGTAATTGCCGAAAAAGCAAAGATAAAAATGATTATTGATGAAATGAATAATCTACTTTTCATATTTTTACTTGAGCAAACTAACGAGAAAATCCCATATGAAGCTGGAACAATTAACAATATCTCGATAAAAACAAACCATCTATCTGGTAAAATCGCATCTAATCCTAAAAAACCTGCAGCATATACCAAACATAGTAAAAAAAATGCAGCGACTATCATAATACACATTATAATTTGGTTTCCCATTAAGGGTTCTGATTTTTTATTTTTATCGGAAAATTTTAATCGTAAATTTTCGTAGAAAAAATTTCTGATACGAAACCAGATTTTAATTTGTTCTTGATTATCAGATGTTTTATGAAAAAAATATCTGATAAAAATTATCCCTCCAAAAATAGCAAAAAATAATAAAAAGGTAAAAGGTAAATCCGATAGTAATATCGTAATATAATTGTATTGAGGCGCTAAAGTGACTACACCTGTTGAGGTGGTATCTACCTTCGTTAGAGAATTTGTTAATGATTTAAAAAATAGCGAAAAGATACTTTCTCCTCCAGATTTATTAACATTCATCCAATATACAAATAATGTGATCCAATAGAGGACAACGATATACAGAATTATAATTTTAAAGAATGGAATTTGTTTTTTCTCGGTTGTATAAAAAAATATAGATATAAACAATGTTACTCCAATAAAAATTAAGGATAGAGACAGTAACGTTACAAATGGTGCCACCGTATGAATAAAGATCGAAGAGAAACAAAAGAAGAGCAAGAGGAAGGATATTTTTTTCGAATTGATTTTATCGTTTATTATAATTAAATAATTTTTAATAAAAAGGTAGATGATGATAATAAAAAATACAATTCCAAGTGTCATGGGAATGAGCCAGAAACCCCAGTATATGTAGTATGGTGCTAAGGTAATCATCATTGTCGAAAATAATGCCATTTTTTTACTTACGAACTGTCGAGCGATTAAAAATACAAACAAAGATCCTAAAATTTCTATTATGGAAATAAAAAATAAAGCGTTTTTTGCAGATAGACAAGTGATTTGACTTATTGAAGCTACAAGTAAATGAAAATATGGATAATTAATATAAGTGTCTAGCGTCGCGGGTAATATACCATTTGATAAGATAAGTTGAATGTTTTTAATATGGAAAAAGGTATCATTGCCATACACTGTTGAATATTCAAAATAAATGCTTGCTCTTACGACTATTGAAATTATGATTATCTCAAGAAGGATAAGGTAACTATTTTTTTTATAATCGTAGAAAAGAATTTGAGTAGTAATTATTACATAATTTATTGCTATAAAAACAAAAAAGATCAAAGGCCTCGTATATGTTTCAGAATGTAAAGATAATAAGGTTAAAGAAAGTAATAGAAAAAATATGGTTGTGAATATATAAAATAATCTTTGATTGATATCAATGGAAATTCGTGTGTTTTTTTTAATGCGTTGTTCCAAACTTAAATAAATAAGGGGCGGGATGGCAAACGCTAGACCGATATGGATTTTATTGAGGTGATAATGAATAGAAGCAATAACGATTATAATACCAATTAAAAAAAAGGAAAGAATTGTAATCGTACCTAGTTGATCTCTCTGAATCAAATTCATTTTGTACCACGTAAAAGTATATTAAGAATTTCTTTCGGTCGTTTTTTATGATAATAGTCTCTAACTTCATTATCATTTATTTTTTCTTTTTTGTTTATGAAGCTTTTAAAAAATCCAAGAAAAATAGCATTACCTAAATTCGGATGACCTTCTAAAAATTCTAATAATGATAAAAATATTATAATTGATGGTGGATAATTTAGATAATATCTTCTTTCACCTTGCATAAAATAACCTTGAAAAATCGACCGAATCGATGATGATGTTTTTCGTGTTTTATAGCAGATCAACTCATTGAATCGTTCTACCTTCCATCCTCTCAATTTGGCTTTTACCAAGGCTACCACATCAGGCGCCATAGTTTCTGGGATACCACCAATATCATTGAATGTGGCATATCGATAAAATCTTAACCCATCGCTTGGCTCTAACATATCAAATCTAGAATAATTTTTTTTAGAATTATTTGTCGAAAAAAGTTTTTCTTGGTCTAAGGGTTTATTTGGCAGATCTTGTATATACGGACTAGCTATACCGAGTTCATTGTCTCGATCGAGTCTAATCAAATTTTCTTCTATACAATTATAAGGAAGAATTATATCTGCATCGACTTTTACCAAATAACTGATTTTCAACTTTGTTTTTTCACAATGTCTAATTGCTTCTTCAATTGCTAAATTGCATATTTTACCAAAATGTTCATCTAAATCCCTATTAGTAGCTTCCTTAATAGTTACACCTTTTATCCAGGGGTAAGTATTTTCTAATTTATTAATAATTATTTGAGTTTTATCTGTACTATTATCGTTTAATATTACCCACATTGATGGTAAAATAGTTTGATTTATTATACAATTAACGAGTAATGGTAGATTTTTTTCTTCATCTTTAACTGGTGTTATTAATATATAACTCATTTTAAATCCTTGATTAATTGATTAAGTTGTTCAGAGATAATCATTGAATATTTCATCGGTAGGTTAATTTCATATATAGGAATATTTTCCAAAATAGTCTTAATATTTTTTTTCAGGCAGTCCCAATAGCTTGCGATGTCACTTTTTGGGAAAATAAAAGAATATGCTAACATATATTTATAAAAACAACCAAAGTCCATCCCCATCATCATAGGACTCTTAATCATTTCCATTTTGTTACTTGCCACTAATATTGGAGTCGCTTTTTCAGCATCGATAAGCGATGTTTCGATAGGCCCTTTTTTATTTGTTTTATATAACATAAAAAGAACATCTAAGGTAGAATGTGAAACAACAGGGATGATGCTTTTTTCTTTTTCGTTATGAAATAATTCCTTAAATAATCGAATTTTTTCTATTATATTTCGAATATTTTCATCTTTTAATTCTTGGACTCGAAAGTTAAATAGAGGTAAATACATCGGAAAAGCTAGAACTCTATCTTTTGTAATCAATATTCGATCGTCACCCATAAATATGAAATCAAAATTCCGAATTAGATCCATAACTAATGATGTTTTGTATGAGCCCCCTCTTCCAGCAAAAAGATATGCTTTTCCATTTTTATGAAGAGCCGCAGAATGTAGTAGATAGTAACCTTTTTTTGTTAACTTATATTCGATTAATGGCCTTAAGATAAGATTTTGTGATAGGAAATCTGGAATAAAAAAGGATGATAATTTTTTTCCCTTCCCATTAAATTTTACAATAGTTTTATTTTTTTCGAAAAAGGAGGTGAAGAAAAGATGGGAGATAAAGGTAAAAAGGATATCAATAAGCAATCAAAACAAAAAGCAAAAAAGGAAGCAAAAAATAAAAAACAAGTGAAATAGCAGGGGTGTTTCTTATGCGTAAAATATTTCAAAAAATTGCGTTCCCGGTAAAATATTTATTCAAAGGATGTGCCAATTTTCTTTTGATTTTAAAATGCAAACGGAAAACCGTAATAAATATTGTGCTGTCTGTGATTTTTTTTGTTTATCCTCTGCGAGGAATTAATATAAAATGATCATGTTTTCTGTTTTACTATACTGATAAGCCCTATGGGCTATTCGCCGTAGGCGATAAAGTGTTGTAAAACAAAAGCTTCCCGCAAGATAAAATACCTCGTAGGGGTTTTCCTCCCATCTCTAAAATAGTTTTGAATGCGGTATTATTTTTTTAGTTGGGTAAAATGTTGTTTTTTTGCAAAAAATTTGAGGACAATGGAAAAGCTCAAAAGAACCAGGATCAATGAATTGCTGAAAGCCAAAGCATCAGGCGATTTAGTGAATGTGAAGGGATGGGTGCGCACAAAACGCGGCAATAAAAATGTGGCCTTCGTGGCGCTGAATGATGGTTCAATTATCCATAATATTCAGATCGTGATTGATGTCCCTTCGTTTGATTATGAACAATTGAAACTCATCACCACAGGCGCATGTATTTC
>Ga0209777_10005965_pt1 | contig 13865 bp, 12 predicted proteins | sample FrelakmetHBP12HB_FD_187147 | JGI IMG/M metagenome (GOLD analysis project Ga0209777, IMG submission 187147) | Freshwater lake sediment microbial communities from the University of Notre Dame, USA, for methane emissions studies -HBP12 HB (SPAdes)... | ecosystem: Environmental > Aquatic >...
CCCCGGCATTGGCAGGCGGCTGTCGGGCGGCGTCTCGATCCTGCCGCACACGGTTGGGCCGGCCCCGGCCGCCCTGACCTTCGGGGCGCTCAGCCGCAGGTCGGCGTCCTTGGCGAGTTCCTCGGCCCGGCGCCGAGCCCGCTCCGATAGGCCGCCCTCCTCGTTGGCCTGCATCCGCCAGATGATGCGTTTCCAGAGGAACTGCTTGTGCCGCGACTGGCACTCTTCGCCGAACACCTCGGCGTACCGCGCCCGGAGTTCCGGGACGGTCATCTCCTTGAGTTCGGCGACCTCCTTTTCGACGTTCAGCTTCATGCGGTGCCTCCTATCTTGCGCTCTCGATGCCTGTTAACCACTGGCACCATGAGGGCTCGGGGCGCAAGACACCTCCAGTCAATTCCGGGGGAATTCCGGAAGTCCTTCGGAGGCCGGCGGCGGCTCGGCCTGCTCGGAGGGTTTCTCGGGCAAGTACCCGCGGCGGCACTTCAGGCGCAGGAAGCCGGCGGCGAGAATGGCGGCGACCTCGTCGAGACGTTCCTGATCGGTCATTGTTTCAAGATCAAGCCCTGGCGTCATGGGCATCCTCCTTCGTAGCGGTGCCGTCCGCGGCGGTGTCGAGAGGGTCGATGGGCAGGAACTCGACCTCGTCCAGGTTCAAGGGCTTCGGGAGGTCGTCCACCTCTCCCTTGGCCGGCAAGCTGTTGGCAACCTCCTCGCCGCGCGGGGTGAGCCGCACCCGCGCGCGGTACGCCCGCTGGCGACAAGCGGCGCGGCAATAGCGGGCCTCGGGGCGGCTGGTGAAGAACCCGTGGCCGCAAGCCAGGCAATGCCGGCGGTGGCAACCGCGTCCTTCACCGTGCCGCCGCCAGGAGGCCTCCAGGAGCGCCTCGTGGGTCAGGACCATGAGTATTTCTGCCATCTGAACACCCCTCCCAAAGTTTCAGGCCAAAGCGAGGCCCAAGCCCACTTACCTAAATTAGGTAAGTCGCGCCGGCCGGCGTTCGCGCCAGGCTTTCCGCCGCGCCCGCGCCGGGGGGCGTCTCGCCGAAGACCCTCACCCGGCGCGTTACGGCAGAATGTTCACGCTTAAAACAAACTAAAACCAGCCTTCCGACTGCTCCGCGTGCCCACCGCCGAGGCCATCGGCGAGGAAGTACCTATTGGCCGGCCACCCAGACGCGCCACGTTCGCCCACGTCGCCCAGCGCGTCACCCTTGGGCCCTTGCCTCGCTCCCCGCCACGCTCGCGTCCCCTGCGCCAACGTGGGCGGCCTGGGCGGCGTCAATCTGCTGCCACGCGATGGCTTCGGCTTCCTCGTCGCTCAGGCCGCCATCGACGGTGCACATGGCCATGCGCTCCTGCCAGGCGTCCAGTTGGTCGTCGTCCAGCAGGAAGAGCCGGATGTCGCGGTCGAGGGCACCGCAGCCCCCCTGGCACGCTGCCGGCGGTCGGGCTGGCTGGGCCACGTTCTTGAACTCGTACATGGTCGGATCTCCAGATTGGGTTCTGGCACGCGATGGCACGCGTGCCAACGGGTTGTTTTCTTGCTTCTCTCGCGCGCGGGCGCGCGCAGGCGCGCTGGATAGGGTGGCGTGCCAGGCGTGCCAACGCGTGCCAGGTTTTCCAAGTCCTTGCTGGTGCCATTGTTACACCTCACACCCGCCATTCCCTCGACCGCCCAGGGTGGCGTGCCATCGCGTGCCAACGCGTGCCAGGCGACTCTCACCGGCTGCAGAGACAGATGCCTTCGTACCGGCGGGCGCGCCTGGAGTCCGTACGCGGCTGGGAGACATGGAGGCCCGGAACGACCGCCCGCAGGTTGCGGCCGAACAAGGCGGCCGTGCCGACACGATCGCGCCCGACGGACACGCAGTATTCCTTCCAGGCCGCAAGGAGGCCGCCGGCCTCGACCGAGTGCGAAGACCCCACGACACACCGCTCCCGGACGAAGGCGCCCACCGGGCTGGTCAGGTCCTCCAGCTCGCGGATGACGTCGTCCGAACTGGCGGGTTGAACGAATCGGCCGCGCTCGTGCAGCCGGACCCAGCCCTGAAGCGCCCAGAGGAGGATGCCGGGGAGTTCGGCCGTCAGCCGGGCCTCCAGGCCCAGATCTTCCCGCCCGAACCAGTTCTGGGTGAGCCGGAGCACCATGAACCGGCCGGCCAGGGCGCCGCTGGCGTCGGTGAACTGCGGCAGGTCGTTCGAGAGGAACATGAACCGCGTCGGCAGCCGCAGGGTTACCGCCGTCAGGTACTTGCGGTCGATGGTGATGGGGTCTTCGCCGCTGATGCAGAGCAGGCGTTCGGCCACCGTGGAGATGTCGTCGCCGCGGAATCGCGCATCCGAGACGATGGCCAGGCTCTTGCCGATCGGACCCTTGGCGGCGCACTCGCGCAACACGGCCGCGTACAAGGTCGCCCCGGGCGTCGCGCCCTTCGTCTGCCAGTACCCCTTGGCCAGGGCCCGCTGGACAATCTCGCCGCACTGCATGGGCTTGCCGGCCTCCTGAAGGACGCGGACGGCGGCGTCCAGGCATCCGGGCTTCCGCTCCCTCTTGGCCTTCGCAGCCTTGACCTTCTTCTTGCGGCCCGTCGCACCAGCGGCCTTGATGGCGGCGTCGAGTTCCGGGTCGGGCTTGGCGGTCTTCGCGGCGACCTCCTTCCGCCAGGCGTCGACCTTGGCCGTCTTCTCGGCCTTCCCGCCCAGGCGGGTCGCCTCCGGAGACTTGGCGGCCGCGGCGGTCTTCATGGCGTCGTCAACGGCCTCGGCCTTGGTGACGGTGCCGCCGACCACAGCGGCGTCGGTGGCGACCTGGGCGGCGGCGACCTCGCGCTTCGTCAGGTTCGCGGGGCCACGCAGTCGCTGGGCGCTTTTGATGCGGACCTTCTTCTTGGTCTGCACGTTCGTCGCGTCCCACCCGCCGTGCGGGTTCTCAGCGTCGATGTGGACCACCACGACCTTGCCCGACACCTTCGCCAGGTACTGCCCTCCCACTTTCACCTCGTGCTTCTTCATGACCTGCTCCTTGTGTTGGCGTCCCCATGGGACGGTCCGTTACAGGCCGACCTCTTCCGCGAGGCGGCCCTGCTGCTCGTGCCCACCGACCAATTTGGTGAGCTGATCGGCGAACCACCGCAGTTGGCGGTTCACCGCATCGTTGTTCGTGTGCGCCGGCTGGAGGTACGCGACGACGGCGGCGATAGCCTCGGGCGAGAGGTTGTCCTTCAGGGCGTCGAAGAGGTCCTGCTCGTCGATGCCCTCGGGGATGGTGACGCGAACCTTGCGACCGTTGATGTCGGCCTCGTAGGTCTCGGGGCGCCGGCGCTCGGGCGTAGCCCGGCTGCCGACCGCCTTCTCGGCCAGGAAGGCGAGCCAGCCGCCCCGCGTCATCGGCTCGTGGGCCTCAACCCAACCGTCGCCCTCGACCTGCCAGGGCCGTCGGTCGACCGGGCTCGCCGTCACCCGGGCCCGGCCTCGGGCCAGGCAGTTCGCCTCAGGAATCGTCAGCGTCGTCTTCATCTCGCATCCTCCTAGGGGTTGTTCGCCTTCTCATGGACATCCGGGCATGCTTTCGGCCCGGAGGCAAGGTGAATTATGGAAGAGGAAGCATAATTCCGGAGATTCTGCGGTGGCCGATTCAAACCTGCCTTCGACCGAACGTGTGAACCCGGCGGCTTTGCCCGTGGAAGACGCGGCCCGGGCCATGGGCCTCTCGGTGGAGACCGTCCGCGCGGACATCGCGGCCGGTGCCCCGACGAACGCCGACGGGACCATGAACCTCGTGCACTACGCCGCGTGGCTGAACGGAAAGATCGCGGATGGCGATTGACCTACTTCGGCGCGACGGTTCGAGACTCCTGCCTCGTGTCGCGCGTGGACCTCACTCGCAACATGGAGGTGGGCCGTTGGCTGGAGGAAGACCGCACGCGGTTCCTCCTGATGGTAGACTCCGACATGGTGCCGGTGGACGAGACCAACGCCATCCTCACAGCCGACGGCGATGTCGTGGCCTGCGCCTACGTGGACCAGCACGGCCATTCCATCGACTTGAAGCAGCACGGCATCCAGACGGGATGCCTCCGCGTCTCTCGCGAGGTCATGCAGGTCCTTCCGCCGCCGTGGTTCGAGTACAAGGTTTCAGAGGACATCCGCCAGACCACCCAGGGCGAAGCCTACACGTTCTCGCAGAAACTGCTCACCGCCAGCGGCGTCGCGCCGAAGGTCGTCGGCCGGATCGGGCACATGCTCCACATGGTGGCGCTGCCGCCGGTGGCGAGTGGCGACCGAGAAAGAACATGCCAGGGACCCTCTTGAGGCGAAGCCTTCTCAGAGGTCCCTGTTCGAGCACTATCGGTCGCAGCACTTTCCACGGGCATCAGGCGTTCTTTGCCGCCGTCCTTTTCGATTCGACAGAGCTTCCCGGTCAAGATATCGAACGAAAGAGTCCGGGTTTCATCCAACCTCACGCTGAAGTAGTAGTCGTTCGTGGCCCAGACCTGCTTACAGCCCTCCACACGGTAGACGGCGCGTTTCGAGGAAGCGTCAAGACCCGCTTCGATCGCGTTGGCATCGAGCTCCACCTTGGCGCCGAGTTTGACGAGGTCGGCTGTCGTATAAGACCGCAGGCACTGGTCGCCAAGGTAGAAACTGAACTCGATCTGCTTCTCAACGGCCAGGCCCTCATCTTGCCTCACCCGCATGACGGCAACCTTTCCTGCCTTGGGAGACCATCCCATCACGATCCCATTCCTGTTGTACCAGGCATAGGTTGCGATTACTTCATCTCCTTTGGGTTGGAGGCACAGGACCTGGGTGGTTCCCTCGCTTCCTCTGATCTTGTCGGGGATGCACCTTGCGTAGAAGGGGCTCCGCTCCTCGAATGTGGCAACATACGAACAATTGCCTGCGCTCTTGGCGCCTGCGCTGCCGCAGGTCGCCACCATCAGCAGAACGGCTGCCATCAGGGATCGCCTCATGCCATGCTCCTCTCCGGCCGACGACGAAGCTCAGCCGCAAAACCCGAAGGGTTTTGACGGATGCACCCGTTGGTTAGACGCACACGCAGATCAATTGGCCCGCACCAAAATGGTCGTGCCCGCAAATCGGACTAAGGGCCTCTAACAAAATGAATGAACCGTTGTTATCTTCTTTGTCGATGTCATGGGCGACTACTCCTTGCGAGGGGGTGGCTGTAACGGTGCACAGCGTCCACCGGGTGCTCCAAGTCCCTCTTCGCCATAGTGTCCACCGGGAGGTCCCTTCCACCCACTCAACGCCCGGGCTGGGGCGCGCCCGACTTCTGGTGTCGTCTCCGCGCCCGATGCTCGCCCGTCACCATCTCAGGTCTTTTCCGTGAATCCTTATGCCCGGCCTCCACTCTCTCGCCGTTGATCGAGACAAATCCTGGAACAGGTCGATGTGCCCCACAATATCGAAACCGGCTTCCACGAAAAAGGAAACCGCTTCGACGTTCCTCGCGACGGGGCGCACACTGAGGAATCGCACTCCTGCGCCTCTGGCCTCCTGCACGATGTGGTTCAGCAAGACCCTCCCAACGCCTTGGGAACGATGCTGCGAAGACACGACCATGGGCTCCACTTCAGCTTCTTCTCCGTGGATGATCAGACCACCAAGACCAACGACTTTGCCCAAGACCTCTGCGACCCATGGACCACGCCGTTGCGCGTTTCCCAGGTAAGCGTCGAAGAAACTGCCCGGGTCGTCTCCCCCAATCGCGGGATCACCGTATATCTCCCGGTGGCGCTGCGTCAGTTCCGACCACAAGCCTCGGCAGGCCACAAGATCCGATGTCTCGTATCTGCGGATCACTATTCCCATAATCTCCGTCTCGACAAGGGGCCAGGCACCTTGCTTTACTTTTCATGTCTGTGGGTACTGTCGTGTGTGTATGTGGATCTTGGCGAAATGGGTTTGGGATTACTGCTTCGGCGCACTCGTTGCCGCCTTGGCTTTCTCCTCCTCGTTGGCCTTCGCCTCCTCTTTGGCTCTTGCCGCCTTATTTCCTTCCTCGATGCGCTCTCGGATTTGCGCGCGAAGACGCTCTGCCACGTCCGCCAGAATGTCGCGTTTCTCTTGTTGCTTGTTATACCACTGCTGTTCTTGTTTTTCAGTCAGGCCGCTCTCGGTCGGTCCCAACCGGCACTGGAGGTCTGCCTCGGCCTTCGCCGTCAGCACTTTCTCATATTCTTTCAGGGCGACGTCGAGTTCGATCTTCCCCAGCACCGCGTCGGCATCGCGCGGGGCTTGGAGAATGAAGAAGTCAGGCGGGGCATCGTCGGCGGGCAGAGACAACGGTGACGCGGCCAGGAACAGCGTGGCGGTGAGGACGGTGAGGATGCGATACGTTTTCATGGTTTGTTGGTCCTTTCGTTTGTTGGAGGTTGTTTGGTGTTTGGCAAAATGGGTCAGGGATTACTGCTTGGGCGCGCTCGTGCCAGAGGCGGCAGCACCGCTCAAGTCCCACAGCTCGACGAATCCGCGCTTCTCGGCATCGTTCCCGCCGATGGCCAGCCGATTGGCTTGCGGCGCGACGGCCATATCGTTCCACCGCTCGGGCTTGGGAGAGTCCTTCCGGCGGATGGCGTTTTGCAGTTTGCCCGTCTCCGTGTCGAGGAACTGGACCCCGGGTCCGCCGCACAGAACGAGGACGCCCTTTCCATCGGGTGAGAAGGCCAGCGTTTTGGACCACCCGGGCACGGTTTGACACCATTCCGTAATGCCCGATGCAACGTGCGTGAGACTGACCGCGACGGCGCTCGAATCCCCGTCCTTGTCATAGCGCTGAGTGCCGATGGCCACCCGCTTGCTGTCGGGCGAAAACGCGACCGACCAAGCGCGGGCGCCCTTCACGGGCACGAGTATCCTTTGCATCTCGCCCGAAACAGTATCCCAAATCTTGACGCCGCTGCCGTAGTCGCTTTCGGCGCCGGGACCGTGGTACCAGCTTCCCAGGCTGGCCAGCCGCTTTCCGTCCGGGGAAAAGACCACGGCCTCCGCGTGCGCATGGCCGACCAGATCACGCTTGAACGCCCCGGTCTTGACGTCCCACAGTTTGAGTTTGCCGGGCGCCGTGGGAGCGATATGCTCGCTCACGGCATGATTTTCGTCAATTGTCAGCGGAGCATCAGCGAACGACCCACCACACATGGCCAGCAGACTGCCGTCCGGCGAAAACGCCAGTGAACTGACGCCGCCGAGCGCACGGGTGAGCGGCACAAACCTATCGGCGGTCTGAGCGTCCGCTTTCTTCCCCTGCACGTCATCAAACGACCGCACGAGATTGCCGGTCCGCGCCCCGAACAGCTTCACCTGGCCGATGCTGGTGCCGACGGCCAGCGCGGTCGAGTCCGGCGAGAACGCGAGGGCGTTCACTTCAAAATAGGGTGCGCGTTGGGTCTCGGCGAGGATCGCTTCCTCCTCCTTGCTGATCAGCTTCAACGTGGCGATTGGCGTCCCGGTCTCGGCGTTCAGGATCTCCACCATCGGCTGCCAGTTGTCGGCCACCTTGCTGGGCGGTGTCTGCATCATGATCATCGTCGGCTGATCGTTGCCCACGGCGATCAGCTTCCCATCGGGAGAGCAGGCGATCGTGCCGACGCGAATGCCGGCGTTGAAGCGGCGCACGCGCTGCGGAGAGAAAGACGATTCGCCCGACGGGGAGGCTTTGGCAGGCGGCTGCGCCAATGTGCCGCGGAGCTCGGCCTTCCGCAGCTCCACGGCGTTCTTGGCGGCCTGGTATTCCATCGTGCTCATGATTCCCGCCTTGTGCTTGCCTTCGGCGATCTCGAGTTGGTGTTCTGCCGCGGCCAGCCGGCTCTTGGCGACTTGCACGCCATCCCCGGCAATCTGGGCTTTCAGAATCTCCACGTTGTCCTTTGCCGCCAGCACCGAGGCTTGGTCCATCAAGCCCGCTTGAAACCGGGCCTCTAATGCAGATAGGGCTTCTTCGGCCTGACGAAGTTGCACGCGGAGCAGTTCGAGTTGCGCGCCCTGGCCGGCGGCTGATTCCGGTGTCGGGGAGGCTTTCGCAGGCGTCTGCACCAGCTTGTAGCGAATCTTCACGCCGCGCTGGCTCTCAGTGGAGCCGATGATTTGCAGAATGCCTATGCCGCCTTCGTCGGTGCGGAAGATCCAAGTGGCGGGGAAAGTCCCATCTGTGTTCAAGTTCAACTCGGCTGTCCCAGGGATGAAACGCCACGAGGATGAGTCAATGCCTGGGTTATCCTTCACTTGGTCGGGTGTCCATTTTTCCCAAGCCTCGTTTGCAACCCGACCGGCAATCAAGTGCACGGCCTTCAGCCCGCATTGAATGACTTTCCCGTTTGCCATCGCGACGGTCGCGGTGGCATCGACGCCCTTGCCTGACTGCCAGGACCTCACCTCTTTGTCGATCGCGGTTAGCAGATGGGTTCTTATTCTGGCCTTGAGGTCAGGATCATCGGGAATGCTCACCAACTTCCCGGTGTTGAGATCAATGAAACAGTCTTGGGGCGTTGCGTCCGGATCGTACACCACCCGCTCGATCACCGGGCCGAAACTCATCGCCTGGACTGAAACGGCGCTCGCGTTTCTCTCCGGCACCTCTGATTCAGCGACTTCCCGGAACGCAACGCGCCGCTTGGCCGGGTCGATTTCCGTGAGCCGGTAACGCTTCGACCCGAGACGGAACGGCGCGTACAACTCCGCAACCTTCTCGATCTCGCTAATGCCGCGGCCATTCCGATCGATGCCCAGGACCGCGTCCTCCTTACCTTCACCCATTGGGCTATTGCGGAATTTCATCTCTTGGTCAAGGTTCACGATCTCGAACGCGCGGTCGCCGGTTGCCGACGGGAATTTGCCGGATAGGTAAGCACAATACCAATACGAGCCCGATGGCGGCCCGTCCTTGCGCCGCTGCAACTCGAAGTGCACCGGGCAGGAGTACTGCTTGTCTCCGAACTGAACCGGCAATGGAACCACCTTCTCAAATCGTTCCACCGTCGCCGGCCAGGAATACGAGGCGATCTTGCCGCCCTGCTTGCCCTCGGCGATTTCCAGCACGTCCCGCTGAAGGGACAGGGTGAACCCGTTCGGCCCGACCGTACAAATCGCCATCAGCACCGGCAAGTCTTTGATCGGAAGAAAATTCAGGCTGAACCCCGCGCTTTGCCGACTGTGGAAACTGCCATCCCGCTCCGTCGGATCGGCAAAGCTCAGCCGCACGTCGCGAGCGAGGATCGTATCGCCCCGGGGCGTGGTAGCGGGCGTGTCGCTCTCGCTGGGCATCTGCACCAACTTGTAGCGAATCTTCACGCCGTCGTCGATGAAGCCGAGGATTTGCAGAACTCCCTTGCCGCCCTCACGGGTCTGGAACACATAGGTGGCTCCGCCGTCCAGCGGCCCCAACATAACGTAGGTTGAGACCTTGGTGATCGAGGCATCGAGCACCTCCACAACCTTCGAGGGCGTGACTTGGCCCCACGCACCTTTATCCCGAGCAACGGCCCGCATCCCGACGCCGAAGAACTGGGGCGTCGTGTCTGCGAGCACATCCATGCCTTCGCTCTCCATCCAGGTCACGGCGCCCAGGACGGTCTGGACTATGCTGTCCTTCTTGACGGAATCGGGCAGACTGGCGAGTTTGCCCGTATCGAGGTCGGCCACCTCTTTCACCACCCGCTCGATGACCGGGCCGAATGCGAGCGGCGCTCCTGGTTTGGCGGCACTTGGAGTCTTGAGCACGTCCTCGCGATGCGCCTCGATGAACCAGACATTCGCCGACATACCCACTTTGAAGCTCGGGTCCGGGTTGGCGATGTCGATCATCGTTTCATAGAGCACCGCGTTTAGCGCCGCGACCGGCGTATTGCCGACTTGCGCCACCGTGCCCTGGAACTTGCGCTTGGGAAGCGCATCCACGGTCAAACGGACCTCCTGCCCGACTTCCACAGCGACAATGTCCCACTCTGCCACCGCCGCTCTACACACCCATTTCGTTACCGGCTCAGTCGTCGTGGCCTCGAGTGACCCGGTCGCCATGACAGCCTGCGTCGACGGCGCTTTCGGATGAGCATTGGGCGTTTCTGGTTTGGCGGCGAATGAGGGCGATACGTTCTGCGCCAGGGACGACATGGGCAAGTACAAGGATACGCCGGCCGCGAGAACGATGACGCCGCAACCGCAGACGACCAGCGCCGACCAGACATGCCGCAGCCAGCGACCGGCCAGGTACTGCGCCAGAATGCACAGGCCGGCATCCAGCACCAACAGCACGGGCAATAGGAGGAACCCGCCGCGCGTCAGGGCATGGCTCACCGTCAGTGTCAGCGCCGTCGATGCCGGGAGCGCCACCTTAAGATCCTTGAACACCTCCGCGAATCGCGGGACCACGAAGACGAACAAGCCAAGCATGACCAGCAGAAGCATCGCATGCCAGGCGAAGGTCAGCAACGCAGGACGCAGGACCTGGGTCGCGCCCGGTTCCGTCGCCTTCGGGCTGGCTGGTCTTCCGTTGGCCGGAACTTGAACGCTACCGCCCGCCGACCGGTCAACCTTGCGCCACGCCCAACGGATGATGAGCCCGTCCATGACCAGACACGTCAGGCCCGCCAGGAACGCCCACAGGATGGGAGCCGGATGCGAGGCCCAGGGAGCCGGTGGAAACGTCGGTGGCCCCATGAATTCAGCGTACCAGAGTGAGAAGAAACAGGAGGCCCAAACGATTAGGGCATCGAGAAACAACAGGGGAAAGAGCATCGCATCGAAGAAGGCCAAGCCGAGACCGTGGAGTTTCCCCGCCGAGCGGCGGATTTGCGCGAGCGCGACGCAGCCGAGGATCGTCGCGCCGAACGGCGCGGTGAGCGCCAGCAACCGTTGGTCGAGCAAGCCAAGGGCGTACCACCAGGGTGAAGCGCCGATCTGCGACGGACTCAGGGACTTCGCCATCGCCATCTGGATGATGGGAATGAGGCTCAAGGCCGCCCAGCACGCGCCGGCAATGGCCGTGCGCGAGAAGCGCGGCGGGCCGCCGGCTTTGCCGCCCGCGGGCACACTGGGCGCGGCGTTCGCGGCCACGTTCTTTCCGCCATCACCGAGGCCTTGTGTGGCGGCCCCAGTGGTGCCCCTGCGTTGTTCAATGACGTGGCAACGAACCCATCGGCATCGCGAGCACCAACCAATTGTCCAGTTGCGTCCTTGGGCCAATAGTCGGATACCGTACTTGCCCCAAGGCTCCGTGAATCCGCATTTCAGACAGCGAACGTCCCATCCGGGCGCACGCCGTTCATATTCTGCTGACCTCTGATCGGCACCAGCGTCGCGGACAGGTGGAAGCGCACTCGTAGAAACAATCGTCTCCACTTCGGTCTTAACTTGGCTGGCCTGCTGATAGCGGCGCTCGGGTTCCTTCTCCAGCGCCCGCAGGACGACTTCGTCGAGGCGAACATCGATCACGACTTTCTTTGACGGCGGCTCGATGTGCTTGGCAGGTAGTTCGCCGGTGAGCATCTGGTAGAAGACGACGCCGAGCGAATAGATGTCGGCGCGGTGGTCCACGTCCTGCGGATGCTCGCGTTGCTCCGGGGCCATGTACGGCGGCGTGCCCATGACCCTTTCGGCGGTCGCCTCCGCGCCCGGTGGGGATGGCCCCATCAATTTGACAAGGCCGAAGTCGGCGATCTTCACCTGCCCGCGGCGGTCCAGCAGAATGTTCTCGGGTTTGATGTCGCGGTGGACGATGCCCTGGTCGTGGGCGAACTGGAGGGCGTCGCAGATTTGCGGCACGATGGCCAGGGCTTCCTTCGGCGAGACGTTGCCCGAGGCCATGAGCTGGCATAGGTTCAGCCCGTCCATGTACTCCATCAGGAAGAAGAACAGGCCGTCGCGCTGGCCGAAGTCGTGGATGGCGACGATGTGCGGATGACTGAGCCGTGCCATGGCCTGGGCCTCGCGGGCGAAGCGATCGGCGAAGGCCGGATCGCGGCCGATCTCCGGCGGCAGGATCTTCAGGGCTACCGTGCGGTCGAGGTTCTTTTGCCGCGCCTTGTAGACCGCCCCCATGCCGCCGCGGCCGATGAGTTCCAGGATTTCCAGCTCCGGGAACCGCGCGGCCAGTTCCTCCGGCTTGGGCGGCGTCCAGCGGGCCGATTGAGACGATTGGCCTGTGGTGCCGTCAAGGGTGTTCGGTTCCAGCCCGCGCCTCAGCAGGCACTTCGGGCAATGGCCCTCGGGGCTGCCGGCCGGCAGCGGCGCGCCGCACTCGGAACATCGGGTTTCCTGGTTCAAAGGATTCTCCGTTCGCTCTTGGCCCCTTCACTTCTTACAAAAGCAAACGGCGGGAAAGGTCACAGGCAATCCAGGGGGACGATCACTTTATCGTAAACTTCGTTTCCTGCAAAGTGGACTTGAACGGTGCCGTATCGTGCTCGGCCTTCGCCGTGAGATCGCCTTTCAGATCCTTTGGCACTCTCCAAGAGTGCGAGCATGTGCCGCCTCAGCCATAGGTCAGGCTGGCCTGGTACACCTGTTTACCCGAAGAGTCGGAGACGGTGAACTTGGGCGGTGGCGGTATGGCGCCCTCGGCGTTGATCAGGGTGGCGATGGGCGAGCCGGAGACATCCGTGCAGCCCAGGTTGAACACGACGGTTCCGTTCGATTGCTGGATGGACAACGCTACCGTCAGCGGCTCGCCGATCTTGATATCGACTGTCTTGCCGGCGGCCACCTCGACCGTGCCGGTCACCTGGCGGATCATGAGCTGACTCTTGCCCTCGCCCTTTTCCGTGTAATTCGTGATCGTGTACGCGTCTGCCGGCAGAGAGACGGGCGTGTCGTTGCCGTTCACCGTCGAATGGTACTTCTTGCCGATGAACGTGGCCGACCATTGCGCCCGATCGATCCTGACCATGCCCATTGGAACGTCGACCTCGGCCGCCTGAATCCTGCTTGCGTCATCGTTAACCGTCACCGCGTAGGTCTTGCCGCCCAGGATGACCGGCTGGTCCAGGAAGGACATCGTGACATCCTTCGTGAACGTGCCATCGCCGGTGTCCACCAACAGGACGTCGCCGGCAATCATCCCCCCGGCCTCCACTTTGCTGGCGTCGCCCAGCTTGAAGTTCCTGCGGCCGTTCAGCAACCGCACCTTGTAGCTCTTGCCGCCAAAATCGCACGACCCCTCGGCCGCGCAGGTCATCGCCACTGCCAGGATGTGATATCCAGGGCCCATGTTCGTGTAGTCGCCGACCACACTGACCTTCACCGCCTTGTCACCGTTCCTGACATCGAACGTCGCCGGGCCGAAAGTCCCGTGAAGGTTGCCGGGTCGCTCGACCACCTTGAGCGGCGTGGAGAATGCGTCGCTGAACTTGCCCTCGCCGGTGAAGTCGAAACGGACGGTGTCCGGCGCCTTGGCGTCGGCCTTGGCCGAATCGACGGCCACCTTCACCTTGCCCGGCCCGGCAAGCGTTGCGATCACCACGCCCGGATGCACCATGCCGGCGCCCTCGGGGGGCTTGGTGAACTGCTCGCCGTAGTCGACACCATTCGACATGCTCGACATGCCCGCCTCGGCCGGGTCGCAAGCGCAGGGTTTGAGGTCGCCGGCAGACGCCCAAGATGAAATCGCCGCGACAACCGCCGCCAAGAAGAAGAGAGTCTTACGATTCACGTCTGATCTCCTTTCAGAGGAGCAATCTCAATGCGGATCGGCTTGACCTCGCCGCTTTCCGGCACGACGACCTTGGCCTTGCCCACGAAATCCGGCAGACGCTCGCCGGTTTCCAGCGGCTGGCTCGGGTCTACCGGCTTGTACGCCTCGGCCGTAACCATGTACGTGCCCGGGAGTAGCCGGGAAGTCTTGAACT
>Ga0209777_10005966_pt1 | contig 13862 bp, 11 predicted proteins | sample FrelakmetHBP12HB_FD_187147 | JGI IMG/M metagenome (GOLD analysis project Ga0209777, IMG submission 187147) | Freshwater lake sediment microbial communities from the University of Notre Dame, USA, for methane emissions studies -HBP12 HB (SPAdes)... | ecosystem: Environmental > Aquatic >...
AAGCTAAAGAAGAATAGATTAGAGGTGTTTATGAGTATTGAGTGAATCTAAACCCGCACAGAAAGAGAAGATATTGGGAATCGACCTTGGTACGACCAATTCTGCAGCAGCCATTCTAGAGGCAGGTCGGCCGGTGGTCATTCCAAGCGCGGAAGGGCCTACGGTGGCGGGCAAGATGTTCCCGTCTGTGGTCTCTTTCACACCTGACGGGACGCTGTTGGTTGGTGAGTCCGCTAAGCGCCAGATGTCCAGCAACCCGGAGGGAACCATCTCTGAAATCAAGCGTAAGATGGGCACGGACTACAAGGTGCGAGTATTCGGGAAGGAGTACACACCACAACAGATTTCCGCTTTCATCCTTCAGAAGATCAAACGCGATGCCGAGACCTATCTTGGAGTGCCGCTGAAGAAGGCAGTCATCACCGTGCCTGCGCACTTTGACGACAACCAGCGGCAGGCCACCAAGGACGCAGGCGCAATCGCGGGCTTCGAGGTCATGCGTCTCATTAACGAGCCCACCGCGGCTTGCCTCGCTTATGGATTGGACAAGCTGGACAAGGAGATGAAGATTATGGTATTCAGCTTCGGAGGCGGCACTCATGATGTTACCCTCATGGATTTCGGGGGTGGTGTTTTCCAGGTGCTGGCCACCAGCGGTGATACCAAGACGGGTGGAACCGACATCGACAACGCTGTCGTCACGTACTTGGTGGAAGAATTCAGGCGACAGAACGGCATCGACTTGGCGGGCGATAGGGTTGCCATGACAAGGCTGAAGGAGGCGGCTGAGAAGGCCAAGATTGAGCTTTCGAACCTCGTGAATACGGATATCGACCTTCCGTTCCTAGCCATGGTGGGGACGACTCCCAAGAACTTTCATATCATGTTGACTAGAGCCAAACTTGAAGAGCTTGCTAGACCAATCGTTGAGAGAGCAAGGGCTCCAATCTTGCACGTCCTAGAGGACGCTAAACTACAGCCGCAACAGATTGACAAGATTATCTTGATTGGCGGGCAGACAAGGATGCCTCTGGTGAGGAAGTTCGTCGAGGAGATTGTAGGCAAGCCCGCCGAGCGGGGCGTAGACCCGATGGAATGCGTTGCAGTGGGAGCGGCCATCCAAGGAGCGGTTCTGGCTGGCGATGTCAAGGACCTACTGTTGCTTGACGTGACTCCGCTTTCTTTGGGCGTCGAGACCATGGGCGGCGTCTTCACGAAGACCATCGAGAGGAACACCACCATACCGACCAAGAAGAGCCAGGTATTCTCCACAGCGGCAGATTTCCAGACGACTGTCACAATCCACGTGCTGCAGGGTGAGAGGCCAATGGCGGCCGACAACGTCTCCCTAGGTATGTTCAACCTGTCAGGAATACCCCCGGCGCCTCGGGGAGTTCCACAGATAGAGGTGACGTTCGACATCGACGCCAATGGCATCATCAATGTTTCCGCGAAGGATTTGGGCACCGGCAAGGAGGCCAAGATCACCATCACAGCATCGACGAAGCTTTCAAGGGAAGACAAAGACCGTATGGTAAAGCAGGCGGAGGAGTTCGCCGAGGCGGACAAGAAGAAGGTGGAGGAAGCAGAAGCGAGGAACTCTGCCGATGCGATGCTCTATACAGCAGAGAAGACCAAGAACGACCTCAAGGATAAGATTTCGCAGGACCAGGTGGCCATGATAGACAAGGCGGCAAGCGAACTGCGAACCGCCTTGGCGGGGAAGGACGTCGCCGCGGTCAAGACCGTCAGTGATGCCTTGTCGAAGGTGCTTCAAGAGATCGGAACCAGTGTATATCAGAAGGCGGCCGAAGCCCAAGCAAAGCAGCAACAGGCCTCGCAGGCTGGCTCCCAGCAGGGGAGCCCACAGGGAGAGACGTCTCAACAGGGAGAGGGCGAGAAGGTCGTCGACGCGGATTACAAAGTGGTAGATGAAGAGAAGAAGTAGAGATTGCTCCATCGTGACGTGATTGGCCGTGAGCGGTAAGCGCGACTACTATGATGTGTTGGGCGTTCCTAAAAACGCATCCAAAGATGACATAAAGAACTCCTATCGCAAGCTCGCGCTGCAATATCACCCCGACAGGAACAAGTCGCCGGGGGCAGAGGAACGATTCAAGGAGATATCCGAGGCCTACGCCGTGCTCTCCGATGACGAAAAGCGCACTCAATATGATCAGTTCGGCCACGCCGGCATCGACAGCAGATATTCCCAGGAAGACATCTTCAGAGGGGTCGATTTCGATGAAATACTCAGAGGCTTCGGGTTCGGCGGATTCGACAACATATTCGACAGCTTGTTCGGATTCGGGGGAATGCAAAGAGAGTCCCCCAAAGGCAGAGACTTGCAGGTGGCTGTGGACATATCGCTGGAGGATGTATCGAAGGGAGCCGTCAGGGAGATAGAAATAGATCGGATGGAGAAATGCGATGTGTGTCGTGGGTCGGGGGCTCAGCCCGGGACAAGCATCAGGACGTGCCCGCAGTGCAACGGAGCAGGTCAGGTTCAAAGGGTGCAATCGGCAGGGTTCGCGAGGTTAGTCAGGGTGGAGACATGTTCTAGGTGCTCCGGATCGGGAAGGATCGTTGGAACGCCTTGTCGCAATTGCGGAGGTAGCGGATTGCTGAAGAAGCGGAGGACCTTTAACGTGAAGATACCGGCCGGCATCGAAGACGGTTATAGTCTGAGGTTGAGCGGAGGGGGGGAGGAGAAGCGTAACGGGGCTGGCCCCGGAGACCTCTTTGTGATGGTACGCATCCGTCCACACTCCACTTTCAAGAGGAGCGGATCCGACCTCCTCTCCGAAGTCGAAGTGAGCTTCCCCAGGGCCGCTCTTGGCACAACCGTGAGCATATCTACAATCGATGGTAAAGCCGAACTCAAAATCCCCGCAGGAACACAGAATGGGACAGTATTCAAGTTGAAGGGGAAGGGCCTCCCGAAGCTGAATGGGTGGGGGAAGGGAGACCAGTTCGTCAAGATGGATGTTGAAACTCCGCGAAACCTCAATTCTAGGCAGAAGAAGCTTCTCGAGGACCTGGATAGAGAGCTCTCCTCTCAGTAGTGACGGTTCTTAATGCGTTAGTTTTAAGGATGGGTTGACGTAGGGTCTGAGTATGAAGCCGGAGCCCGTAAGACCAGAGGACTTCACTCAATATTCATTGTTTTCTGAGCCATCGGTGTCACTCGGCAGCGATGCCGTAGCAATCACTGTCTACAAGGCTAACCTTGAAGCAAATGAATATGAAGGGAATGTTTGGCTCGTTCCTTCAAAGGGAGCTGCGCCTAGGAGGCTGACGTCGTCTGGCAAGGATAGTGCTCCCAAGCTCTCGCCCGACGGGAAGGATGTAGTCTTCACTTCGAAACGGGGAATCAAGAAAGGAGCCAGAGGAAACGCGCTCTACATCGTCAATATCAAGAGTGGCGAATCGAGGTTTCTGTTGAAACGGAAGAGGGCGATTGAATCGTTGGCCTGGTTCCCCGACGGTAGGAGAGTTCTTTTCATCTCGGCGGTGGGCGAAGCGCAAGACGACGTCAAGACCATCAGACGAATCAACGTGTGGTTCAACGATAAAGGCTTCATCTACAACGTAAGACGCCATGCTTTCATATTTGATTTAGCAAAAGGAAAGGCCAAACAGGTAACCCAAGGAGAGTTTGACGTTGACAAGGCAGCCGTTTCTCATTTAGGGACGAAGATCGCTTTCACGGCCTCCACGGACGACTTACGGCCTTACCTTACAGACGTCTTAGTGTTAGACCTGAAGGGAGGAGCGGTTACCAAGCTGACCGAGCACGACATGGAGATATCTTCCATAGCTTGGAGCCCGGATGACCGTCAACTCGTGTTCCTAGGTCATCGAAGAACACTTGGGTCTGTTACTCATGAACACCTATGGGTGATTGATGCTTCCGGAGGAACGCCGATGCAACTTGATCATATTGACAGAAGCAAGACCAACTCCTTGAACAGCGACGTCCGGAAAGGCGGGCTCAACGCCGAACCAAAATGGGTTGGAGACAGAATCTTCTTCCTGGTGAACGACCATGGGGGAGTTCACATCTACTGTCTCGACCCAACGGGGAAGGAGGTCAGACAACTCGTCGGAGGAGACAGGAGCGTTGAGGCATTCGAAGTAAAGGGGGACAGACTGTTCTTCACGTCGATGGAATCGACTAAGCTACCAGATCTCTATGTTTACGACGGACGAATCAGGAACGTCACTCGTTTCAACGAGGGCCCTAACAGAACCCTTGCTCTTCGCGAACCGGAGAGATTCAGCTTCAAAGCCAGCGATGGCGAGGGAATAGATGGATGGGTGATTAGGCCTGCCGGCAGAGGGAAGGTCCCCACCATTTTGTACATCCACGGCGGCCCCAAGACGGCCTTCGGATGTGCCTATCTGCACGAGTTCCAAGTGTTTGCAGCCAAGGGCTACGCGGTGCTCTATGTGAACCCACGAGGGAGCGACAGCTACACGGAGAAGTTTGCAGACATCAGGGGCCACTATGCGGAGCGCGACTACCTAGATCTGATGGAGGCTGTTGACTATGCCACTTCTCATTTCGATTTCATAGACGGTAAGAGGATGGGCGTGGCGGGTGGATCCTATGGTGGATACATGACGAATTGGATGATAACGCAGACGAATCGCTTCAAGGCGGCCATCTCGGACAGGTCGATTTCAAACTGGTGGACCTTCTGGGGAACCAGCGACATAGGCCCGTATTTCATGAAGGATCAGATAGGTTGCGACCCATGGGACGATGAGGAGACCACAATGGCGAAGTCGCCCATCCGTTACGTGAAGAATGTGAAGACGCCGGTGATGTTCGTCCACTCGATGGAGGACTATAGGTGTTGGATGGTTGAGTCCCTTCAGATGTTTACGGCTTTGAAATATCATGGAAAAGAAACGGAGCTCGTTCTCTTCCCTGGTGAGAACCATGAGCTCTCTAGGGGAGGGAAGCCCCAGCATCGGGTCCAAAGACTTGAGAGCTATCTCCGCTGGTTCGACCTGTATCTTAAGAAGTGATTCGGTGGCGGGAAGACCCCGCTCTACGACTGAGTGAAGTTCAAACATTTCTTGCGCTAGGTGGAGCTTCATCGTTTCTGGCGGGCGCGTTCTTTTTCAGGTACTCAGTTATCAGGGCCGCCTTCCATGAGCCGCTGAGCTTCTTCTCAAGTGAATCTATGGAAGGCCTGAACGGTGCTAGTTGACGGAGAGGAGGGCCTCACCTTGTTGAAGCGCCTCTCCACATAGTGGACTATCAACATGAAGGCTACGAGCCACGGCAAGAACAGGATCTCTCCTATGACGTCATGGAAGCTTTGGAAGTATTGAGGAGGGTAATAGGCAGTGTAGTATGCTAGTAGAATTATCCTCACGATGTTCACAGATATTGTCCCCAGAGCGCCCAGAACCGTATAGACTACAAACTTGAGCCCACCTATCTTCTGCTTGAGGAGGAAGGCCACTGCAATCCCAGTGAATATCAGGAAACTGTGGACGCCAGCAGATGGCCAGTAAACGACCAGAGCCTTCACCGTGCTCCCTGCGTTGATGAGCATGGTGTTCCCGAGCGATGTTATGTTCACCAGATTCGTGGCTTTCATGATGCCAGTGGCAATCGACACCAGTACGGGCACGACTGATTGAAGGGGACCCAGTTCATCGTATGGGAATATCGCGTCGAGGAGAAGGACTAACGCGGTCAGAGTTGTGTAGGTCAGTGTAAACAGAAAGGCCCTGAACTGCCTGAGACCGGTCATGTCAACAATCAGGATCAAGGCTAGAGAAAGATAGGCCATCGTGACCCAGAATTCGTGCCAGCTGTAGATTAGGAGGCCAGGGGTTACGCCGAAATAGGTGCCTGCTTGCGTGATAGCCTGAAGTGATCCTGGATCATAGTAGAAAACGAAAGAAAGAAAGGCGGAGCAGAGAAATGCGACCGCGATTTTGACCCTGTTTAGCCGATAGGTCGCATCCAAGCCTTCGATGGCTATGAAAACCAAGACCAGAACGAGGCTCCCCTTCCCCTCGTTCCATCCCGCATTCAAAATCAACGGATTCGAGATGTAAGCAGCCGCCAAAGGCAGCGCGAGCAAAACAATGAGCAGTGCTAGAGCCAGCCTCCTGTCGGAAGGCAAAAGAGTTTTCAGCCATTAGCCTTCGATACGGTATTTAAAGTCTAGTCGGTGGTTGAAGGGCACTCATGTCGCTTAGCGTCATGGGAAGGGCGTGTTTTCGACCAAAGGAATGGAAAGTGGTAATTCTAAAAAGCCTCGACTTTGGGTGCTAGGAGTATGCCCAAGGCCGGCTACTGGACCAGTCTCCGACACAACGGTGTCGCTTTCATCCCACCATATCAGTCTCAAGGTTTAAGATTGAAGTTCAAGGATGAATTGTTTTCTCTTGGTCCCCTCGCTGAAGAGATGGCCTACTCGTGGGCAAAGAAGAAGGGCACCCCATACGTCGAGGACTCGACGTATGCAGACAACTTCTGGAGGGACTTCTCTAGACAGCTTCCTTCAGAGCTCAGGACCGCCTCTCTGAAGGATCTTGATTTTGAAGAGTTCAAAAACCGCGTTGACTATGAAAAGCAACAGAAAGAGCGACTCTCTGAAGATGAGAAGAAGAACCTCGCGGCTGAGCGGAAGAAGGCGAAGGAGGCCCTGAAGGAGAAGCACGGCTTTGCATACATAGACGGGGAGAAAGTGGAGATTCAGAATTGGGTGGTCGAGCCCTCCGGCATCTTTCAAGGAAAGGGGAACCATCCCATGCGAGGTCGATGGAAACCAAGGATAGAGGAGCGTGACGTAACACTGAACCTCGATGCGGAAGCGCCCATACCTGCTGGGAACTGGGGTAAAATCGTTCACGAGCCCTTATGCATGTGGCTGGCGTCGTGGGTGGACGGCTTGTCGGGGAAGGTGAAATACGTCTGGCCCCATGAAAGCAGCTTCCTGGCACAGGAGAAGAATAAGTCGAAGTATGATAAGGCACTCAAGCTCAATCAAAGCATAAGGCGCATCCGCAGGAGGATTGAGGTGGGACTTGCGAGCCGGGACCGGCAGGTCAGGAAGATCGCGACGGTTTGCTATTTGATAGACCACCTCTGCATGAGGGTCGGCGACGAAAAGGACGAAGATGAAGCAGATACGGTGGGGGCTACTACTCTCCGTGTGGAACATGTCATCTTGAGAAACGAAGAGGTCTCCTTCGATTTTCTAGGCAAAGATAGTGTCAGGTGGCTGAAGGTCTTGCCGGACGTGGAACCAAATGTGATGAATAATCTCAGGGAGTTCACAAAAGGGAAGAAGCCCGAAGAACTCATCTTCGATGGGGTTACATCGTCGAAGGTCAATTCATTTCTTGGCGGCATTGTGTCGGGCCTGACGGCGAAGGTTTTCAGGACGTATCATGCCACCAACGTCGTAAGGGATTACCTGTCGTCTGTCGAGGATGAAGTGAACCGGGATGACGCCGAGTCGGGGTTGTATTTCGCCAAGATGGCCAATCTTCAGGCCGCGATATTGTGCAATCATAAGAGGACTCCGCCAAAGAGCTGGGACGAAAGCCTGAGGAAGCGGGAGGAGAAGGTCAAGGCGCTCAAGGCCGTCCATCCTCTGACTGCAAGACAGACAGATGCGCACAGAAGGCGCCTTCGCAAGGCTGAGCTATCCCTGGAGACGGCCAAGCTGACCAGAGATTATAATCTGAATACGTCTCTGAAGAACTACATCGATCCGAGGATATACAAGGCTTGGGCTGGTCACCTGGGCTTCGACTGGCAAACCCTCTACCCTAAGACGATGCAACGGAAGTTCGGTTGGGCGGACAAATCCAAGCTTGATTGGGCTACCATAGCGGTCGCAAACAAATAGAATGGCGCCATGGTTGGGGCGAACGGCGATTTCTCCGGGAGACGCGTTCACGACAGCATCGTTCCAAAGCGAACGAAGGAAATAAATACCGATGCCTAGAGAAGCTCTCACCGAGGGCTGGTAGTTCAGAGGTAGAATGCTCCCTTGGCATGGGAGAGGTCGGGGGTCCGAGTCCCCCCCAGTCCACCTCCATCCAAGTGTTATACCTTTGTCTGGAGAGCACGCCGTACGATGCCCGGATTGGATGCTAACATGTGCTAACCCCCTTCCTTGGAGGTTGAAGTTCTTCGCTAGCTCCACCCAGGCGTATTCAAGGGCAGCTGTCACTTATTGACCCATTTGGACTTGCCGCCGCCGTAGATTTCCTTCTTCCAAATGGCCGGTTCGGTCTTGTATCTATGAATGGCTTCTTCCAACGCTGGGAAGACGTTCGTACGGCTTCTTCCAACGACTATCACCATGACCAAGGTTTCGCCAACGCGAAAGCTGCCTTCAAAGTGATAGATGACAGCAAGTTCAAGCTTGTACTTCTTGATTATCTCGTCGCAGATCAGGAGGAGCATCTTATCAGAGTACTGCGGGTATGTCTCTATCATGAGCTCCTTGACTTCCCTGTTCTGGAGGCCGGGAGACTTGACGAGTCCGATGTACGTCGTGACCGCTCCAGAAGCACCTTTGGCTAGCTCTAAGACGGTGGCCATGAGCTCATCGTACTTCAGGGAGCCCTTCCTGTAAATCCCGGAGGGAGGGAGATGAGATTGGGTAATCTTCCCCTTGGTCAACATGCAAGCCTCGCTCTAGGTCTTTGATATGGGCTTTCTTTTTAATTTGGTGCCACAAAGCCCACAGAGCATGTCCTTCGGGGGCCTATCGTAGCTCTTGAAGCATGCAGGGCAGTAGTACGACCATTCAAACTGCTTTGCAATGCCTTGAGTGTTGGAGGATTTCGTTACCAAGCCCAGGGAAGAGGCTACGTTCTGCAACGAATAGTCGTCTGACATTATCGTGACATCGGCGTCGCCTTGGTTCCTTAGATAGAGCGCCAGGCTGATGACGGAGATATCCGTATCGGATAACCTCGTGCTCTCACCGAGCTGTCTGATCTTCGCCTTGACCGAGCTGACGATGTCGGGGGTGGCTTCCATCACGGCGAGATCTCTTGCATTCTGGGCTTCTTTGCGAAGGAATGAAGAGTAACCCCTTCCTCTAGCTTCGTCAATTACTGATGGCGTGGTGTACATCTTCAGGTCCATGCCTGACTGTAAGAGACCAGCGATTAGGGCCGACGTGTCAAGAACCAGTGTGTGTCCTTTATTGCTGATGTATGACATTTTCACTCAGTAACTTTGAAAGTTGTTTGAAAGGTTGGGGGCTGAACCTCACGAAACAGGCAGGTTCTGGCGCAAGGGTGACGTGTATCTCATCTCCCTCTCTCGCATCGAATACCTGCTGCCCGTCGATGGTGACGTCGAATGCGGAACTTGAAGAGACGGTGATCTCCCGAACGGGGAGCACCACCGGAGGAATCCTGTTAATGGGCAGCACCGGGGTCATGATGATAACTTCGAGAGATTCAAGCACCACCGGACCTCCTGCCGAATAGGAATAGCCAGTGGAGCCTGTCGGGGTTGAGATGATCAATCCATCCATCTTTGATGACATAGTCCTATCAAGGAACCGTAATAAGAATGACGGAGTAACGTTATGGCGAGGCCTGGCTAAATAGACCTCGTTCAACGCGTCAGGGAAGGTCTTCTCATCCGTCATCGTTCTGAGTCTAGTGCGTTGCTCCAGATGATAATCACCACCCTTCAACCTTTCCACGGCTATCGGAAGATCCTCAAGTTCGAGCTCGTTGATGATTCCGCGTCCACCCAGATTGAGGCCGAGTACAGGCATCTGTTTCTTCAGCCCGCGGACGACGGTGAGAAGCGTTCCATCCCCTCCGAGACTCAGGACCAAATCCTGCCTGGCGACCGAAACGGCTGCAAGCGAAGGCAGGCTTCTGCAATTGGGGTGCCTCGCAGGTGGTATCATGAACACATCGAAATGAGAAGACAGGACGTCGATTATCTCGTTGAAGACCGGCGTGCCTACAAGGCTCTCCTTCGAAGTCACGGCTACAGTCTTCACAGCCTTGGCCGCCGAAACCATCTAATCAATGGGTGAAGCAGGCATTTAATAAATCTGTCATGATGAGCGTGCGCAGGTAAGTTAATGAGTAGAGCAGGCGAGGCTAGATTGGCCTCAATGATTGCACGGAAGAGCCGACTGACATCTCGTGATATGGATTATGAGTGATGAGAGGTCATTCTCACACGCCAAGCTGGCCGCCCTCTATTCCGGAGGGAAGGATAGCAACTATGCGATGTTTCAAGCCGCGAAGAGTGGATTCGACATCGCTTGCTTGCTTTCTCTCAGGCCTCCTGACGTGGAAAGCTTGCTCTTCCACTATCCAAATTCGGGGTTAACCGGGTTGCAGGCTGAATCCTTGGGTATTCCCATCTTGACTAAAGATATCCGACGTGGCGACGATGAGTTGGATTCGTTGTCGCAGCTGGTGGCTGAAGCGAAGGCCAAATTCGGCGTTGAGGGGATAGTGACTGGGGCCCTGAAAAGCAGGTATCAGATGGATAGATTTGGCGAAGTGTTCGAGAGTAACGGAGTGAGGGGCGTGAACCCCCTGTGGGGCCTCGACGAGGAGGCGTATCTCAGGAGGCTCGTGCCACAAGGCTTCAGGGCGATTGTGACCCGGGTAGCAGCTCTCGGATTGGGTCCAGATTGGTTGGGTGCGGAACTCGACACCCAGAAGATCGAGGACTTAATCATGCTTGCTCGCAAGAATCGCTTTAATCCTTCACTTGAAGGTGGTGAAGGTGAGACCTTCGTCTTGGACATGCCTCTCTTCAAGAAGGAATTGGTGGTTCTTGAAGCGGAGAAATCTTGGGAGAAGGGTGAAGGGACACTAAGTATTAAAAAGGCTATCCTTAGGAATAAAACTGCCGATGTTTGAGAAGATTAGGGAAAGCCTACAGTCGGCGATAAAGAGGCTCTTTGACGCCGACGTGGTGGATGAGGCGACTATCAAGGAATTCGTCAAGGACATCCAAAGGGCGCTGATACAGGCTGATGTGAGCGTTAAGGTGGTCTTTGATCTCAGTAAGAGGGTCGAAGAACGCCTTCTGGCCGAGAAGACCAAACCGGGCGTTTCTTTGAAGGAGCAAGCCCTCTCGATTCTGTACGATGAATTGACCAAGATTATGGGGACGGAGACGAAGCTCAACCCGTCATCCACCGAACCCTATACCATACTGTTGGTGGGGATTCAGGGGTCTGGTAAGACTACTGCTGCGGGTAAGCTGGCTAGGTATTTTACGAGGAGGGGATTCCGGGTGGGGTTGGTCTGCGCGGACACTTTCCGCGCTGGTGCATATGATCAGCTGAAGACCCTGGGTGAAAGGACGCAGACCGAAGTATTCTGGGAGGAGAACCGAGAGCCCGAAGCCATCGCCATCGACGGGAAGAAGCACTTCATCGAGGAAGGACAAAGGCTCATAGTAGTAGATACGGCAGGCAGGCATAAGGAAGAGAAATCACTCCTGGAGGAGATGAAGAGGATTGAGAACCGCCTCAAGCCCAACATCGCCCTTCTAGTCATCGACGGAACCATCGGCCAGCAGGCCTATGCCCAAGCGGCGGCGTTCAACTCCACAACGAAGGTAGGTGGAATCATCGTTACCAAGCTTGATGGCACTGCGAAGGGAGGCGGCGCCTTGGCGGCGGCGGCGGCAACGGGAGCGAAGATAGTCTTTGTTTCTGCAGGAGAGCGGGTGGACGACTTGGAGGAATTCTCTCCGAGCAGGTTCGCCGGCAGGATGCTGGGAATGGGGGACCTCCACGGTCTCCTTGAGAAGGTCAAGATGGCTGGCACCGAAGTGGACGAGGCTACTGCGAAGAGGATCACTTCCGGTAAAATGACATTGGAGGACTTCTACGCCCAGATGGAGCAGCTGAATAAGCTGGGACCGTTGCAGAAAATCATGGAGATGATGCCAGGCCTGCCCAAGTTGGAAGATGGGGCAGCGGAAGAAATGGAGCTGAAGTTCAAGAAGTGGAAGGCGATCATTCGTGGGATGACCCCACGAGAGCGAAAGGACCCTGGCCTCATCAACTCCTCAAGAATTAAGAGGATATCTCGTGGGTCAGGCGTTTCGGAAAAGGACGTGAAAGACATGATGACAGCGTTTGAGCAGGGGAAGAAGCTCATGAAGAACGCCAAGAGCATGCGAATGAACAAACAGCTTTTGAAACAACTCAAGGGGAGCGGCCTAGTCTAGATGAAGGACATGGCCACCGGCACGACCAAGAGCGTCCTGAAAGAGATTAAAATCTGTGCTTGGTGTCTGGGGAGGCAGTATTCTTCTTCGCCGAACGAGATTGAGAGGGTGGGCAAGCGGACGGCAGACAGGCTGGGTCTCGTTCACCCGAAGGTTTGCGAGCTCTGTGGAAATGCGTTCAAAAGACGAGTCGAAATAGTGAATCGGGTGATTGCAGAGCTCGGGGAGATTGAGTTCGCTACATTTCAAGTAGGCGTCGCTTTGTCCAGCGATTCCATAGAGAAGGAGGACGAAATGCGTTCAAGATTGAGGCTTAGCAGTGGAATCAGCTTGAAGAAGGGTCTGACAACCATGTTCAGACATGAGCTTGCCAACCGACTTGACAAGAAACCGGCGTTGAGGAATCCTGACATAACCATCAGAATAGGCTTGCCTGAAGAATCAATCCAATTTGAAAGCAAGCCGGTTACCGCGTACGTGGAGTACCTGAAGCTTGCGAGGGGCATTCCTGTGAGGGCGATGCCTTGCGCTGATTGTGGCGGCCAAGGATGTCCGTCGTGTGAAGGAACGGGCATTGGAAAGCTGGACGAGAGCATAGAGGCCGGGCTGACTCATGCCTTCTTGGATGCTTTCGAGGGGAGGAGGATCAAGATTAGCTGGTCGGGGATAGAGGAGGAATCCTCTCTCTTGCTGGGTGGTGGAAGACCCACCTACGTCGAAGTCGTTGCGCCGGCGAAGAGGCTGTCGGGGTTGATGAGACTGAACATGAAACCTACAAGGGACATGCAGATGACAAGGGCCGAGCTCGCGCCTTTGAATCGAGGCATGATAGAGGCGCTGGTAAAGGAAGTCGTTGTCATGGCGGATTTCGAGAGCGAATTGGGCGCCTCTGATGTCCAGCTACTAGAACAGGCGTACAAGAACAGAGACTTGGTTATTGCGGGTGATGGTAGAGGGAGAAGGAAGAGGGTGTACACACTGGAAGTGTCACCCTCGGGGAGGAGAACTAGGATGCGGTTTGTGCTGGACAACGGAGTGAACCTCAGGCGACTCCTAGCCATGAAAGCGGATTCTGGTGGAGGTCAGGAGATGGCGCAGCCGAGCTTCGCCGACCTGCTGCCGAGCAACAGGATTCTTTCGATTGAGAGCGATGTCGTGGGATTCAGAAGGGCCGATTACTGAGGAAAAACATTAATTATGGGGGAATGAAGGCTTGCTGTAAGAAAGCGATCGTGAGAACATATTGCCTCATCACAAAGGATTCAGGCGTAAGACCAGAAGTCTGTTAACCTCGAGGGGTAAGCCAGGGCTCTCCAGGCTTATGATCGAATATACCGTGGGTCAGAAGGTCGCCATAGACATCGAGCCAAGTCAGGAGAAAGGCATGCCCCACCGAAGGTTCCAGGGATTGGTAGGCATCATTCAAGAGGTCAGACCGCGAGCAGTCGTAGTCGACGTGCCCGTGGGAGACAAGACTAAAAGGATAATAGCTCGTTTCGAGCATATAAAACCGCTCAAGTGATTGGGGTTTTGGTCGGAGAATTGGAACGAAAGCCTCTCACAATCCATGAGGCCAAGAAAATGCTAGAGAAGGTAAATCCAGAGAAGGCGGACCAAATCCAGAAGAGGACCCTAG
>Ga0209777_10005967_pt1 | contig 13860 bp, 15 predicted proteins | sample FrelakmetHBP12HB_FD_187147 | JGI IMG/M metagenome (GOLD analysis project Ga0209777, IMG submission 187147) | Freshwater lake sediment microbial communities from the University of Notre Dame, USA, for methane emissions studies -HBP12 HB (SPAdes)... | ecosystem: Environmental > Aquatic >...
TACACGACGGAGATCAGTCTCCAACTAACATCTAACATAACCACCACCCAAACAAACACAATCAGCTCAACAAGCCTTAGCCTCTCTTCGGGTGTGGATACCGATCTGCATTTCTATGAGCCTAATGCAACCGTGGAAGTTCGCGGTCATGTCACTGACGCATCTGGTGGCGCCATCGCAGGTGCCAGCGTATCAGTTCAGGTTGATGACCCGACTGGCGCTCAGTTGATTCTTGTAAGCAACCTGATGACAGACGATGCGGGAATCTATCATACCGAAGTAAAACTTGAAGGGAAGGTTACAATTGGAACTTACGCGGTTTTCGTTTCATCCTCAAAATCCGGATATACTAGTGCAACGACGCACACCACGTTCGTCGTTGGTTCCTCAATAACGCCGAGTGTCGTAATCTCTCAAGTATACGTTACTGATACGACAGGGAGCCCATCTGGAGTTTTCTCAGTCGGGCAGACTGTGCTCATATGGGTGATAGTTCAGAATAACGGCGCCCCCTTCCAAGGAGTTATCTGGGTGCAAGTAGTCGACCCCAATGGTACACCTCAATCGATTCAATTACAAATCTCAACGTTAGCCACCGGCGTATCAGTCAAAGTCGGATTCGGATTCACAGCCTCAGCCAACCTACCGCACGGAATATACACTGCCAACGCCCTTGTCTCTGACAAACTCATCTCCCAAGGAGGCACCTTCCTCGCGAGCACAAAGACCCAATTTGCCCTAACGGGATGATTGAACCTTGATAGAATCTGATGATCAGATTAACCAGAAAATATCGGAACTCAACAATATCCGAGACAAATTGGAAGAGGTTCTAAAGGCAGCTACTCCCCCGACCAAGGACGAGGAGAACGGCACGACGAACACCAAGGAAGATCCTGAATCTCTTGCTCTCGAAGAATATCTCTCCAGCCGCCTACAGCAGATAGGAGAGATAGCTTCTCATGTAAAGGAAGTCAAGGGGTTAAGAACAGGAAATGGTTGGGACACCACACAGATAATCGAATATGTCTACAAGATCGATCCAGTATCAATAAAAAGAGCAGTTGACTTAGCCATATCATCAAACAGAATGCTGAGAGAAAAAATAGCCGATTCGCTCATGCGTCGTAAGAGTGAAATCAAGTTAGTCGGAATCCCCACGGTCGAATTCGTGCCCATTTGGAAAGTCAAAGGATTTCACGAATGCTACTACCTAAGAACCGACGCTTACAAGATCAAAGTCAACGAAGACGTTGTTGGCGTAGAAGTTGAAGGTAAGAGCAGAGACTTGATCCTTGAACGAAAACATCGAAGTTTGGTACCGTCCGTTATACTGGAACGGTTCCAGAGACTGGGAGCATTTCTATCCAGCGAATCGAAATACTTCGTAGTCAATGACGTTACTGAATTGGCTCGCAGTAGATCGGATGGAGAATTAGTTGTATCGAGCAGCGGGAAGAAGTTGAGTCAAGACGACGAATTGACGCTTACATCCTGGAGATCCAAGAGAGTCTTCGATCAGACAGAACTCAAAGTGAAAGGCGCAAAGATTAGCGTTCGGGAATCAGCAATCTCGAAAGAGACAATTCTCGAAAAATTCAGGGAGCAAGTTATTCGAATGCCTGAACGGTTCAAACAAATCTTAAGCAACAGATTGCAGATAACTGAACTGAAGCGAATTTACGTCCCCTTGATTAGGGTACCAATTCAAAAGGGTCTTGTCCCGCGAGAAGTCATAGTGAATGGCACTAGTGGCGAACTCGCAGACAGTAATCTGCTCGACTTATTCGAGTAGACAATGGGACAGGTTAATCTGACCCGAAATGTCCTAATTTATGAGAATCAGATGGGCCCACCGATCAGATCGCGCGACCTACTCGTGGCGTCTATAGTCCTGAGTCTTCTGATACTCATTCCCCTCGTGGCATCTCAGACTTCAATCAATGTTACCACGGATCGCCCTCAGTACGTTGTGGGAAGTTCTGTTCTGATTGCGGGAAAAGTGCTCGATGGCCAAAGCTCCGTCGATGGAGCCACCGTTTCAATTCAAGTCGATGACCCACAGAATACGCCAGTTCACGTGAACCTAGTTTACACTGATCAATCTGGCGCATACTCTGATCAATTCTCGTTGACCCCTGAAGCACCTCAAGGGAAATACACTGTCTTCACATCAGCAAACAAGGCGGGGCTCAATAATACTCAAGCCAAGACACAATTCACAGTAATCTCACAGACTCTGACATCTACAACATTCTCACCTACCACGTCATCCCAAATGCAGCCGAATCCAAGCAAATGCCTCATCGCAACCGCCACATATGGATCTGAGATGGCGCCTGAAGTGGTCATGCTGCGTAACTTCAGGGATTCTCAAGTTGTGCGAACGTCAGCGGGAAGGAACTTTATGCTAGCGTTCAACACATTCTACTACAGCTTCAGTCCTCAGGCTGCAACATTCATTTCCGATCACTCGAATGTGAAAACCTTCATGAAACTGGTTCTCTATCCGATGATCACTGTTCTCTCACTCGCGGCGCAACTTGACACTGTTCTCCCGTCAAACACCGAAATAGCAATCACGATCAGCGGAATATTCGCGGCCTCTGGATTAGGAGTCGTATACTTGGGAATCCCACTGGCAATGCTAGGATTCTGTAGAGAAGACGAGAATAGTCGGACAATGATCCGGTGGACGATGATAGCTTGCGTTATCTCACTGGGTACTCTCGCGGTGGGAGAAGTCGTGATTTCGCCAGCACTACTCCTAATTGGTAGTGCTACAGTGGTGCTTAGCTTTCTTGCACTAGGAAGCGCTACGCTCCCGTATCTCGTTCAAAGAATGAAATAGAATACGAGACTTAACGTCTAGGTTTCTCTTTCTTTCCCTTATACAACGCGTCTAAGGATACTGAGTTGATGGCGTAGACCTTGTACCTTATTCCGGGGATATCACCCATTGCTTTACCTTCGGCTCCGCCAATGCCCTCAATCAAAACCTCGTCGTGTTCGTCAATGAAATTGAGCCCCCCGTCGCCTGGGACGAAGGCAGTGATCACTTTGCCATTCTTGATGAGTTGAACTCTCACTGCTTTCCGCACGGCACTGTTAGGTTGTCTTGATTCGACTCCAACTTTCTCGAGCACAATCGCTCTTCCCTGAGGAGCACCTTGCAATGGGTCGGCCTTGTAATCCAAGCCCAACATTCTGCGTTTGTATGGTCGATAGTGCCATCTGAAACGACTTCTATCGCCGCTTGTCTTTCTTGCTGCCAGTAGTCCTGAAGCGCCTTTGCTCAACCCAATCACTCGATCTTCGATGGAGATGGGGCAACGTTAGAGTTGCGGTATAAGTGCTTATCGCACTCTGAACGTTCGTTAATTCTCAGAGGTCATGACGTAACCATCCTACGGCAGATCTCCACGTGATGATCGGAGCAGTATCCGACGTCGGAGAGTTCGGGGACTACCCGTGGCCCAAGGCAGCTGTGGTAGTGGTAGGGTTCAAAGTCATTCATGATCTTGTCGAGGCGGTAGAAGTTACCGTGCTTGCAAGTGCACACAGGAAAGCAGATTCGAACGTCCGCTAATTCTTAGATTTTCCTGATTCCGCGTTTCGCATCATTGACTATTCCATAGACGAGCATGAAGATTGCCAGTAATGGCAGGTACGCTATGGCGTTTGATGCGATCGCTGGAAAGTAATTTACCTGGAGCGGGCCTCCAGAATTAGGGTTGGGGTGGTTTGGCGGAGCGGGATACGCAACTGTGCTCGTTGAACTCGTGAAGGTTACTTGAACATAGGTGAAGAAGGTTGTTGAAGTAACGAATGCTACCATTATCTGCGTGAAATAGCTGCTAGAGGTCGTAAAACCAGTAGTGTTGTAGGTTCGAACGAACGTCACTGTTCTGTTAAAGCCTATAGTCGTGTTAGAGCCGGTAGTGATAGGAAGGCTCGTTGCTGTTGGATAAATCTGTGAGAAGACTGGATTGACCGCGAAATTCGCAATACCCATGACCGACGCAAACACGAGTAAAATGATAACTGCTCGCTGATGATGACCCAAGTCTCCACAATTGGCGTTGTATGAATCGCAAGTTAAGGGATTTATCCGCATGACCAAGTTCAACTGAGAGAGTAAAAGAAACGAATATGAGCCGTTTCTGCTGGTTCGAGTCACCAGCGCGCTCGTATCACATTATGACTTTTTTCGTCTTCCATAGACAGTCGCATGAAGTTTCTTTGCGGAACTCCGCATACTTCATCAGGTTTTTGGCATGGTATAAGTGCTTATCGTACTCTGCCACCCTAATCCATATTCATCTCGACAACATTTGACTGGTAAGGTACAAGTCATTGAGAGTAATCTTCCTAGGATCGGGTGGTTCCGCAGTAAGTGCCAAACGAGCTTGTCCATCGATTTTGCTTGACGAATCGACCCTTTTCGATATGGGACCGGGATCATTGCACAACCTCAGAATCTCCGCCATTAACCCTTCTCGAATACGACAACTATTCATTTCGCATACTCACGCGGATCACATTTCCGACCTCATTCCTTTCTTATGGGCAGTCCAAATCGATGGACGCCAAGAAGAACTAAGAATATACGGTCCACCCGGGTTCAAGGAAACGTTTCGCAAATTACTGGAATGCACAAGCACACCTTCAAGCTTTTTCACGTTCCCGTTGTCGGTCTACGAACTAACCTTTGGACAGAAAATCAACGAAGTATCAACTTGCGCGACGATCCATTCAATTCCGACATTGGCATTTCGAGTGGAATCAAGCACGGGACAGTCATTTTGCTACAGTGCAGATACTATCTATTGTCCAGAAGTAGTGAAACTTGCAAGAGATGTTGATCTTCTCGTGCACGAAGCTACATTCCTCGAGGACCAAGCTGATTTAGCCGAATTGACACGGCATTCAATAGCAAGAGTTGCGGGTCAAGTAGCACGTGAAGCCGCCGCAAAACGGCTCGTTCTATTCCACATTCCTCCCCCAAACGACAGCAGAGAACACGAGTTCCATGAACAAGCCACTCAAGCATACGGAGACAAGGTCACCTTAGCGACCGACATGGCACGATTCGAGTTCTGAGACGTATTGGTCATAACTTAAATCCGGTCCAATACATTAGGGGTCAGGTCCTGGTTTTGAAGGCCGAAACCTCAAAAGGCAGATTCCTGGACAAATTTGAAGATATACGAGTCGCGCTCACTTTTCGGGACGTAATGATTCTTCCCGGCCGAGCAGAAGTCGAACCCGGCGAGGTTGACGTAAAAACTCACGTCACAAAACTCCGTCAGCTCAACGTTCCATTCGTATCTTCACCAATGGACACAGTCACTGAAAGCGACATGGCAATCGCAATCGCACGACGTGGGGGATTAGGAGTGGTTCACAGAAACTGTTCCGTGGAAGAACAGGTTGACATGGTGAAACGCGTCAAGAGGGCGGAAGCGCTGATAATCCGAGACGTAATCACCGTTACGCCTCGTGACACAGTCAGCACAGCGCTCTCGCTCATGGAGAAACACAACATATCAGGACTACCAGTGGTCGACGAGACAAGACTCGTTGGGATAGCAACTGGAAGAGATGTACGGTTTGAGGCGGAAACACTGCTCGTGGAACAAGTAATGACGAAGAACGTTATCAAAGCAGAGGAGGGCATTAGCATTGAAGCCGCGCAACGGCTTCTTCGTGATCATAAGATCGAAAAATTGCCCATCGTAAACAAAACGGGCGAACTCGCCGGTCTAATAACATTCAAGGATATCTTGCTCAGAGGGCAGTATCCAGACGCGGCGCGTGATGAGAACGGACAGTTACTGTGCGCAGCAGCCGTGTCGCCGTTCGATCTCGATCGTGCCAAGAAGCTTGACGAGTTCGCAGACATACTTGTCACGGATGTTTCACACTTTCATAATGCGAACGTGTTCTCAGCGACGAAGAAGCTCATGAATGAAGTATCTGCTGAAGTGATAGTAGGAAACATTGGAACCTACGATGCAGCTGAAGACGCCATGACCGAATTGGACAAGATCAGCGGATTTCGAGTCGGGATAGGCTCAGGATCAATCTGCACAACTACTGAGGTAACGAAAGCGGGGTCACCCACGCTCTTCGCAACGGCGCAAGTTGCGGACGCTGTAGCTAAGTATGGTGCGAACATTCCCATAATCGCTGACGGCGGAATCAGGGGTTCTGGCGACGTCGCAATCGCTCTGATAGCCGGCGCCTCCGCGGTAATGATTGGAAATCTTTTCGCGCGTTGCAGAGAGTCCCCGGGAACACTCATCACTATTGGAGGAAGGTACTACAAACAATATCGCGGCATGGGGAGCCCGGGCGCAAGAGAGAAGCGCTACTCTCTGGACCGTTACGGCATGCCCTCTAAAGGAGTGGCAGAGGGCGTGGAAGGCTGGGTACCGTACAAAGGAGAAGTAAGCATAGTTCTAGAGGAATTGGTGTCAGGCCTGAGAGCATCCATGGGTTATGCGGGGGCCAGTAATATCCAGGATTTGTGGAGAAAAGCAAGATTGGCTGCTCTAAGTCCGTCTGGAGCAGATGAGGCTGCGCCACATGATATACTCCTCCCGACTGAGTCACAGGAAAGAGTCTAAGTCTGAAACGGAGTGTAGCATGTTTATATAACGTGTGTCATAATTCAGCTTGGGAAAACTAACATGCCGATGATACTTCCTGAGGAATTGGCTTCAAAATCCGTTATCCCCGCAATACGAGCACTCATCGTGAAGCGACTTGTCGAAGAGTATGACATGACACAGCAAGAAGCCGCTAAACTTCTGGGAGTTACACAGCCTGCGGTCAGCAAGTACCTGCATCATAAGCGTGGCGCGGCCATACGCTTAGGCGGCATTAAGGAGATTGAGCAGGCTACGAGTGAGATCGCAGATATGGTTTCCACTCACAAAGCGCAACAAACGGAAGTAATGAGTAAGATCGAAGCCGCATGCGAATATGTTCGACGCAATCGCTACATGTGCGATCTACACAAACGACTTGAACCAGAATTCGACGTAAATTCATGTCACGTTTGCGAGCAATAAGGGAAACATCATCAGGTGACATTTTTGGCGATTGCACTCAAAGCGGGGGAAACTGCACCGAACTTTGAAGGGTTAACGTCAGACGGCTCAAAACTTTCTCTCAAGGACTTCATCGGCAAGAAGAACGTGGTCCTATACTTCTATCCAAAAGACGATACGCCAGGATGTACAAAGGAAGCGTGCAGCTTCAGAGATAACATTAAACCACTCAAAGAGCTTGGCGCGGAAATCGTGGGCGTGAGCTTAGACAGCGTCGACTCACACAAGAAGTTCACCGACAAATACCATTTACCTTTCCCGCTTGTGAGCGACAAGGGGGAAATCGCGACTGCTTACGGAGTACTGAAGGAAACTGGATCGTCAGCCAGCAGAGTCACATTCATCATCGGCAAGAATGGCAAGATAGCTAAGATTTTTCCGAAAGTTGATGTTAGCATACATACGGAAGAAGTCGTCGCCGCCCTCAAGGGATTACCCTAGCAAGGTCTTACGTCTGTCGTTAACTTATGCAACAATTCGGACAAACTTTTAGTAGTATTACTCTCCGGTATGCCTCATCGCAATATTTGGATCGGGATAGCTCATGAGTCAAGAAACGCTCCAAGACTTCATTGGTGCTTGGATCGGTAAGATGAGCGAGATAGTCCAAACGGTCACCGGCTCTGGACCCATCAAGTATCTCATTAACTGGAGTAGAATGTATGCCCTCTGGCCCGTCCACATTACTACAGCTTGTTGCAGCGCCGAATTCGGCGCAATGATGGGCCCACGCCTTGACCCAGAGAGATTCGGAATGCAAGCCGTGGCTGGCGGCCTCAGACAGTGCGATCTCTTGATCGTTGAAGGCACTGTCACAAAGAAGATGGCAAAACGACTGAAGATAGTATACGAACAAATGGCTAAGCCTCGTTACGTAATCGCCATGGGTGATTGCGCCTGCTCCGGAGGACTCTTTCATGACTCATACAGCATAGTAAATGACGTTCACAAACTCTTCCCAGTCGACGTGTACGTCCCAGGATGCCCCCCACGTCCAGAGGCCCTTCTGAGTGCAATCGTCAAACTGCGCGAAAAGATTCGTAGAGAAGAGGTATTCGCCTAGTGAGCCAAAAATCCACGTCAAGAGAAGAAACGATTATCGAGAAGGCCAAGTCGCGCTTCCCTGAATATATCAAAGAAACGAAAATCGATAACAACCGACGCGTAACCATATCCTTCGACAAGGATCACGTTCAAGAGATCGCTAAGTGGATGCGTGACGACATTGGGTTCGATCATCTCAAAGGAATTGCGGGGGTTGATTATCCAACACACAAGAAACTGGAAGTACTCTACTTAGCGGGATCATTCTCTAAGCCTGAGATTCAGGACATAATCGTAACGCTGAAAGCTGAACTGCCTAAGGATGCTCCGACGATCTCATCAGTTGTCTCCATCTGGGAGAGTGCTCACTTCCATGAACGAGAAGCCTTTGAGATGTTCGGAATCAACTTCGAAGGCCACCCGGATCTCAGGAAATTACTGACGCTGGACAACTGGGATGGCCCACCTCCCATGCTTAAGGACATAAAATTCCCGGAGATGGGGCAACGATGACAGCCAACCCTCCAACACCAACCATCGCGTCGAATGAAGCGAAAGAACCATCCACTATGGACGTATCTGTGGGCCCTCAACATCCAGGCTCTGGACATGTACGACTATTGATGCGCGTCGATGGAGATTACATAGTCAGCATCGACCCTGACATAGGCTATGTTCACCGTGGTTGCGAGAAAATTGCCGAGTACAGGAATTATGTAAGTAACATTCCTCACTTGGAACGCCCTTGTATAATCGACGCGATCCATCTGAACTGGGCATATGTACTGCCAGTTGAAGAACTTCAAGGCGTAATTGTGCCACCTAGAGGCCAATACATCTCGACCATCGCAGCCGAAATGAATCGGATAATGAGTCACCTGTATTGGCTTGCCATCAACGCAGGTGTCTTCTCCGGACACACAACAATTTTCATGTGGGCCTTCGGCGATCGCGACCTATTCATTGAGCTCGCTGAATGGTTAACCGGAGCGAGACTAACATACTCTTTCCTGCCACCCGGAGGTCCACGAAGAGATTTCCCTTCAGGCTTCGAACAGAAGCTGGCAAAGTTGCTTGACTACTTTGAGAAACGACTAGTCGAGTACGATCGAATGTTCTTGAGCAACCCGCTGGTGGTCGCAAGAGCCAAAGGCATAGGAGTGTTGAAGAAAAAAGACGCGATAAAACTTGGTGTAACAGGGCCAGTACTCCGAGGTTCAGGGGTAGAATATGATGTGCGAAAAGTTGAGCCCTACGGTGCATACGCCGATTTAGAGTTCCAGATTCCCACTTTCAAGGAAGGCGACTCGTATTCTCGATATCTCGTAAGATTCGAAGAAATGAAGCAAAGCATTAGCATAATCAGGCAAGCGCTGAACAAGATGCCGAAAGGCCCTATCGCGAGGAAAGCACCCTTGGTAGCACCTGAAGGTGAAGCAATTGGAAGAGTTGAATCTTCCCGCGGAGAAATTACGGTGATGGTCATAGGAGACAACAGCGACAAACCATATCGCGTAAAGATAATGAACGGATCATTCAGGAACCTGATCGCACTTCCATACCTCATTCGAAACGTGCACGTGGCAGATATGCCGATCATCTATGGGAGTTTGGATTACTGGCCTGTTGAGGCAGATAGGTGAAAGAGAATGTTCTTGGGAGAAATGTACGAAGGCATTAAGCACATCTTCAAACGCACATTTACAATGAAGTACCCCTATCAGAAACTTCTTCTACCCAAGGGATTCAGAGGTCGCCATCTGTTGTACATGGATAAATGCACAGGGTGCGGCATCTGCGCATGGATCTGCCCCGAACGATGCATCAGCATGGTTCCCGTGACTAACGACAAGGAATACCCCCAAAACCCTGAGAAACGCTTCCCACAGTATTGGTACGCTCGATGCTGCTTCTGTCACTTCTGCACTGATTACTGCCCCACCGGAGCGCTGGACTATACACCAGATTATGAGCTTGCAGAATATGACCGCGATTTACTCCTTTGGAGCCCAGAGAGACTATCAAGACCCACGACGCACATCGGAGAATACCAATCGGTCATCCACGACAATCAAGGCGTTACGTACGAACCAGTACCTAAAACGAAATAGCTACCTCGTATTCCGATATTGCTGCTGACGCGCCATGAGCACTGAGACTGAAGATGATTTCGATCGCGTAATCGAAAAGAGAACAAAGGCTCGCAAGCGTAAGCGCGGTCCCTACAGGCAATCGTCGCCGCTGCCCTACTAAAGATAACATACGTCATACTTATTACGCACAAATTGATTTTAGCTCGCGATTTGTTATCGTGATGAGAACCTATGCCGACTACACTGGAAATCAAAGACCTGCATGTAAGCATCGAATCTAAACAGATTCTGAAAGGCGTTAACCTAAAGGTCTCGCAGGGAGAAATTCACGGCATCATGGGGCCTAATGGTTCTGGGAAGAGTACGTTGGCCAACACGCTGATGGGACATCCGAAGTACAGAGTTGATAGTGGGGACATCCTCGTCAACGGTGAAAGCATGGTTGGGATGACACCGGACGTCCGGGCCAAGAAGGGCCTCTTCCTAGCATTCCAATATCCCCTAGAGATTTCTGGAGTCCCACTCGCCCAGTTTCTGAGATCAGCATACAGGGCGGTCAAAGGGGAACAGAAATCGGAGACAAAGGGCGTCGGGGGCGAAATGATTTCCGCACTCGCGTTCAAGAAGAAACTGGAAGAAAAGTTGAAGGAAGTTGAAATGGATCCCGCCTTCGCGAAGCGTTACTTGAATGAAGGATTCTCTGGAGGCGAGAAGAAGCGTGCGGAAATTCTACAGATGGCCATCCTCGAACCAGCAATCGCAATCATGGACGAAACAGATTCTGGACTGGACATAGACGCGGTACGGAAAGTGTCCGAAGTCATCTCCAAAATGACTGGCCCAAAAATGGGCGTCCTCCTGATTACACATTATCAACGAATTCTCCAATACATCAAACCCCAATTCGTACACATAATGGTCGACGGACGCATCTTCAAGTCAGGAGGCCCAGAACTGGCTCAGATGCTCGAGGAGAGAGGATATGAATGGATCGAACGGGAAGCCGTTCCCACTGCATCTTGAAGGGAACGTTTATTACGTATGTCATGGTTGAGTGGTCGTGACTGACCTTGGCTTCTAAGCAAGTACTCGACATAGATTATACGAAATATAGTTTCCATGACTCTGATGAGAGTTATCAGTACAAGTTTCCGAGAGGATTAAGCAGAGAAGTAGTCGAGCACATATCGAGAATCAAGAAAGAACCTGATTGGATGCTTCAATTTAGGCTGCGATCTTATGATCATTTCATGAAACGACCACTCCCCACGTGGGGCGGAGATCTGACCACCCTCAAATTCGACGAAATGCTCTACTATGCAAGTTCAACCGAAAAGAAGAGTCGATCATGGGACGATGTTCCCCCATACATCAAAGAAACTTTCGATAAGCTGGGAATACCCGAAGCGGAGAGGAAATTCCTCGGCGGAGTAGGAGCCCAATATGAGTCGGAAGTAGTATACCACAGCCTAAGAGATGACCTGTCAAAGAAAGGAGTTATTTTCACAGATACTGATACCGCATTACGGGAGTACCCTGAGATATTCAAACAACACTTTGGAACAGTGGTCCCGCCTGAAGACAACAAGTTCGCTGCGTTGAATAGTGCCGTTTGGAGCGGCGGGAGTTTCATCTACATTCCTGAAGGAGTATCAGTTGATGTGCCACTTCAAGCATACTTCAGAATCAACACTCAGAACATGGGGCAGTTCGAGCGCACCCTGATTATAGCTGACAAGAACAGTCGTATCCACTACATCGAAGGATGCACCGCACCGATCTACTCAACCGACTCTCTTCACTCAGCAGTAGTTGAAATAATCGCCAAACCCGGTGCACACGTACGATACACAACCATTCAGAACTGGTCAAACGACGTATACAACCTAGTCACCAAACGTGCATACGCCTATGCAAACGCAACAGTGGAATGGGTGGACGGAAACCTCGGCAGCAAATTGACCATGAAATACCCGTCAATCTACCTACTCGGACCCGGAGCAAAAGGCGAAATCCTCTCAGTGGCATTTGCAGGCAAGAAACAGCATCAAGACGCAGGAGGAAAAATCGTTCACCTCGCGCCAAATACAACGTCAAGGATCACATCCAAATCAATATCCAAAGATGGCGGAAGAACTACTTACAGAGGGCTACTCCACGTGGCCAAGGGCGCGACAGGCGTGAAATCAACGGTTCGATGCGACGCCCTCCTAATGGATGAGTACTCAAGAACGGACACATATCCATACAACGAAATCAACGAGGATGATGCAACCATAACTCACGAAGCAACCGTTGGGAAAATTGGAGAAGACCAGTTATTCTACCTGATGTCACGAGGGCTTTCAGAGCAGGAAGCACTGAGTATGATTGTTATGGGCTTCATGGAACCCTTCACGAAAGAACTGCCAATGGAGTACGCAATAGAACTCAACCGACTCATCCAGATGGAAATGGCCGGCTCAGTAGGCTAAACTACCTTTTTTACCCCTCACCTATTCTAGCTCTGCTCAAAGGCGCCTCTATCAATGCCCGAGCTTACGACACAAGCAACTGATGCGAGCATCCAAACCATTTCAGACTCACGGAACGAACCAGCATGGTTACGTGAATTCAGAACCAAATCATTCAAGCTATACCAGGAATTGCCAATTGAAGTCTCCACACTCTACACCAAGTACGCCGACCTAGGTGGACTCGATTTAGAATCAGTCAGCACAGAATTATCCGAGCCTAAGGAATCGAAAATACAAACTGTTCGAGAGAAACTTGACACAAAATCCGTAATTACTCTATACCAATTCGAATCGAAAATAATATCACCTACCCTGCCACCAGCCTTGCAGAAGGAAGGTGTAGTCTTCACCGACATCGGAACCGCGATTCACAACAACCCGGAATTATTCGCCCGCTACTTCGCTGAAAAAGCGATCCTATCGGAACAAGACAAGTTCGCGGCGTTGAATAATGCACTCTTCACGACTGGTTTCTACCTCTACGTCCCGAAAGGAATCGAGATTACAGTTCCACTAAGATACGTAACAATTTTCGACTCAGAAGGACGCGGCCTCTTCGCACACAACCTAGTTGTGGCTGATGATCGAAGCAAATTCACGATCCTCGAAGAACTATACTCGACACAGATGACTGGCCAGACTAAGAGATCCACCTACAGCGGCCTGTCCGAAGTTCACCTTCGAGAAGGAGCAGAAGTCACTTACGCCAGCATAAACAACCTAGCGGCAAACTGCAACATATTCTCAAACAGGAAATCAGTGGGCCAACGAGACAGTAAGATTGTTTGGGCGTCAGGATTACTCGGCGGCGCATATACTCGATCCAGATTGGAAAGCACAATGAACAATCAAGGAGCATCTTCTGAGAACATCGAAGTGGTTTTCGGCTCAGGGAGCCAACGCTTTGACACTGTCTCCAACATCACTCACATTGGACAAAATACGACCGGACATGCCATCTCAAAAGGCGTAGTCAAAGACAAGGCTCGCGTCGTGTTCAAAGGAATGATTCGAATTACGAAAGATGCGAAGAATTCACGAGCCTACTTGGCGGAACATGGAATGATACTAGGTAAAGAAGCACGAGCA
>Ga0209777_10005968_pt1 | contig 13859 bp, 16 predicted proteins | sample FrelakmetHBP12HB_FD_187147 | JGI IMG/M metagenome (GOLD analysis project Ga0209777, IMG submission 187147) | Freshwater lake sediment microbial communities from the University of Notre Dame, USA, for methane emissions studies -HBP12 HB (SPAdes)... | ecosystem: Environmental > Aquatic >...
TGGGTGTCCCACTTCGGGCCGCCCACAGCCCCCAGAAACACTACGTCGCTCGCCAGGCAAAGTCTGAGAGTCTCATCCGGCAGCGGAGTGCCCTTGGCGTCATAAGCCGCGCCGCCGACGAGGGCTTCCTCATAATCGAACTTGAGGCCCAGCTTCGCCGCCGCGGCATCGAGCGCTTTGATGCCCTGCGGGATAATCTCGACCCCGATTCCGTCACCGGGGAGGACTGCTATTTTGAATTCCGTTCTATTTTGCATTAATAACGAATTCTCTCTTCTCTTACTTCTCTGAACCGCGGAGACGCGGAATGATAGGAAACGCTGAATTCGGATTAGTGCTCACTTGATCGCTTGTGCGTATTCGCAAGACGTTTGATTTCAAGCACCGGCCCACCGAAATTGAGCAGGAGGCCGACTTCATAGCCGGATGCCTTGAGGTAAGACAGAGCCTGGACGACATCTACGTCTTCAGCTTTCGCCTTTGCTTTTATCTCCACCATGCAATCCTCTATGACGAAATCGATGCGCTTCTTGCCGAGCACCAGGTCCTTGTAGCGAACCTCGATGTCCACCTCTCGGGTGGCCTCAAGGCCGGCTGCGGCAAGCTCGCGGAGGAATGCTCGCTGATAGAACACTTCCTCGAACCCAGGGCCGAGCGTCTTGTGCACCTCAATCGCACAGCCAATAATCTTCGATGTCAACTCGACCATCGGATACGAATCGGAGTTCTGCATTTCAGCCATTCCGCGCCTCATCCCCTTCCGCGTCTCCGCGGTTCTAACGAACAAGCTTCCCCTTCGCATAATTCACCAGCCCACCCACCTCTATGAGTTCCCTCATAAACGGCGGGAATGGCTTCGCCTGCCAGCTCTTGCCTGTCGTCACGTTCGTGATCCTGCCGGCTTCGAGGTCGATCTCAACTGTGTCGCCGTTGGATATCCCCGCGACTGCCTCCGGGCATTCCAAAATCGGCAGGCCGGTGTTGAGCGAGTTGCGATAGAATATCCGCGCGAAGGTGTTGGCGATCACGCAGGATATCCCCGACGCCTTGATCGCGATCGGCGCATGCTCGCGGCTCGATCCGCAGCCGAAGTTATCCTCGGCCACAATGATATCGCCCGGCTGGACTTTCTTGACAAACTGGGCGTCGATATCCTCCATACAGTGCGAAGCAAGCTCCTTGGGATCGGTCGTATTGAGATACCTCGCCGGTATGATAACGTCCGTATCGACGTCAGACCCGTACTTATGAACCTTGCCTTTGATCATGTTGATTCCTCTCTTCAGTCAAGCGCGACATCATTCGCCAAGCTGGGGCCCCGTGCGGTCACTGGTTATCGCCTTCCCAACCCATGCTGGCATCACCGGCAGCTCTCGGCCTGAACGCAATGACAGTGCCCGCGTCCAGCAGCCCCCACAGTGCAAGGGCCGCCAGTGGCAGCGGAAACCAACGCGCAATTGTGAGCACATTTGCCGCCGGTGCCCAAGGCTGGAACGCCAACGGCCCCAGCTGCTGAGACTCCAAGAGAAGCTGAATGCCTGCAATAAGCTGTATACCGGCGAGTATGATTCCGAAGACCCAGGCACCGTACTTACGCTTACGAAGCCCCCAAGGAACACACTCCGCTGCGATTGCCCAAAGCACAGGAACTGACACCACCGTCCACGCAGTCAATGCTGTTCCGTGCACCATCGCGTTCGCAAACGCAATTCCAGGATCTGAACTCGGGCCAGCCGATTCACCTGTAAGAAGCAAGCAGTCTTTCAACCCAGTGAAGAGCACGCAGGCAAACAACATCGACACCAGCGCAGAAAGATGAAACCCGATAGACGCTAGGACGATCCGCTTTGGCATGGTCTTCTTCCTCCTTCCGTGTTTCCGTGATAGAAAATCAGTCTAGTTCGTCAGGACTCCCCAGCCTTCCCAGCACGGCCGACGCAGCGGCTACAGCCGGGCTGGCCAGGTAGACTTCGGACTTCGCGTGGCCCATGCGGCCGACGAAGTTGCGGTTAGTGGTCGCGACAGCGCGCTCGCCTTCGGCCAAGACGCCCATGTGCCCGCCGAGGCACGGCCCGCAGGTCGGCGTGCTCACGGCGCCGCCGGCTTCAACGAATATCTCCGTCAGGCCCTCTTTGATCGACTGCATGAATATCTCCTGAGTCGCCGGAATCACGATCAGCCGAACGTCCGGGTGGACCTTGCGGCCCTTGAGAATTTTGGCCGCTATCCTCAAGTCCTCGATGCGGCCATTGGTGCACGATCCAATGACCGATTGGTCGATCTTGATGTGCGCCGCTTCGCTGATCGGTCTGGCGTTCTCCGGCAGGTGCGGGAAGCTGACGATCGGCTCCAGCTTGCTCACGTCTATCTCGATCACGTTCTTATACACAGCATCCGGGTCGCTTGCATATATCTTGTGGTCCCTCTTCAGGCGGCCCTTGATGTATTCCATCGTAATCTCATCAGGCTCGATGATGCCGTTCTTGCCGCCGGCCTCGATGGCCATATTGCACATCGTAAAGCGCCCAGCCATCTCCATCTCGCGGATGGCCTCGCCGGTGAACTCCATCGAGCAATAGAGCGCCCCGTCGACGCCGATTTTGCCGATTGTGTAGAGTATCAGGTCCTTGCCCGAGACCCACTTGGGCATTTTGCCGTAATAGACGAACTTGATTGTCTCGGGGACCTTGAACCACGTCTCGCCCAGGGCCATCGCGCAGCCGAGGTCGGTCGAACCGACGCCCGTCGAAAACGCGCCCAATGCGCCGTAGGTGCATGTATGCGAGTCCGCGCCGATAATCACATCGCCGGGGCCGACCAGGCCCTCATCCGGCAGCAGGACATGCTCGACGCCCATCCTCCCGATCTCGAAGAAGTACTTGATGCCGTACTTCTTCGCAAACTCGCGCATGATCTTGACAAGCTCGGCGGATTTGATGTCTTTGTTGGGAGTCGAGTGGTCGGGCACCAGCGCCACCCGCTCTTTATCGAACACGCCGGGCGCGCCGATCTTCTCGAACTCTCTTATGGCTATAGGCGCGGTGATATCGTTGCCCAGCACCAGGTCCAGCCGCGCGTTGATCAACTCCCCCGGTTCGACTACCTCCATACCGCAGTGCGCGGCCAGTATTTTCTGTGTGATGGTTTGTGGCATGCTAGAACCTCTTCTCTACACCTAATCGCGAAAGGGTGTTCTACTAACCCTATCGCTCCAGCGCCGCCGTAATGCTAAACGGCTTGAACCAGAGCCATTGCTTACCTTGTCTTATACAAGTAGAGCACAGCTCTTTGTCCGTCAAGACTGATCAGCCCAAAGGACACAAACCGATTGCGAGGCTTCGCGACAAATGACACATATCTTTGCGGTGTCCCGGGGGCCCACCATGATGGCCGCCCCGAAGCAGGCAACCGGCACATCAGCTCCTTACGAGACGCCTCGCTGCCCTCGGGCAATGATTTGACAAAAGCATCCACATCAGACTGATCCATCTCGATCTTTGCGTGCATTATCTCCATGAACGGCTCAAGCCTGCTGTTGACCAACTTCGCGCTCGCGGGCAACGTAAGGCCAGTAAACTGCACCACATCATCCTTGCTCATACTCCTGGGCAAGAACCGACTTGCGGTTCCGTACAGTATCAGCGCGATGGGGAGGCAGATCAGCACTATGGGCAACGCTGTGCGCCATCGCCGTCTCTTCGCCCGTTCACGTTCCGCTGAACTCACGTCGCTCAATCCCTATCGCTCCAGCGCCGCCGTAATGCTAAACGGTTTGAAACCCATCTTGCCCCAGAAGGCGTGAGAGAGTTCGTTGGTCGCCGCGTAGCCGACTTCGATGCGGGTAATGCCCATCTCATCAGCCAGGCGGAGCAGCTCATCGACCATAGCAACCCCGGTCCCGCCCCGGCGGAAGCCGTTCTTCACGCAGATGTCCGAGATCGATATCACCGGCCCGCCAACAAACACCGGCGGGCGCGCGTGACTCCTGGCCATCAGGTATCCCACGACCGCGCCATCAAATTCGGCCACGAGGAGGATCGTCTCTTCTTCAGACATCTTCTTCGCGAGATGCTCGGCGCTGTGCTTCGCGGCGTCCGGTATCCGTGTATAATACGGGTCCCGCTCCTGGTGAAAATCCAGAAGTTCTTCCCATAGGGCAGCAATCGCGTCCACATCCGATGGCTGGGCGGGTCTGATCAGTAGATTGCTGGATTCGCTCGACAAGCCAGTCTCCTAAGCCGCGCTCAGCGGAATCTCAGTCTTGTCCCCGGTCGACTCGTTCACAATAAGCAGTCCCCGGACGTCTCCGCGCTTGAGCTGCTCATTGGCATTGAGCAACTCAATACCATACACCGTGCCATCGGGGGCGACATCAACGTCAAGCTCATCACTCACGTGTATGGTCTCCACTTCTCCGCCCTTTTCACGGAAGCGAATATAACCGATGTTGTACCTGGGATCGTATGTAAGTTCCAATTACCTACCCCGCCGCGGCCTTCGCGACCTCACGCCCACGGTCAATGAAGTAACGCATCGTCTCGTAATCTATCTCCGGCGGCTCGGAGTGGTCGGTGTGGAGGATGTAACCTCCGCCGCCTTTGATGACCGGCACGATCTTCTGAAGCTCGGCGTCTATCGCGGCGCGGTCGTTGGAGATGAGCGCGCGGACATCGAGACCGCCGAAGAACGCTATCCTGTCGCCAAACTTGGCATATAGCGTCGGCAGGTCCATGCCCGCTTTCACCTCCATCGCCTGCAGACAATCCATGCCGGCCTCGATCATCCCCGGCACGAGCGGCTCCACATAACCACACGAATGCACGAGCACCTTGCAGCCCAGCGAGTGGGAATAATCGAACAGCCTCGCATGACCCGGCTGCAGAATCTCTCTATACATAGCCGGGGACATGAACGGCTTATACTTGAAGCCCATGTCCTCATAGAAAAACATCCCGTCCGGCTTGCCCTCTTCCGCGAACAGCGTCTCAAGGTGCATGATGTCGAACTCTGTATAAGTTTTCACCATATCCTTGACCCAATCCGGGTCGAGGGCCATGCCCATCAGCATGTTCTCATGCCCGCACATCGGGTGCATCTGCTCGAATGGAGGAATCCCGCCCCAGCAGAAAAAACGCTGTTTCTCGGCCGCAAATGCCTTTTCCTTGCGATACCACTCGAAACCAATCCGCCTGCGGTCCACATCCAGCAGATGCGGCTTGACAAGCTCCTCCCAGCCTTCGCGGTCCTGCACGGCGAACCCGACATGCTCCGGCGTCGTATCGTGCAGTTTGTGCCTGCGCAGCATCGCGCCGTTGCCGTCACGCTTGAGGATCGTTTCCTCGGTTTCCTCCATGATCTCGTCTTTCCAATCCAGGTCAGCAACCGAGTTGATCCAGCCGGCCTCGCGGATATCCTGCCCGAAGTGCTCGGCGACGTCCTCATCAGGCCCGATATGGCCCTCGGCCCGCCAGCGTTTGACAGTATCGCCCCAGGGCGAAACCTTCAGCGGCAACATGTCCACCGGCTTGCGAGCCAGGGCATTTGCGAATCTTTCGTAACTGGTCATCGGTATAGTCCTCATTACTCGGTCGTTGTTTGAGTATCGTCACGCGGGTTGAATGCCCGGACGGATTCGGGGTCGACAAGGCCCCAAAGGCCGAGCCCACCCAGCGCCGCGGAGATCAAATGGGCGTGCAGGACCGGCACGATCAGCAGCCCGCAGATAACAATGCCGACGATCCATGCCCAATATTGCAGCCTGCCCAGCCCCCGAATTACGAGTTCAACACCGACAGCCGACCCCACAAGAATCACGGACAGCACAGCCATCATTGCCCACGCGGTACCCGCCATGCTGGAGAAGATAGTGCCAAACTCGGCGTCACCAGCGGCAGGTCCGGCATTAGCAAGATCCCGTCCCATGTCAGTGAATGCCTGTAGTATTTGCCTCATCGGACCCGCAGCCACCAGGACAATCACGACGGCGCCTATCACAAGTAGCGCTGCCACAATGTGAAAGCAGACTTTCGTAATGATCAATCTCTTAGGCATATCCATCACTCCTTTCAGCCTCCAGGTAAGATACCTTCCTCTGCTGCGGCAACGACTGTGCCCCGCGAGCTACCAAGTGTGTACAATCAAGAGTTCCCGCAGCACAGGCATGCGCAGGGCCAAAAGCAGATTCCTCACATTCGTTCGGAATGACACATACGGGGCTTTTCGCCTTCCGCCTTCAGCCTTCAGCCTTCAGCCTTCAGCCTTCTGCCTTCAGCCTTCAGCCTTCTACGCTCCACTCTCCGCTCTCCACTAAAGAATCGGCTTATCCTTACGCTTGCCTCCGTCGCCGCGCGTGGCCTCGTAGTGGACGAGCTTGTTGATGGCGTTTATATAGGCCTTCACACTCGCCGCCACTATGTCCAGACTGGAACCGCGGCCGGTGTAGATCTCACCGTTGGGGGCTTCGAGCTTGACGGTGACCTCACCGAGCGCGTCAGTGCCGCCGGTGACGGACTTCACGATGTAGTCCTGCAGCGTGTATTTCGCCTTGACCATCTTGTCGATCGTCTTGTAAACGGCATCGACCGATCCGACACCTATCCCCGCATCCACTAATTCCACGTCATCACTCTTGAGCCGGATGGTGGCGGTCGGGATGCCGTCCAGGCTGGTCATGACGTTCATATATTCGAGGGCATACTTCGCCGGGATCGTGCGGACTTCATCAGCCGCAAGCGTCTCCAGGTCCTCGTCGAAAATCTCTTTCTTTTTGTCCGCCAGATCCTTGAACCGCTCGAACGCCTTGTCCAGCTCAATCTTATTGAGATGATAACCGAGCGTTTTCAGCCTGTCCTCGAACGCGTGGCGCCCGGAGTGCTTGCCCAACACCAGCTTGTTGTGCGCGAGCCCCACGGCCTCGGCGTCCATAATCTCATACGTGCGCTTGTCCTGCAGGACGCCGTGCTGGTGGATACCCGCCTCGTGGGCGAATGCATTCGCGCCGACAACGGCCTTGTTGACCTGGACCACGAGACCGGTAACATCGGATACCAGCCGGCTCGCGCGGTGAATCTCGGTCGTGTTGATGGCTGTCTTCACGTCCATCAGGTCAGCACGGGTGGCGATGGCCATAACGATCTCCTCGAGCGCCGCGTTTCCCGCACGCTCGCCGATGCCGTTGATGGTGCACTCCACCTGACTCGCGCCGTTCATCACGGCGGCCAGCGAATTGGCCGACGCGAGGCCCAGATCGTTGTGGCAGTGAACGCTGATAATAGCCTTCTTGATGTTCGGAACGCTCTGATAGAGGTTGGCGATCAACGCGCCGAACTCGCTGGGAATCGCATAACCCACGGTGTCGGGAATGTTGACGACGGTCGCGCCGGCGTCGATAACGGCCTCGACCACCTGGCAGAGGAACGCAAAATCCGAACGCGAAGCATCCTCGGCGGAGAACTCGACGTTCTCCGTATAGCCCTTCGCGCGCTTGACGGCGGCGACGGCCATCTCCAGCACCTGCTCGCGAGTCTTCTTGAGCTTCTTTTCGAGATGGATGTCCGAAGTCGCGAGGAACGTGTGGATCACAGGTGTCTTCGCGTCCTTCAGGGCTTCCCACGCGCGATCGATATCCCCATCAGCCGCTCTGCACAGGCCGGCGATCGCAGGCCCCCTAACTGTCTCCGCGACGGCCCTGACGGCGTCGAAATCGCCCTGAGACGAGATCGGAAAACCCGCCTCGATGACATCGACCTTGAGCCGCGCAAGCTGTTTCGCCACCTCCAGCTTCTCTTCAATGTTCATGCTTGCTCCGGGCGATTGCTCGCCGTCGCGCAGCGTCGTATCGAATATCCTGATACGCCTTGCCATTCTGACATCCACCCCTTTCTATAGGTATTTGATTAGCTGTTGATGTTTCGGCATTTCAATGCCGGAACAGGTGCGTCCGTTTCGGCATTGAAATGCCGAAACATCGAAAACACGAAATGTGCTATTCGTTCTCCGGATGCGAGGATTCGGCTCCGGCCCGTGTTTCTTCAGCTGCCCTCCGGCCGATACGTTCACCCATGCCAAAGCGAGACTGCCCCTGAGCAAACCAGGCAACAACCATGCCGATGAGGGCCAGCACATAAACGGCTTTGTAGATAGCCACAAAGACAATCACGGTGGCAACAATCGCTACTGGACCCGCAATCTTCTCGCGCAGGCTGTATCGCCGCCAGTAGTACACCGTGGCCGCCAACCAGAACACCACGATCGCGATGCAAAAGGTATAGGCAACAATCTCGAGCATCGGGCTCATCCTCCATACTACAGTACAGTATTGTGGGCGGTCGTACCAACAGCAGGCGTCAGTCAACCATCAACCGCGCCGCCTGCCGGGCGCAAAACTCAACGTACTTCGGGCATATCTTCTGATGCAGCCCGGCGTCTTTTGCCTGCTGCAGACCCTCGGGGGTCGTCAGGTCAAACCCGATCAGATCGAAACACCCGCAACTGCCGAACTCCTTCTCGAATGCGTCGAACAACTGCCTGACTTTGCCATAGGTCACGGCTTTGGATTCGTTGTCGTCGCCGCTTTCCCGGCCATATTTCAAGCCCAGGGCCATCATTGCCCCGGTCAGCGCACCGCATGTCTCGCCCTGCCCGGCCATGCCGCCGCCGAAGGCAGTAGCGATACGCGGCGAGCATGGGCAATCCAGCCCAAACTCCACGACCAATCCAGCCAGCACCGATTCAGCGCAGTTGAACATTTGCGAGAACATATCGAGTGCTATATCTGTTGCGTTTTTGCTCATGTATGGTCACCTGATCCGTGACAGCGTTCGGGATTACAGCCCTTCTTGTGGCCCTTCGGGCCACGCTTCGGCTGCATGCAACCGAAGCAACTCACGTTACGCTCGTATTCGCTCCAGGTAAGGATACCTGGAGGGATAGTGCATCGCTTTCCGCCTCTTGCTTTCCGCCTTCCGCTAAGAAGTTTACTTCTTCTTCAGCCACGGCATCATTTCGCGAAGACCTCGGCCGACTTCCTCGATGAAGCTCTCGCGGCTGTGCCTGCGGGCGGCGTTGAGGACCGGGCGGCCCGCCTGGTTCTCGAGAATCCACTCGCGCGCAAACTCGCCGGCCTGGATCTCAGCCAAGATCTCGCGCATTTCGTCCCTGACGTCCTCGCTGACGATGCGCGGGCCGCGGGTGTAGTCGCCATACTCGGCTGTGTTCGAGATCGAGTATCTCATGTAGTCCATGCCGCCCTCATACATCAGATCGACGATCAGCTTGAGTTCGTGCAGACACTCGAAATAGGCGATCTCCGGCTGGTAGCCGGCCTCGACCAGTGTCTCGAACCCGGCCTGGACCAGAGCCGTGCAGCCGCCGCAAAGCACAGCCTGCTCGCCGAAAAGGTCGGTCTCGGTCTCTTCCTCGAAAGTCGTCTCAAGAACGCCGACCTTGGTGGCGCCTATCCCCTTCGCATAGGCCAGAGCGGTCTGCCTGGCCTTGCCGGAAGCATCCTGGAAAACAGCGATCAGCGCCGGGACGCCGGCGCCCTCGGTGTAAACTCTGCGCACCAGGTGGCCGGGACCTTTCGGAGCGACCATGATTACATCCACATCCTTGGGCGGGACGATCTGCCCGAAGTGGATGTTGAATCCGTGGCTGAAGAGCAGCGCCTTGCCCTTCTTGAGATTGGGCTCGACCTCGGCCTTGTAAACTCTCGGCTGAACCTCGTCCTCGGTGAGGATCTGAATGATATCCGCCTGCTTGGCGGCCTCGGAGGCCGATATGGGCTTGAAACCATGCTTCTCGGCCAGTTTCCAGTTGTCGGTGCCGGGCAGGTCGGAGACGATCACATCGACGCCCGAGTCCCTCAGGTTCTGCGCCTGGGCGTGGCCCTGGCTGCCATAACCGATGATCGCGACTTTCTTACCCTTCAATACATCCAGGTTCGCATCAGAGTCGTAGTACATCTTGGCTGACATTTTGTTTTCTTTCCTCCAGTGATGGAGCCGGCCGCGCAGGCTATTTGCCCGTCGAAAGCCGCCTCAACGTTAACGATATCCTCAAACCAGCGATCCCCAGCAGCGCGCCGAAGACCGCAAATATTGCAATCTGCAAGAGCAGGTTCTTCACCGAATCCAGGCCCAGTGAATCTGTTATCGCGCCATACAGCCGCCAGGAGGCCAATACCACCGGGCCGAGCAGGCCGATCGCGAGGCCAGCCAGCATCCGGGCTTTGAGTGAGCGGCGAATCCCCGCGACCGCGCCGATGACCAGGCCCAGTATGGGACCCGCGATGGCGATCCAGAGCATTGCGCTTTCCACGGATTTCGGCGATATCAGTTCTTTCATTCTTGTCCCGGTGCTTCGGCGATATCTTCGGGATTCGGAGATCCCGGATTGGCGTTAGGGTGGCGATTCATGAGATCGCCACCCACCAAAAGATTAGTCCCTTCCCGGCCTTCCGCCTTCAGCCTTCTGCTCCCCGCTATCCCCCATTCCACTGCGCCATCGCGGTATGCGGGCCGCGGGCCATGGCGATCATGCCCGTGCGGACAACCTCCTTGATGCCGAATGGCTGCAGGAGCTTCTCTATCGCATCTACTTTATCGATTCCGCCGGTCACTTCGATAGTGAAAGTCGTGTCGCTGATGTCGATAATCTTCGCCCGGAAGACATCGACGATTTGCATTATCTCGGCCCGCTGGCCGGGCTCGGCGTTGACTTTCATCATGGCAAGTTCGCGCTCCAGGATCGGGATTTCGCTGTAGTCGATCACCCTGATCACGTCGATCAGTTTGTCCGTCTGTTTTCTGATCTGCTCGAGCGTGCCGGCATCCCCGCTGACCACGATGGTCATGCGGGACACCGTCGGGTCATCGGTGATGCTGACGGCCAGGGACTCGATGTTGTAGCCCCGCCTCGCAAACAGCCCCGCCACGCGCGCGAGCACGCCCGGTCTGTTTTCCACCAGCGCCGTGATTGTATGTTGCATTGGTCTCATTGTTTAGTCCTCAGTTCTTATCCGGGAGGGCGAGGCTCCCGCCGAGCCGTGGTATCCACGAAGATGCCCGGCTCAGGGGGACCTTCGCCCTCCCAGTTACACGTTTGTCGGGACTTATTTAGGCCGGTTGACCATCATCTCTTCGATGCTCTGGCCGCCGGGGATCATTGGAAATACATTCTCCTCACGGGCAATACGGAAGTCCATCACCACCGGTCGGTCGGTGACTTCCAGCGATTTCCTAAACGCAGGTTCGACATCGGCCATTTTCTCGATCTTGATGCCCACGCAGCCATAAGCCTCCGCCAACAGCTTGAAATCGGGCTGGAACGAAATATCCACGCCGGAGTATCTGTGGTTCCAGAACAGCTCCTGCCACTGCCGCACCATGCCCAGATAGCGATTGTTCATAATGGCGATCTTGACCGGCACTTTATACTGCAGCGCCGGGGCCAGCTCCTGAAGAGTCATCTGAAAACCGCCGTCACCGCAGATCGCGAACACAGGCACATCGGGGCAGCCGACAGCCGCGCCGATAGCCGCCGGAAAACCGTAGCCCATCGTGCCCATGCCGCCGCTGGACAGGAATCTCCTCGGCTTGGTCACCAGATAGTGCAGCGCGGTGAACATTTGGTGCTGGCCGACATCCGTGACTATGATCGCTTCGCCTTTCGTCAGGTTCCACAGGGTCTGGATCACGCACTGCGGCAGGACCTGCGAATCATCCACCGGGCAATGCAGTGGAAACTCGTTGCGCCACTGCATGATCTGTCGGTTCCAATCAGTCTCCATGCGGGGCTGGACTTTCTCCAGCAGCAGCCCCAAGACCTTCTTGCAGTCACCGACGATGGATAGGTCCACGGGGACTGTCTTGGCGATCTCAGCCGGGTCGATATCGATATGTATAACCTTGGCTCTCTGCGCAAACGCGGCCAGCTTGCCTGTCACGCGGTCATCAAAACGCGCGCCGATAGCAATCAGCAGGTCGCACTTGTCGACCGCGTGGTTCGCGTAAGCCGTGCCGTGCATGCCCAGCATCCCAAGCGAATGCGGATGGGTCTCGGGAATCGCTCCCTTGCCCAGCAGTGTGCTCGCCACCAGAATATGGGTCTTTTCAGACAGCGCGAGCAGTTCTTCCGACGCGCCCGACGTGATCACGCCGCCGCCGACGTAAAACACCGGCCGCTCGGCCTCGGCTATCATTTTTGCCGCCGACTCTATGCTCTCCTCGGAGATATCCTGGCCGGAAACAGGGCTATAGCTGCGGATGTTGACTTCCCTGACGGGTTTGTAGTCGACGCTCGACAGCGATACATCCATGGGAATGTCCACCAGGACCGGACCGGGTCTGCCCGTCCTGGCTATATACATAGCCTCGGCAATGACGCGAGGCAGGTCGTTTGCGTTCTTGACCAGGTAATTGTGCTTGGTCACCGGCAGAGTGATCCCCGTGATGTCGGCTTCCTGGAACGAGTCCTTGCCCAGCGCGGTCGTCCGCACCTGGCCGGTGATCGCAAGCATCGGGATCGAGTCCATATAGGCGGTCGCGATGCCGGTTACCAAATTGGTCGCGCCGGGACCTGACGTGGCAAGGCATACTCCCACCTTGCCGGTCGCGCGAGAGTATCCGTCCGCCGCGTGGGCCGCACCCTGTTCGTGGCGCATCAAAAGGTTGCGCAGCCCCTTGGCGTCATACAACGCATCGTATATCGGGATGGCCACGCCACCGGGTATTCCAAAAATCACATCCACGCCCTGATCGACCAGCGACCGTATCAGAGCCTGGGCTCCATTCATTTTCATCTTGTTTGCTCCTCCATTGCTCGCCGCCTTCGGCGGCGGCATCGGCTGCGTGCAACCGATGCAACGTTTGCTCCTCCGCAGTCTATTCTACAATAGCACCTTTCGCGGCGGAAGCAACGGAGCGCGCGTAACGCGCGAGATATCCCTCCTTTACACGCGGCTCGGGAGCTTTCCACTCCGCGCGTCGCGCCGCAAGCTCCTCATCCGAGAGCCTGACGTTCATACGCTTATTGGGTATGTCGATTATGATAGTGTCGCCGTCTTTGAGCAGGCCGATCGGGCCGCCGGAAGCCGCCTCCGGCGACACATGCCCAATGCACGCCCCTCTGGAAGCGCCGGAGAACCGGCCGTCCGTAATAAGCGCGATATCCTTGTCCATGCCAAGGCCGCAGACCGTTGCCGTGGCCATAAGCATTTCGCGCATCCCCGGGCCGCCCCTGGGTCCCTCGTTGCGGACCACGATCACCTCGCCCTTTTTGATCTTCATTTCGAGCAGTTCCTTGACCGCATCGTCCTCGCACTCGAAGACTCTGGCGGGACCCTCGAACACCCACGCCTCGGGGTCGACCGCCGACTGCTTGACGACGGCCCCGTCCGGGCAGAGATTTCCCCTCAAAACAGCCAGCCCGCCCTGCTCGTGGTAAGGCTTGTCAATGCTGTGAATCACGTCTTCATTGGCGATTGACGCCTTCGCTATGTTCTCACCCAGCGTTTTACCGGTAACGGTCATCACGGACATATCGATCAGGCCCTTCTTGCCGAGTTCCTTCATCACGGCGGGAACGCCGCCGGCCTCGTCGAGGTCCTGAATGTGGTGAGTCTCCCGCTTGGCCGGATCGTCCGACGGATGCGCCACGGCGGGGCTGATCGTAACCAGGTGCGGGGTCTTCGCGCTCACGTCGTTGAGCATATCCAGGTTGAAACCGACCTTCGCCTCGTGCGCGATTGCCGGGACGTGCAGGGCGGTGTTGGTCGAGCAGCCCAGGGCCATATCCACGGCCAGAGCATTTCTGAACGCGGCCTCTGTCATAATATCCCGCGGCTTGATGCCCTTCTTCAA
>Ga0209777_10005969_pt1 | contig 13858 bp, 13 predicted proteins | sample FrelakmetHBP12HB_FD_187147 | JGI IMG/M metagenome (GOLD analysis project Ga0209777, IMG submission 187147) | Freshwater lake sediment microbial communities from the University of Notre Dame, USA, for methane emissions studies -HBP12 HB (SPAdes)... | ecosystem: Environmental > Aquatic >...
CACCGGTCCGACCGGCTCTGCCGTGGTCTGCACGGACAGCCACGCCGTGTTCTCTCACTGCACCATCGCCGACAACAACGGCGGCCTGCAGGGCGCGGGCATCTGCCTGGTGAACAGCAACGTGGTACTGACGAACTCCATCGTCTGGGACAACACGCCCCAGGCGATCCTCGTCAGCGGCACCAGCCAGCCTTCGATCACCTACACCGACGTCGCAGGTGCCTGGTCCGGTCTGGGCAATATCCAGACCGATCCCCTGTTCGCCAAGCCTGGGTACTGGGCCAATGCCGAAGACCCCAGCGTGGTGGTTAGACCCGAGAATCCCATGGCGGTCTGGATCGATGGAGACTACCATCTGAGGTCTCGGGCCGGGCGGTGGGACCCCGCAACGAGCGCCTGGGTCCAGGACGATAGGACCAGTCCCTGCATCGACGCCGGTGACCCCACCACCCCCGTAGGATATGAACCCCTGCCCAATGGCAGCGTTCCCAACGTGGGGGCCTATGGCGCCACGACCCAGGCCAGCAGGTCCTACTCTCCAAGCAATGTAGGCTGCCTTGCGGATGCGGCCCTGAAGGCGGCCGTGGAGGACGCGCTGCACATATCAAACCCAACAGCATCCGACATGCTCGGCCTGACGGAGTTGGATGGCAGCTACCGCGGAGTCGCCGACCTTACGGGCCTCGAATATGCCACGAATCTCCAGACTTTGGATCTCTGCCACAACAGCCTCTGGAAGGTGTCAAGCATCTCAACGCTATGCCACCTCAAGTGGCTCTCTCTCAACAACAACAGACTCACGGACATCTCCGCCCTGGCAGGCATGCCCGACCTCGAATACTTCGATATGCACGACAATCAGATCGCCGACATATCGGTCCTGGCCGGCCTGAGCCATCTGGACACCCTGCTCCTCTACAGAAATCGAGTCAGCAACGTCTCGGCCCTGTCCGGACTGCACTATGTAAGCACCCTCTATCTGGGCGAAAACCCCCTCAGCGATATCTCGCCCATAGCTGGCCTGACTTCTCTGGTGTATCTCAGCTTCCTGCAGGCCCCCCTGAACGAGCAGGCCTGCCAGGTCTATATCCCCCAGATCAGGGCAAACAACCCCGGCATCACAATCGTGTACCATCCCTGTATCCCGCCTGCTCTGGCGATCTCATCGGCTCCAGGAGGATCCGTGACCTCCCCGGGAGAAGGCGAGTTCTCTTACCCCTGGGGACAACTCGTCCTCATCGAGGCCAAGGCAAACCCCGGCTTCGTGTTCTCCAACTGGTCCGGCACGTATTACTCCTCCAGCAATCCCACCTTCATCACTATGAACCAAGATCACCAAATCCGGGCTAACTTCACGAAGACGCCATGATCAGATCGTTGTTTCTTCGCGTTCTTGTCGTTGTGGCCGTGTGGCCTGTGGCGAGGTCCGTGACCGCCGCCGACAAGGTCCGCCCTCCGGAGCCGTACGGCCCTGTACCGACGCAGCGTCAGCTTGGCTGGCACGACATGGAGTTCTACGGCTTCCTGCACTTCACCGTGAACACCTTTACGGACAAGGAATGGGGCTATGGCGACGAGGACGAAAACATCTTCGACCCCACCGCGTTTGACGCAGACCAGATCGCTCGCACGGCCAAGGAGGCCGGGATGAAAGGCCTTATCCTCACAGCCAAGCACCACGACGGATTCTGCTTGTGGCCGTCGAAATATACTGAGCACAGCGTGAGAAACTCACAGTGGAAGGACCGAAAAGGCGATGTGGTGAAGGAGGTCTCTGACGCCTGCCACCACCACGGACTGAGGTTTGGCGTTTATCTCTCGCCGTGGGACCGCAATCACAAGGACTACGGACGGCCCGAGTACATCACGTACTACCGCAACCAGCTCCGTGAGCTACTCACGAACTACGGCGACATCTTCACGGTGTGGTTCGATGGTGCCAACGGCGGCGATGGTTTCTACGGTGGCGCCCGCGAGATGCGCCGGATAGACAACCGCACGTACTACGACTGGAACAACACCTGGCAGATCGTGCGAGACCTGATGCCCACGGCCGTGATGTTCAGCGACGTGGGGCCTGACTTCCGGTGGGTGGGCAACGAGCGAGGTATCGCCGGCGAGCCCTGTTGGGCCACGCTCAACGTAGGTGATGACGTGCCCGGCAGCACCCGCGCCAACCTGAACCAAGGGCAGCGCCCGGGCACGCATTGGCTGCCCCCGGAGTGCGACGTCTCCATCCGGCCGGGTTGGTTCTACCATGCCAGCGAGGACAGCAAGGTCAAGACGCCCGCCCAGTTGCTCGACATTTACTACGACTCTGTGGGCCGCGGCGCGTGCCTGAACCTGAACCTCCCGCCCGACCGGCGTGGCCTTATCCACGAAAACGACGTCAAGTCGCTCCGCGAATTCCGCCGCATCCTCGACGTGACCTCTGCCCAGGACCTGGCGAAGGTCGCCAGACTCACCGCCAGCAACACCCGGGGCGGCGCCGCACCGTTCTCGCCGGAGAACGTCCTCGACGGCGACCGCACCACCTATTGGTGCACGGATGATGGGATCACCACGCCGGAACTGGTGCTCGACCTCGGCAAGCCGATCACCTTCAACATCGTGAGCCTGCGGGAGTATCTGCCGGTGGGGCAGCGAGTGGAGGCCTTTGCCCTCGACCAGTGGAGGGATGGCCAATGGCAGGAATTCGCCAAAGGCACGAGCATTGGCAGCCGCCGTCTCGTGCGGGGCGGCCGCGTCACCACCGACAGGGTCCGGCTCCGCATCACGCAGGCACCGGTATGCCCTGCCATCGCAGAACTCGGCTTGTTCGCAGAGCCCCTCCTGTCCGGCAATCCGTAAAGGGACTTGTCCCCCAGGCAGGTCCGGAAGTACAATGGCCTTGGCTTCCGTAGGCAAGGTGGCAGACGAACGATTCCCGCACTTGAATGACCGAGGCCAGCATGGCAAAACAGGAATATACCAACTATCAGAAGTCCGTCATCAGCGGCTACTACAACAACCTGGACGCGATCATGCTCCAGAAGGTGGCGGAGCTGGTCAGCGAGTTGTACGTGGCTGACACGGACGCCAAGAGAGACCGGCTCTGGCAGCGGATTCAAAAGGCCTTGACGAAACTCAAGATCCCCCCCGCCATCGCCGACCACATCATGGCCCAACGCGACGGCCAGGTCCTGGCCAAGAACCTCCAGGACTGGCAGAAGGGGAAGCTGGAACGGTAGGACCGTGGGACACTGAGACGGCTTGGCGTTTGTATCAAACGCCATCCTCACAACCAGAAACGAGCGACGACATGACTCAAGAGTACCCTGCCACCGCAAAGGTGTATCCGACTGAGAGACTGGGGTCCATGAGTATCACGGACATGCTGGCCTACTTCGAGGAGAAGGGGGCGATGCGGGTCTCGGACCTGCACATCAAGGTGGGTGTGCCGCCGACCTATCGCATTGACGGCAGTCTGGTCAAACTCAAGGGCGCCGCGGTCACGGAAGAGACGGTCAGGCAACTGGTCTTCCCCCTGCTCAGCGAGGAGAGCCTGCAGAAACTCCATGAACGGCACAGTGTGGACTGCTCCTACCGGTACGGGTCTCTGCAATTCCGAATCAACGTGTTCAAGGACAACGACGGCCTGGCCGCGGCCATTCGGGCCTTGTCGATGGATATCCCGGCCGTTGAGGAGATCGGGTTTCCCAACAACGTCTGGGAGGATATCGTCACCCGCCAGCACGGCCTGGTCCTGCTGACCGGCATCACCGGCGCGGGCAAGTCCACGACCATTGCCTCCCTGATCTGCCGGATCAGCGAGAAACGGGCCTGCCGGATCATCACGGTGGAAGACCCCATCGAGTACATCCTGCCGCAGAAATACTCGATCGTGTCCCAGCGGGAGGCCGGCCGTGATGTCACGACCTTCCACGACGGCCTCAAGCAGATGATGCGCGAAGACCCGGACATCATCTTCGTCGGCGAGATGCGGGACGCCGAGACGATCTCCATGACCTTGATGGCCGCGGAGACCGGGCACCTAGTGTTCTCCACGCTCCACACGCGGGACACCACCGGCACGGTGGCCCGAATCCTGGACTACTTCCCGGAAGGCCAGCAGGCCGAGGTCCGCAGTCAGCTCTCGCTGAGCCTGGCCTACGTGATCTCGCAGAAGCTGATCCCCCGCAAGGACGGTCGGGGCCGCCTCGTGGCCATGGAGATCCTGAACAACAATTACGCCTCCGCCAACCTGATCCGCACCGGCAAGGTCGAGCAACTCTATACGCAGCTCCAGACCAAGACCCAGGACCTGCCCGATCAGAAGATGATCACCCTGGAAAGTCACATGGCCCGCCTGGTCAAGGAAGGCCGGATCGACGTGCTGGAGGCCAAGAAGTGGGCCAACAACCTCAAGGCCTTCACGGACTGCATGCAGCGGGACTGACTCAGTCACGCCGTCGCCTCGGCGTGATTGACGGATGCCGCATCCTCGAATAGGATTGGGCCCATCATGAGGAACGGGCTCTTTGCCCATTCCATTAGACAGAAGGCTCGGCCGGCATCAAGGGAAGTGGTTGAGAGACGGAGCCGTCCACAGGAAAGGTGAAACGCCATGATCACAAAGGTTAGACTTGAACACTTCAAGCGATTCAGCACGGAGACCTTTGAACTGGAAGACGACATCGTTCTGGCTGGTCCCAACAACGCCGGGAAGACCACCTTGCTTCAGGCCGTGGCAACATGGTTCCTGGCCCTCCAGCGATGGCTTTCCGAGCATGCGGAGTCGTCAAAGGCCAAGCAGCGGACCGGGATTCCCGTTTCGCGCAACGACTTCACCGCTATCCCTCTGCGGGAAATGAATCTCATCTGGTTTGATCGTGACACGGCCTTCAGCAAAGAGGAACGGGAAGGGGTGAATGCAGGTCAACCCAAACTGATAGCCATAACCCTCTTCGGCAAGGCCCCAGGCCAAACTGACTGGAATCTCACCGTTACTCTGCGTTATACGAATAAGGAACAGATCTATGTGAAACTTGCGGACGAGTCGGGCAACCCCGTCACGGACGTCCCTCCGCAGGCTCGGGAGATCAAGATCGTTCACGTTCCACCGTTTTCGGGCATTGGAGCTGAGGAAACCGGGCTCCAATTGGGCTATCAGAACCGCCTTGTAGGCCAAGGCAAGCCCGGAGACATCTTGAGAAATCTCCTTCTCGAGGTGTATCGTACGGCCGAAAAGGAAAAGAGCGAGCAGTGGAAGGCACTAACCGAGGACGTCTATCGACTCTTCAGCTATCGCCTCAGGAATCCACAGTACTCGGAAGCGGCCGATCCGTTCATACGGATCGAGTACTACACCCACAGGAAACCGAAGACCGCATTTGACGTCGCCTCCGCCGGGAGTGGCTTCCACCAAGTGCTGACGCTCCTGGGGTTCTTCTACGCCCGCCCTGCCTCCGTGCTTCTACTGGATGAACCTGACGCGCACCTCCACGTCATACTCCAACGCCAGGTCTACGATCTCCTCCGCTCAGTAGCCCGAAGACGTGGATGCCAACTCCTCATCTCGACGCACTCGGAGATCATCCTGGAGGACACCGGCCCGGAGCAGATTCTCTCGTTCTACGGTCGACCCCATCGGCTAGCTATCCAGGCAGATCGCGATCAGGTCCGCGAAGCCCTGAAGCGGCTCTCCTCGCTGGACATCCTGGCGGCTGAGAATGGCCAGCACGTCTTCTACGTGGAAGATGAAACTGATTTCAAGATGCTCTCGGAGTTCGCCCGCATTCTGGAGCATCCCTTTTCGCGGTTTGCTGCCTCTCCATTCGTCTGTCCGATCCATGGGCGCGATGCCCGTGAAGCGAAGGCCCATTTCTTCGGCCTGAAGGCCATCCGCCCCGGCATCAAAGGAGTCTTGCTGTTGGACGGAGATAACCGCAATCTGCCCGATCGGGAGATCTCTGCTGATGGTCTATCGATTCTCCGTTGGCGGCGATATGAAATCGAGAACTACTTGCTTTGCCCCGAAGCCCTGTTGCGGTTTGCGGCAGGTTCCGATCCGGATCTGTGGGCTCCTGCCCGCAGTAAGGCCGGCGAAGAGTTCCTGAGAGAGAACTTGCCGCCTTTGGCGTTCAAGGATCCCCTGAAAGACACCGACTACCTGGTTGCTACGCCAGCCAGCAAATCAATCTTGCCGGGCTTCTTGGAGCAAGCCGACTGCCGGCTCCCCAAGAAGGACTACTTTCAGATCGTTGCCCAGATGAAGCCGGAGGAAATCCATCCTGAGGTAATCGAGAAACTCGACCTCATCGCCTCAATCCTCAACGAGGGGGTCATGGATGAGTAACGACCGAGACCGTCCTCGACCGACGTGGCGGCCAGTCGACCGCGTCCTCGTCGACTGAAGACCTTCAGTATGCCGACTGCAATGGGAAGGGCCCGAGGATGACCATCGAGTTCAACTGTCCCCAGTGCAAGGCGGTGATCGCCTTCCCGGACAGGCACGCCGGCAAGCGGGCCAGATGCCTGACCTGCAAACAACACCTGGTCATCCCCGCCGCCAGCGGCCAGAGGCCCGCGTTGGCGGCCCCTGAGCCGGTGGACAAGGGCGATCCCCTGCCCGGCTTCTACCACGCGGCCTTCGTCGACGGCTGGAGGCTGTTCTTCACGTTGGATGGTCTGACGGGTCTGGTGTTCGTGACCGCAGCCGTGGGCTTCAGATTCTTCGTAGGGCATACGGACTACTCCGCCCCTACGCCCGGCTTCAACATCCTGCTCCCCATAGGACTGATCGTGACGTTGGCCTCCTGGGGCAGCCTCTTCTGGTATTACCTGGACGTCATCGCGACCGCCACCCTCGAAGGCGACCAACTGGCCGAGGTCACCCTGGGCGACGGGGTGCTCGGGGTCCTCTGGAGCATCGTCAAGGCCCTCTGGGTCTTCGCCTTTGGCCTGCTTGTGGTGGAGATGCCCTACCTGGCCTGGCTGGGCCTTCAGGAGTGGCTCGGCTTCCGGTCCACGGTGGTCCCGCCGATCCTGACCCACGTGGGGCTGCTCGTGTTCCCGATGGTGATCCTGACCTTTGGGGTCAATCGCGACGTGGCGATGTTGGGACGGGTCGACCAGATGATCCGGCCCGTGCTCAGGGCCTTTCGGCCGTACCTGTCGGTGGCGGTTCTGTTTTGGGTGGTCTGGAACCTCCAGATGTTCACGCGTGACTACGGCGATCTGAAGGATCAAGGGACAGGGGTCGTATCCCTGCACCTGGCCGCCCAACTGGCAGTGCAGGTCCTGGCAATCACGGCCATGCGGGCCCTGGGCCTGTTCTACAAGCACTATGCCTGCTACTTCGCCTGGTAGCCGGCATTGAGCAGCATCTGCCTGAGCAGTTCCATCGGCAGGCCCACGACGTTGGTCAGGCTGCCCTCCAGGCGTTCGACGAAGTCGTCGCCCGTCTCCTGGATCGCATAGGCCCCGGCCTTGCCCTGCCAGGTGCCGCCCTGGATGTGCCGGGCAATCTTCTCCTCGCTCATGGGCCGAGGATAGACCACCGTGGTATCCTTGGCCACCCGTTGGAGACCCTCGACCTGCCGGACGATCGCCAGGGCCGTGATGACCTTGTGGGGCCTGGAGAAGAGGCGCCGGACGATCTGCTCCGCCTCGGCGGCATCCGCCGGCTTGCCGATAATAAGACCGTCGCAGTCCACAACCGTGTCGGCTCCTATCACCCACCGCCTTGGAAACCGGACGGCAACGTCCATGGCCTTGGCCAAGGCAAGACGGCCGGCATGGTCCACAGCATCCATGCCAGCCGCAGGGAACGCGGATTCATCGACCGACGAAGGCACGACCTGGAATCGGTAGCCGGCCTCGGCCAGAAGCCCTCTCCGCCTGGCCGATTGGGAGGCCAGGATCAAGACCTCATCGTCCGACGAGCCGGGCACAGAAGGCCCGGTACTGCGAGTCGATTCCGTCCACGTCATCCGTGACATAGTACCGAAAGAGCTGGGGCCCAACAAGCCGGTTCCACTCGAGGGTCTTGGGCATATTGCGGTCGGCGGCGACGGTCTGCGCCTCTGAATCGAGCGGCCATCGGCCCGTGAGGCCATCGGCCACCAACCTGCGATAACGGCAGAGGTACTCGCCGTCACCCGCCTCCTGAAGAAAACGGATCAGGGCATAGGACTGGCTGTAGAAGGCATGGAGCCGCTGGGTTCGACCCACGGCCATCACCTCGCCGGGGCTGGTGGCCAGCAGGACGTCCAAGGGGATCAGACCGCCTCCGCCCACGGCCTCACGCAGCGAGCCGAGTCGATAGGCGTTGCCGCTGGCACTGAACTCGTACGTCCCGTCGCGGCACGTGAAAGACTCGAAGGTCATGGCCATCCCTTCATCCAGCCAACTGGGTAGTCGAAAGGCGAAGTGCCGGCTGGTGAATTGATGCCACCCCTCGTGTCCCAGGGCCGCCAGCGTCCGCTCCCTACCGATGTCATAGCCGATACAGCACCCGTTGAAGCAATAAGCCCCCTCATGGATCTTCAGAAGCACCTCCGCCTGGGAACCGGTCACGTCCCGGGTGAAGGCCTCCCACTGAGGCCGGTTCGAGAACAGGTAGATCAGAGAGCGGGTCCGGGGTTCAACGGGATCGGGCAGGGAGGCATTGTACGCCCTGTGGGCAGACTCCATGAAACCGGGCAGTACTCGCAGACAATCCGGTTTCAGAAGCGTCGTGAAGAGGCTGTAGTGGTCCGTGACCAGACGCAGGCCGGGTCCATAGGGATTGGACCAGTCGCCTACGCCACGCAGCCCCGGCGTGTGTTGCAGAGGCGTGGACCAGGCGGTCGCAGGCAGATCGCCCGTGCTGCCTGCCTCCGCCTGGCCGCCGGCGTGTATCTCCTCCACCCAACCAAGTGACACGACGGCTGATGCCACCGCAATGGTCATCACCCTACTCCTCATACCCAGGAATTTCGTCAGTTGGTGCCGGCCGGTTGAATGGAACCGGACGCTTGTCATGAGGACATCTCAGACGATGCGGCAGTCCAGGCAGAACCCAAGAGATTATCTACCCCCCGACCTCCTGCGCCCCCCCTGGACATCGAGCCGGTACCGATAAGCCGTCGCGCCGGCCCGGCCAGTCATCCGATCTCGGCCCACGTTGCCCCGAACACCTCGGCGGTGAACAGATAGACCTCCGTCCTGGGATCTCGCCAGGCCTCGGCAGGCAGGCCCGCCTTGTGGGAGCAGCAATACGACAGGAACTCCTCCCGGCTCCAGCCGGTCTCCGCAGCCACCTGGGGCAGGAAGCACCCACTGGCGCGGCCTCGGTTGATGTAGATCCCATCTACGCCCAGACGCAGGCTCAATGGATCGTCCGTCCGCCTCAACGGCGACAGCACCGATATCTCGACATCCAGATCCGGCAACTCCGCCGGTGTAACCCGATCCGAGAAGAACCGTGGATCGGCCGTGGCCGAGGCCTTGGCCATCTCGACGACCAACTCGACCAAGGGGTCCTCCGCGATGAATTGACCGATGCACCCCCGTAGTCTTCCGTGGTTTTTTAGCGTCACAAAACAGCCACGTGGCTCACCCAGTTCCGGATCATCCGATTGGGGGTTGGGCAAAGGCCTGCCGCCCTTGACGACCGCCTCGACCGTATCTCGAACGAGCCTCAGGAGTGTCTGCTGATTCGTCTGTTCCATCTGCGTCGCGTCACCTGCCGCCCTCACCTGGCGATCGAGCCATCCTGCGGGCATCCGCGGGCCTTCCAGTGGCATTTGCCAAGGATAGGGTCCCCAGGCTATAATGTCAACGACCAAGTCGCCTCGGTCCTGTGCCAGGCAAGGAGAGATAGGAGCTTATGGGGACAAAGCCGCAGTTCTCCAGTACTCACAACGGCCTTCTGGCCCGCGCACCGGCCAAGATCAACCTGAGCCTGCTCATCGCAGGAAAGCGGCCCGACGGTTTTCATGAGATTGAGACTATCATGGCCAAGATCGATCTCTGCGATGAGATCCTGATCGAGCCGGGCCTCCGGTCCGGCATAGAGCTGGGGTGCCGCGGCCCCTATTGGGCGCCCGAGGGGCCGGATAACCTCGTCTATCGCGCAGCCAGGCTCCTCCTGGATGCCTGCGGAGCCAAGGCGGATCTGAAGATCACCCTGACCAAGAACGTCCCTGCCGGGTCAGGACTCGGGTCCGGCAGCAGCGATGCCGCCGCCACCCTCATGGGCGTCGCACGCCTGCTGCACCTGGAAGTGACCCAGGAACACCTGGCCCAACTGGCGGGGCAACTGGGCAGCGATGTGGCCTTCTTCCTGGGGGGCCCACTGGCCTTGTGTACCGGCAAAGGCGAGAGGGTCACCCCCCTGGCCGCATCCTATGACTTCCTGGCCCTGCTCATCCTTCCAACGGCCAACGTCTCCACGGCCAGGGTCTATGCCCATTACGTCCATGACGCCGATCTCTACCGCCGCTGGCACAGCCGGATCACCGCGCACCTGGCCAACAACCGGTTCGACCTGATCGCAGAGATGTGCGCCAACATGTTGGCTCGAGCGTGTTTCGCCCTGGAAAACGACCTGGCTGGGTTGAAGGATCGGATCGAGGCCCTCGGTACAGGGCCCCTGTGCCTTACCGGGAGTGGTTCGGCCCTGTACAAGATCATCACCAGCAGAGAGGCGGCTCAGGCCAAAGCCCAGCAGCAGACCCTCACCCAACAGATCGTCTGCCCGGTCCTGGTCGTGACCAATAGTCCGTGGTAGGTGCCTGAGGCGGACCAGCCCGTGCAGATCAGGGACGAGCTGGACGACGAAATCAGTGAGGATGTACGGCAGACTTGACGATGGGACTCGGTCGGGATGGGTGAGGGACCCTCTTCGCAGGCCGGGGAGGGGGTACCCATTCAACGGCCCCCGCAGCGGGGTCAGGCCGTCAGGTCCTCCAGGACTCGATCCAACGCAGCGTCCAGGCGATCGTCAATATCATAGCTGCCCTCATCCAGACGGCGGCGGAGGTTTAGCACCTTGCCCCTTCGGACCTCGGGCAGCTCACCGATTCGCTTCAAGACCTGCCCGATTGGCGTGGTGTGGATGTTCTCGAGGATGGTCTCCATGAGCACATCGTCACCCAACGCCCACTGATCGGGGGCCTTTCCGAAACGGCCTTCTCCGGCCTCATGTTTATCGCTAGAACGCACGTCAGGCATTTCAACCAACCTTGTCACGGGAGCCTCTTGCTTCCCATCCTTGCGTCCGAGGGCCCCACCCCACAACATCTTGTGGAGACAAGGAATCCATTCCCGAACCCAGGATCAACATTGATATCGACACGGCCAACGGAATAACTTTAGCGAACTTGGCCCTGTGGTTGCATTGGCAACTGCCCCGCACAGGCCGCTCATTTCCGTTCCGACCTCACTATCAGTATCAAGAAACCGGTTTCCACAAACCAGAAGGCCTGCTGGCCTGTGGAGATCCCCAGACTAGGGATACTCCGACGACGGTCATCATACCATATGTTGTTGGCCGCAGGATTGTTCGCCTTTGCCACAAGAGGGACGATTCGGCCGAGTCATACCCCCCGCCTGCAAGCGATGGCCCCCCACCGGCCCCGTGCCTTGAACCGACCAGGAAAAAGGATTTGACAGTGCCGTGAGCAGGAACTACAAGGGTTGCACTGCTGGTAAGGTAGTCTCGAAACGCGCCCGTAGCTCAGTAGGATAGAGCATCGGTTTCCTAAACCGGAGGTCAGAGGTTCGAATCCTCTCGGGCGCAGTGACAGGTCCCGCTATCGCTTGGACCCCTTCCACATCCCGCTGATGCCCTTTTGATCGAGCTTCTCCAGGGTGGCCGTGAACAGCCGGATCGACACCTGCAACTGCTCGGTGGTCTCAAGGAGGTCTTCATAGAGCCGGCCGTCATTGACCAGTCGCCCGAGCGTGCCCCCTCCCCCGTTGACCTTCTCGACCATCTGCCGCATCTGGGAGGCGGCTTGGCTGAGATCCTCGCTGGTCTGCACGACGGCCACGGCCACTTGATCTACCTTCGCGTCGGTGTTGCGAAGCGTGTCTTGCCCGGCAACTGCCAACCGACGGTATTGCTCAATGGCCTCGGTGGCGTCACGAAGGGTCTGTTCCGCTCGCTCCAGGACCAAAACCGTCCGTTTGGACGACTCGGACAGGTTGGCCAGGATCGCCTTCATGTTCTGCTGGGCGTTGGGATCACCGATGATCTGGTCGGCGTGGCCGACGAGCGTCCTCAGGTCCACCACCAACTCCTCGAGCTTCCTCTGCGTCTGCTCAGGGAACAGCTCGCTGGTGACCCCCACCGAGCCCTGGACCCAGCTCTTCTCGACCAGAAAGCCCGGGGCCGGGCTGCACGGATCCGGCAGCAAGGGCTGGATCTCAACGTAGCTGCTCCCAAACCCCCGGGTCATCAACTTGATGCGGCTGTCCACGGGGATGTCTTTGTACCGGTTCTCAATGCTCAGCACAACGGTGGTCTGGTAGTACTCCGGGCCCGTGTGCTGGCCGCTGCGAATCTCGCGCAGTCGCCGAGGGGCCAGCACCTGCGTGACTCGTCCCACCTGGTAACCGCAGAACCGGACGGGCGTATCCCTCTGCACCCCGGGCGCAGACGAGAACTGGACGTAGACGTCGAACGAGGTCCACCGGCTCGCGCCGGAAGGCAGGTCACCAAACTTGAACACCAGCCACGCAAACGCCACCAGACCGACGACCACGAAGAGGCCAACGATCCAATTGCGCCTCGCCTGGACAGCCTCATAGTCACTCACGCCGGGCTTCCTTTCCATCCGCTCGGCCTTCCATGAACAACTCCCGAATCGCTCGCAACGGATAGCCACTGGCATTGAGCCTCTTGATCAGCCTGATCCGCTCAATGGCCCTCTGGTCAAACTGACGGCGACCCGTCGGGCTGACCTCGGTCGGTTGGAGCAATCCTACCATGAGGTAGTATTGCAGACTCTGGCGGGAAACGCCAGCCTTTTTTGCCGCCTCTCCGATCGAGAGGAGGTCGTCTCTGTCCTTCACGTTACGATCCTCAACTGTGCCCCGGCCCGTTGTCGTCCGCAGGTGGGTCTGCGTGTGCCGGATTGTCGGCCACGGGACGCCCCTCTGCCGAAAGGTCCTGACGCCGAACCGCCTTCCGGATCAGGTCATCGAACGATCGCCGGACCTCCTTCAAGGTCAGGCCCTTGGTCCCCTCGCCCGTCGGGCGATACCCGGGCCGAGACATCATCAACACGCAGTCCACGCCAGCCGGAATCTGGCCCTGGCCCAAACGGAATGCCTCACGAAGCAGCCGCTTGAGCCTGTTTCGAGTCACGGCCTTGCCGCAAGAGCGGCCCACTGAAACCCCAAGCCGCGGGTAGGAAAGGGCGTTTTCGGCCACATACAGCACCAACAGTCCATCCGTATAGCGTCGTCTTCGACCCAAGACGGCCCTGATCTGGCTGTTGGCAACCAGCCTCTGTCTTCTTGACAGGCTGAGCTTCGTCATGGCTGGGTTTGACCCCTTTCACAGGCCCTATCACGTATATCGGCAATCCCGTGGGCCTTCAACCGGGACGCCCAGTCGACGGCAGCCGAATCGGTCCAGTTTTGCCTTTACAGCGGTCCCTGCCAACGGTATACTACCGCCCTCGATGGATAGTCAATACACAAGGAGGCTTGCCTTATGAAGAAGAAACTGGGCAGAACCCACGTCTGGCTTATCACGTTGGTGTCGATCGTGTTGGGTGCAGTGGTTGTTATCGTGCCTGCGTGCAGGAAAGAACCCAACGAATCGGATCGGGCTCAGGGCGGCCCAGCCGGTCCCGCGAAGACCCAACCGGCTGGAACGGCC
>Ga0209777_10005970_pt1 | contig 13857 bp, 14 predicted proteins | sample FrelakmetHBP12HB_FD_187147 | JGI IMG/M metagenome (GOLD analysis project Ga0209777, IMG submission 187147) | Freshwater lake sediment microbial communities from the University of Notre Dame, USA, for methane emissions studies -HBP12 HB (SPAdes)... | ecosystem: Environmental > Aquatic >...
GCTGCTGGAGATATCGACGTAATCCTTCTTGATAAAACGGGGACAATTACCCTGGGAAACCGGCAAGCAGTTGAGTTCATCCCTGCACCAGGAATCAGTACTGCAGAGATTCGGGATATGTGTGTATTGAGTTCTCTGTCAGATTGTACCCCTGAAGGTCGGAGTATCATTGAATTAGCTCTTGCTCAGGGATCTGCACAAAAGGAGGTATCTGGCGGGAAGCCTATTGATTTCAGCGCGGATACGCGGATGAGTGGGGTCGACCTTCCGGATAGGAAGATTCGCAAAGGCGCACCTGAAGCGGTGACGAAATATATTCATAGCTTAGGGGGGTCGGTACCAGAAAAGGTCAATGAGGTAGTCATCCACATAGCTCAAGAAGGTGGTACTCCTCTTATAGTCTCAGATAATGAGCGTATTATTGGAGTCATTCATCTCAAGGATATCGTTAAACCAGGGATCGCAGATCGGTTACATATTCTGAAACGAGTTGGAATACGGACGGTAATGATTACTGGTGATAATCCAATTACCGCAAAAACCATCGCAGATGAAGCAGGGGTGGATGAGTTTATCGCTGAAGCAAAACCAGAAGATAAACTCGGGTACATACGGAAGGAACAGGCGAAAGGTCAACTGGTTGCAATGATTGGTGATGGGACCAATGATGCTCCTGCTCTTGCTCAAGCGGATGTGGGGCTCGCTATGAATAGCGGAACCGATGCAGCGAGGGAGGCTGGTAACATGGTGGACCTTGATTCCTCACCAACTAAGCTTATTGACGTTATTGAAACCGGGAAACAGCTTCTTGTTACCAGAGGGGCATTGACGACGTTTAGTATCGCGAATGATGTATCGAAATATTTTGCTATCATCCCGGCGATGTTCCCTGCGTTACCCATTTTTCATGCTATGAATATTATGCGTCTTCACAGCTCTGAAAGTGCGGTGCTTAGTGCAGTTATTTTTAATGCTATTATCATCATCCTTCTTATCCCTCTTGCATTGAAAGGTGTGGCATATCGTCCTGCAGGAGCTTCAAGTATCCTTCGACGAAATGCTTTACTCTACGGGGTTGGTGGGATTATCGTACCATTTATCGGGATTAAATTAATTGATATTCTGATCACTACTGTCGGGTTAGCATGAAAGAGTATTGATTCAAACATATGATTAATATAGTGTTGAACGACTATGTATTTCAAGGCCTATTGAGCTGTGCTTTATGCGTGAAATAAAAAAAGATACGCGCCCTCGCCCCGAATCATTTCTTGACCTTATTCGGCGGGAAGGGCGAGGAAATCTGAAAATATTTCTCGGTTTTGCACCAGGCGTCGGTAAAACCTATCGGATGCTTCAGGAGGCACACCAATTAAAACAGAAAGGCGTTGATGTTGTCGTAGGTATCGTTGACACCCACGGCCGAAATGAGACGGAAGAACTCCTCGAAGGACTCGGACAAATCCCACCACGAAAAATAAACTACAAAGGACATGAGCTCTTTGATATGGATATGGATGCAGTACTTGTGCGCCTCCCCGAGTTAGTTCTGATCGATGAACTCGCGCATACGAATGCACCCGGTGGTCATAATGCGAAACGATGGCAGGATGTTGAAGAATGTCTGGCGATGGGTATCAACGTTATGACTACCATGAACGTCCAGCATATTGACAGCCTTAATGACGACATTGCACGGACAACGAAAGTACGAGTGACTGAGACGGTTCCTGATAGATTCCTTGATACACTCGCTGACGAAATCGTTGATGTGGATCTCCCTGTTGATGAACTTTTAACCAGACTTGAAGACGGTAAAATTTACCCGCGAGAAAGGATTGCAACGGCGCTTCATAATTTCTTCCAATCGCGGAAGCTCACTGCGCTTCGCGAACTCTCCTTGCGTGAAGTAGCAAAGAGTGTTGGTGCAAAAGCCGCAAAAAGGGAAGCTACTCTGTCTGAGGAATCTCGTGGTGAGGTTCCAAAGGAGCGTGTATTAGTGGCTGTTAGTTCGAATTCTAAAAATGCATGCTTGTTAATTCGGAAAGGTGCGCGGTTAGCAGGAGAGCTTAATACTGATTGGGATGTAGTTTCTGTCGAGTCTTCGAGGGATAATGAAAGGACACGAACGATTGAGGAAACACAACGTCTGAATGACAGTATGGACCTTGCTAGGTCACTTGGAGCAAAAGCTGTGAGACTTAAAGGTGAAATTGTACCGCATACAATCCTTGATTATGCACGGGAAAATAGAATCGGAAAGATTGTTGTGGGGAAAACATGGCATCCTTGGTTTAAACGATTATTCAAAGATGATATCATGAATCACATTCTGAGAGAATCGGGATCAATAGATGTGTATGTTGTGACTTTTGAGACTCCTAAGAAGTTTCACTTAAGGTCATAAAAAAGTTGATACGCTTTTTTTTTATTTACCAGAAAGAAGAATTTAGTACAATGTTTTATTATTGTGACTTTAATACATCACACTTAAGAATTATTTCGTCGTAAATGAATTGTCCTGATAAAAAAGGTTCAATGCCCCCGTCATCAAAACAACGGGAATAAAATTCATTTACACAATTTATTACTTCATTACTCTTTTTTCATTTTTTACAATGTTGAGAACAAGTTGTGTGTTTGTTTTTTCAACATTATCCATCGCAAGAACTCCTTTGATAAACCCATTTAAATCTCTTCTGTCTTTAAAATGTGCAATGATTAATGAATCCCAATCTCCGGTGATGTCATACACACCACTGACATGTTTATCCTTTGATATTCTTTCTTGCACTTCTAGGAGTTTTCCATGTGATATCTTAACATTTATTACAGCTGTTAAATCATATCCAATTTTCTCTTGGTTTATTAACGGAATATATCTTTCAATTACTTTTTCGTCCTCCAATTTTTTGATTCTGTTGGATACCGTCGTTAATGATACGTTGAGTTCCCTCGCAATTTCCCTATAGCTTTTCCGAGCGTTCTCGTTTAATTTTTCTAAGATTTTATCATCTAATTCATCCATACATAAGAGAACAACTTATCATTTTATATATTTTTGCACAATTTATTACTAAATTAGTAAACAATGTAAATTTTTTTGATAAAATAACGGTTAATTGAATGAATTTTTAGACAAAGATTATATTAATTGTTTTTTTACACTATATTATTTGATGAATGAAATCTGTGTAAAATGCCCGATTCCAAATCTGATGCATAGAAATTGCTGTGAATGCAATTTAGTAAAAGTAAGATATGATGTAAATGAATAAAGAAAACAATAAAATATAGGAGGAAAAAAGAATGAAAACAGTTGGGTATTTGGAAGGAACAGACCCAGAGTTTTTAACAAAACTCGTACGCATGGGGTACAGAACGCTACCGATAGGAAATGATATTGATAACCACGGAAAAAACATAGCCTCTATCTCGATAGCAGACAAAGTCGATCTCATCGTAGGATACTTACATAAAGTGTCTCCTCTCCCGACTATGACCAAATCACTGAAAAAATATCTAACACCAGGGATAATTCATCGCATACCAATTTTACTCTTAGTCCCAAAAGAAACATTACCCTATGCAAAGAAAATAGTATCTGAAGCAACAACCAGTACCTCCATAAAAGTTATTGATTATAAAAATCTCATGGATGAATCGATGAAAATTCTGAAATATACAATCTCCATTTTTTTATAATCAAATTTCATGTTTATCAAATTTTTATCGGATAAAAAAAGGTTCGGAGAGCTGCCGAAGGGGCTACTCTAAAAGATTCAAAGCCCACCGGAAAACAGTTAAAATAATACGTTAACATAATCTTCTTTAGGAAAAAAACTCTTGGAATGAGCACAATTCACATGACAATACTGAAATCATACGGTTAAACGATCAACAATCTTTGAAATATATGCTCCTTATTGAAAAAGTTAAAAATAATCCCACGTTCAAGGGTAATTATGAATGAAAAAAAAACATACTATTCTTTCAATGATATCCCATTCAGTAGCAACGACTCAAATGATTCTTCAACCCAACCATCTGGCATTAAATTCAGTAAACAAGAGATAGTTCACATCCTTATCGCAATGGCGGTTCTTACCATAGCATTTTCATTTTCCTTTGTAACCTATCCTCCATTCAGTCATTTTAATGAGGTTCTTACGTATTTACCTCTTTCATTCATTGCAATCGCAACAGCGTTTTTCTGTCATGAAATGGCTCATAAATATGTTGGTCAAAAATTTGGATATTGGTCTGAATTTCGAATGTATCCCCAAGGGCTATTACTTGCTCTTTTCTTAGGGATTTTTACAGGATTTGTGTTTGCCGCGCCTGGTGCTGTTCAAATTTTTGGGAATCCAAATAAGGATGAAATGGGTAAGATTTCTGTGGCTGGTCCTTCCACGAACCTTATATTAGGGCTGATATTTTTCGGAATATGGATTCTATTAGATGGAATTATTCATTCAATTTCTTATTATGTATCTTATATAAACGTATTTTTAGCGCTCTTTAATCTCATCCCATTCGGTCCTTTAGATGGATTAAAAATATTTAGATGGAAAAAAGGAGTCTGGGGATTACTCATAGGATTTGATATAGTACTATTGCTTATTTTATGGGGATTATTTCTTTAATAACCTCGTGTTATTTTTCATTGATGTTTTCAGGAATTTGATTTCTTCAGGGTAATTCTCTGTTTTTCTTAGCCATCTGCTCTTAAAATATACTGAAAAATTATGCATCCGTCGGGAAGGGAACACGAATTTACTGGTAAATTAATTAAGATTGATCGTGCGGGGGAAGGAATTTGAACCTCGATAATATCAGCATGAAAAGTATTGATTATCCATTCCAAACCTTTGGTTGATTAAACAATGAAGAAAAACCAATAAATCAGGGTGTTAATAATAGTAAGGGGTATCCCTATCTTAGCAAACTCTAAGAAAGTTAGGGTTTTTCCTGCTTTTTTTTCAGCGTTCTGTATTATAATAACATTGCTTGCCGCACCTAAAATAAATAAATTGCCTGCAATGGTACTTCCTGCTGCTAACGCAATCATCTCGGTTGTTTTTGCTCCTGCATGTAATAGTAACGGTAAATACAATGCAACTAACGGAACATTGGATATAAATTGACTTAGTACTATGCTTATACCCAAAATGAATGGGATGCTAAGAATATTGACATTCGTGTTTTGTATAATTGTTTGAAAAAAACCAACGTTCCACACGCTCTGCATTAATATAAACATCGATGCAAAAAAGATAAGAGTACACCAATCAATTTGTTTTACTATATTGATCCTTTTTGTGCTGCCAATGAGAATAGGAAGCATCCCAAGTAAAGCGATATATGTGAGTCTAAAATCAATTGGTATACCTAAAAAAACAATGATGATTTTAACGATAATTAGTGTGATTATTATTGTAAGGGAAAGTTTTGAAAGAAATGCTAATTTTTCGTCCTTTATCGTTTCTTGTTCGTGATGAGAAATACTGGTTTTAAACTCTGTTTTATAAAATAATTTTAACATGACATAGGCTAAAAAAAGGTTTAGTATCGTTGGTAAAAATAGGTATCTTAAGAAGGTGAAAAAAGGATTTGGTATATTCCCATTGATTGCTATTAACAGATTTTGTGGATTTCCGATGGGACTCATGACACTTCCGATGGTTACTGCAAATGCGAGCGTGAGAAGGAACAATTTCGCATTGGCGTTCTGTTTTTTAGCGTAAAATAAAACAACGGGGGTGCCAATTATTGCAAGTGTATCATTCATCAAAAAAGCAGAAAGAAATCCAAATCCGAATAAAATAAAAATTATTGTCATATCCATAGATTTCGCGTGTTTAAAAAAATTGTACGAAAGATGTGAAAGGTATCCACTTTCGTCGAGTGCTTGACCAATGACGAACATTCCAAAAAGAAATAGAATTACATCAAAATTTATTGATTGTAAAGCATCTAGTGGTGTTATTTGACCGGTAATTAAAACTGCGAGTGCACCAAAGAGCATGATTTGCCAGATTTGTAATATTTTAGTCCCTATTTTCCTAATTGCGATGAGGACAAATACGATGATCAAAATTATTATTGAAATGGGAATCATACGTAGAAGTGTATTGTTTTGTTATTAAAAAATCAAAGGGTTCTTTTTTTTTTACTGAAATGAGAAAGCAGTGAGATATTCCAAGAATGTAGTTAAGATACAAGATGGGGCAGATTTTTATTGATTTAATTAAAAATAGTGAGAAATGCAGGGGAAGGGATTTGAACCCCAGTTTACCGGCACGACAACGATTGACAGTCAGTTAAAATCGAGGAGATATAGGTCGGTCATGTTGACTTTCATGTTGTTTAAGTTGACATTCATGTTTACTTATCATGTTTGACTTATGTGCATGTTCCATTTCATGTTCCATTCCATTCCACTTTATAGAAGAAAATGGAACAAGAATGGAATGGGAATGAAATGGAACTGGAACAAAAACTGCAACATCATTTTGGATGAAGTGTCCTTGTTTATTTAGACCTTTATTTGGATGAATTCACATCTGAGGTAAGGATGAAAAAAGTGCAGAGGAAGGGATTTGAACTCCAGTTTACCAGGACGACAAGGATTGACAGGAAAATTTTACTTGCTTTTTGGATATCAATTAATTTAATGAATCATATAAGGATTTTTCAATTGTTCTATATATGGATGCTATATGTGTTTTTCATGTGAAATATAATAAAGGGAAATCGCTCTGACTATCAAAGATTATTGTCTGATGAGTTTATTCCATTTCAATGTTCCATTCCATTCCACTTTATAGAGGAAAATGGAATGAAAATGGAATGAGAATGGAACATTACCTTGAATGAAGTGCCCATCATTATTTAATATGTTAAGATTAATTCACATCTAAGATAATTATAAAAAAGTATGCAGGGGAAGGGATGTGAACACTAATTTACTAGTGTACTAGTATCTCTCTTCTTAGGGGGATTTTGATTTTATTAATTTACTAGTAAGTATTTCATATTGAAGAATTTTATGTATTTTATTTGTATAGTAGTTTGAATGCTCTTACCAGGATGGCACTCACAAGTGTAGATCCCATAGCACCAATTATAGTTTGAGATAAGTTATTAAGTTTATATTTAGAAATAAAAAAAAGTCCAAAAAGCCGCTGGAGGGCTTCTTACAAAAGATACAAAGCCCCCACTGATGTATCAAACGTCTGACTTGAGGATGAGACGAATAGACCTATTTCATAAGTCCAAGCTGCTTCATCATTCCGACAACATCGTAGAAGAGTCGCTCTTCGACGATCTCACCGTTCTTCCAAGTGGCAACGGTGCAGAATTCAAGCTTCGCCGTCTTTCCAGGTTGAATCATCTTCCCGTCCGCTCCTTTCATAGGCTTTTTTAGGCTGACTGTCCAATCGGCTACGGTGCACGTGTGGTCTCCTTCGCCCATAGCAATCTTGTATGGATTGTTCACTAATCGGTTGTTAAAATTTTTAAAAAATTCCACAGCTTCAATATCATGGTTATGCCGTCCTCGTGTCGGCTCTGGTTGATTGGGCCAGTAGACGGCGACGTCTTCTTTATGACGCTTCCTGAACGTCTCCCATTGTGGGCTGCCCGGTCCTGCATTCCATGCGTCATCTAATGTTTTCATCAGCTCTAAATTTTCTTTCACACCCATAATAGATGCCTCCAGTTTAACAACTTGAAGCTCTTACTTAAACATATCTACGAAAATAGTGAAATAATCTTTATAATGATGATAATTACCATCCCTATAATTTTTATTAAGATTGTTCGCACACGCAGATTAATTCACGGAATTGCTGTTCACTAAGGCCTGTGTGATAGCCACCATCCAGTCGTTTTACAGGTTTCCCTTTTCTAAAGAAAAGTACTGTCGGGTACACTTCTATATCGTATTTCTCACAAAGATCCGGCAACTCATCAACCATCATTCGATAGCATTGTTTCGTTGTATCCTGGGTACATTTCTCAAAAATAGGTAAAAACCTCTGAGAAAAAGGACACCACGGCGCATAAAACATAATAAAAATATTATCTTTTGTTTTTAGAATATTTCCAAGTTCTTGCTCGGTATTGATAGAGATACAGGTATTTGCGGTTTTCATAGCACGATCATTTCCATATTGGTTTTATTCAGGCCAATGGCTGCTATCACAGAACGGTTTATTTTTGGATTTTCCACAACAACAGAGGGTCACACGATTGCGAATTTCATAGGGCGTATCATCTGATGATTTTATCGGGATGCTGCCACGGACCCAGAGCGGGCCAATTGTTTTAATATACGGATCGTCAATCAACACAATAGATGGTTCTAGGAGAGGTTCTACTGGTTTCCCAGTAGCTTTCTCGTGAACAACGAGACGGCCGGATGGACAATCTGCTGCTTCTTCAATCGCGATTTTTTTATCCCCCGGATTATTCGAGGACTGAATAAGATTCCAGATTCCCCCGGCTCGATGACAAAAACGAGCGGATGCGCATAATACTTTAGCATCCGTTAATTTAAGACCAGGGCCATCTAGGGTGACAGCCTCATCGTGATATAACGTATGACTTGCGGTCTCTGTTCCTTCGAATTTGATTTTTAGATGGGTTCCGTCACAAAAAGGTTTGTTATTCGATTGCCCGCAACGACACAATGCATTCATTTCTTGTCGCGGATAGGTTTTACCATCTTGCCATTTGCAAGTATCCCATTTGCTGTCATAATCAATAATTTTTTCATAAAGAGGGATACCACCTGACACTAGATAGGGTCCATCTTTACTTACTTTAATCACATAATTCTCTTTCTGAGACTTTTGACTTTTTTTCTTGGCCATAATAATACTCCTCCAATCAATTATTATTTTAACGTCAAATGAAGGATATTCATTGACTACCTTCCCCAATAATTGCAAGTATGATATGTTACTGTTTTATAAATATCTTTTTAGAAGAAAAGAATCCTTTAAAAACAAATCTTCATTAGGTAAGCTGAAAATTATACAAAAGGGGCTTTTAACCTGTAACAAAAGAGCCCCGTGCGGGATTGCTTTTTCGTATTTTTCAACTAGAGAAAAAAATAGTTCAGATCGCTAGTGGAAAATTTAATAATAATTAACAATGGCACGTGTTAACATGAAGCCGCTGGAGGCTTCTTACAAAAGATACAAAGCCCCACCGGAAAAGCAGCTGAAATCTTGCTTTGCTACATCATAATCTTCTTCATGCAAATAAAAGTATTGATGAACATTATAAGTTATCGTAATTAGGAAATTTTTTTCCGGAACACCATGATACTTGCTCCTAAGCTTATCACCCCAACAATGACAATAGCAATAACCGCATACTCAATTTTTTCCCATACAAAGCCATTGATGATAAGGGACTGGAACGCCTGAGCAATGTATGTGAAAGGGTTTACCTTTGCGACTTGTTGCACCCAATCGGGTAGCAAACCAAGCGGCATAACCGATGCGGATAAAAATAATAGCGGGAACGTGGTAAGTAACCCTACAGAAAGTGTTGTCTCTTGGTTTTTCGTCGTCAAGGCCACGAACAGAGAGATGCCAGACCATGCGATCCCAAAGAGTGCGGCTAAGACAAGTATCATGAGTATTCCCAAAATACCAGAAGCGATGGATACTCCTAATGCAAATCCGATAACTAATATGATGATGACTTGTATGACAGTAGTCAGAGCTGCGCTAAACAGTTTACCGAATAAAATGGAGGATTTCCTGATTGGCGCAACACGCATCTTGTCCATGAACCCACTTTCAAAATCGTTGACCACTCCAATACCTGCATTGAGTGCTGAAGAGGTTATGGTCTGAATGATTACTGCTGCAGTGAAGAACGTGATGTAGCTACTTGTCCCTGTTAATATCTTGAAGGTTGGAATATTCCCTATTGCGGAAAATGCTTGGGTGAATAGTAAAAACCACACTAACGGCTGGATGAGGGTAAAAAAGATCAAGATAGGTTGTCGCACCAGTTTCTTATTCCATCGGTTAAACACCGCTATTATCTCAGAGAGCATTTCCATCAAGATTGTCACCTCCGTCTTCCGCGTGGTTTTACTGCTTCTTTTCGCTCAATGACGTTCAGTGTTTTCCCGGTTAGTTTCAGAAACACTTCATCAAGTGTTGGCACAGAAAGGGTCAGTTGTTCTATAGAAATATGTGCCTCGTCTAACGCTCGTACTACTTTTGCAACCATCGCGGAACCATTCTTTGTCATAATCGTTAAACCATTCTCAGAGGCTAATCCTGCTCCGCATTCACCAACTGCTTCAACCGCGGGTAATTTGGATAATAACTGTTTTGCCTTCTCGCAAGAACTCAAATCATTTGCTTTGAATTTAATCGTAATCTTATCCGCACCGACATCAGCCTTCAATTGAGTTGGTGTACCCTCAGCGACAATTTTACCTTGATCAATAATACACAGGCGACTAGCTAGTCGGTCTGCTTCCTCCATATACTGAGTGGTAAGGAAGATAGTCATCCCTTGTCTGTTTAATTGGATGACGTAATCCCACATATCTTGTCGACTCTGGGGATCTAAACCGGTGGTCGGCTCATCAAGGAAAAGGATTTTTGGGTCTGAGACTAGCGATGATGCTAAGTCGAGACGCTTGCGCATCCCTCCTGAAAAAGTCTTCAATCTTCGATCAGCGGCATCACTCAGCTTCACTGTTTGAAGTAACTCATCAACCTTCTTTCTTGCGATGTCTTTAGCCATATGGTGAAAACTGCATTGTAACAGAAGATTCTCACGCGCGGTAAGGTCATTGTCGACCCCAACATCTTGAGAGGAGTACCCTATGATGCGTCTCACTTGAGCCTGCTGTGCATCGACATCTAATCCCTCGATGGCGACGTTTCCGGAGCTTTTCTCCAGCAATGTTGTCAGTATTTTAATCGTGGTGCTCTTTCCGGCACCGTTTGGTCCAAGGAAACCGAAGATCTCTTCCGGTATGTACACTGAAGGAGATGTCATCCACGGCTACAATATCCTTGCCGTATACCTTCCGTAGATGATCAACGATTACGATATCCTTCGTGATGTAATGTGCGCTGCCTAAATTTTCTGATGGAAATGTAAATATACCAAGGGTGTTGCAGTTTGGACAAGTAATAAAAATTTTTTCTGATGGTCTTCCTTGAACAGTCAATTGATGTTTACAGTTAGGACACTGAATTTTTGTTTCAACCATTTGTTAAACCTTCCCAATTGAAATTCTTTCGCAGTTTTTTTTATTCATTTACATTGGCCTTAATGTTCCAGCAAACACCTGCCAGGCAAGCAATGATTTCGCGACTAAACTCAAGATGATATAGACACGTTCTCCATAGAGATAATCTTTCCATTTCCACACTTTCTTGTACTGAAGAATCATGTTAATGGCGAACAAATTGAAGAAAATAGCAATAGAGGTATAGATTCCGATGACAAAATCAGGAACTCTTCCTCCAGATGCTGCCACTGCGCCAATCAAGGAGATAAAGATAACAACCCAAGGAACAAACCCGGCGATACACCCAATGATATACGAAGTCCAATTAGTTTTTTTCGTGGTTTGATTATGCAGCTCCATCATGAGACCCATTAAGTTCATCACTGCGGTTAACGTAAATAATGCAAGCAGAGTTCCTACATCGTAGATGCTAGTAAGCATCGCAATGATGACGATCATTAATGACGCGCTAAGCGAATACTCATACCACCGTGCTGGATTGATATGGTTTTTAAGATGGTCAACGTACCATTTATACAGTACTGTTGCCAGCAGGAAATGCGCGATTGCAGAAATAAAAAGGAAAAGCGCAACCAGTGGACCAATACGAACGTCGATGAGTGTGTGTGACACCGGGCCGATTGTTTTCGTCGTTGTATTAAAAAACGGATACGAATACGTCATCGGCAAGGTAAAGGCGCTACTCAGATACAACATCAAGAGTCCTTGAATGACATGAAGACATCCCATGACACCATTAAAAAGTCGTAATTTTTTAAACCGTACATCTCCTTCTTCAATAAAACATTCTACTTTATTTGGATCACATTTACCAGCGGGAAACGTAAACGTGCCATACGTTTTACATTGTGGACAGGTGACGTAAATTTTTTCTTCGGTTTTTCCTTGAACTGTTATTTCATGGCTGCAGTTAGGGCATTTAATTTTTGCTTCAGTCATGTGAGATAACAATTGGGTTTTTTTCATCATAAAAGCGCAATATTCATACCCCTATTTTTTCTTTTCGATGTCCCTCAAAGTCGAAATCTAAGTGAACCAAAAGTTTATTTAAGATATGATCTTTAAGATACATGATATCTATGAAACGAAAAATCTTCTCCATATTTGCGCTCATTTGCGGTAGCTTGTTTCTTCTCCCAACGGCTCTTGCCCATGTACCCTATTTAGAGCATCGTGATTTTTCAGTGCAGCAACCGTTCCATGTGCGGAAATCAATCACCCAGTCCATTGCGGTATATGCCTGGTTAGAAACCGATCATATCCATCCATCGACAGACATCGACGTGTACACATTTAAAATATTCAATCGTCCGCTTAGGGTTCATCTTGAAGTCATCGTGCCGGTATGCAATGGGTATTATGCGAATTTCACGCCATGGTTTGCACTTGTTGGCCCTGGTCTTCCACCACCGCCTAATCAAACACTGCCTTTCGATATACCACAAGGTTACGGTGCCCTCATTGTCCAAGATGTGCCTCCAGGTTCACCCCGAGAAAAGTTCTATGAACCATTCGGCGGAAAATGGTACTACCAAGGACCGAAATTTGATCAGACGATGAATACCTCAGGAACCTATTATGTCTATTATTGGGACCATTATCAAACGGGCGGGGATTATGTCGCGGTGTTAGGATACAAAGAGCAATTCCCACCTGTGGATATCCTCCGGTCCATTATCAACGTCCCCTTGATTCGTCATAACCGTGAACTTCACCTTCCGTCCTGAGAAAAAAAGGGGATTAAAGATTTATACCCAAATGTTATTTCTTCAGGGTTATGACAGAAAGTATTCACTATGATGTGGTAAAAAAACTAGATCGTATTGAAATTCGGCAGTACCCTGCAGTGGTATTTGCCGTTGTCGAAAACCACGATGAGGACTCAAGTTTTGGATTGCTTTTTCGATATATAGCAGGTGAAAATAAAACAAAAAGTAGGATTGCGATGACCGCACCAGTGATCACTTCTGAAAAAATTAAAATGACTGCCCCGATTATTACAAGAAAAAACTACATGGCTTTTGCTGTTCCATCGACGTACTCAGAGGAAACCGTTCCGATTCCAACAAATCCGGATGTAAAAATAGAGGTTCAGCCGAAAAAACATATGGCAACTCTACGATTTAGTGGACGTACTACAGTCGCGAGAGTACAAAAATATACACAAGAACTTTTAGCAGCGTTGAATAATCATGAATTTCAAATCAAAGGGGAACCGATTCTTATGAGATATAACAGCCCGTTTACCCCAGGTTTTCTGCGAAGAAATGAAGTGGCCGTGGAGATCAACGAGATAGATAAATGATTAAACGAACCCTATGCTGGATTGCTTTTTCGAGGGTTGCCAACGAGAGAAAAAAATGTTAAATTTGCCGTTGGAGGGATTACGGATGACTATGAAGCCCGCAGGAAAAAACGGCTCAAATTCTTTTATAAAAAATCTCCAAGAATACCACTGGTTTTAACCAGTGGATGAATTGGAGTCTAACTTTTTTTCACGTGGTGAAATCACCGATCTTTGTTTGACCAATGTGATCTCCAAAGATATTGTAATC
>Ga0209777_10005971_pt1 | contig 13857 bp, 14 predicted proteins | sample FrelakmetHBP12HB_FD_187147 | JGI IMG/M metagenome (GOLD analysis project Ga0209777, IMG submission 187147) | Freshwater lake sediment microbial communities from the University of Notre Dame, USA, for methane emissions studies -HBP12 HB (SPAdes)... | ecosystem: Environmental > Aquatic >...
GTGGGGATCAAATGAGATGTCGGTTACCATCATCGCCACTGGGCCTTGTGCGTCACAGGTGAGCATGGCCTTGCCTTCCGGGGTTGTCTTGTCCCCGTGCCAGATCACATTGACACGGCGCGGCTGGGCTTCGAGCGGGTTTGGCAGCTGGCGGACCACGATGTCAAGCAGTACATCGGAGAGTGGACTGTTCTTTGCAAGGTACTTCATATCACCGGCACGGCACTTTTCGTACACATCCTTAAATGAGACCCCGCTTTTCTTCATGAACGGCGCAGAGACTGCCCAATTGTAAAGTGCGGAACCAAACGCGACAGTGCCTTTTCCTGCATCAAGCTTCCAGCCATTATTATACGCCTCTTCGTTCATCCCTTTGATCAGCTTGTTGACCTTATCGATCACTTTACCAAGCCGGATCTGCATCTCCATCTCATCGACTTTCAGCTCATTGATGAGACGGTCGACCTTGTTGATAAAGAGGACAGGGCGCACCTGCTCCTTTAATGCCTGGCGGAGCACGGTCTCGGTCTGGGGCATGGTGCCTTCAACTGCATCGACTAGGACCACTGCACCATCGACAGCACGCATTGCACGTGTCACATCGCCCCCGAAATCGACGTGACCAGGTGTATCGATCATGTTGATCAGGTAATCCTGACCTTCATATTCGTGCACCATCGAGACATTGGAGGCATCAATCGTAATGCCCCGTGCCTGTTCCTCTTCATCCGAATCCATGAAGAGCTGCTTGCCGGCGAGTTCTTCTGAAATAATGCCGGCACCTGCAAGCAGGTTGTCGGACAGGGTAGTCTTACCGTGGTCGATGTGTGCCACAATACCGATATTCCGAATGTGCTTCGGTTCCTTCATGAGCTCAGTTACGCGCTCAACAGATTTTTTGCCGCGGACCATGAAATAACCTCAAAAAAAGATATTAACGAGCGGATTTTGCAATGCGCTCGCGTTCTTCCTTTTTACCTACTGAGTAACATTTGATATCACCTTTTGAGGCGGCGATCAGTTCATCGGCAAGAATTGCACTCGCTTTCTTCTTGCTCGAACGCGATCCTTTCAAGGTTGCTTCAGCAATAAAACCGATTGCGGAATCGACCCTGCGCAGCGGGGCAGTGTCGACAGATTTCGGGACATTGATACCACCATATTTCAGACGGACCGTTTCTTCTCGGGGACCAGAGTTTGCGATAGCCTCTACGAGCACTTCAATAGGGTTACGCTTGGTCTTCTTATTGATCGTCTCAAATGCTTCCCGCACGATACGGATGGTCATCTGTTTTTTTCCGGTATTATTCTCGGTCTGCATTAAACGGTTGATCAGGCGCTCAACAATCGGCATGTTAGCCTTATTGAACTCCTGTTTTGAAAATTTACCACAGGAGTGAGGGATGATCAATGCAGTCAGGTTCACGTAGCGGACGAGACCCGGGTCCTTGACTGTGACTTCGCTTGCATCCCACTTATTAAACAGTAGTTTCTTTCCTTCTGTTTCAGTCATGCAAAATCACCTGCGCGGTTTCTCCTTCCTGCCAATGACCATTTCATGGAGGCAGACGTTGTTCACTTTGGTGACGACATATCGGACCCCGGGAATATCTCCCATGGAACGCCCGAGACGACCTCCAATACCCTCGATCTCGACTTCATCGTGCTCATCTATGAAGTTGATTGCACCATCTCCCACCGCAAATGCGCTGACCTGGCGACCGTTCTTGATCAGCTGCACCCGCACGCACTTCCGGATTGCTGAGTTCGGCTGTTTTGCCTCAACACCGATCTTTTCCAGCACAATTCCTCTCGCTTGTGGTGCACCCTCAAGAGGATCAGATTTCACATCAAGATTAAGTTCACGACGGGCATAATTCTTGTCTGCCCACCGGAACTTATTTGAGTCCCGAACCAATTTTCTGGCTGCAAATTTACCCTGTCCCATTAAATAGCCTCATTTAAGTTATTTTTGTGGTTATCAATCATCCACACTGAGATATATACTAACGCAGGTAACCGATTTATAAATTGTGGCACCCCACCTGCCTATCTCATACTATTATCCCTTACTCGTAATAATATTATATCCTTCCAGACCTATACCATACAATGAAAATCAGGATCTATAAAGAGGTGCATATTGATACCAGCCACCGTCTGCTCCATTATAATGGCAAATGTGCCAACCTTCATGGGCACCGATGGAGGGTTGAGGTCTGGATAGAAGGTGAACCGGACCCGGCAACGCAAATCCTGATTGATTACAGCCTGATCAAACAGGTCATTGACAAGTACGATCACCAGATTATCCTGAACCGCGATGACCCGATGGTACCCCGCATCCAAGAGTTCCACCCGGTTATCACTACGCCGGGAGACCCCACCAGTGAACTGATGGCAGCCATTATCCGCGATGATCTCTACGCGGTCTGCCGGGATCGGGGAATAAAAGCAACAATACCGAAGATCCGTATCTGGGAATCCCCAACAGCCTATGCCGAGCTTATGGAATGAAGATCGCTGAAATTTTCAAAAGCCTCCAGGGAGAGGGGAAAAACCAGGGGAAACCCTGCCTGTTCATCAGGCTGGCGGGCTGCAACCTTCACTGCCGCTGGTGCGATACAGTGTATGCACAAACCGGCGGAATCGAGATGAGCCTTGATACTATTCTTGAACATGCCTGGCGCCTGAACCCCTCCTATGTCTGCATCACGGGAGGAGAGCCGATCCTGCAGGCTGACGATCTTGAACCGCTGCTCGCCTCGCTTCACCGGCGGGGAACCACAATAGATATCGAAACGAACGGTACGATCGACTTCACAAGGCTGCAGCTGTATGCATCTATATGCATGGATATCAAATGTCCGTCATCGAGAGAACAGAGCAACCTCGCGCTGATTGATGCACTACGCCCCCAGGATTCAGTCAAGTTTGTCGTAAAGGATGAAACGGACTGCCAGTATGCCCGGGATATTATTGCCAAGCGCCTAATTCCCTGTGAGATTTTCTTTTCGCCTGTCTCTGGCAGTGATTATAAAACCATAGTCCGGTTTATCCTTATAAATGACCTGCCGGTACGGTTCCAGCTCCAGCTGCATAAACTCATCGGAGTGAAATGATGAAAGCAGTATGTTTACTCTCTGGCGGGATGGATTCTTCCACCCTTGCCTATGTAGCAAAGAGCCGAGGGTACGATATCCTTGCCCTTCACCTGAACTACGGGCAGCGGACTGAGCGAAAGGAACGGGCATGCGCAAAAAAAATTGCTAGCCTGCTGAATGTAGAAGCGTTTATCGAAATCAGCCTGAACTATTTTACAAGGTTTGGCGCAAGCAGCTTGACCGATGAAAAAATTGCGGTTGAGGGGTATAATCCCGAACGGTTACATATGCCCAATACCTATGTCCCATTCCGGAATGCGAATCTCCTCTCCATCGCAACGAGTTTTGCCGAATCCCGGGGAGCTAATGCAATCTTCATCGGTGTCCAGTCCCTCGATTACAGCGGATACCCTGACTGCCGCCCGCAGTTTATCGAGGCCTTCCAGGAAGTGATCGACCTTGGTACAAAGGACACGACGAAAATTACCCTTTTTGCCCCCTTCATCGCGATGACCAAGACCGATATCTTAAAAGAAGGCTTAAAACTGGGGGTACCTTATGAGCACACCTGGTCCTGCTATCGTAATGAGAGAAAAGCCTGCGGCACCTGCGGGTCATGCCACTTCCGCAAAGAGGCATTCGCAGCAGTCGGTAGAGAGGACCCGGTACCATACGAGGTTTAAATGGAGATCTTTCGCGGCAAACGGCTCTGGATCGAGAAGCGTACGATCCGGCTTCACGGGGGAAAGGAACGTGAGAAAATCATCATCCACCCCAACAACGCAGTTGCAATCTTTCCTGTTGACGGGGACCGGTGCAGGCTGCTGAAGCAGTACCGCTTTGCGATCGACCAGTACATCTATGAAGCGCCGGCCGGGACAATGGAGCCGGGAGAAGATCCAAAAGAAACTGCATACCGGGAACTTATCGAGGAAACCGGGCTTGCTGCACGAATGATCGCGCCCAAAGGGTTCATCTATACAACACCCGGGTTCACAGATGAGAAGATCTTTTTATTTGAAGCCCGCGACCTGTCACCGTCTGCTGAGTACGGTAAAGATGAGGATGAGATAATCGAGGTCGTGGACGTGCCGACAGGTGATCTTAAGGGCATGATCCGGGATGGGACGATAGTTGATGCCAAGACTATCTGCCTGATCCACAAATGTCTGGGGTGCTGATCCGTGCGTACTGGTATCATAGCAGCAGGAATTCTTGTTGTGTTCATTGCCCTTGCCGGCTGCACGGGAAACCGGGTACCATCGTCGTATACTGTTGACAGCAATGGCATCCTCTCGGTTTCGTGTGCCCCCGTGACGACCAGTGAAGAGATACTGTTCAAAAACGAGACCTACACCAAGTCAAAGATTGTTTTACACACGCAGAGCGGGGACGTGGTCACGTATCTTGCTGCACCGCAACATCCCAAAGCGGCAATTGTCTATGTACCAGGAGCTGGCGAAAAACCTGCAGGTCATGAGGAGCGCATGGTCCGGTACGCTGCTGCGGGCTATGCATTTCTGTTTGTTGATATTCGTGGGAATGGCGGGCAGACACCCGGCTATCCGTTTAATCCCCAGCAGGACTTTTCCCTGTTTGAAAAAGGCGAATGGCCACAATATTATCTGATGGTCTGTGACCTTGTTGCATCGCAGCAGATCCTGTCTGACCGGTTTTTTATGCCGGTGTATGCCGTGGGGTCCAGCAACGGGGGCCGCTATGCAGCGGTATTAGCCGGCGTTGATCCTGATATTGCTGGGTATGTGGGGGTATCCACATCTGACTGGGGTGTACGGGACTCGGTGATCCAGCAGGGATTTTCCGGAGATCTGCTTCGGTTTGCGACTTCAATTGAGCCAAGCACGTACTTCGCAAAAATATCCCCCCGCCCGGTCTGGATCTTCCATTCCATAAATGACCCGGTAATCCCGTTCAATAACGGAAAACAGTTCTTTTCGCTTGCCTACGAGCCTAAAACATTTATCGAATTTTCAGGAAGTCACGGCATCAATGACGATGTCGATGACCGGATCCTTATGCAATGGGCGCAAATTTATGGCACCCGGGATTGAATAGGTATTAGCTTCAGAGAGGTTGATGTCCGGCAATGGCAGAAGAATCAGAGATGGATGATGCCCGCAAGCGTTATGATTTTAAAAAGACCCTGGAAAAGCTCCAGTCGCAACAGGGAGACGGAACGGAACTCATCACGCTCTACATCCCTCCGGACAAGCAGATTTTTGATGTGACCAATCAGCTCAAGGACGAATTCGGCCAGTGCGCCAACATCAAGAGCAAACAGACACGCACAAATGTCCAGAGCGCCATCTCCTCCATCCTCTCACGTCTCAAATACTACAAACGCCCTCCGGCAAAGGGACTCGCGGTTTTCTGCGGGACAGTCAGACTCTATGGTGACCGCACCGATCTCCAGTGCACGATCATTGAACCTCCTGAGCCTCTCAATCTCTACATGTACCGCTGCAGCTCGAATTTCGAGCTCGACCCGCTCAAGCAGATGCTGGAGGAGAAGTATGTCTACGGGCTCCTTGTCCTTGACCGGCGGGAAGCTTACTGGGGATTTTTACGCGGCAACCGGATTGAACCTATTGGAGGTGCGACCTCCACGGTGCCCGGCAAGATGCGAAAAGGAGGCCAGTCGGCAGCCCGGTTCGGTCGTCTCCGCGAAATCGCCATCAACGAATTCTATACAAAAGTCGGGGAGCGATCGAGCGCGATATTCCTAGCAGAGAAGGATTTTTTCGAGCGGTTCAAAGGTGTGCTAATCGGGGGGCCGAGCCCGACAAAAGAAGAGTTTGAAGCAGGGAGTTATCTTCATCACGAGATCCAGAAAAAGATCATCGGGTTGTTCGATGTTGCCTATACCAATGAAGACGGGCTTGCAGAACTTGTTGATGCGGCAAAAGATGCACTCAAAGGCATGGGCGTCGTCAAGGAAAAAGAGTTCATGCAGCGGTTCTTAAAAGAACTCGTCAAAGATGCCGGGCTTGCTGCGTACGGTGAGGAAAGCATCAGGAAAAATCTCGAAATCGGCGCTGTTGACACCCTCCTGCTCTCAGCAAACCTTCGCAAATCCCGGCTCCGGGTCAAATGCCAGAGCTGTGATTATACACATGAGCGGACCATAAATGTCGAACCGGGGAAAACTGTCCGGGATATTGACCTTGGTTCCTGCCCGAAATGTACCGCTCCCATTATCCTTGAAGAGGAGACGGATATCATTGACGAACTGGCAAAACTTGCCGATGCGAGCAGCGCCAAAGTGGAGATCATCTCTGATGATTTCGAAGAAGGGTCGATCCTCTTTACTGCATTTGGGGGAATTGCGGCAATCCTTCGCTACAGGACGGGATACTAAATGGAAGGATATGAAGATCCATTCAAAATAAGAAAAACTATTATTGTTAAGGTGCTGCATGAGTCAACCGGTGAACAGGACGTCCAGCTGGTTGATGGCGGAGAACATGCCGATCTCGCTTCAACTATTGCCTTTACTCTCGCCAAAAAACAAAAAACATCCCCTGCCCGGATAGCACAGGATCTCATCACCATAATGAATAAAAACCCTGAATTGCAGGTGATTGGTGTACATACTGAAGCAAACGGGCCTTATATCAATTTCACCCTGGATACTTCGTACCTTATTGAGTCTTTGCAGGCAGCTGTTAAACCAGGGTATGGTTCGCTCACAAAAAAGGGAATACGTGTCGTGCTCGAGCATACAAGTGCCAACCCGAATGGTCCGCTCCATGTCGGTCATATCAGGAATTCAATCATTGGTGACACGCTTGCCCGGGTGTTCAGGAAGGCCGGGTACGGACTCGAAGTACAGTACTATGTCAATGACATGGGACGCCAGATTGCAATTGTTGTATGGGGGTTTGATAACCTCGACAATACGCAACAGGTGGGGGAGAAAGAGGATGCCCATATTGCCCGGGTGTATATTGCAGCAAACCGGGAAATTGAGAAGGACCCGTCCATAACCCAGCAGGTAAACACCCTGATGCAGCTCGTGGAACATGGCGATCCGGCAACGGTGAAAAAGTTTCGCAGGGAGGTCTCCCGCTGTCTGGACGGGTTTACTGTAACATTAAAAGACCTCAATGTAAAGCATGACCGCTTTGTCTGGGAAAGCGATTTCATCCGCAACGGATATACCGAACGGATCATCGCCAAGATAAAAAAACTCCCCCAGGCACAGGATGAAGAGACCCTCGCGCTTGATCTTAAGGAATTCGGCTTTACGAACAAGTACGTGATCCGCCGGAGCGACGGGACCTCGGTCTACGCTGCACGCGACCTTGCCTACCATACCTGGAAATCAGCTAACTTCGACCGTGTCATCGATGTGCTCGGGGCCGACCATAAGCTAATCGCCGCGCAGCTCCAGTGCACCATGAAACTTCTTGGCGAAAAAGCGCCGGAGATCGTCCACTTCGAGTTTGTCTCACTCCCGGAAGGTTCCATGAGCACCCGTGCCGGGAAATTCGTTTCAGCTGATGACCTGATAACCCAGATCAGGAAACGGGCATTTGATGAAGTAACGGTCAGGAGACCGGAGCTGGACGACGAGACAAGGAAGTCAATTGCAAAATCGGTCGGGCTTGCTGCCATCCGCTACGATATCATAAAAGTAACACCCGAGAAGAGCACAGTCTTTGACTGGAAGGAGGCGCTGGACTTCGAGCGCCAGAGCGGGCCCTATATCCAGTATGCCCATGCCCGGGCCTGCAGCATTCTTGAGAAGGCGGGCTCATTTTCCCTGTGCTATGAAGTAAAAACCGACCAGGAGATCGCACTGGCGAAAGAGATTGCAAAGTTTCCCTCGGTGATTGAACAGGTAGCTGAAGATCTCCACCCGCACGTACTTGCTACCTATGCCCGTGAACTCGCCGACATTTTCAACACCTTCTACCATTATGAGCAGGTCTTAAAAAGTGAAGCGCAGGTGAGGGAGCGCCGGCTCACGCTGGTCAAATCGGTACAGAATACATTAAAAGAAGCCCTTGAAACGCTGGGGATCGATGCCATCAGCACCATGTGAAGCCCTGCACAGGCAGGGGTACCAGTTTTTTTCTCCAGCGTCATCGGCAGCCCTCAAGCCCTGCATGTGGTGCAAACGGGCGCTTGCCGGCGGCGATATGTGCTACAAGCACCAGTTTTACGGCATTACAAGCCACCGCTGTGTCCAGATGACCCCCACCCTGCGCTGCAACCAGCGATGCCGTTTCTGCTGGCGCTCGTTTGAACACGAAGTCGGCCGGGAAGAAGAGTGTTCACCCGAAACGATTCTGGCTGGCATACACAAATTACAAAAAAAGGCGCTTGCAGGGTATAATGCAGTGCTTGATAACACGGTTACTGAAGAGCAGTGGCAGGAGGCGCTCAATCCAAAACACATAGCGATCTCGCTCTCAGGTGAACCCACGCTCTACCGTCAGCTCCCGGAACTAATCGACCTGTTTAACCAGAACGGTTACACGACATTTCTTGTGAGCAATGGTACCAATCCCGATATGCTTGCTCGCTGCCACCCGTACCAGATGTACGTCTCACTGGACGCTCCGGATGAACAGACATACCTTTCCCTCTGTCGCCCGCTCGATAATTATTGGGAAGAGGTAATAGAGAGCCTCACATTTCTTGCTTCACGGCGGTCTGCAGTCCGGATTACACTTGTCAAAGGTTTAAACGATTTTTCGCCGGAACGGTATGCAGCACTCCTGCAGGAGTCCGGCTCGATGTTTGTAGAGGTAAAAGGATATATGTATCTGGGATACAGTAGAAAAAGGTTGATACGGGAGAATATGCCGGAACACGTGCGGGTACGCTCATTTGCTGAAAAGATCGCAGCTGCATGCGATTACCGGATTAAAGATGAGAATGTGCTGAGCAGGGTAGTCTGCCTGGAGCGTGAGATATGAGGTTCAATCCTGAAGACTGGAAGCAAAAGACACATGAGAATTTTGAAGGGACATGGCATGAGGGGCCGTCAGTTCTGACACCATCGGGACATGAAGGGAAGTACCCGCACCTGGGCTATAAGCGGGCTTTGGCACACCCGATTTTTGCCACCATTAACCGGCTGCGCGAGACGTACCTCTCGCTTGGCTTTGACGAGGCGGAAAACCCGGTAATCATCGAGGAAAAGGATATTTACCGCCAGTTTGGTCCAGAGGCGATGGCAGTACTGGACCGGGTGTTCTATCTCGGGGGGCTCCCCCGGCCGAACGTGGGAATTGCAAGAAAGCAGCTCGATGAGATCAACGAGATCCTCACGAGCCACAAAAGTCCGCTTGCCCATACTGGTTCCGTTCCGGTTGTTGAGGCTCATCGTCACTCACCGTACCCCCCGATGACAAAAGAGACCGAGGAACACTTACGGGAGACACTCCACGCATACAAGAAATCTGAGATCGATGGGGATGAACTCACCATTGAGCTTGCAAAAGTCCTTGGCGTGGACGATGCCCTTGTCGTGCACATCCTTGAAGCGGTCTTCCCGGAGTTTCGGGCTCTCGTCCCCGAGTCCTCGCGCAGCACGCTGCGCAGCCATATGACAAGCGGCTGGTTTATAACACTAGGCGCTATCTGGGAGCGCTCACCGATGCCCCTCCGGCTTTTCTCGGTTGACCGCTGCTTCCGGCGCGAACAGGCCGAAGGTCCCACACGGCTGATGACCTACCATTCTGCATCATGTATCGTCGCAGGTGAGGATGTAACCAATGAAGAGGGGAAAGCAGTAAGCAGGGCACTCCTCTCTGCATTCGGGTATACTGATTTCCGGTTCCAGCCGGATGAGAAACGCTCCAAATACTATATGCCGGATTCCCAGACGGAAGTCTACGCACGCCACCCGGTACACGGCTGGGTGGAAGTGGCCACCTTTGGTATGTACTCTCCTTCCGCACTCGCTGAATACGGCGTCGGCGTCCCGGTCATGAACCTGGGGCTTGGGGTAGAACGGCTCGCGATGATCGCGTACAACGCAAATGATGTCCGGCAACTCTGTTTCCCTCAGTTCTTCCCCCGCGCCCTGACAGACCAGGAGATCGCCCGTGCGGTCAGGTTGCGTGAAGAACCCACCTCACCGGAAGGAAAGATACTCGCCGCCGCCATTGCAAACGTCGCTTTTGCGAATGCAACCGCTCAGGGTCCGTGCTCGTTTGATGCCTGGGAGGGTATACTTGGGAGTGCCAAGGTGAAGGTGACAGTCGAGGAACCGGAATCCAACGCCAAACTCTGCGGCCCAGCCTGCGCTAACGAGATCTTTGTTCACGATGGTTCAATTCTCGGTGTCCCGGATGCTGAAAAATGGAAACAGGTGCGCACCGAAGGGATATCCACTGGAATCACCTATCTCTCCGCGGTGGCAGCGCTTGCGGCAGCGCGGATTGAAGAAGCATGCCGCTGTGGCAAATCCACGGTCGTTCAGGTAAAGATGGCAAAACTCCCCAGCGATATCAACTTGAAAATTGATGAATTCGCGATGCGGGCAGTCACTGACAATAACAAGAAGGTTGATGTACGGGGACCGGTATTTTTATCCGTTCGATCCATCGTGCAGGAATAATTTTTTTACTTTTTTTATCCGTCTGATGAAATTGATCCCAAGGCAGAATGTTAGAAATTTATAACATTAAAAATCATGAATGTTAGAAATATATAACAAAGGATGTGACCAGAACGAAACAAAGAAATCTCTACCGTATCATAATTGGAGTGCTTATGGTTGCCAGCGGCCTTGTATCGATTATACTTATAACGGGTGAAACCGTCATTGGTTCTATTCTTCTTGTTGCAGGGCTTATCTTCCTCATCAGAGGTATCAGCTGGCATCTCAGGGATGGTGACAGCCCGGAATCTGATGAACGGTCAAAAAAGATTGGTGCTTACGGGCTCTCGTATGCCTGGCTGACCGGACTCTTCTTTATGTTCGGCCTGTTCTGGCTGGATTACCTGAATATCGTGAGGCTCGGGACCCAGGTTGCGCTCGCACTTTCTATTATGTTGTTCTCGCGCTTTCAGCCCGGTTGTACCAGGTGTACCTGTTCTGGAGAGGGGATGTTGAATAACATGTTCTGGAGTGTATACGCGTGCAGACAAGGATAAAAGAGTACCGTTCCCGATTATCCCTGACCCAGGAAGACCTCGCGAGAAAAGTTGGCGTGCGACGGGAGACCATCGTCTTTTTGGAGCAGGGAAAGTATAATCCCTCCCTCAGGCTCGCCCACGATATTGCCCGTGCCCTGCATGCAAGGATAGATGACCTGTTTATCTTTGAAGTCGAGCCGGAACCCGAAAGCCCTGAACACCGGGAGATTCTTGTAGATTGAAAGTATCTGGATTATCAGAGGGCCTGCCCGGATTCAGCGGACACTACGGGACATTCACTGTTTTCTGTACGGGAACACAGGTCCTTAAGAATCAATTCAGCAGCCTCCTTATCGAGCGGCTGGTTATCATTCCCGCATTTGGGCGAGTAGATGCAGGACGGACATCCCTCCTCGCACCCGCAGTCCCGAACCAGTTCATGGGCACTTGAATACACGTCTGGGAGGATCTCGTAGGCTTTCTCGGAAAGCCCGATCCCTCCCTCGTAACCGTCATAGACAAAAACAGTGGGTTCGCAATTCTCACCAAACGCCGGGGACGATAATCCGCCGATATCCCAGCGGTCACACATTACATGCAGGGGCATAAGTGCGATGATCGCGTGTTCGGCGCCATGCAGCCCTCCGGCGAGATCGAGATTCAAATGTATGATGCGTTGTCCGGTATCTGGTGCAGTCATAAACCAGAATGCTTTTGTCCTGAAGGTAATCGGTGGCAGGTCAAGGGGTTCCATGCCAATGATGGTATCTTTACGTTTGATCTTGTAGCCGGTATACTGTTCAGTCACCTCCACTTCGCCAAACGCACACCGTGCACCCTGTATCATACATGTCTTCAGGGTCTCAATAATGGAGAGATCAACCTCCTTGAGCGGTTGCGTATAGTAATCGACGTCAGTCTCGGTTACCCGGACCGTATGCGTCTCCAGGTCCATTTCGTTGACCACATACGTCTCGCCCTGGTGCAGCATGATCGCCCCTTTATGCGCCTCACGGAAGGCCTGTGCCCGGTCCATCGTCTCGAGCAACCGGCCATGGCACAGGATCCGGAATGCCGGGCCGGGAATGCCGTCAAGCCTCACCGCATCCGTAGCCCTCCCCCGCCCGGAATACACCCACCCGCGGCTTGTTTTCCTGATGAGATCACTGGATGCAAGTTCAGAAAGAAGCTCGGAAAAAGATTCCCCGAAATACTCCCGGTCCTTGTCCTCACTGATGGGCAGCTCGGCAGCAGCGCAGAGCAGGTGCCCGGAAACGATATAGGGATTTGCCGTATCGATAATCGCATGCTCGTGCGAGCGGCTGAAAAAATGGCCGGGGTGATGCATAAAATACTGGTCGAGAGGGTTTGCCGTTGCAACAAGAATCGCAAGTGACTCGCCCCCTTTTCTCCCTGCCCGGCCGGCCTGCTGCCGGGTCGACATCATGGTACCGGGATACCCGGCAATAATAACGGCATCCAGTGACCCGATATCGATCCCCAGTTCAAGTGCATTGGTTGACACAACACCCTTCAGTTTGCCTTCTTTCAGCTGGCGTTCGATAACCCGCCGTTCTTCCGGGAGATAGCCGGCCCGGTAGGCTGATATCGATTCTGCGAGACGTGCGGATGAACGCCGTGCATCCTCCCGTGCCCAGAGCGTTACCAGTTCTGCCATTTTCCGGGAACCGGTGAAACAGAGCGTCTGGAGATTGTCCTTCACACAGGACACAAGGAGATCCTTTGTCTCCTGGTACGTGGAACGTTCACCGATACCATCATAAAACGGGTTGTACAGGACAAACTGTTTCCTGCCATGCGGAGATCCATCTTCATCAACAAGCTCAAACGGCAGCCCCGTGAGCTTGCCGGCAAATTCCAGCGGATTTGCCAGTGTTGCGGTCGAGAGAATGAACTGCGGTGCTGAGCCGTAAAAATGGCACAGGCGCACGAGTCTTCTTATTAACAAGGCGATATGGGATCCAAAGACCCCCCGGTACCGGTGTGCTTCATCTATCACAATATACTTTAGGTGCAAAAAGAACGGGCGCCATTTTCCGTGCCAGGAGAGCACCTGGTGGAGTTCATGCGGGTTGGAGATGATAATCCGCGAATTCTCCCGGACCGCTGCCCGTTTTGACTGGGGGGTATCGCCATCATAGATCGCCGGCCGGGCCGGGATACCGGTGAACTGTGCCATCTGTTCCAGGGTGGCGAGCTGATCATTGGAGAGAGCTTTTGTCGGATACAGGTACAATGCACGTGCCTCACTGTCCCCTTCAAGCCTTTCAAATACCGGTAGGTTGAATGCAAGAGTTTTGCCACTGGCTGTGGGTGTGGTGATAATCACATTTTTTCCGGACCGTATGCGGTTGATGGCATCGCACTGGTGAGAATAGAGACGTATCCGGTGCTGGGTGAGATATGTTGTAAGGGTATCAGGTCCATCAAGTGTTCCGAACCGGGGTAGTTCCGGTTCGCTTATTTCTATGTGCACCACCCGGTTCTGGTATACCGGGTTCACACCGAGCAGCCGGATAACATCAGCGACAGCCACAGGTCTCCCCCAGCAGGTGGAAAAAGAGCAGGGCGAGCGATACTACATCCTGCTTGTTGTGCTCAATAATCGGGACCA
>Ga0209777_10005972_pt1 | contig 13856 bp, 10 predicted proteins | sample FrelakmetHBP12HB_FD_187147 | JGI IMG/M metagenome (GOLD analysis project Ga0209777, IMG submission 187147) | Freshwater lake sediment microbial communities from the University of Notre Dame, USA, for methane emissions studies -HBP12 HB (SPAdes)... | ecosystem: Environmental > Aquatic >...
CCGTCATCCTGCCGCTGTACCGCTCCGTCCGCCGCACTGCGCCCACGCTCGTGGCGGTAGGGCGGCCGATGTCCATTGAGGTGGGGCCGCGCACCGAGCCGTTCCGGCTCCTGCGCCTCTACTCCCCTCCCGGGACGCCGCGGGTCTACTTCATCGAGCACGACGGCTACTTCGACCGGCCGGGGCTGTACGGCTCCGGCGGGCAGGACTTCGGCGACAACGGGATGCGGTTCGCCTTCTTCGCCGCCGCCGCCCTCACCGCGCTGCCGCGGGTGAGCCGCACGCCGCTAGTCCTGCACGCCCACGACTGGCACGCAGCCCTCGCCCCCGTCTACCTCCGCACGAAGTTCCACGGCGACCCGTACTACGACCGCGTGCGCAGCGTGCTCTCGGTGCACAACGCCACGTTCCACGGGCACTTCCCCCAGGAGATACTCAGCGTCATCGGGCTGCCGGAATCGCTCTACGACTGGCGGTTCCTCGAGTGGTACGGGCGCGTGGACTACCTGAAGGGCGGCATGGCGTTCGCCGACGCGGTGGTCACGGTCAGCCCCAACCATGCCGCCGAGCTCCGCACGGCGGTCGGGGGCTTCGGGCTCCACGATGCGTTCGTCGCGCTCGCTGACCGGTTCTCGGGGATCGTCAACGGCATCGATCAGACGCTGTGGGACCCGGAGCATGACGCGCACCTGCCCGCCAACTACTGGATCGCCGACCTGTCGGGGAAGCGGAAGTGCAAGGCCTCGATCCAGCGCGCCTTCGGCCTGCCGCAGCACCGGGATGTGCCGCTCGTCGGGATGACGGGGCGGCTGGTGACCCAGAAGGGCCTCGATCTCGCCGTCGGGAACGGCGAGCTGCTGCGCACGGGCGCGCAGTTCATCTTCTCCGGCCACGGCGAGGCGCGGCTCGAGGCGGCGCTCATGGCCTTCGCCGCCCACTCGCACCAGCGCGTCGGCGTGAAGGTGCAGTTCAGCGAGCGCTTCGCGCACCGGCTGATGGCGGGGTCCGATTTCTTCCTTGTGCCCTCGCTCTACGAGCCGTGTGGCCTGACGCAGATGGAGTGCCAGCGCATGGGGACGATCCCCATCGTGCGGCGGGTGGGGGGGCTGGCGGACACGGTCGAGGATGGCGTGACGGGGTTCCAGTTCGACGCCTTCACGCCGGAGGCGTTGGTGGCGGTGGTGCGCCGGGCGATCGCGGCGTATCAGGACCCGATGCGATGGGAGGCGATGGTGCGCGAGGCGATGGTGCGGGACTTCTCATGGGGCCCGTCGGCGGAGGCGTACGCGGCGGTCTACCGCCGGGCGCTGGCCGCGGCGCCGGTGGCCGGGTGAGCGGGATGGACTTCGTCCTCGGTCTCCACAGCCACCTGCCCTGGGTGCTCCACCACGGGCGCTGGCCGCACGGCTCCGATTGGCTGTGCGAGGCGGCGCTCGACACCTACCTCCCCCTCCTCGAGGCGCTGCACGGCCTCGCCTCCCGGCACGTGCCGGCCCCGGTGACCATCGGCATCACCCCGGTCCTCGCGGCGCAGCTCGCCCACCCCGACTTCGCGACGGAGTTCGAAGCGTTCCTCGCGCAGCGGATCGAGGCGTGCGGCGAGGCGCGACGGACACTTCCGCAGACGGGCGAGGCGCACCTCCTGCCGCTGGTGGACTATTGGGAGGCGCGGTTCCGGCGCCTCCGGGCGCTGTTCGAGGCGGAGGACCACGACCTCCCCGGGGCGTTCGCGGTGCTGGAGGACTGCGGGCGCCTGGAGATCATCACCTCCGCAGCGACGCACGGCTTCCTCCCGCTCCTCGCGCGCGACGAGAGCATCCGGCTGCAGCTCGCCGTGGGGCGGGCCGAGCATCGCCGCCTTTTCGGGCGCGATCCGGCCGGCGTGTGGGTGCCCGAGTGCGCCTACCGCCCGCGCGGCTACTGGGCGCCCCTCCCCGAGGCGCCGCATGCGGGGACCCGGGCCGGCATCGAGGAGTTCCTCGCGGAGCAGGGCCTGAGGTTCTTCTTCACTGACGCGCACCTCGCGCAGGCGGGGAACGCGCTCGGCGGCTACGCGGACGTCCCGCTCGGTGCGGAGCGGTTCGGCGCGGAGCGGCACGACGCGGGGCGGTACCGCGCCGACCCCTCGGTGCGCACGCCCTACCGCGCGTACCGCGTGGCCTCCGCCGGCGGTCGCGGCGCGGCGGCGGCGCTGGTGCGCGATCCCCGCTCCTCGATGCAGGTGTGGAGCCGCCACGAGGGGTACCCCGGCGATGAGGCGTACCTCGAGTTCCACAAGATCCGCTGGCCGGGCGGCCTGAAGCTGTGGCGCGTGAGCTGGCCCGGCGCGGACCTGGGGGCCAAGCAGCCGTACGACCCCGGCGCCGCGCTCGCCCGCGCGTCGCTCCACGCGTCGCACTTCGTCTCGGTCCTGGCGGGACTGGCCGACGCGGGTGCGGCGGGCGAGGGGCTCGTCGCCGTGCCGTTCGACACGGAGCTCTTCGGGCACTGGTGGTTCGAAGGCGTGGACTTCCTCGCCGCCGCGTACCGGGGCCTCGCCTGGCATCCGACGGTGCGGCCGGTGACGGCGTCGCAGCACCTCGCAGAGCGGCCGCCCACCGCCACGATCCAGCTCACTGAGGGGTCGTGGGGCGCGGGGGGCGATTACTCGATGTGGCTGAACGACGGCACCGCCTGGACGTGGCGGCGGCTGTGGCCCTTGGAGGAGCGGTTCTGGCGCGCGGCACGTGGTGCGCTCGGCCTCCCCTCGGCGCTGCCGGTGCTCGCGCAGGCGGCGCGCGAGCTGCTGCTGGCGCAGGCATCGGACTGGCAGTTCATCATCTCGACCGGCGCGGTGGCCGACTACGGCGAGCGGCGCTTCGCCCTCCACTGCGACGACGCGGAGAGGCTCGTCGGCTGGCTGGAGGCGGCGGCCGAGGGGGGTGACCTCGGCGGCGCGGTGCGGTTCGCGGAGGAACTGCGGCGCCGCGACGACTGCTTCCCCCAGGTGCTCATGGCCGTGGCGGGCGTGCTCCGCGCGAGCGGCGACTCCGGCGCGGCCTGAGGCGGGGCGCGTGCGCGCGGTCGTCGTCCACGGCCACTACTACCAGCCTCCCCGCGAGGACCCGTGGCTCGAGGCGGTGGAGGCCGAGGCCACGGCGGCGCCCTTCCACGACTGGAACGAGCGGATCGAGCGCGAGTCGTACCGGGCGGTGACGGCGGCGCGCGTCCCCGCGGCGGACGGCCGGATCGCGCGGATCGAGAACGCGCTGGCGTGGACCAGCTTCGACGTCGGGCCGACGCTGCTCGAGTGGCTGGAGCGCGAGACGCCCGAGACGTACGCGCAGGTTCTCGCCGCCGACCGCGCGAGCCGGGAGCGCCTCGGCTACGGCAACGCGCTCGCCCATCCGTTCCACCACGTCATCCTCCCGCTCGCCTCGCGGCGCGACAAGACCACCGAGGTCCGGTGGGGGATCGCGGACTTCCGGCGCCGCTTCGGCCGCGCGCCCGAGGGGTTGTGGCTCCCCGAGACGGCCGTGGACGACGAGACGCTCGACGTGCTGGCGCAGGAGGGGATCGCGTTCACGGTGCTGGCACCGCACCAGGTCGCGCGGCCCCCCGCGCACGGCCTCCCGGTGCGCTACCACACGGCGGCGGGGCGCCAGGTCGCGGTCTTCGTCTACGACGGCCCGCTCTCCCACGACGTGGCGTTCGGGGAGGCGCTCGAGGACGGCGTGGCGTGGGCGCGGCGGCTGCTGGCGGGCGCGGGCGAACGTCCCTCCGTCGTGGCGGTCGCGACGGACGGCGAGACGTACGGCCATCACCACCGCTTCGGCGAGATGGCGCTGGCGCGGATGCTGGCGGAGGTGCGGAGCGCGCGCGGCGCGGCGCTCACCAACTTCGCGGCGGTCCTCGCCGCGCACCCGCCGACCGACGACGCGACTCTCGTGGCGCCCAGCTCGTGGAGCTGCGCGCACGGCGTGGAGCGGTGGCGCGCCGACTGCAGCTGCCAGGTGGCGCCGGAGAAGGGCTGGCACCAGCGCTGGCGCGCCCCGCTCCGGAAGGCGGTGGAGTGGCTGGCGGGGGAGCTGCACGCCGTCTACGAGCGCGAGGCGGGCGCGCTCTTTGCCGACCCATGGGCAGCGCGCGACGCGTACGTCGGGTCCTTCGGGCTCCTCGGACAGGGCGACCCGGGCTTCCCGGCCACGCAGGCCGTGCGCGCACTCTCGGAGGCGGAAGTCGTGCGGGCGCGGGAGCTGCTGGAAATGGAGCGCGACGCGCTGCGGATGTTCACCTCCTGCGCCTGGTTCTTCGACGACCTGGGCGGCCTCGAGCCGCTGCAGGTGTTGCGGTACGCCGCGCACGCCATCGAGGTCGCGGGCCTGCACGCGGCGCGCCTTGACGCCGGCTTCGCCCAGCGCCTCGCCGGCGCGGTCAGCAACGACCCTGCGGTCGGCGACGCGCGTCGCATCTACCTGGACCGCGCCCGGCCGGCGCTGCCGCCGGTCGCGCGCGTGGCGGCGTCGTTTGCCGCGGCCCGGCGCGTCGTCCCGGGATGGCCGGCGGAGCGCGCCTACTGCTACGCCGTAGAGGAGCGGGGCGACCGGCTGCAGATCACGCACCGCCGGACGGGCCGCTCCTGGGCGTACGAGACGAGCGTGCATCGCGGCGGCGAACTGCAGGTGGTGGTGAGCGTGGCGGCGCCCGGGGCCAAGCCCGTGACGCTGCAGGTCGCGGACCTGCTCGAGCGGGAGCGCTCGGCGGTGCGGGCGACCCTTACCGCGTCGCTCGCTTCCCGTGCCCTCGCCCGCGAGGACACCATCGCCCTCCAGGCGGGCACGGCGGACGCCGCCGCGGTGTATGCGCGGGCGCTGTCCCGGGCGCTGCGCGTACTCGCCGCGGGCGGGGCGGCGGCCGAGGCCGGGGACGTCACGGCGCTGCTCGACCTCCACACGCTCCACGAGTGGCCGGTGCCGTTCGACGCGCAGACGCAGTTCTGGCGGTGGTGGTCGGCGCTCCCCGGCCCCGAGGCGCGCGCCCTCGCTCCGATCGCCCGGCGGCTCGGCTTCTCCGCCGAGGAGACCTGACGTGGAGCCGATCCGCTTCGCCTTCGGGATGCACAACCACCAGCCGGTGGGGAACTTCGACTACGTCTTCGCCGAGCACGTGCGGGACGTGTACCGTCCGTTCCTCGAGCGGATCGCGGCGCACGGGTTCCTGCCGGCGGCGCTCCACATCTCCGGTCCCCTCCTCGAGTGGCTCGAGACGCACGAGGGCGGCGGCTATCTCGACCTCGTCGGCCGCCTCGCCGCCGAGGGGCGGCTGGAGCTGCTCCTCGCCGGCTTCTACGAGCCGGTGCTGGCGGCGCTGCCCCGCGAGGACCGCCTGGAGCAGATCGGGTGGATGCGGGAGGCTCTGCGCCGGCGGTTCGGGGTGGATGCGACGGGCCTGTGGCTCACCGAACGCGTCTGGGAGCCGGAACTCGCGGCCGATCTCGCCGACGCGGGAGTGCGCTTTGCGCTGGTGGATGACCGCCATTTCCTCGTCACGGGCTTCGAGCGCGAGCAGCTGCACGCGCCCTTCCGCACGGAGAGCGGCGGCAAGGGGGTCGCGCTCTTCCCGATCGACGAGCACCTCCGCTACCTGGTGCCATTCAAGCCGCCAGCCGATGCCGTCGCGTACCTGGAGCGGCTGAGGGACTGCGGCCACCGGCTCGCGGTGTTGGCCGACGACGGAGAGAAGTTCGGCGGGTGGCCGGGGACGCAGGAGTGGGTCTACCAGCGCGGCTGGCTCGACCGCTTCCTCGAGGCGATGAGCGCGGCGGCAGCGCGCGGCGTGCTGCGGCTCAGCACCTTCGCCGAGGCGCTGGCCGAGACGCCGAGCGGCGGCCTCGCCTACCTCCCGACGGCCTCGTACCGGGAGATGGAGGCGTGGTCACTGCCGCCGCGCGCAGCGGCGCGCCTCCGCCACCTCGAGCACGAACTGGGCGAGGCGCGGGTGGCTGGGCCGGACGGCGCCCTGGTTCGCGGCGCCCACTGGCGCAACTTCCTCGTGAAGTACCCGGAGGCCAACCGGGCGCACAAGAAGATGCTCGCGCTCTCGGCGCTGTGCCGCGAGCGCGGCGATCCGCCGGCGGCGCGGCGCGCGATCGGCCGCGCGCAGTGCAACGACGCCTACTGGCACGGCGTGTTCGGCGGCCTCTATCTCCCTCATCTGCGCGCCGCGGTGTGGCACCACCTCGCGCTTGCCGAGCGCGAGCTGCGCGCGGGCGAGGCGCTCGGGTTCGAGGTGCGGGACCTCGACGGCGACGGCTACGACGAGGTCTGGATCCACTCGGCGGCATGCTCCGTGCTCATCGCCCCCGCCCGCGGCGGAGCGGTCGAGGATCTCACGCTCCTCGCCTCCCTCACCAACCACACTGCCGCGCTCACGAGGCGGAGGGAGGCGTACCACGACGTCGGAGCGCATCTTCCTGCGGCGGCCGCGGCCGACGGCGAGGAGACGCCGAGCGCCCACCAACGGGAGCACGCCGCCCACCTCGACGGCCATCCGCCGACCGACCACGAGGACCGCGCGCTCTTCGTGGACCGTGTCGTCCCCGCCGGCCTGACCTTCGAGAAGTACGCCTCCGGCGACTACACGCCCGTCGCGAGCTGGGCCCGCGCGCGGATGAGCTTCGTGGTGGAGGCGGCCGGCGGAGAGGTGCTGGTGCGCCTCCAACCCGAGGGGGGCTACCGGAACCTGTTGAAGGAGATCGCGGTCGCAGCGGACGGGCGCGTGCGGGTGCGCTATCGCTTGGCGCTCGAGGGCGCCTCGGCCGAGGGACGATTCGCCCCCGAACTCTCCCTCGCGGCGCCCCTCGAGATGCGCGTCGAGCCGGAGGTGCCGCTCTGGCAATTCCCGATCGAAACGGTCGCCAAGTCGGAGCGAGGGCTGGAGAAGACGCTGCAGGGCATATCGTTCACGCCCCTTTGGCCAGCCGCCACGAGCGAGTGCGCGATCACGCTCCTGCCACCTCGGCCCGGGGTGTAGCGCGCGGCGCTTGGTTCAAGCGATGGGGCTCCGCAAGGGGACGGGCGGTCGCCGGCTTGGCCGCCCGTTGTGCTATTCGGGGTGGGGGCAGGCCCCGGTGTCGGCACATCGGCGGCCTCCGGGGGAGGCCTCCGGTTGTGCGTCCCCGGGGGCGATGGGTAACGTCCCAGTCTATGCGTACCCTCCTTGCACTGGTCCTCGGCGCCGCCGTCGCGGCACCCCTGCATGCCCAGACCGATTCCGCGCTCATCCGCCGGGCACTGCGCCTGCACCGGGCGGTGCCGATGGTGGACGGGCACAACGACCTGGCCGAGAACGTCGCGGACCGCTACGGCAACTCGTGGGACAGCGCGAACATCGCGCTGCCGGTGCCCGGCCTGATGACCGACATCCCCCGCCTCCGGGCCGGGGGCGTCGGCGCGCAGTTCTGGTCCATCTGGGTGTCGCCGGCCGCCGGGGCCCGGCGGGGCGCGCTGCGGCTCAGCCTCGAGCAGATCGACCTCTTGCAGCGGATGATCGCGCGCTGGCCCGGGACCTTCGAGCTCGCGCGGACCGCCGCCGACATTGCGCGCATCCACCGGCAACACAGGATCGCATCGCTCCTCGGCGTCGAGGGCGGGCACTCGATGGAGAACTCTCTCGGGGTGCTGCGCGAGTTCTACGAGCTGGGCGTCCGCTACATGACGCTCACGTGGATGAACGGGCTCGCCTGGGCCGATGCGGCGGGGGGCGACACGGTGCGCGTCAACGGGCTCTCCCCGTTCGGCCGCGAGGTCGTGCGCGAGATGAACCGGCTCGGGATGCTCGTGGACCTCGCGCACGTGACCGACTCGGTGATGGTGCAGGCGATGCGCGTCTCGGAGGCGCCGGTCATCTTCTCGCACTCGTCGGCGCGGGCCCTCGCCAACGTCCCGCGCGACGTCCCGGACGACATCCTGCGGATGGTGCGCGCCAACGGCGGCATCGTGATGGTCAACTTCTACTGCGGCTTCGTGGACTCCGCGTGGGCGCGCTACGAGAGCGAGCGGCAGGCGCGCCAGCGGGACCTGCGCGCCCAGTTCGGCGCCGACACGGTAGGGCTGCGGGCCGCGGCGCGGGCGTGGCTGGCCGGGAATCCGCCGCCGCCGCCGCCGGGCATCGGCGTGGTGGCGGACCACATCGACCACATCCGCGACGTGGCCGGCATCGACCACGTCGGCTACGGCAGCGACTTCGACGGCATCGACTGCGCGCCGCAGGGGCTCTCGGATGTGTCGATGTTCCCCCGGCTCACCGCCGAGCTGCTGCGACGCGGCTACAGCGACCGCGACGTGGAGAAGGTCATCGGCCTCAATTTCTTGCGCGTGATGAGGGAGGCCGAGCGGGTGTCGGCACGCCTGCGCCGCGAGCGGGGCCCGAGCCTGGCCACTCTGGCTGGCATGGACAGTAGCGCGACGAGGCGGTGATGCGCGTGTGGACGGGCGGATGGTTCCGGGGGATGGTGGCGGCGTTGCTCGCCGCGGCGGCGTGCTCGCATCCGGCGCCCGCGCCCACCCCCGAGGCGGCGCCGGCACCTGCCCCGCACGCGGCCCCGCCGCCGAACGCGGTGGCCGGCACCTTCGCCCTGCAGGCGGTGATCCAGGGACGGACCATCCCGGCCCCGGCACCGGCGCAGCCCCGCCGACGGGGTCGGGCGGCCGCCGCGCCCCTCGCCGCCGTGCTCCAGCTGACCCCGACGCCCGCCGCGGCGCCCGACCCGGCGGTGCCGTCGAGCACGCAGCTCCGGGCGGAGGTCTCCCTCCCGGGCTACACGATGCCGCCCCGGGGCCGAGCAACGCAGGCGGCGGCGTGGTGGCCCGGCGGCGGGGACAGCGTCACGGTCCGGTGGGTGACGCCGCGCAACGCGGCCGTTTCGCTGCGCGGGACGCTGCGCGGCGACACGCTGAGCGGCGACGTGTGGTACACCCTCCTCGACGGCGGCTCCGAGTTCCAGCTGGGGACGTGGACCGCCGTGCGGAGGCGGACGGGCCGCTAGCTAGAAACTCAGGCCGGCGTAGCCGTTGATGTGATTGACGCTCAGCGTGCCCGCCGCGTACGACGTCTCGATCCGCCGGTACTCCGCGCCGAACAGCAGTCCCCCGCCCGGCCGCCAGAGGAGGTGGCCCGCGATCGTCACGTTGCGGCCGCGGCCGGTATGCACCCCGCCGACGAGCGGCAGGTCGGCGATGTTCGGGTCGTCCATCCCGTAGCCTCCGCCGAACTCCCACCCCGCCCCCGGCTTGATGTCGAGCTGCGCCCACCCGCCGCGGCTGCGGATCGGCGTGTGGCCCACGCCGAGGTTCTGCCCGACGCCACCGCCCATCGAGCCGAGCGCCTGGCCGGTGAACGCCTCGCCGGCCAGTACGAGATGCCGGCCGAACGCGATGCGGGCGTCGGCCGCGAGCGCGTCGCTCTGCAGGAGCGTGTCGCCGGTGGTGGCGAGCCACCCGATGTGGCCGCCGAACCCGATCTCGCTCGCGGTCTCGCCGTCGCCCCACGCCAGGTAGAGTCGCCCTTCCGCGCTCGGGCGCCCGCTGCGCTCGGCGCTGTCCGGCTGGGTAAGGAGCGCGCCCTGCGCGAGCGGCTGCATAGGGGCGAGGGCGGCGGCCTGCACGCCAAGGTGCGTCGGCCACGAGGTCTCCGCAGTGAGGCGGACCTGCGGGGCCCGGAACCAGAGGTTGCCGCTGGACGCGAAGAGTGGAGTCGCGAAGCTGGCGAAGGAGACGGGGTTCACCGGCGCGATGACCAGGGCGTCCTGGCCGACGAGGAGCCCGACGTGTGCCCAGTCGAGCCGCGCCGACGCGACCCGTAGCCGCAGGAGCGGGAAGGTGCGGCCACCCGTGCTCGGCTGCTGCCCGCCGAAGAAGTCCACCTGCACGGTGCCGGAGACGATGGCGCCGATGGCCCGGACGTCCGAGAGCGTCAGCCCCAGGCGCGTCTGCCGGACCGCCGCGCCGAGGTTGTGGGTGGGGAGGCCCGCGAGGTCGCTGGCGGTCAGCGTGTCGGCGTAGACCGGGACGTCGCTGTTGTTGGTCTTGGCGCTGTTGTAGAAGGCGTTGACGAGGACCTGCCCCGTCACCTCGAGGGTGTGGCGCGAGTGGGCGCGCACCGCGCCCTGGCCCTGCTGGCCGAGCTCGGCGCGCAGCTGTGCGATCGCGTCCTCCGCCCGCTGCAGGCGCACGGCGATAGAATCCTGTGGGGTCTGGGCGGAGAGGGATGCCGCAGCGAGCGAGGCGGCGAGGACGGCGAGGACGGCGAGGGCGGCGGAATGGGCGGCAGCACGCACGGGGCCTCCAGGACGGGCAGGGCAGCTTGACTCGGAACGGCCGGGCTCACAGACTGGGCCCGTGAAAAGCATACAGGCTATCGGGACGCAGCGCACCCTCTGTGCTGCGGCGTGGCGCGGCGCGCGGCGGCGGTGACGTGATGCCGCCCGAGCCGGCCGCGCTCGCCACCGACGGTCTGACGAAGCGCTTCGGCGCCGTACGGGCACTCGAGGACCTTTCCCTGCGAGTCGAGCAGGGGGAGGTCTTCGGCTTCCTGGGTCCCAACGGGGCGGGGAAGACGACGACCATCCGCCTCCTGCTGGGGCTCCTCGCGCCGAGCGGCGGACGGGCGACGATCCTTGGCGAGGCAGTGACCCTCGGGGGCGCTGCGTGGCGCAGCGCCGTGGGCTACCTCCCCGGCGACGTCGCGTTCTGGCCGCAGATCTCGGGGCAGCGGACGCTGGACTTTCTCGCGAGCCTGTCACGGCGCGAGCCGGTGGAGCGAGCAGCGCTCCTCGACCGCCTCGGGCTCGACGCCCTCACGCTGCGGCGCGCGGTGCGCACCTACTCCGACGGGATGCGCCAGAAGCTCGGGATCGTCCAGGCGCTCCAGTGCCGCCCGCGCCTCGTCCTCCTCGACGAGCCGACGAAGGGCCTCGACCCGCTGGTGCAGCAGGCGTTCTACGAGGTCGTGGCCGACCTGCGGCGGCGGGGGACGACGGTGTTCGTGTCCTCCCACGTCCTCTCGGAGGCGCAGCGCCTCTGCGACCGGGTGGCGATGCTGCGCGCCGGCCGCCTGGTGTTCGCGGGGGACGTCGCCGACCTGCGCCGCGCCGAGCGGCGACGGGTCACGGCCGCGTTCGCCGCGGACGTGGACCCGCAGACGCTCGCCCACTTCGGTGCGCCGGTCGCCTCGACACCTCGTGAGATCGTGCTTCTGGTCGCGCAGGAGGAGCTGCCGGCGCTCGTCGCGCGCCTCGGGATGCTGCCCCTCGCCGATCTGGTGGTCGAGGCGCCGAGTCTCGAAGAGGCCTTCCTGGAGCGGTACCGGTGAGGGTCGGGGCGCTGCTCGAGCACCTATGGCGCCGGCACCGCGGGGCGATGCTGCTTCTGGCCGCGGGGAACGCGTTCTTCCAGTGGGCGATCACGCGGGTGGTCCCCGCCGCCTCGCAGACCGGCCTCGTGCGCGAGCTGCTCGACCTGGCCCCGGCGCCGGTGCGGGTGCTCATCGGCGAGGACCTCGTCGCCAACCTGAGCGCGCGGGGCTTCCTCGGCTTCGGCTGGGTGCACCCGTTCCCCCTCCTCCTGCTCGGCGTCTGGGCGGTGCGCGTGTCGGCCGGAGGGCTAGCCGGCGAGGTCGGGTCGGGAACCATGGACCTCATCGCCTCACGGCCGGTGGCGCGCTCGTCCCAGGTCGCGGCGGCCGCCGTGGCCGTCGCGGCGGGGCTGGTCGCGATAGCGGGCGCGGGGTGGGCGGGCACCGCCCTGGGTCTCCAGATGAGGTCGCTCGAGGGCGTGGCGGCGCCGGACCTCCTGCCGGTGGCGGGGATGGCCTTCCTGCTCTTCGCCAGCGCCGGCGCGGTCGCGCTCTTCGTGTCGGCCACACGCCGGGACGGGGGCGCCGCGGTCTCGTGGTGCGCCGGACTCCTGGCGGGATCGTACGTCCTCGACTACCTGGCGCGGGTGTGGAGCGCGATCGCATTCCTCCGACCGCTCTCGCTGTTCCGCTACTATGACCCGCAGCGCATCCTGCGCGAGGGAGTGGCGGCCCAGGACGTCGCGGTCCTCGCCGCCGTGGGCGCGGCGGGCCTCGTCCTGGCCTTCGCGACGTTCGCACGTCGCGACCTCTGAGGCGAACCACAGCTGGTGGTCAGGAATCCCGCACGGAGTCGGCCTGCGCGAGCGCCGACGGGCGTCGAGTGTGCTCGCGAAGGTGTATGGGCCTCGGTGCGGACGGTCGGGGCTGCGCGGCGCCGGCGGCCGGACTACGGGGACGGCGCCCCGCTCAGCCGGCCTGCGACCGCTCCCACTTGAGGCAGGTCTTCTCGCAGCGGATCCCGCCCTCCTCGAACGCCTCGCAGCGGCGCAGATCGTCATACGGCGCGTCGCCGAAGCTGGTGGGGATGCCGACCACCGCCATCGTCCGCTCGTGCACCGGGCAGTAGACGCTCCCCTTCACGCCGAACCGGTCCCGGAGCATCCGCACCGCAGACGTCGCCACCGTCACCACCAGCGCCCCAAGGATCACCACGGCGATGCCGACCCACACCGCCAGGATGGACCACAGGATCACTTCCAGCATCTGCGCCTCCCGATCATCCGATGCAAACTCCGCGTCTTCGGGGCGGCCACGCAAGAGGCGAAACCGGCTCTCGCTCGATGGACACGTGAGCGAAATACGAGTCATTCACTCGGGTTTTAGTCGCTTGTCCGGGGGACGTGGCGCCGCCAATTTGGGCGGCGCCGTGAGTTCCGTCGCCATCGCCCTTCTCGCCATCTCTTTCGCCGGTGCGCTGGTCGCCGGCGCCGCCTTCGCGTGGGCGGCGCTGCGGGGGGAGTTCACCGACGCGGAGCAGACGGCCTTCCTGGTGTTCGACGAGGAGGGTGACGCGGCCGAGCCGCGCGCGCCTTCTGCGCCTGTCGCCCTTCGGCCGCCCGAGCGCACCCCATGACGACCGTCCCGCTGGTCTACGAAGACACACCGACGCCGCAGGTGGCGGTCAGCGAGCGGATCGAAGCAGACCGAAGCACCCGGCGGCCGGTCCTGCTCTTCTTCCACTCCGCGGTGGTGTGGCTGCTGGTCGGCTCGGTGCTCGGGCTGATCGCGTCGCTGAAGTTCCAATCCCCCGACTGGCTCACCGGCCAGGCGCTGTGGACGTTCGGGCGCGTGCGCGCGGCGCACCTCAACGCGGTGGCGTACGGCTGGGCCTCGATGGCGCTGGTCGGCGTCGCGATCTGGATGATCCCGCGGCTGGTGCGCGCGCCGCTCCATCGGCCCCTGGTCGCGACGGCGGCGGCGGTGGGCTGGAACCTCTTCGTGGCGCTGGGCGTCGGCGCGATCCTCCTTGGCTGGACCGACGGGCTGGAGTGGCTCGAGATCCCGTACCCGATCGACGCCATCGTGGCGATCGCGGGCGGGCTCATGGCGTACAGCGTGCTGATGACCGTCGCGCGCAGGAAGACGAAGCACTTCTACGTCAGCGTCTGGTACGCGCTCGCGGCGCTGGTGTGGTTCCCGATCATCTTCGTCACCGCGAACCTCCCCGTGTGGGGGGGCGTGGGCCAGGCGGCGGTGAACTGGTGGTACGGGCACAACGCCCTGGGGCTGTGGATCACGTCGCTGTCGCTCGCCGCGGCGTACTACCTGATCCCGAAGGTGCTGGGGCGGCCGATCCGGAGTTACTGGCTGTCGCTGGTCGGCTTCTGGGCGCTGGCCTTCTTCTACTCGCTCAACGGCATCCACCACCTCATCGGGGGGCCGGTGCCGACGTGGCTGATCACCGTCTCGATCACCGCCAGCGTGATGATGGTGATCCCGGTGGCGGCGACGGCGGTGAACTT
>Ga0209777_10005973_pt1 | contig 13854 bp, 9 predicted proteins | sample FrelakmetHBP12HB_FD_187147 | JGI IMG/M metagenome (GOLD analysis project Ga0209777, IMG submission 187147) | Freshwater lake sediment microbial communities from the University of Notre Dame, USA, for methane emissions studies -HBP12 HB (SPAdes)... | ecosystem: Environmental > Aquatic >...
TTTATGGGACGTAAGTGGGGCGAGCCGCTTGGACGCGAGTTGCCGGTGGAGGAAGATGCCCGCCGCAAGACCTATAAGGTAACGCGTGGCCCTAACAATGAGGTGCGTGTGTTGATGGGAGGCAAGGAGTATAGCCCGCCTGAGATCTCGGCCATGATACTGCAAAAGCTGAAGGCCGATGCTGAGGCATATCTGGGCGAGAAAGTAACCGAGGCGGTCATCACAGTACCTGCCTACTTCAACGATAGCCAGAGGCAGGCGACCAAGGATGCCGGTGAGATCGCGGGCTTGAAAGTGCTGCGCATCATCAACGAGCCCACCGCTGCAGCTCTGGCTTACGGACTGGATAAAAAAAAGGACGAGACCATTGCCGTCTACGACCTGGGCGGCGGCACCTTCGATATCTCGGTCCTGGAGCTGGGCGAGGGCACCTTCCAGGTCAAGTCCACCAATGGTGATACGCACCTGGGCGGCGATGACTTCGACCAGCGCATCATGGACTGGCTGTCCGATGAGTTCAAGCGAGACCAGGGCATAGACCTCAGGAAAGACCGCATGGCCTTGCAGCGCCTGAAGGAGGCTGCGGAAAAGGCGAAGATGGAGCTCTCCACAGTGATGGAGACCGAGATAAACCTTCCGTTCATTACGGCTGACGCCAGCGGGCCCAAGCACCTTACTATAAAGTTGACTCGGGCCAAGCTGGAGCAACTGGTGATGGACCTCGTGGAGAAGACTATCGGCCCGTGCAAACAGGCTGTGACGGACGCCGGGTTGAGCACCAGCCAGATCAACGAGGTTATCCTCGTCGGCGGCCAGACCAGGATGCCGCTGGTGCAGAAGAAGGTCAAGGAATTCTTTGGCCGCGAGCCGTCCAAGGGAGTCAACCCTGATGAGGTTGTCGCCATGGGGGCAGCTATCCAGGGTGGTGTGCTTAAGGGTGAGGTCAAGGATGTGTTGCTCCTCGATGTCACGCCGCTTACCCTGGGAATTGAGACCCTGGGTGCAGTGATGACGCCGCTCATCCAGCGCAACACCACCATACCCACCTCGAAGAGCCAGGTTTTCAGCACCGCTGCTGATAGCCAGTCCAGCGTGGAGATCCACGTGCTCCAGGGCGAGCGGCCTATGGCTAATGATAACAGGACTCTGGGACGTTTCATGCTCGATGGCATACTTCCGGCGCCTCGCGGCATGCCTCAGATCGAGGTTGCCTTCGACATAGATGCCAACGGCATACTCAGCGTTAAAGCCCATGATAAAGGCACGGGCAGGGAGCAGAAGATCACTATCACTGCCTCCAGCGGGCTGAAGAAAGAAGAGGTCGAGCGCATGAAGCACGAGGCTGAGATGCATGCGGCTGACGATACCAGGAAGCGTGAGGAAGTCGAAGCCCGCAATATGGCGGATACCCTGGTTTATACAGCGGAGAAGACCCTGCGTGAGCAGGGCGACAAGGTGCCTTCTCCACTGAAGAGCGAGGTTGATAGCAAGATAGCGGCCGTGAAATCGGCGTTAACCGGCGGCGACGTTCAGCAGCTCAAACGAACGACTCAGGAGCTGTCTGACGCCATGCAGAAAGTGGGTGCGGCCGTTTATCAGCAGGCAGGCGGAGGTCCGGGCGCAGGAGCGCCGCCACCCCCTCAGGGAGGTGGAGAAGAGCCGGGCAAGAAAGACGAAGGCACAGTGGAGGGCGAGTTCCGCGAAGTGTAAACAAGCTCAATTGCCATAAACGTTTTAGGGGCGTCCTTCCGAGGAAGGACGCCCCTGCTGCTTTCAGTTTAGCAGACCGATAGGTGAGGAGGGACTTTGTCATGAAGATTCTGGGCATTGTCTGCAGTCCCCGCAAAGGTGGGAATACGGAGATACTGGTCAAGGAAGCGCTGGCCTCAGCGCGTGAAGCGGGGGCCCAGACTGAGCTTGTCTCGGTCATAGGCAAGAACATTGCGCCCTGTGACGCATGCGGCAGTTGTGGCAAGACCGGCGTTTGCCATATCCAGGACGATATGCAGTCCATATATCAACAGCTCGAAGCGGCAGATGCCATCATATTCGGCTCCCCGGTATATTTCGGCACCGTAAGCGCCCAAGCCAAGGCCATAATGGATCGAACCTTCTCATTGCTCATGAACATGAGGCTAAAAGGGAAAGTAGCCGCACCGATTCTGGCCGTGAGGCGGGTAGGTGCAGGTCAGACGCGTAACCTGCTCTATGGCTTCTTTATGGTCCATGGCATGTTACCGGTTCGCGGAGCCATAGGCTATGGCCGGGAAAGGGGTGAAGTGAAACAGGGAGTGGGAGGCAGTATTGGCTTGTCGGCTTTGGAGGAGGCTAAGAATGTGGGCACAGACGTTGTTCAGATGGTGCGGCAGGTCTCCAAACCGCAAGGTTAGATTACGCTGAACGGGGGCCTCTTTGCAGCTGCTTTTCAGACATTTCTAGCCTGGCGCTGTTCTGTCATGCCTCTGAAGGATTGCAGGATGCCCAGAACCGTAGGGGCGGTTCGCGAACCGCCCTGCTGCATTATTTATAAAGGTGCCTCTCGTCCGTAGATGTCTTCGAGCCGTTCTCGGGCTAAAGCTCTGTCCTTTTGTGCCAATGCGCGATCCTTTCCCATCTGGCCAACGCTGCGAATACGAGGGTCATCGTGTGTAAGCAAAGGTTCAAAGGACTTGGCCCACTGAGCCCAATAAATAGATTCACTCCCGCTCCAAAACTGGAAACCGCCGTAAACAGCTTGGGCTACATCCGAGACGGAATAACCTGCGTTTAGAGCCAGCAAAGCTTTGTCAATCCAAACCCCAGTTGGGTTTCCGGCAAGTGGTGCAAGATGAAACCGATTCAACCGTTGGTTCTGAAGCAACACGCGATAGACTTCTGGTTCGTTACCTACAATGCCGTGTATTACCTCAGCATGCCAGAAACCATCACCAATCTGTTCAAGTAAAAGTTTCCGCTGTTCCAAGCTAATGATTTGCAGCGCTGCGTTCAGCAGATTATCATGGCACGAGGAAATGCGGTTTTCTTTGATTCGCAACTGTAGCCACTCAAAAGCTATCGATGGATCTTGGCGAAAGATCTCCTCGCCCTCATATTCGATGTCCAAGCAGTTGATTACTGCTTTTCTCCAGGGATCTTTTAGTGAATCGCGGACTGTACCCCTTGGAGTTGCTTGCCATTCACCACCAGCAGCAGCGGCGGCTACGGAACGAACGGGGTGGGTTAGCAATGCGGCAACATGGTCTTCAGGGATTTGCAGTCGCAAGCATGAAACTTCAATCCAATCACTGAACCTATCATCTATGACAGACATAATCGCTGAGAGGAGTTCCCCCGGGAGAAATGTCGCCATAATACCCACGGAGACACCAGCGAAATGTAACCGTGGCTCTTCCAAACAAATCTTCAGCAACTCTGGATACTCAGGGTCATGACCGGAGACAGTTTCTCTAAGGAAAGGGGCAACTAAATCGCTATCTGCTCCGGCCTTGATGAATTCACGAGCCCATGCGGATGGGCTTTGGACTTCGGATGCAATTTTTTCAGCTACAAATGGGCTCCAGCGCGGCCAGGTTAGGTGTGCGGCACGCGCTTCTATTTCATACTGCACCACACGGCCTGCGATGTTTTTCGCGCCCTGCAAGGACCAGTTCTTGGCCAGTTTTGCGGCTGCGGCTGCTTGCTCTGCTTGAGCCTTTTCCCAATCTTGCCCTCGGTCTTCTGTAGGGAAAAGTGTATCAAATTCCGGGTCCAGATCGAGAGGCAATTGTATTCCCAACGGCTTGAAAATGCGAGAAATGTGGGATAAAACGCCGGGGCGGTTAGAATTTATACCTGCGATATCAATAGCCATCTCATTCGCGAATTCTCGCATTGAGTTCCTGATTTCGTCAGATACACCATTCACGGCTCGATTGGGATAAAGCCAGTCTTGTATTAGGTCAAACATCGGGCCCCAATCCCCAATGGGCGTCGACCGTAGGAATTTCATAATGCGAGGCCAGAATCCGCAGATGGTCGACATCTCAGCCTGTGTGACAAGTCCGCGGCGGAATGTTACTTTCAGTCCACTACCAGGATCCATCTCATTGTCGGCGAATGCCGGCGAAAGTACGAATCCTATGGCTTGGAGAGCGAGGTGAGCATTGTGCGATTTAGCAAACCACGATAATGCCGAATCAAGTAGTGTTTCGCGGTATGAGATGACACGATTGCTCCCTGGTTCGGCTGATTTCACCCAATCCTCTATTTGCCTGACGGGATGGTCAGGGTTCGAATGAAGTTGCCGGCTGTCGCCAATCGCTCGATCAAGGAGCATAGGTATCGCTTTTTGAGGTACGAGATATAGAGCAGATTCTGCCATTATGCGAAGTCTGTCTGGATGGTTTTCGAGTACCCAAGTGCATTCACTTTGGCCGAGATGAGAGAATGCTACCCACACTTTGTCGGAGTCTACTTGTTCTATCATCTCAATCAGGAAAGCGTTAGGCACTGCTGCGCCGCGTGCTCGAGCACCTATCAACGTCAGTGTCGTTTCAACTATATCTGGCGATTGTTTAATCAACTCACTACAAGGAAGGCTAGTTGCCCCGCTGAAGAAAACGTCTCGAACAAGTGCATAGCGAAGTGCAGGAGGGCGTACGGACAATCTGTCTTGACCGGCATCGGTAAGCACGCCGCCAGCCGCGAGGCCAGTGACCACCTGTTGTACCTTAATCAGACTTAGTCCGAGTTGGGTTGCCACTGTCTCCATAGGCATGCCTCTTTCCCCTGCAAGGGAAAAGGCAGCGATGATTGCAGTTGCATCTGATCCAACAAGTGGTTCGAAAGTTATGCGAATGTCTCTGGCCAGTGCTTCGCCGAGTGCAACTTGACGGACATCTCCTGTTCTGCAGAGGTGGCAAAGGGTAGCAGCAAGACCGGGTCGGCCTTCTGCTTGGTTAACTAATTCCCGTATGAGATCGGTTGGTCCTGCAATTCCAGTGGATTTGATTAGTTCCACAATCTGGTCTCGGGTAAGAGGCCCAAGATCATGCACAGAAGAAGTTGGGAGTTGCATTGATTGAAGAACAAGGTCTCTCTGGCCTGGCCAACAAGTGGCGATGATTCTGAATTCTGCCCTAAGCTCGCTTCGGAGTTGCTGCAGCCTGTTCAGCATATTGGTTTTAACATGTGCATCATCTACTATGATAGCACTGGGGTTCTGTGCTCTTACGGCCGCTGCAATTTGGGTTGGGTCATCGTTTATCACAAATAGTCCCTCGTTCTGTTTGGCAAAAGTCTGCAGCAGGAAAGTCTTGCCAGAGCCAGGTTGCCCTATCAAGAGCAAATCGCCTTCAGTGTTTTGAAACCAAGCAAGATCGTCTTCTCTACCTATCAGCAGTTCAACAATCTGAGGGCGTGAAGTGATGGGAAGCACCGAGAGAGCAGGAGGTTGCCCTGTCAGGCCAAGTAGTTCGTGGCACCATTCAGGACTCCTGTATAATAAATTGGCAAATGCTTCTTGTGTATATATTTGAACAAGCTCAAATCCAAGTTTATGTGCCCGTTGTTCGAGGTTCCGCCTTCTTTTTGCGGTCAGGCTTTGCGATGTCGCCAAAACAACATTGCGTCGGGGCCCACCGTGCTTGAGATAAGAATTCAGGCTCTGGGTTAAATTCCCAATGACATCTTTTTGGGTGGTAACAACCAAAGGATATGCAACACCCTCCGTATCACCAATAGCGCCATCCATACCTGCATCTTTACCGCCGGGGATTGGCACTAGTCCTGGGTAGGTTTTTTGTAGGAGGTCAGCTGCGCATTGCTCGAATAGCTCTGGATCGAGCTTGCTATTCAAGGCTTCAATTATGTCTTTGTAGAACGGGTCGCGAATCATTAAAGTTTGCCTTTTACTGGGCACTTTAGCTAGTTGAATTATCCTTGTCAAGCTCCCTCAATTCCCGATTGCGTTCTTAAGTTTAGTTTGTAATGTCAACCACCAAACACCGAATGGTTGACATTCCTTAAATCCTCCGCTAAAATACGGGCTTAATGAGAGACTCCATTCTTAGAGCCCTGCAACAAGAAGGCCATGTTTCGGGAGAACAGCTCGGCCAGAGGCTCCACATCTCCCGGACGGCTGTCTGGAAGCATGTCAACGAGCTGCGCAGGGTGGGATACGAGATAGATTCCTCTCCGCGGACCGGATATGCCTTCATCAAAAGCCCCGACCTCGTTATCCCCCGGGAAATTGCCCTTGGTCTCGACGCCGGCATCATGGGCAGGCGTTTTCTGTATCAGGAAGAGGTTACCTCGACTCAGGATATAGCGGAGGAGGCCGCGAGGAAGGGCGCGGAAGAGGGAGTCGTAGCGATCTCCGAGAGGCAGATAAAAGGCAGGGGCAGGAAAGGAAAGCTCTGGGCCTCGCCATCTCGTGAGGGCGTATACTTCTCCGTCATATTGAGGCCGAACCTTAGGCCTTCCCAGATTATCCAGATTCCCTTAATTGCCGGAGTTGCTGTGTGTAATGCCATACGAAGGGTGACCCCTCTCGAGCCGAAGATAAAGTGGCCCAATGACATCACGATTGATGGTAAAAAGGTTGCGGGAATCCTTGCCGAAATGAGCAGTGACATAGACAGGGTGAACCATATCGTTCTCGGTATCGGAGTGAACGTGAACACCGAATGCTCGCTTCTGCCGGAGCCGACCCGGGGCATCGCGACCTCTTTAGCCGAGAAATGCGGCGAGTATGTCTCTCGAGTGAGTCTTGTCCGGAGCCTTCTAGCCGAGTTCGATGTGCTCTACCGGACGTTCCTGGCATCCGGGTTTGACAGCCCGCGGCAGCAGTGGAAAGCCCTGGACAACACCATTGGCTCCTGGGTCAAGGTCAGCGATGGCAATGAGGAAACGAAGGGCAAAGCCTTGGACATAGATGAGGAGGGCTTCCTGCTTATAAGAAAGGAGAATGGAGATGTGAAGAGAATCATCAGCGGCGACGTATCCTTGATTGGCCGCGATAATTGACCCATTAGCGAGTAATCTGGCGAAGAAAGAGGTTCAAGGAATGGAAGTAAAAGCTCTGGATAGATGGAGAATGGCCACATACAATGCATATCGCTGGCGTAGTGAACTGAGCCTTGCCGGCAAGATTCTACTGGCTCTGGGCATGGCCTGCGTTATCGGGCTCTCAGCCCAAGCAATGATTCCGCTGCCCTGGACGCCTGTTCCCATTACGCTGCAGACCTTTGCCGTGCTTCTGGCCGGCGTGCTTCTGGGCCGGGGGTGGGGAGGCATCAGCGTAGCCGCTTATGCCGGGCTTGGAGTCGCTGGGCTGCCCTGGTTCACCGGCTGGGCAGGAGGCGTTGGCCACCTCGCCGGGCCTACCGGAGGCTATATCGTCGGTTTCTTCCTGGCCGCCCTGTTCGTGGGGCATTTCACCGATAAATACATAAGGGCGAGGTCCTTCCTCCCCATGCTCGGCATATTGCTTTTCGCCGACTTCGTCTTGATCTACGTTCCGGGACTGCTGCAACTGCACCTCTGGCTGAACCTGGTTGGAGGAGGTAGCGCGAGTCTCTACCATGTCCTGACGCTGGGCTTCTTCCCCTTCATAGCCGGTGACCTGATTAAGATTTTCGTGCTCACTGGGATAGCCTCGGCAATAACGCCCAAGCAAGCCTTCAACGGAGAGGCAGATAGCGTTAAACGGCCGTAAGAGCAAGGCCACAACATTCTGCATCCAACATAGTGAAGGGGCGTCCTTCCGAGGAAGGACGCCCTTTTACATGTCCTTCCTGCGCAAGCCGGAATCCAAAAAACGAGCCAAACCCACCACTGTAGGGGCGAGGTGTCCTCGCCCAATACTCTTTCCTAAAGTGCCCTCAAAACGTAAGCCTTTTTTAACACTTTTCGCTCAAATGTTGTGACTTTTTTATGCAATGAGTATACGATGGTTCCAGGTTGGAAATGTCTGCTGAAATGCCTACCAGGGATAGAGCCATGGCAGGGAGTAACTCTTTGACTAAACTCGAGCGAGCTGCGTACCACGAGGCCGGTCATGCCGTGGCCTCCTACCTGGTTCACAGAAGATTGGCTTGCGTTTCTATCGTGCCTAATCCCGTTGACAATACTCTGGGTCGGTGTGAGTACAGAAATCTGGCAACCTTCAAACCCGGTGCGCCTCTTACCGGCAGGTTTCGCGCCCAGATTGAAAAACTGATTACCGTTTTGCTGGCTGGCGCTATGGCGGAACGTTTGAGAACCGGCCGCATATACCGTAAGGGCAGCGACGACGATATGACACAGGCCTACGATGCGGCTATGTGCTTATTTGATGAGGACAAAGAGGCCAGAGCCTTCGTCGACTGGCTTTGGGAGCGTACTAGAAATCTCATAGGCTACGAACCTCATTGGGCTGCTGTCGAAGCCCTCGCCAGAGAGCTGACGGAGCGAAGGTTCATCGGGGAACGCCTGGCTCGTCAGATTATCCGGGAAAGCATTGGCGGCTGGAGTAAGTAAGAGCGTCTTTGGGGCATTAGGTCCGCCTGCCCCGCGCCTCTAAGTGGCTTTAACATTCTGAGATTGGGCCATGTCCTTTACCGCATAGCCCAGCCCCAGCTCCTTTAGCTTCTCTGGAGAGGGTATGCCCTGGGGTGTCCACCCCCGGATCTCGTAGTACCGGTCCAGGAATTTATCCAGATTTCTAATCGTCTGCCCCTCTCCCGGCGCTCCCCTTGTGTGCAGGGGCTCGCTGAGCATCCTCTGGGGTAACGTATCCTGTTTCCGTCCGAAGCCTTCGCGTACAATGAAGGCCCGTTCCAGGTTAACGATCCTCTCCCCCACCCGCGGCAGGTAACCGCTCTCCGCAATCTTGTCGATGCCCGTGGCGGCAATCAGCAATTTATCGTAGACTTGGGGGAACCAGCCCCGGGAAAAAGAACAGGCAATGCCCACCTCTGCTACAGCTACGTTGTTCTGATTGAACACTACTATGTCTGCGTTTTCCTCCTCGGCAAAGCGGTCTACCTTCCTGGGAAAGAGAGCGCCGAAGATCTCCTGAGTAGCGAAACCATAGCTGTGGCTGCCCCCGATGTTGCTCGTGGCGAAATTGAAGCCGAGGCTCTTGGCCCCTCTCGGCTCATACGCTGGCAGCTCGAGTCCCTTGGCGTTGATAGCGAAGGCTTCCGCCCCTTTGCCAATACTTGCCGCAACTCGCATCGTTCCTTCGGCCAGCAGGTCTCCGATCCCTTCCCGTCTGGCTATCTTTCCGACCAGGGCTACCATAGCTTTATGATTGCCGTATTTAAGCTCCAGCCCATCGGTATCCTTTTTGGTCAGCAGGCCTTTCTCATAGAGCTCGTAGGCGAAGCCAATAGTATTTCCCGTGCTGATGGTATCTATCCCCATATCATCGCAAAGCTGGTCAGCCGCTATAGTTGCCTCCAGATAAGAGTTTTCTATGGTGCCGGAGAAAGCCCAGATACTTTCATACTCAGGCCCTTCGCTTTGCGCTCCGGCGTAGGGGCCTCTGGTGACACGGTGCACTTTGCCGCACCGCGCAGCGCAGCTATAGCAGCCGAAGTCTCCTATTCTGTGCTTTAAATATTCCTCACCCACTAATTTTTCGTAGTCATCCAGCCTGCCGTAGCGGAAATTTTTTGTGGGGAATATCCCTAGCTCGTTGGTATTTTCCGTGTTACCGGTCGTGCCCATTTCTCTATGATGCTGAAAAGCCTTGTTTGCCATCATCATCTGAATCTGCTGTTTCACCAGTTGCTTGAAGCCTTCCGGGTCATGGAGCTGTAAATTCCGTTCCGCATTGATGGCTATCGCTTTGAGGTTCTTCGAACCCATTACCGCACCCACGCCGCAGCGAGAGGCAGTCCTCCGGTTCGTGACGATGGCCGCATACTTCACCAGGTTCTCCCCGCCCGGACCGATGCAGGCTGCGCGAGTGTTCAAGCCATGGCGCTGGCTCAGCCATTCCTGAGTTACCACGGTGTCCTTGCCCCACAGCTCACCGGCGGGCTGAATCTGGCAGGCATCTCTGGTCAAATGTATGTAGACCGGCCTTTCCGCTTTGCCTTCGACCAGGATGAACTCGTACCCGGCAAATTTTATCCAGGCCCCGAAGTCCGCCCCGGCCACGGAGCGGGCTAAGGCGCCGGTCAACGGGCTCCTGGTGCACACCATCCAGCGGGAGACTGCCTGGGCGTTGGTTCCTGCCAGCGGCCCGGCCACGAATATCATCTTATTGTGCTCTCCCAGAGGGTCGGTTTCAGGTGCTAATTCGCGGTAGAGATAATGGATGCCGAAGCCCCTTCCGCCTATGAAATCCGTTTCCACAGGCTCAGGGATAGCTTCTTCCTCTATCTTGCCGTTAGAGAGATTTATCCTTATAAATTTTCGGGTGATTCCTTTCATTTTCCCCTCAACCTCCGGCGATAACGTACACTATCGATATCTCATCTCCATCGTTCACAGGCGCCGCCGTTTCCTCAGGGTAGGTAGTCACCTTGTTAACGTAGACCTCGACGTAACGCAGCAGTTTGCCATCCTTATCGAACAGCAGCTTCTTAGTTCTGGGGTACTGCCCCACGAAATGATTGAGGCAATCGCCGACGGTGCTTCCCTTCACCTTGGCTGTTGTCGCCCCGTCGGTGAGATGCCGCAACAGCGGTGGGATATCTATTTGCACGCTCATGTTTTCCATCCCTCGCTCGGCAAATGGCTGCAATCTTGTCCATTATAACTGGCTTTGCGTCAAAAAGTTATAAAATGAGGGAGCAAAAAGTTAAAAAGTCGTCACATTTTGAGGAAGCAGCAGCAGGGAGTAGGGGCAAAAATTTGTGCCCCAAACGTTCCTCTAATCTCAAAACGGGCCTGGACAAGCCTTGTCCAGAGCTTGTCCAGGGATTCTGTAGGGGCGACCCAACGGGTCGCCCCTTTTTATGTCATTCCCGCGCAAGCGGGAATCCAGGAACCTTTTGGCCAAATCGTCGGCCCCTGACCGCTGACGCCGAATGCTACCAGCAAACTCCCCTTTGCTAAAGGGGGATACAGCGGGATTAGGCACCCTCGAAACCGGCCGCTGAAAGCCTGAATTCCTTTCATCCCTGCGACATTTTTCTCTTGACATCGCAAGAACTAATGTTCTATTATGTCCCCAAAACCAGGGCTGTGCCATACCTGAAAATCTGGATATTCAGGTTGACTTGAACCGCAAAGGGCTGTAGACTTTACTAACATGGTCCTAGAATGGCGGGGTGCAGAAATTGAGCCAGCAAAGATGGCAAATCACTCCCCCTATTTCTGCGGACTCGCTGGCACAGCGGCTTCGACATAACCCCGCACCCCAGGCTCGCGGCGAGGGATACCCCACCGGACAGTCGGATATCGGCGCATTACTCGTTCAACTGCTCCACAATCGCGGCATCACAGACCCAGCCCAATTCGATGCTTTTCTTGCCGCTGACGATAGGCTGGCGTACGACCCCTACCTGCTTCAAGAGATGGACAAGGCGGTGACCAGGGTCCTTCGGGCATTGCTCGGGGATGAACTCATTGCCATCTACGGCGACTTCGATGCTGACGGTATCACTGCTGCCGTCCTTCTGGCACAGGGTATCACAGAGCTCGGCGGCAGGGTTATTTCCTATATACCCCATCGCTTCGATGAAGGCCATGGCCTGAATCCGACCGCTCTGAAAAACCTGAAGAAGCAGGGCGTCAGCCTGGTCGTTACAGTTGACTGCGGCATTACCGGCGTCTCGGAGGTGGAGGAGGGGCGCAAGCTGGGGCTTGACATCATCATAACCGACCACCATGTGCCTCTTGCCCATATCCCAGCTGCTCTGGCGGCAATCGACCCCAAACTTTCCGGCTCAACCTATCCTTTTTATGACCTGGCGGGCGTGGGAGTTGCTTTCAAACTCCTTCAGGCGTTGTTTGAGGCAACGCACAGGGATGGCGAGTGGGAAAAGTTCCTGGACCTGGTTGCTCTGGGCACTGTTGTCGACATGGTGCCCTTGCTCGGCGAGAACAGGTATCTGGTGAGACGGGGCATCGAGGGGTTGAACCAAAACCCGAGGCCCGGCGTCCGGGAGTTGGTGCTCTGCGCGGGGCTCGAAATCGGGGGCATCGATTCCGCTAGCATCTCCTATTCGCTGGGGCCTCGTCTTAATGCCAGCGGAAGAATGGACCACGCTGTTACCAGCTATGAGCTTCTTACCACCACTTCGCAAGCGCAGGCTCGCGAGCTTGCGGCTCAGTTGGAGGCCAGGAACGCCGAGCGACAAAGGCTGACCGCCGAGGTATTAGCCAAGGCGAGGGCGAAGCTGGCCTCAGAGGGCACAGACCAGCCGCTGCTAATTGTTGGTGGTCACGATTACCCCCACGGTGTGCTGGGGGTGGTTGCCGGTAAACTGGTGGACGAGTTCTATAGGCCTGTGGTCATCATGAAGCTGGATGGAGAGTCAGTTAGGGGGAGCGCTCGAAGCATCCCTGGATTCGATATCATTGCTGCCTTGGCCGAATGTGAGGATTTACTCACTCGATTCGGCGGGCATTCTCAGGCAGCAGGCTTCGTAACACCCCGAGCTAACCTGGACCGGCTTCAGCGGCAGCTTCTGGAGATAGCGGCACGGGAACTGGCTGATGTGGACCTTCGTCCTGCCTTGACCATCGACGCTGTGCTTCCTCTATCCTCTCAGGGTAGGGAGACTTACAAGGTTGTGAGCAAGCTGGCTCCCTTCGGCCAGGGCAATCAGGCCCCGGTATTTCTTAGCGAGAAGGTGAAGGTGGTGGACTCGCGCATCGTTGGCGGCGGTGGTAAGCATCTCAAGCTCAAGGTGCGTGACGGCCAGGTTGTTTGGGATGCTATCGCCTTCGACCTCGGGGATCGAGAGCTCTCTACCTATCTCGACATCGTCTACAATCTGGAAGCAAATTATTGGAACGGACGAGAGCAGCTTCGGCTCAACGTCCTCGACTTTCTTCCCCTGGCATGACCTCGATTACACGAGACACAGACTTATGAAGCGACTTCTGATACTGCTGCTGGTTGCTGCTATTTTCCTCCTGAGCTGTGCCCCTGTCACCATCGAGAGCCAGGCGAGGAAAGCCAAGGGAAACCAGCGTGCGGTGAGAAAAAGACCTGACTGACACCAAAAGGCCAGAGCTTCAAGGCTCTGGCGCTTCGGGCTTCTGGCCTAGAGCGAGCGCTTCCGCTGTCTCTAGGCAACAGTATTATATGCACAAGCGGAGACGATGTCAAGAAACCCTTGTGCTCCGGTAGCACTACTTAATTGGTGACAAATATGATGCATGACAACTCTAGTGCGACCGTGTTGTAACTACTTTGGAATCCTTGTGTTGGTATCTTCATGATTTGACGCCCCTTGTACTTTTTGGGATTTCTTAAGCCCTGCAAAAACCAAAACAAGCCCCACAACTAGTACAAGACCGTCTTGAATTTTATCGGGTGTAGTAGTAGCGGAACTAATCATACTTCCACCAATAGCTATTATCGCAATTCCTACACCGCATAACCATAACCACCACGAACGGATGACTTCATGCTTAATCTGCTTCACCTCATGCTTAATCTGCTTCACCTCATGCTTAATCTGCTTCACCTCTTTAGACACGTCGTTAATACTTGCTTGAATGTTCATCGCCTGTTCATCTAACATATGTTTTAACTTTTCCTCTGTATCCTTAATCTGCTTCACCTCTTTACACACGTCTGTCGTTGTCCAGGGAAAATGTCAGGGTTTATTGTTCAGCGATTTTGTCAGTAAGGTTGCCATAATATCATCGTAGTCATTACCATCGCTCCAGGCTGTGACGGCGACAAGCGTTCTTTGTTTGTTT
>Ga0209777_10005974_pt1 | contig 13852 bp, 15 predicted proteins | sample FrelakmetHBP12HB_FD_187147 | JGI IMG/M metagenome (GOLD analysis project Ga0209777, IMG submission 187147) | Freshwater lake sediment microbial communities from the University of Notre Dame, USA, for methane emissions studies -HBP12 HB (SPAdes)... | ecosystem: Environmental > Aquatic >...
TGGCGTCTGAGTAGAGGTGAACGTCGCCGTGCTCGTCGGCGTGTTCGTCGGCGTTTGTGTGGGCGTGTCGGTTGGCGTCGGGGTGCTGGTTGCGGTCCCGGTATTGGTCGGCGTGGCCGTGTTGGTCGGCGTGGTGGTCGCGGTTGGGGTATTGGTCGGTGTGTTGGTTGATGTCGCAGTCACCGTCGGCGTGGCCGTCTTGGTCGGCGTGCCGGTTGCGGTCGCGGTATTCGTCGGTGTCTTAGTGGGTGACGGCGTCGCCGTGTTCGTTGGGGTGTTGGTCGAGGTGTTTGTTGGTGTCACCGTGGGAGTTTGTGTTGTAGTGGGCGTCGCCGTCGGTGTTGGCGTAGCGGTCGGGCAGGCATCGGTTGTGACGTGGGTCTCCGGGAAGGGCACCGAGGTAGCCGCAGATTGGTAGTTCGTGTAGTCGACGCGCGAATCCGGATACATGTCCACCAATTGGTTCGGGGCAAGCGGATCCAGGGTGACTTGGAACGTGATGGTCTGGGTGTCACCAATGAACATGGTGCCCAAGTTCCAGGTCAAGGTCTGGCCGCTGATGGTCGTTGGCGTCGGCACGGCCGAGCCGCTGACGTAATGCACCGCGGCCGGCAGGATGTCAGTGACGACGACATTTGAGCCAGCGACGCTCTGAACACTGGTCGCGATACTGTCGAATATATGCTGCAGGTCAGCGGACGTCGGTGCTTCGAAGTACTTGTCCAGACTCGAGGCCATGGTCTGCAACACGGTGCGGGCAAGCGTCTCCGTGCCGGAGGGGAGATTCGACAGGTTCAGGCCTATCGTGTACACCACAGTGCCGGCTGCCTTTGCGGCCGCCGCTTGGTTGATCGCATCGTCGGTACAGACATCGCTAACGGTCGGGTTGATTGGACACCCAGCATCCTGAGGGCTGGCATGCCGCCGGTTGGCCACCCCGTCGCTGAGCACCACCATAATACGGACGGTGGGCGCGGAACGCCCGTTGGCTCCGGCTAGCTCGGCCTGGCCGACGTACACGCCGTCGCCAATGTTCGTGTATCCGTTCGCGGCCAAAGCATCAATCGCACTCTTCACGTTGGCGAAATTGTTGGTGAGGGCTTGATTGAGCGTGGCGCTGTCTGAATAGGAGGTGAGCCCTGCCCGATCGATGCTGGAGTTCAGTTGATCCACCAGGGATTTGGCGGCGCTCTTGGCATCCGCGATAGGCGTGCCATTCATTGAAGTGGAGCGGTCCAAAACGACCATCAAGTCCAACGGCAGGCGTTCACTCACCGGAGAGCCTGCGCCCTTCACCTGCAGTGTTACCTGTGCCTGCTGACAGGCCAACGGCGTCACCGTCTTCACGGTCTCGAGGTGGGGTGGTACCGGCGTGGGTGTCAGGGTCGCCGTCTGGGTGACGGTCGCGGTATTGGTCGGCGTTGACGTGCGAGTAGGTGTGCTCGTATTGGTTCGCGTATTTGTCGGAGTTCGGCTCCGCGTCGGAGTCGGAGTGTCGGCGAACGCAACAGCGCTGAGGGCGCACACAAGCAGTGTACTTACCAGTGCGAGACCGACGGCCCAGGCGGCGCGGTGGGGTTGCATTGTTCCTCTTCGAATCACCGTGACAGGCAGGCAGCGAGGCGGAGCTGAAGGTCACAGCCCCCCGAGCCACGGCTTTCTCGTTCACGAACCGGCCAAATATACCGACCGCACTTTGAGCGGAAATCCCGCGCCATTCAAAAGCCCTCGAAGGTTGTAATTCCGCTCATTTGGAGATCGCCGGCCTCACCTGGGTCCAACGCGAAAACGATTTTGCTGAAGTTGCGTGGGTTCAGCGTCCATCGGCCGTTCGGACTTTCGGGGCTCTGCTTTGGTGCTCGACTGCATCGTCATGGTCATGTCCACAAGGTCCATCTGAGGAGATAAGCAATGCTGCTGCCAGAGTCGGCACCGGTTCGCGCCGACGCTAGAAACTCGTTGGATATTCGCTCTTTACACTAAGCAATCTAAAGGCGAAAAGCGTTTCCTGGAAAAGCGGCGTCTGGGCTGGCCTCAACCACTAATGGCTGATAGCAGCCAATGTTCCAGCCGGCCCTTGGGCGTGGGACAACCCGCATCACCACCGCAGCCGGCCTCTCACGAATGGGCCGCGGCCGAGTGGTGGGGCAGCACCTGCAAGTCAATCGAGCTTGCAGCCCGCACAGGCGTCGGCGTGCGCCGACAGAAAGCTGATCAGTTTCTTCCGCAGCCGCACGCACGCCACGGCTCGATGGCTGACGCGGTTCTTCACTGCCGGCGGAATCTCTGCGAATGTCAGATCCAAGGGCGGGTAGAGAAACACCGGGTCATACCCGAAGCCGCTGCGACCCCGCGGTACCTCAATAATCCGGCCGTCGCACGATCCTTCGGCGAGCAACGTGGCTCCATTGGGACACGCCACCACAACCACGCAGCGAAACCGCGCCGTCCGTTCGCTCGGCGGGATCGCCTCCAACACCTGCAGCAGTTTGTGGAGGTTGGCGTGACTGTCCTGCTCCACGCCGGCGTAGCGGGCCGAATGCACGCCCGGGGCGCCGCGTAGTGCGTCGACTTCCAGGCCCGAATCGTCCGCCAAGGTGGCACAGCCACTCCAACGCGCCAGGCTCAGCGCCTTGTGCGTGGCGTTGGCCGCGTACGTCGCGCCGTCTTCCGCCACCGCCGGCGCACCAGGCAGATGAGCCAAGGATGCCAGGCGGAGTGGCAGGTCGCTCAGGAGTTCGGAGAACTCGCGGAACTTGCCGGGATTGGTGCTGGCGACCAACAGCGTTGGCAGGGACAACGGGGAGCTCCGGGATCAAGCCTCAGCCAGAGCCGCGCGCTGCGCTGCGCTCAGCTGCTGGATGCCCAGCCATGCCATGTCTGCCAGGCGGCCGAGCTGAGCTTTTGTGAAGGGCCTCGATTCCGCCGTCCCTTGAACCTCGACGAACCGACCCTTACCGGTCATGACGAAGTTCATGTCCACCTCCGCCCGCTTGTCCTCTTCGTAGCACAGATCGAGAACACATCGGCCATCGACCACGCCGGCGCTTACGGCGGCGACCGAGCCGGTGAGTGGGTCGGCGGCGATTACGCCGTCGGCCAGCAACCGGCGCACGGCGAGCGCGAGGGCCAGATACGCGCCGGTGATCGAGGCGGTACGCGTGCCGCCGTCAGCCTGGATAACGTCGCAATCGAGCCAAACAGTGCGCGGCCCGAGCCGCTCGAGATTGGTGACCGCCCGCAGACTGCGCCCGATCAAGCGCTGGATTTCGTGCGTGCGCCCGCCGAGCCGTCCACGCGCCGCCTCACGCGGAATGCGAGTGTTACCGGAACCGGGCAGCATGCCGTATTCAGCCGTGACCCATCCCCGGTTCGTCTCGCGCAGAAAGGCCGGAACCGCGTCTTCGATCGTGGCCGTACAAATGACGCGCGTTTCACCGACCTCGATCATGAGGGAACCGGGAACATGGCGGATGAAACCAGTAGTGACCTTCACAGACCGAAGCTCTGCCCCTTTCCGGCCGTCCGCACGCATCGTGACCTCGTGCCAAGGGCATAACAACTCTGCCTGCTCCGATGCAAGATGCCTTTATCCTTGCGTCCAGCTTGCGTTCCCCTCCTAAGATTGTTATTTTTTTGACGCGGCTTGACCCTTGGAGAATAATGGATACGCACGTCAAAGGTTCCCACCCCGTAATGGAGAAGATCTTGAACATCAGCCAGCGGGTGGCAACTACGGATTCCACCGTGTTGCTGATGGGCGAGAGCGGCACGGGCAAGGAGTTGATTGCCCGATTCATCCATAACAACAGTAGGCGCGCCAGCAATCCGTTCATCGCGGTCAATTGCGGCGCCATCCCCTCGGAACTGCTCGAATCCGAGATGTTCGGACACGAGCGCGGCGCCTTCACCGGTGCGGTCGGAAGCCGGATGGGGCTGTTTCAGCTTGCCAATGGCGGAACGATCTTCCTGGATGAGATCGGCGAGATGAGCCCGGCGCTGCAGGTGAAGCTGCTGCGCGTACTGCAAGAGCGGGAGATTCGGCCGGTGGGTGCCGATCGGACCGTCAAGGTGGACGTCCGGGTGATCGCTGCCAGCAACCGCGAGCTGGCTGTTGAGGTGGAGAAGGGTCGTTTTCGCGAGGATCTGTTTTATCGTCTGCAGGTCATTCCAATCATTGTGCCGCCGCTGCGCGAGCGCCGTTCCGACATCCCGATATTGGTGCAGCACTTCTTGGACAAACACAATCAGCAACGCCCCGGGCAGGCCTGCAAGATCTCCGACGACGCAATGGTACACCTGTGGGAGTACGATTGGCCGGGCAACGTGCGCGAGCTGGAGAACCTGGTTGAGCGTATGGTGATCTTGAGTGACGATGGCATGGTACGCGTGGAGAACCTGCCGCCAAACATCCGTTCGTTCATCTCGGACAAGAAGATTCCACGTCCCACCTTGACGGAAGAGGGAATCGACCTCAATCAAGCTGTCGAGGAGTTTGAATACCGATTGATCGACGAGGCGCTCCGGCGCACCAAGGGCAACAAGCAGGCGGCAGCCCGCTTGCTCGGGCTGAAGCGCACGACGCTGGTAGCGAAGCTGCGCCGCAAGACCAGTGGCTCCGGATCGGCTGAGGGATTCCTGGTGTGACGGTCGCGGCCGAGAGGGCGTAGCGATGCCGAGTGGAAAAGGGCGGATTCTCATTGTCGATGACGACCCACACGCGGTCGAGATCCTCACTCGGATGCTCGAGCGTGAGGGCTATGAATGTGTCAGCGCGGCCAGCGGAGCAGCCGCCTTACAACACGTGCGCGAGCAGGCGGTGGACGTGATCTTGCTCGACGTGATGATGCCGGAAATGGACGGTCTGCAGGTGTGCGAGCGCTTGCGGCAGGACAGTGAACTGCGGCAGATCCCGGTTGTCCTGCTCACGGCAAAAGATGACATGGAAACGCGCTCCCGCGGCATGGCGCTCGGCGTGAGCGAGTATCTCACCAAACCGGTCAACAAGCGTGAGCTCTTCTCACGCGTGGCGGCACAACTGCGCAGCCGCGAGCTCAATCGCAAGCTTGCTGAGACCGCCGCCGCAGTGAGCAACCCTACGAAAGCGCAGTAGAAGGGGTTGCCCTCTCTTGAGCTTCGCGGCGCATGGAGCGCTGGAAGAGGTTCAAGCGTTGGCGTAGTCACTGGAAGGGTTTGGCATGCAGTTGGTGGACCCAAAGACTTACGACGTCGACCGCGCAGCAAACAAGGCGCGCTTGGAGCAGCTTCGCAAGCTGACAGATCCGGCCGAGCGGGTGGCCTTGCTGTTGCAGGACGACCCGGACCCGGACGGCATCGCCAGCGCGATCGCGCTGCGCACCGTGCTCGGGCGCAACCGCGCCACCACCCCGCTGTTCTCGTTCGGGGCCACCACGCGCGCCGAGAACCTGGCCATGTTGCGCCTGCTCGACGTCAGCATCGACAGCGCAGATGCGGAAACCCTGCGGGGCTTCGCGTGCGTGGCGCTGCTGGACGTGCAGCCGGTGTACTTCGAGGAGCGTATTCCGCACGCGCACGTGGTGATCGATCATCACCCGCGCGTGGCGCCGATCGATGCGGAGTACGACGACTTGCGCCCGCACTACGGCGCCACCTCGACGATTCTGACCGAGTACCTGGAAGCGTGCGGGGCCGATGTGAGCCAGCGTCTGGCCACCGCGCTGCTGTACGGCATCAAGAGCGACACGTTGATGCTCAACCGCGAGACCGGCCCGGCCGATCTGCGGGCGTTCATGGCCCTCTATCCGTTGACGAATTACAATGTGCTCCGGCGCATCGAACGGCCCGAGCTGCCGCTGTCCTTTGCCCGTTTCCTGGTGCGCGTCCTGCCACGCGTGCGCAAGCACATGGGCCTGCTTACCCTCCATGTTGGCAGGGTGGATCGCGAAGACGCCATTCCCCAGCTCGCCGACTTCTGCCTGCAATTCGAGAACACCGAATGGGTGGCGGTGTCGGGCAAGTGGCACGACGAGCTAAGCATTTCGGTGCGCAACCCCGGTTACATGCGCAGTGCGGGCGATGTGGTGCGCAAGCTGTTCAACGCCATCGGACGGGCGGGCGGCCACCGCACGATGGCCAAAGCTCGGGTGCCGCTGCGGCACTGGCGCAAGCACTTCGGCTCGACCCGAGACGGCGCCATCGCCAGCGTGCTAGAGAGCCTCTTTGTGCGGGAACTGTACGGTGAAGCGCCCGAGCAGGTGCCGGCGGGCGCTTGACGCGGGTGCACCAGCAAGAGCGCGACATGCGGCCGCGGCTTTCGTCCGGGTTCAGCTTTTCCCTGCGCTTCTTTGCGTATCTCCTGCTCTTCAGCGTAGGGTTCTGGCTCTTCAGCCTGCACGAACACCTCAGCCCGGTGCAACGCACCATCGCCGGGCTCAGCGCCGCGATCGAGCGCCTCGCCGGAGGCCACGCCGTTGCGCGGCATGAAGATGTTGTGGTGCAGAGCATGACGATGGTGATCAACCACGAATGCACCGGCATCTTCGTCTACATGCTGTTTACCGCTTTCATCCTCGCCTATCCGGCCCCTTGGCTTGGCCGCTTGAGCGGACTCGCGATTGGCGTTCCACTCATCTTCGCCGTTAACGTCCTACGCTTGGCGACCTTGGCGCGTGTTGTCGAGACGTACCCGCAGGCGTTCTTCTACATGCACGAATACGTGTGGCAAGGGATTTTTGCGGTATTCGTGCTGGTTGGAGCGATCACGTGGGCGGAACGGTTCGACTGAGCAAACTTCGTTTCCTGTGCGTTTTCCTGGTGAGTTTCGCGCTCCTGCTGGTGGTGTGGCAGTGGGCCGACGGGGCGCGCTGGTATGCGCGCGGCCTGCTGGCGGGCGCGGCGCTGCTTGGTCCGGCGCTGCACGGCTGGGTGCTGGAAACGGCAGCGGACGGCGTCACCGCCCCCACGTGGGTGCATGGCGATCGGCACGTGCGCGCCTCGGTGCAGTTTGATGCCTTGGCAGTCGGACTGGTGCCGCTGTTGGCGCTCCTCCTGGCCACGCCCGCCGTGAGTATGCGCCGCCGCGCGCTGCTGTTGGCTGTCGGCGCTACGCTGTACCTGCTCGTCGACACGTTTGTCGTGGCGCTTTTTCCGGTGCTCGTCTTCTACAAGAATCCCTTTACCGACGTGCTGGGAACGTTTCTCGGGCTGATCACATTTGTCGGAGCACCGGTGATCATCTGGTTCGCGCTCACGTTTCGACAGTTGCAACAGATCTTGCGACCGTTGCGATAATTGCATCAGGAGGCAACGGCTTTTCTGCCCGACCTGGAGCATCCTAGAAGTGACAGGGCTGCTGTTGCATCTTGTGGCCGATCCTGCAATAAAAGGTTCTGTCGTGACCGTGGCAACTGTGTACTTGATAATGAAACGCAGCAAGTTAGCTGCCGCCAATGACGCAGGTGCTATTCCGCACGATGTGGACTTTTATTCGATGAAGGGGAGGTAAAGCTATGCGCAACCCGAATCTTCGGCTGAACGATCTGGTGGTGCGGGGCAAGAAGGGCCACGAGGAATCCAAGCTCATGAACGTCAAAGTGCCCGCCAACGTTCTGGGCCGTATCGATCGTGTGGCCGCCAATCTGGGCGCGACGAAAACTGAGGTGGTCATCGCCATCCTCAACGAGGGTCTGGAGACCGCTGAGGACGAGCTGAAGGGCTGGAAGCCGCCACCCAAGCCGGTGGTGCCCAAGGAACGCCGCTGCACGATCAAAGGCTGTGATCGCGAGCGCGTCGCCAAGGGCTTGTGCGCCACGCACTATCAGGCGCAACGCCGCGCGCGTGCCGCGTGAGCGCTGCGGAAACTGTCGCGTGATGCCCGGGGGGCGGTGCTGAAACACGCCGCGCCGCCTCGGCTTTCTCGCCCTGCCAAAACACGCTAAAGAGAAAGCATGTGGACACGCGTCGGCTGGCTCATCGGCTGGGCTGTGGTCGGGTTGCTCCTGACAGACTGCGGCGGCCCGGATCTGGTGGTCAACGGGTCCCTGCCGATCCCGACAGCCGTGACGACGGCTACCCCCGGAACCTGCGCGTCGGTCGGGCAGTTCTGCGATGACTCCACGGTGTTCTGTTGCTCTGCCAACGCATGCAACACCTTCACCGGCGTGTGTGATTTTTGAGTGAGGCCTGAGCAGGGGCGGCGGTCACTCACGCTCTCGAGGCACTCGCCATCTGAGCGAAGGCCGCGTCGCATTTCGCCGCCAGAATGAAATCACTCTCTGTGAGCCCGTTGATCTTGTGGGTCCACATTTTCACCTCCACCCGGCCCCAGGCGAGGTAGAGATCGGGGTGGTGTCCTTGCTCCTCGGCAATGGCGCCGATGCGGTTTACCAGGTCCAGCGCCTGAGCGAAATCTGCCACATCGTAGCGCTTCTCGAGATGGTGATTGTCTACCACCTTCCAGCCGTCGAGCTGCGCCAGTAACGGCCTGATCTGCTCGGGGGTCAGGGGAGGAACCCCGCCTTTGCACGGAACACAGGTTCGCTCAGCCAATCGAGCCATATGGGGTCACCTCTTCGCGCGTCTGTTGCGCCCAACCCATGATTGCAGGGAAACAGCGGCGAAGATAGCCTCACACAACGAACTACGGACGCGATGGCCGAAGCGCCCTGAGGACTGTAAATGCTCTCTAGGATTTCTGCTCGGGTTTGAGGAAGGGCGCGATCAGGTCGATCGGCAGCGGAAAGATGGTGGTCGAGTTGTTTTCTGACGCGACCTCCGTCAGCGTCTGCAAGAAGCGCAGCTGCAGCGCCATCGGGTGCTGGCCGATAATGGCGGAGGCGTCGGCGAGCTTCTGCGCGGCCTGGAATTCCCCTTCGGCGTTGATCACCTTGGCGCGCCGTTCGCGTTCGGCCTCGGCCTGACGCGCGATCGCCCGCTGCATCTCCTGCGGCAAATCGATCTGCTTCACCTCGACAGTGACCACTTTGATGCCCCACGGGTCGGTCTGCGCGTCAAGGATCTCCTGCAGGTGCGTGTTGATCTTCTCGCGCTCCGCGAGCAGTTCGTCCAGTTCGGCTTGCCCGCACACGCTCCGCAGCGTGGTTTGCGCCAGCTGCGAGGTGGCGAACAGGTAGTCTACCACTTCGACGACGGCCCTGTTGGCATCAATCACCCGGAAGTACAGCACCGCGCTCACCTTCACCGAGACGTTGTCCTTGGTGATGACGTCCTGGGGCGGAATCTCCATGGTCACGGTGCGCAACTCGACCCGCTGCATGCGCTCGATCAGCGGGATGACGTAGATAATCCCCGGACCGCGAGCCGCCACCAGCCGGCCGAGCCGGAAGATCACGGCGCGTTCGTACTCCTTCAAGATCTTCACGCCGCTGACCACGAAGATGATCAGCACGATGAAGACCGTCACCACTGGACCAATCATCGCCGCCTCCTCTCCGCCCGCGTCACGTGCCGTGCGGGGCGGTCTCTCGCGCTGGGTCCGGCACGCGCCGGACCAGCAAGTGCATCCCGTTGACCCGAACCACTTCAGCCCGTTCCCCGACCTCGATGGGCTCCTCAGAGGCCGCATTCCAGTATTCGCCGTGCACGAAGATCTTGCCGCCACGCGTGCCGGCGGCGATGCGCTGCCGCACCTCGCCGATCTCACCGATCAGCCCTTCACGCCCCAGCGCCGGTTTGCGCCGCTGCGAACGCACGACCAGGTAGCTCACCCACATGGTAAAGGCACCGAAGGTCGCCGCGGCGGCGTAGACGATGTTCGGGTCCAGCGTCAGATTGGACTCGGAAGTGTCGAACAGTAACAGCGACCCCAGCACAAACGCGACAATACCACCAACCCCCAAAATGCCGAAACTCGGGACGAATAACTCGCTGATCAACAGCGATAGGCCCAGGAGGATGAGGACCAAGCCGCTGTAGTTGATGGGCAACACTTGCAGCGCCGTCATTCCCAACAGCAAACAGATGACGCCGGCAGTACCGGGGAAGAACACGCCCGGGTGCGTGAACTCGACGTACAGCCCCAGGATGCCCGCCATCATCAACAAGTAAGCGACGTTGGGATTGGCGAGGATGTTGAGGACCTTCTGCTTCAAACGCATGTGGCGGCGCACGACCTCGGCGCCCGCCAGGTCCAGCTTCACTTTGTGCCCTTTGACAGTCACCTCACGGCCGTTGGCCTGGCCCAGCAGCTCGTCGACACTCGGCGCCACGATGTCGATGACGTGCAGCTTGAGCGCCTCCCTGTCGGTGGCCGAGACGCTCTCGCGCACCGCCTTCTCAGCCCACTCCGCGTTGCGGCCGCGTTCCTGCGCGATGGTCTTGCTGAGCGAGGCAGCGAAGTTTTCGACCTTCTCGCGCATGTCGCTGTCGATGTTCTCTCCCAACCCGGCAACGGGATGCGCGGCGCCGATGGTGGTGCCCGGAGCCATGGCAGCGAGGTTGGCCGCCATGGTGACGAAGACGCCGGCGGACGCTGCGCCGGCACCGCTCGGAGCAATGTACACGATGACCGGCACTGGTGAACCGAGGAGATCCTTGACAATCGATTTTGTCGATTCCAGCAAGCCGCCCGGCGTGTCGAGCTGGATGATCAGGGCACGGGCGCCGTCGCGTTCCGCCGCCGCGATGGATTCATGGATGAAGTCGGCCGTGGCGGGGTTGATGCCGGCGTCGACGGCGATCAAATCGACACGTGTACGGCCGCTGCCGGCCGGCCCCGGCGACTCCGGCGCAGCGCTGACGGCGGTGGCAAAGAGAACGGCAAGCGTGAAAAGCGGCACGGCGCCATGTCGCTCCCAAAGTCTGGGAAAGGTCACGCGTACTGCTCCAGTTCGGCCATGACCATTCTGATATCCGCCCACACCAGCTTCTTGTCGTTGGGGTTCCGCAACAGGTAGGCGGGATGCAAGGTCGGCATCAGCTTGATACCATGGTAGTCATACCAATGCCCGCGCAGGCGAGAAATCGGCACGCGCAGCCCCAGCAGCGTCTGCGCCGCGATCGTGCCTAGCGCGACCAAGATCTTGGGGCCGATGATTTCGATCTGGCGCCGCAAGAAGGGCTGGCAGGCGGCGATCTCATCGGGCTCGGGGTTGCGGTTCTCCGGCGGCCTGCACTTGATGACGTTGGCGATATAGACGTCTTCGCGGCGCAGCTTCATGCCCTTGGTGATGATCTCCGTGAGCAGCTGGCCGGCACGCCCGACGAACGGTTCTCCTTGCAGATCTTCATCGCGCCCGGGGCCCTCGCCGACGAACATCAGCTTGGCGCGTGGGTTGCCGACGCCGAAGACGAGGTGCGTCCGCCCCGGCCACAGCTTGCAGAGCTGGCAATCGCCGATCTCACTCCGCAACGTCTCGACGGTATCAGCACGCCGCACCCCTGGAGACAAAAAGAGAGCGCCGGATTCGGCTACCACCTTCGTCGGCGCGGGCATGGGGGCTACGGCGGACGGCGCCTGGGGGGACGGAGCGGCGCCCGTCTCTGTCGCAGGAGACGGCCCCCGTAGCGGAAAACCTTCTATTCCCGTCGACTGCTGGTACTCAACGTAGGCGCGCAACTGTTCAAGCAGCATTTGTAAAGCGCCTTGTGAAGCATCGTTGGGAGGAGTATGATTCATTCGATGGTTTATCTTTGCAGTGTTGTCTTTGTCCTCGTGATCTTCGCTCCAGCGCATGCCTGGGCGTGGGGACCCATTACGCACCTGGCACACGGCTCGGAAGTGTTACAAAACCTTACCATTCTGAGTATGGCGCTTCAACAATTGCTTCGCCGCCATCGCCGCGAGTACCTCTACGGCTGCATCGGTGCCGACATCACCCAAGTCAAGAAGTATACCCGCGCTCAACAGGCGCACTGCCATTCCTGGGAGGTCGGCTGGGCGCTGCTCCAGCGGGCGGAGACCGCTGCCCAGCGCGCCTTCGCTTACGGCTATCTCACTCACTTGGCCGGCGACGTGTACTCGCACAACCACTTTGTCCCGGCGCAGCTGGTCGTCAGCTTTCGCGCGCGCACCTTGCGCCACATCTACTGGGAGGCGCGCTTCGACGCGTTGCAGCACTCGGTCGGCCGCAGCATCATCCGCGAGCTGCGCGCCCACCGCTTCCCGCACTGCGATGCCCTGGTGGAGAACGTGGTTTCACGCACCTTGTTTTCGTTCCGGACGAATAAACGGATCTTTGATTCCTTCATCACGGTGCACGACCTGGAGCAGTGGCACCGGATCATACGGCGACTCACCTCGCGCTCGCGCTACCCCCTGGCGCCCGAGGTGGTGGCGCGTTACAACGCCGCGTGTCAGGCCGGCATTTTTGACTTGCTCCAGCATGGAGAGCACTCGGAGTGCCAAGCGGCGGACCCCACCGGCCTGCACGCGATCGCACTGGCAAAGCAAGTGCGCTGGACCCTCAAAATCCTCGACCGGCGCGGTCGCCTCACCGAGCAGTTGCAGCGCGAGATCGGATTGCTCAACGAACGGCGTGAGCTGCCGGCGATAGCCGACACACCGCTCCTCCGGGTTTCGGCCGGGACTGACTGACACAGACAAAGCATCACTCCTTCACGCCGCCGCTCATGAGGCCCTCGATGTAGTAGCGTTGCAGGGCCATGAACAGGACGACGACCGGTAAGACGGTCAGGACCGAACCGGCCATCATCAGTTCGGTGTCCTGCACGTGCTCGCCCACCAGGTTCGCCAGTGCCACCGGTAGGGTATACATGTCACCATTAGTCAGCACGATGAGGGGCCAGAGGAAATCGTTCCAGGTGCCCATGAAGGTGAAGATGGCGAGGGTCACCAGGATCGGCCTGCACGCGGGCAACACCAGCGACCAGTAGATGCGGAACTCGCCGGCGCCGTCGATGCGGGCGGCATCCAACAGGCTGTCCGGGATGGAGAGGGCGTACTGCCGGATCAAGAAGATGCCGAAGATGCTGGCCATGCCCGGAATGATCACGCCCCAGTATGTGTTGATGCATCCAAACTCGCGCAGCATAAGAAACAAGGGCAGCATCGCTATCTGCCCCGGTATGACGAGGGCCGCGAGCAGGAGGCGGAAGATCCGGTCCCTGCCGGCGAAGCGGAATTTCGCGAACGCATAGCCCGCCATCGAGTTGAGGGCGAGCGAGATCAGGGTCACCGCCGCGGCAAGCAGCGCGCTGTTGGCGGCATCGCGCGCCAGGTTCAGGCGGGTGAACAGCGCTCTGTAATGCTCGAAGGTCACCGTGCTGGGCAACAGACGGTGGCCGAACGCGGTGGCCTCGCCGGCCGGCATGAGCGACGCGGAGAGCATCCACAGCAGCGGCAGCAGCGTCACCCCCGCTGCGACGGCGAGCACGAGGTGGAGCACCACCACTCGGGCCACGCGCTTCATCTCGCTGACTCCCGTCCAGGTTCGGCCACAGCCATGGGCGCGCCGCCGCGCAGCCGCAAGCTCACGAGCGTGAGCGCGAGGATGATAACGAAGAGCACAAACGCCACCGCCGCGGCGTATCCCATGTTCCACCAGCGGAAGCCTTCCTGGTACATGAGCAGGACCACGCTCAGCGTGCTCTGCCCCGGCCCGCCTTGCGTCATCACGTAGGGCTCGGCGAACAGCTGGAAGTAGCCGATCAAGGTGATGATGGTGACGAAGGCGAAGGTCGGCGCCAGCATAGGCAGGGTCACGTGCCAGAATTGCCGTCGCGTGCCGGCGCCGTCGAGGCTGGCGACCTCGTATAGCCGGCCCGGAATGCTCTGCAGCCCCGCGACGAAGATGACCATGTTAAATCCAAAATTCTTCCACACCGCCAGCAGGATGATCGCGGGCATCGCCCAGGCGGGATCGCCGAGCCAGTCGACCGGGCCGATGCCGAC
>Ga0209777_10005975_pt1 | contig 13847 bp, 9 predicted proteins | sample FrelakmetHBP12HB_FD_187147 | JGI IMG/M metagenome (GOLD analysis project Ga0209777, IMG submission 187147) | Freshwater lake sediment microbial communities from the University of Notre Dame, USA, for methane emissions studies -HBP12 HB (SPAdes)... | ecosystem: Environmental > Aquatic >...
TTCCGATCTGGTAATGTTGCCGCCCGCAGGCGACTCAGGCCCCACGGGCCGGTAGTGGATCGTATCCAGCAAACCGATGACAGCGTACAGGCTCAGCACACCCAGGCTGAGCATGGCCACGCGGTTGGCCGCGACCTGCCGCAGCGCCACGCGCCAGTATTCGCGGCGCAGCGACAGCCACATCCAGCAGGCCCCGCCCAGCAGCAGGGCGTAGACCAGAGCGTCGCTCCATAGAAAGACGAGCCTGAAGCCCACAATCTCACTCCAACCGCACGCGCGGATCGAACAGTGTGTAGCTGATGTCCGTCAGCACCAGGCCGACGACGTACAGGAACGACCCAAGGCACACCATCGCCTGCACGACGGCGAAATCCTGGCGCTGCAGCGCGTCTATGGTAAAAGACCCCATCCCGGGAATGGCGAAGAAGGATTCGAGCAGCAGGTCGCCGGTGAAGAGCAAGGGCAAGCCGGCCACCACGCCGGTGAGGATCGGAAGCATCGCGTTCTTCAGGGCGTGGATGAAGAGCACGCGGCGTTCGGGCATCCCCTTGGCACGCGCAGTGCGGACATAGTCTTTGTTGATCTCTTCAAGGAAGATCGTGCGGTTGAAGCGGACCCCTCCTCCGATGCCGGAGATCACGGCGATGAACACCGGCAGGGCAATGAACTTCAAGGCGTCAGCCCCGTATTCGTAGCCTGAGATAGGCACCAGGCAGAGGATTTTGCTGAAGAGCACCTGGCCGCTCATGATGTAGAAGAGGCCCGAAATGGACATGAGCACCACGCACAGCACCACGCCCCAGCGGTCCAGGTAAGTGCCGCGATAGAAGGCGGAGAGCATGGAGAAGAAGACGTCAACAATCAGGCCCAGGATCAGGAGTGGAATGGCAATCGCCAGGCTGGGCCACATGCGGTTGCTGATCTCCGCGGCTATGTCCTTCCCGTCGTCCGACTTGCCGTAAGAGAAGAACAGCATCTTCACGGAACGCTGGTAGAAGATCGTCTGTGTGAAACGCGACCAGAAGGGGATGGCGCCTTTGCACTCCAGTAGAACACGGTGGATGGGCGCAGGCTCCTGAACATTCAGCTCCACCGCCAGTCTGGGCGCTTCGGCTCCGGCTTGCTCTGCCGGCGTGATGCGGAACTGAAGGCGGCGGCTCTCGTGGCCGGCCGGCAGCGTGAGTTTGCCGCCAGCGTCGAATTCAGGCGGCAGAACCAGGCGCTGGGGAGTGGAGCAGCTTAGGCGCACCGTGCGCTCCTGCGCCTCCTTGGCCGCGCCGGGGGCTTCCACCATGAGCGCATACTCCCCGGCACCGGGGGCAGCGAACTCGGCCTTGTTCTCCTGCTCGACGGCGGTCAGCGAGGCGATGCGCCGCCAGCCGCTGTTGTAGAAATAGGGCAGGTCCAACGAGTGCTGGCGCTTCCAAAGGTCAATCTGGTCCGGGGTGACGCGCTTCCTGCCGCTATGCTCGCGGGCCATCTCGTCGGGGGAATTCACGAAGAAAAAAAGCGCAAAGACGATCACGTTCACGCCCACCAGCGTGGGTATGGCATACAGGCAGCGCCGGATGATATAGGCCGTCACGCGCGCGCACCTCCTGGCTCTGGACTCTTAGCTCTTGGCTCTGGGTCTTGGCACGCCGTCTTGGCCCGCGGCCTGGCGTGCTCGCGCCTATACATGACCACCGCCGCCGGGATAACGCCGCTGACGAAAAGAGCTAAGGCAACCCAAAGCGGCCAGGTAACGGGCCGGTTCCACTCTGCGCGGCGCAGGTCGCGAAGCTGCGGCTCAACCCGCTTGTACTTGAGCGTGTTGCCGCCGAACGACATCGGCTTGGCGTTCTTGTACCATTCGTGATACAGGCCATACTCGACAGGGTGGAAGCCCCAGATCCAGGGCGCGTCCTCGCGCGCCAGCGCCAGCATCTCGCGAATCAGCGCGGCGCGCCGCGGCGAGTTGTTCATGTTTTCCATTCTCTTGAACAATTCGTTGAAACGCGGGTTGTCGTAGTTGGCCGCGTTCTCCATCTGCGATCTGACTTTCGAGTTGGGGCCGTAGAGCAGGAAGAGGAAGTTCTCCGGGTCCGGATAATCCGCCAGCCAGCCCCAACTGAGGAGTTGGAAGTCGCCCTTGAGCGCCTTGTCCTGAAAACGGTTGTAATCGGTGGAGCGGACTTGGAGCTGCACGTCCAGGGCCGCGAACTGCTTGCGCAGCCAATCGAGATTGGCCTTGGAGCCCGGGCCGGAGGCGGAAGTATCGTAGAAGATGACGAGCGGGTTGCCGTTAGCGTCCCGGCCGCCGGGATAACCGGCCTCGGCAAGCAGCTTGCGCGCCACGTCCAGGCTCTTACGGCGCGGCTGGCCCAAGGCTTCATCCCAATCGTAGACTTGCGGGTTAATGCCGTCCTTGCCTTCCTGATAACCGAAAATGCCCGGCGGTACCGGTCCCTGTGCCGGGATGCCGCGCCCGTTCTGGAAAATCTGTATCGCCTCCTCCTGGTTGAAGGCAATCGAGAGCGCCTGACGCAGTTTGCGTTTCTGCTCACCGTAGCCCCCCACAACGTCGTCGAGCATATTGAAAGCGTAGTAATTTGTGGAGACACCGGAGGCGGTTTCGAGACGGATGTTTTTGGCCTTTAGATCGTCAGTCAGCCCCACCGCTCCTTCAGTCGTCATGCGCACGGCTTGGTCGAAAAGGTCAGAGCCGATGCCGGAGGCGTCATAGTAGCCTTGCAGGAACTTGGTCCAGCGCGGCACCCCTTCCCTCTCCAAAACGTAGACGGCTTCATCCACGAACGGCAGCAGTTTCCCACGGTCGGCCAGCAGCCCGGCCTGATCGTCCTGGGGGCCGCCGGCCGCAGGATAGGTTTCCGCATGGAAGTTCGGGTTGCGGCGCAGCACCATGCGGTAGTTGGGCCTGTTCATCGCGAGAACGTACGGCCCGGAGCCGATAGGGAAGCGGTCGAGCGTGATGTTCTGTGCAGTCGCGGCGGCTTGCGTGTAGAAACGGTCGGCCTCCCACGGCAGCGGCGAAAAGAAGGGCAGGGCCAGCCAATAGACGAATTGGGGGTATTTCCTGGTCAGGGTTATACGGTAAGCCAGGTCGTCAAGGACTTGCACGCCGGGCAGAACGTACTGACGCATGTCCAGGTAAATGGGCTGGGCGCGCTCATCGGCTTCCTGGTTGTAAAAGACGCCGCCTGCCAGGCGGCGGTCCTCGCGAACGCGAGCCAACTCCGCCTCCAACCCTTTCCGGAACTCCTCAAAGCCCTCGATATAATTGGCCAGCACCGCGGCGATGGGGCACTCCAGCCCCGGATGTGCGAGGCGCTTGATCTGGTAGGCGTAGTCCTCCGCGCGCACTGCGCGCGAACTCGGAAAATGGGGACTGACCGGCTGTTTGGGTCTGTCCCCATTTTCCGCAAGCAGCTCGTCCGGATGCGAGAGCGCTGGAAAGGACTGGCCGGGACCCAGATGCCAGCGGTACTTGCCCTCGGCCGTCCGGGCGAAGCAGGCGTGATCCTGATACCTGCCGCCCGCCTTCAGATGGATTTCGTACACGGCCTTGGCCACGCTTTCGGCCTCCGCATCAGCCGGCAGGAGCTTCCCGTCCTTGTCGTAAAGCTTAGGCTCAGGCACGTCCGTGGCCGTCAGCGGCGCCAGCGTGTAGGGCCGCTTCAGGTAGTGGTATTGCACCACGGTCTCGCAGATCTGGTTGAGGAACTCGTAGGCATCGGCGGAATACGCGACCGCCGGATCAAGATGCTTCGGCTCCTCTACGAACGTGTCATAGCAGATGTTCTTTCCGCGCTCCTCGACTCGATAGGGATCGTTGGTGAGGCACGCCGGCAATAAGAAAAGCCCAGCCAATACAAGAACAACGGCGCAAGAGTCTCTCCCCATTTGCCGCCCACAGTAAAGCGGGCGGCGCCATTTGGCAAATTTAACTACGAAGCTTCATGCCAAAAGGCAAAAGTCGCCGGCAAGCACGCCGTGACTTTTGCCTTTTGGCTTTTTGCCTCATACTTTAGAAATCCTGCTTCTTGTCGGCTTCCGGCGGCCTGGGGGGTCTGACCGGCTGGCCTGCTTGCCCCTGCCCCTGCTGCCGCCCCATGAAGCGGCCAATCTGTTCGCGGGCCTGGGCCTGCTGTTTCACGACCGCCTCGATCTTCTCGCGGCTGTCAGGGGGCACAATGTCGAGCAGTTTGCTGTCCGCCTCTTGGGCGTTCTTGTTGGCCTTCTCGCGGATCGCCCCGGCCATGGCCATGCGCTGCTGCATGTCGTTGATGTCGTAAAGGGGCAGGAGATCCTTCACGAGCTGAGCATTCTTGGCGTTGGTCTCGCGCGCCAGAGCGTCCAGCTTCTCCTTGCGCGTCTTATCGTCGCCCGTCAGAACGTCGTTGGCCCGCAGCTCGTACTTCTGGCGCAACTGTTTCGCCTTTTCGGCCAAAGCCTTGAATTGATCCTGGACCTCCTGCTCCAGCTTCTTCTGCTCGTCCGCGTATTCGGTGCGCAAGGTGTCCACCGCTTTCGTTTGCTCGTCGGTCATCTTGAAGATGGCCTCCATCTTCCAGCCGTTACCTTGCCCCCCGGGATTATCCACGCCGCCCACCGGAACATTCACCACAAAACGCTTCTCGGTTCCCAGCGGCAGGGCATCCACCTTGGGGCCTGCCTTAGGGTCCTCGATGTCCAGACCGAGCATCCGGCTGGCCATCGCAAAAATGTTCTGCATGCCGCCGGGCTGCCCGCCCAGCATGTTGGCCAGGCCGCCAAAATTGCCACGGCCTCCGCCACCGCCACCGGGGCCTCGCTGGCGGCCACCACCACCGCCGCCCGCACCACCACCACCTGCACCACCACCACCAGCGGCTGGCTGGTCGCCTTCGGCGCCAAACCCTGGCTGGCTCGCCACAAGTGCCGCAGCCAACAAGCCAACAATACAGATCCGTCTCATCTTTCTGACCTCCATCTATCCTAGTGCCCCGTTCCCTGGCTTGCGCCTGGGAACCCACTTTCTCTCCGGGCCGCAGCCGTCAAGGAGCGGATCGCTCGCTCACGCGCACGGCTCGGAACCAACTAAGAGGGCACGGCAACACGCCGCCCTCATCACATCCACTGCGCAGGATCGTCCGTATGGCCCTCCAGGCCCCGTCGAATGGCATCGTAAGGCGAAGACTGCAACATGGAATCCAGCCTCCGCTGGTGTGCGCCAAGATAGGCCAGGACGCGCTGGTAGCGCTCGCGCAGTTCGGCCTGGCGCCGCGCATCCAGCTCCTTGCCCACCTGCTCCTCCAAAACCTTGAGTTCCTGCCGGTATCCACGGACGCGGTCCTCGTATTCCCGCCGCAGTAAGACCAGGTCTTGCCCCGCCGCGGGACCCTCCGCCAGGTGTTCCACCGCCTCGGCGAGTTCGAGGGTCTGCGTCACCGCCCAGTCACCGCTTCCCAGGCTCAGGAACACTTGTCCGGCCTGCAAAGGCATGGTCTCCTTCTCGAAGGCGACTTGAGCGCGTCCGGCGAAGACAATCACCACGCCCGCGGGAGAATCGGCGGCCTCCTCGGCGACGAAAAAGTCGCCCTTGTGCAGGACTGCCTCAAAGTTGGTCACCTCAACCCGGATCGGTCTTTGGTCATCCTTGCCCCAAACGTACAGGTCGCCAGACTTGAGCCGCAGGTGCGGATCGCCGTGGCTGCCGCTGGACTGTAACCGGAACTCGGCTCCCGGCTGCAGCCTCAACGAACCAGCCTTGGCCAGCGGGAGCACGGCTGTCTCCTGTACCTTATAGACTTCCTCCAGCTTCAACTCGCGCACCGGCTGACCGTTGGCGCTCAGCACGCGCCCCTTTGTTACCACCAAGGCCGCGCTGTCCGCCCTGGAAGACGTGAACGTCCCCGTGGCCGCTGCCCAGACCAGCAGCACTCCGGCCGCGGCTACAGCCGCTGCGACCCCGGCGCGGACCCATGTCCACCGCCGCCGCGAGGCCAGGAACACACGCGGGGCCTGGCCAGAGGCGACTGACAGCAAGCTCCCGCGGTTCGGAGATTGGCCGTCTGCCACCACCACCGCTTCCGGCAAAGCCGCCATGGTGCGCGCCACGAAGCCGGGACTGACACGCGCCTCGGACAAGGCGCAACGCAACATCCCGTCAGCCTCAGCCATGTCAGCCTTAAGCCGCCGGCACGTTTCACAAGCCGCCAAATGGGCCGCCAGCTTCACCTCTTCCTCAGCACTCGCCACTTCGCCGGCCAACACCAAGGCCTGGTATTGCAGGGCCTGCTCACAGGCCTCAGGCAGGGATTCGTCTGTGCCGTCCATCATCCGCTCGTTCCTTCCCCCTCGCTGTCCCAAGAGTCTTCCTGGCCGGATTTGCTGCAAGAAATACTACGCCACGCCACTATTTTTGAGCGACTCGCGAAGCATGGCCAGACCCCGCGCCAGGCGGCTGGTAACCGTCCCGATAGGCACCCCCTCCAACTCCGCGATCACTTTGCAGCTCAGGTTGCGCTGGTATTTCAGGATGAGTATCCGGCGGTACGGTCCCGCCACTCCAGCCAGGCAGCGCAGCACCAGCGCAGTCCGTTCGCGTTCCGGCTCGGAAGGCCCAGGGGCTGGAAGCTCGCCGGCCATTGGCCCCAGTTTATGCCGCCCTCCCTCGCGCGACGTGGCTTGCACGCGATACCTGGCGATCTGCAAAAGCCAAGGCAGGAAAAGTTTCGGGTCGCGCAGTTGTCCCAGCGCACTGAAGGCTCTCAGGAAGACTTCCTGCGCCTCGTCCTCGGCGGCGTGCGGGTCCCGCACATAACCCCGCACCACGGCCGCCACAGCGTCCTTGTAGCGCTCGACCAACTCGCCGAACCGCTCCCGCTCCCCCGCCAGGACCGCGGCGACGCAACGGGCGTCCGCCTCGAACTCCGGCGGCGACGCAGCCGCCTGGCCTGCGGGCGGCTCATGCCGGGAGGGCTGTGCATTCAAGTGCTCCACGCGGATTGACACCTTCTGCGGAAAGGAGAAGTTTCGCATTTCCCGTTGCCGCGCGGATTATACCTCTTCTTCGCGCCGCGCGAAATTGGGCTTTTCTTGTGCCACGGATGTGGCTGCGCCGGCTGTTTGGCGCGGCCTCATCCGTGCTGACCGGCTGCACGGATATGCCCTCGCGTTGCGAGGGCATATCCGTGGCACAAGACCGCGGTTCAACCGAAAATCCAAAATCGAAATGCGAAAATCAGGAATTGTCGGGTACACTGTTTTAGCGGATAAGAGCACCGCCCGGTGGCGGGCGGATGGACAACCTGGAGCGAGCACAGAGGAATTATGACTCCAAGAAGCGGCGAAGAAGAGAACGAGAAAACCAAAGAAGGAACGCCCAAGACCCCGGACAACATTGAGGCCAAGCTGCTTGAGGCGCGCACCATACTGGTGGAAGGGCCGGTCAGCGACAAGCTGTACCACGCCGTGGTGGCGAGGATGTACTATCTCGAGGCCAAAGACCCCAAGGCGAATATCCTGGTGGTGATCAACTCGCCAGGCGGGTCCGCCGACAGCGGCTTCGGTATCTATGACGTGATGAAGTTCCTGACCTGTCCCATCACCACGCTCACCGCGGGGCTGTGCGCTTCCGCAGGAGTGCTGATCCACTTAGGCGGCGGGAAAGGGCATCGCTTCGTGCTCCCCAACTCGCGCTTCCTGCTGCACCAGCCGTCCACGCAGATGTACGGCCAGGCCAGCGACATGGAGATCAGCGCAAAGGAGATCCTGCGCATGCGCAAGCGTTTCGCCGCTATCGTGGCCCAGGAGGTCGGGGCCACCCAGGACAAAGTCGAGGCTGACTCCAACCGCGATTTCTGGCTGAGTGCCGAGGAAAGCGTGAAGTACGGCCTCGCCGACAAGGTCGTCGCCACGCGCGCTGAGATTCAGTAGTGGCGCAGGAAACTGTTCCGAGCTACAGCCACACTTTGATAGCCCACAAAGACGCGCTTCCCGTCAGAAACATGTATGGCGTGTCCCAGGTGTGTGGCGACCAGGCTTCGGCCAGGGTCATGAGCATCGGCACGGTGAGCAGTGCGACGGCGTATTGGGCCGGCGTAAAGCTTTGGCAAAAGAGTGACACGGCCAGAATGCCGGAGAAGAACACGCAGGCGCTGCCTTCGTAACTGCGCATGTGTCGCCGGGCTCTGCTAAGAAACTCCCGCGTGGTATACTTGTGCTTGCCAAAACGGATTCCCACTGGTTCCGCCAAGCCGTCGCCGATGCCGTGGATGAGGACCGGAATAAACATCAGTTCCGAAATCCCATACCGCGCGAACACAGCGGACATGGGGATCAGGACGGCATAGCCGGCAAGGATTTGCGTACTGAGCCACAGCAAGGTGTGGGGACGGTCTTCCGGGCGGTCAAATGAGCTAAACATCGTCTGGAAAACGGGCACCCGCGCACGGATCGGCTGGAGGAAGACCGCGAAGATTCCAGCGCCTAGGACAGACCTGAGCGCTATCGCCAAAACCGTCGGTTCATAGGGGAAAAGCCGGCCGAGAATAAGCGGCACGACATAGAGCGCAAAAAAGTTGATCTTGCGCGTGTAGTTCACCTTGACGTTCTTCAGCTCCACAAGCAGACCACCGAGGTACGCGATGACGGCATACGCTGTGACTTGGATGGTTTCGCTGGCCCAGACATTCCCGTCCATAGGAGAACCCTATCTCTTTTTCTTTGGTGGCGCCTCTTTGGATGCCATGCCCAGCATCTCCAAACGCACACTGATTGGCCCTTGGGCGGCTTCGGCTTTGAGGCCCAGGTCCGCGCCTTTCAGCGTGAAGGTTGTGATAATGCGCACCTGGCTGGCCGTCTCCGCGCCTTTCTCGCCTTCGTACCTGAAGAACGCCGTGGCCTGAAGCGGCAGCTTCTTGCCGTCAAGACCGAGCGTGGCGTCCAGTTCCGCGGCGTCGCTCTCCGTCCTCTTGCCTTTGCCCGACGGCTCAGCCGTTCTCCTGAATGCGGATATGGCCTTGACGGCAAAGGTGACGAGCAGTGGCTTGTCGGGTTTGAGCAGTTCGCCGATGACCTTGCGGCTCTGATCGCCATGCGGCTGGCACATTTTGTCGCAGACGACGGTGAAGCCGGCCTTCGGGCCGGTGGGATCGTATTGGAACGTTCCCTCCACGGCCCGGCCATAGAAGAAGCACGGCCACATCTTCTCCTCGGGGTGGCGAAACTCCGCGTCGCACGTCGCGTATCCGGGATTGTCCGGCGAGAAGTGGAAGACTTGCCCTGGCGCCGGCTCGAGTCCCCTGCCCTTCTCCGCCGCGTGGCAACAGACGAAGGCGCAGAGTAGAAACACGAGAACAAGAAAGCGCTTCATTGTGTTCTCCCTCCTGTTCACTTTCTCTCCGACAGATCCAGGACCAGCGCATAGGCATCGGTGAACCCCCCACCGTATTCCTTCTGGATGGCCTTCACCACTGCTGGAGTGAAGGTGCGGCCATACACGTCCTCCTGTTCAACCGCGGCTGTCAGGAGCAGCAGCTTAGGCTGGCCATTGACCACGCCCCGCCCCACGCCCCAGGCGGACAAGCCTGTTTCCGCCTTGCCACACGCCGGCAGCGCTGAGCAGAACCGCAACGAGGTGCAGTCCTTGCTCAGCAGAGCGACGTAAGGCCCGCCCGGCACCAGCGGATCCTGGGGGTTCGTCTCCTTAACCATGTTTCCCTTGAGCAGCCCAATGGCGTTGCCCGTCTGGATCAATCCTGACGCTGACCTGCCCATGAGGCACACCGAGCCGTCTGTGGCAAAATCCATCCCATCCACAAAGATGCTGTTGGGGCGGTCCTTGTCCATCAGGAAGCAGCACCACAACGTGCCACCGACGGCCTTGTAGCTCGGCGTTTCGATCTTCACGACGTATGCAAAACTCATGGCCCCGCCCACGCCATAGCCGCTGAAACCCAGTCCCTTGCAGTTGTGCGGGGTCCTCACATCGTAAGGCTGGCGATACATGACGCTGTTGCCGCCGTCGGACCAGGCGTGGCAAATCAGGTGGCCTTCGTCATCATATCTCACGCCGCGTATGGCCGAATCCGATACCAGCCGCAGGTTGTCCAGGCCTACGAATGGGCCGTCCCAGTTGTAGAGTTCGTACAGCCAGGCGCCGTCGGGCTTGTAGATATTCAGCGTCGGGTCGCGGTACGGTTCGCGGCCCGTGGGCCAGTGGTGCTCCCCGCCTCGCGCGCAGGTGCCGTCCACGGGGTTCACCGCGGCCTGCTTGCCCAAGCCGCCGGGAACGACGGTCACCGACTCCTGGTTGCCCTGCGTGTCAAAGCGCCGCAGGTCGGGGCCCGCGAGGAGCAGCTTGCCTTGCTTGTTCAGGTTCACCTCCGGGGCGAAGGACGTTCCTTTTATGTGCCTAAGCCAGACAACTTTGCCGGCGTCGGGAGAAAGTCTGGCCAGGTAAACGTGGCGGCACGGCGCATCCTTCTGCCCGGAAACCTGCGCGGGTAACTCCCTGCAATCGCCGCCCAAGGCGCTGATGCCGTCGGATGCCGGGCCGGTCAGATAAATGGATCCCTCGGCATCCACGGCCGCGCCGGTGATGCCGCCCGCCTTCCAAGGGAAGCGGCTGACGGATTTGGTCTGCTGAAGATCCGCGGAGAACCGCACCACAAAACCAGTGGCGTTCTCATGCGTCCAACTGAGCGGCTCGTAGATTGGCTTGCCGGCCGGATCAACCTTGGGTTTGCCGTCCTTCCCTGTCTGCTGCTTGGGCGTCGGTCCGGGCGGAGCAGGAGCGTCGGTCCCGAGAACAGCCACAGGCGCGCCAGCTTCGAGCGCCGGTCCCAGCGCCGTGCCTGCGGCCACAATCGTCCCGTCGGGCTGGAACCCGCCGGCCGCAAACCATTCAGTGCCCTGGCCGCCGAAGAGCGTTGCGGCCACTACGACCGCCTGGTCCGGAGGCTGCCTGAATCTGGCCGTGAACTGGTGGAATCTGGTCTCGCCCGCGGCGGCAACGCGGATTGCAAGGATGGCCAAGAGAACTGGAAGCCGCGTTTCAGGCCGTAGTTGAGCCACGCTTCCACCTCAATCAGAGAACCAGGAAACCAACACCAAGTACACCGCACAAATCGCTTTAGGTTGGGGCGAAACTTCCGGCTCCCGGCCGTGGCAAGGACCTGCCGCGCACCGGGAGCCGCACGCTTGGTAAACGTCAACGCTCACTTTCGTGAACGCTGGGTAAGGGAACTGCCCGAGGCTATCTTCACGCCCGAGCCGGACTTGCTGCTGGACGAATAGACGAACGTGATGTTCTGCAGGTAACTGTCTGCGCTGATGGAAACCAGGACGGGGACCACAATCGGAACGGGAGTGCTGACATTCTTGACGAAACCAAGCGGAGCCAGGACAGTCTGCAAAGTCTGCTTCGTCAACGTCACGCTGAACGTGCCTGAGAAGAACTGCTTGGCCGGGTCAATGAACACACCGGGCTTTTGCTTGGCCGTCAGCTTCAGTATGTCGGTCTTGCTGGTAACCTTGCCCTTGTCGTTGAGCGTGAAGGCGCGGCTGAGGCTGCCGAAGTAGAAGCTGGCCGTCTTGCCTCCGGGGCTGAAGCCGTTGCGCAGAGGAATGGTTCCGGAAACGATGAGCGTATCACTGTTGGCCTTGAGAAAATTCAGCTTGAACTGCGCCTTCGAAACGATCATCTGCTGTGTGACGGAAGGATCGTTCACTGCCAGAGGCATGCTGGCCACGATGTTGTTGAGGCCGTCCGTTACCGTAACGCTGACCGTGTAGATGCCCGGCGTGCCGTAGGCGTGCGCAGCCAAAGCGCCGCTGGCCGTCGCAGGGGCGTTCGGGTCGCCAAAGTCCCACGTGTAGGCCAGCAGGTCGGCATCCTTATCTGTGGCTGCCGGCGCGACGAAGTTGACCGTGGCCCCGGCCACCGCCGGGTCCGGCGTGGCGGTTATTAAAACGGGCAGCGCACCGGAGAACAGCGGGGGAGTGGAGGCACTGCCGGCCGGCAACGCCAGCAGGATGCGCAGCACAAGCTGGCTGCTGCCCACTGAATTCTGGGCCGTCAGAGTCACATCCACTGCGCCGCTCACTTCAGGCACGCCCGAAATCACGCCGCTGCTCATCGAAAGGCCCGGCGGCAGGTTGGCCGCCGTTATGCGCGGAGGCGGAAGACCGCTGGCCGTCACGAGGTAGGGGCTGAAGACTTGACCCATCGTTCCGCTCGCCGTGGCTGGGCTGGTGATACTGGGCGGCGTCGCCACACCCACCTTGCGAATGCGGCTGTTCTCCGAATCGGCGATGAAGACATTTCCCGCAGCGTCTTCCGCCACGCCCATTGGGCCGGCCAACGAAGCCAGAGTGGCCAGGCCGCCATCGCCCGCGAAGGCCGATACGCCGTCGCCCGCAAAAGTATTGATTGCGCCGGAGGCCAGGTCAACTCGCCGCACCCGGTCATTGTTCGAGTCGGCGATGTAGATTCCCGAGGAATCCACGAGCAGGCCGCGGGGGGTGTCCAGTCCTGCCGAGGAGGCCGGCCCGCCGTCCCCGCTATAGTCGGCCACGCCGGTGCCCGCCACCGTGCTGATTACGCCGCTGCCGCCGTCAACTCTGCGTACACGATGGTTCTTGGTGTCGGAGATGAATACGTTTCCGGCGGCATCCACGGCCACGCCTGCCGGCGCTTTCAGAGACGCCGCAGTGGCCGCGCCGCCGTCGCCGGAGAAGCCCGCCGTGCCGTCCCCGGCTATGGTGCTGATTAGCCCTGAGGCCACCGTGATTTTGCGCACGCGGTGGTTGGCAGTGTCAGCAATGTAAACGTTGCCGGAACTGTCCAGGGCCAGCGCCAGAGGGGAATTCAGGGCGGCGGCGGTGGCTGGACCGTTGTCCCCGGAAAAAGAGGCCGCCGTCGTGCCGGCAATAGTCGTGATGACCCCGCTCGCGGCACTGGCCAGGCGCACGCAGTTGTTGCCGCTATCGGCGATATAGAGATTGTTGGCGGCATCGAAAGCTACGCCGGCCGGCGCATTCAGCGCCGAGGCGGGAGCCGGGCCGTTATCGCCCGAGAATGCAGCCGCGCCATTTCCCACTGCGGTTGAAATGTACCCCGTTGCGCCATCCACGCGCCGGACTCGGTTGTTCATCGTATCGGCGATATAGAAATTGCCGGACGAAGTGGCCACTCCCACCGGAAAGTTGAGCGACGACGCCACGGCCTGAACACTATCCGGGCCAAAACTGAGTTTGCCGTCGCCGGCCGCAGTCGCGATGACCCCGCCTTGCGCAACCGTGATCACCAGTGTGGCCGTGGCATCCGACGCTGTGCCGTTGGTGGCGGTGAGCGTGGCGCTGTACGTGCCGGCTTGCGTCGGCACGCCAATGATGTTCGTGCCGGCCTGCGACATTCCGGGCGGCAAACCGCTAACCGTATAGGTGACGGGGAGGCTTGCGAGCGTCGAAATGGCATAGCCGAACGCGGCGCCAACAGAAGCATTGACACTCAGTTTGCTTGTGAATATGGGCGCGAAGGGAGCGCCCGGAGGGCCAACCACGGCGGTGAGGCGGTATGCCTTTATCCTAACCGCTGCGCCGAATGCATAGCCGTAGGACTCCACCGAGGCGCAATAGGCGCCCGCCGCCAGGCTGTGCAGTTCCAGCCGCGAGGTTTTGTTGCCAGCGGGATTGCCGTCATCATCCATGGCAAACTGGCCGCCGGAGGAATTGTACGCGCGCAAGATCGTGTCCGCGGCGCCCGTGTCAGTGTCGGTTTGAATGATGACATCGCTTGCGGCGGAAAGGGAGAAAGTCACGAAGTCTATGTCGGCAGGCGGGACGGAATCCGGCCCCCC
>Ga0209777_10005976_pt1 | contig 13845 bp, 7 predicted proteins | sample FrelakmetHBP12HB_FD_187147 | JGI IMG/M metagenome (GOLD analysis project Ga0209777, IMG submission 187147) | Freshwater lake sediment microbial communities from the University of Notre Dame, USA, for methane emissions studies -HBP12 HB (SPAdes)... | ecosystem: Environmental > Aquatic >...
GATCAAAGGACGCGTTTGAATGTTGAAAAAAGAAAACCATCAGATGCGGATTTGCGCGTCGCTGAAACAGTTGTGAAAATTGCCAAAGAGATTGGAAAAACACCCTCTCAGGTTGCCTTGAACTGGATTATACAGCAAAGTCCGAACATGTTTCCTATTATTGGTGTCCGCTCAGTAGCCCAAATAAAAGACAATCTTGGCTACGACAGCTTTTGCCTCACAAAAGAGCAGATCAAAGAATTAGATGATGTGAGCAGAATATCGCTCGGATTTCCTGGAGATTTCTTCAAAAGCGAACTGATTCAGAATTTTGCCTTTGGAGGCACGCTGAAACACATTCAGTATGATCTATAAAAACGATACTGCTCAGTCTTATTATCTTTAAGTGCTTGTATATGTGAAATATGTGTGCTAACAATCTCAAGAGAAGAATAAAATTACATCTGTCCACTTAGCTCAATAGCAAAAAGTGCAGGAGCCAGCAGAACAAGCAATTTGGAGGTGTTTATGTCAATTTCTCTCATCAATTCTTTTCAAAAAATTGTCGAAAATCGGGCCTGTTCATTTACAAAGCTCGTTGGCTTCACAGAAAAAGTCGAAAGAAATCACACGATGTTGCGCCAGGAAACCATACGTCGCTTTATTTCACTAGTGGCTCAACTTTTCAAAACCTTTGAAGATAATCACGTGTCAATGTGCGATCATGATTGGCAAATATTTGACACCAAATTTTCTCATCTTTTACAAACCCAAAGCAATAAAGATGAGCTCCTCGAGCTTGTCCGGACTATCGAAGATATTGCCCAGCGTCATTTTACTAAATTGGATGATAGTCTAGTGCCAATAGCGCTATCGCAAAAAGTTGTTCTTGTGTCGAAAAAAAGTCTCAATTCAAAAGTATTCCAAACAATGCTTTTGAGCCCATTTATTGAATCGAAAAAAAGAAAAATTGATCTAACCCATCTCACCCGTCCAGCTTTTGCAATAGTTGCAGCTATTTTAGAAAACAAGCCTTTCAAGATACCACAAGAATTCATGCTTGAGGTTTTGGATTTTGCGTATGCACACGGATATACCTTTATCTTCAATGAAGCATTCTCTCAACTCGTGGAAGCTTTAAAATCGCAATCAAGTTTCAACAATAATCATCATCTAAAAGAATCTTTTAATTTTCTGTGTCTCATTTTGGGAATTGAGAGTACTTCGGGAAATGAGAAAAAAATCCAGAGTCAAATACCTGAGGCAAACTTAGTGAGAAATGCAAACCATGCACGGGCTGCAAATGTTCAGCCGGAAAATGCTCTTGGGGGAATGGATGCATTTTATTCTCAGATGATGACAAAGGACCAAGTCGTTCAGAACAAGTTGTTAGAGCTGCTTTGCCTTTTTGGTGAATGCTTTGAGAAAGGTTTTTGTGTTAAAAGGCAAGCTGCTACAGCATTAAAGCTATATCGTTTTGGAGAAAAATTTGACTGTAGTCAAGCCCTTGTGAGAATTGGGATCTGTTATAAGGAGGGGATTGGTGTCGCTGAAGACTGGAGTAGGGCTGCGGAGTATTTCAAGCATGCTGCCGATCAAGGAAATATGCATGGGCAATTTTGGCTTGCAATGGCATATGACGAAGGGGAGGGCGTCCCTGTAGACTGGGGAAAAGCGACCGAGTATTTCAAACTAGCTGCCGATCAAGGTCTTGACACAGCTCAGTGGGACGTCGGCCTACGGTATTTTTGGGGAAATGGTTTACCTCATGATGTAGTTGAATCATTCAAATACTTTGGACGTGCAGCAGATCAAGGAGATAATATTGCCAAGTTTCTTAAGTATGTCCACGTAATCCCAGCAGCAATTGAACTGACAGCCAAAATCGCATGGGCACATTTGCGTGGCGAGCGCATTTTTAAATAGCCGCAATTTTTATGTATGTGTTCTAAGCTATTTACAGATTGCGCCATCATGGGAGCTCTTGCATCTGCCAGAGCTGCATCTAGAGCCGCTTTGCTGTCAGCGTGAACGCACACGCTGACTGTTCTTTGCTTTCTTTAAATTTGAATTATTTTGCCTATAATATTATTCAGCTGTGGCCACGTTCTTGGATTATTTTAAGGTTATCTTGGGCGGAAGAATGCCCTTGTTCTGCCGCAAGTTTGTACCACTTAACGGCTTCAACTAGATTTTTTTGAACACCGGTTCCATGTTCATAGGCAAAACCAAGCCAGAGTTGCGCTGCGTCCATCCCTTGTTCTGCCGCAAGTTTGTACCACTTAACGGCTTCAACTAGATTTTTTTGAACTCCATAGCCAGATTCATAACAACATCCTAAATAAAATTGTGCTGAAGCGTGTTCTAGATCGGCGGCAAGTTTAAACCACTTCACAGCGTCGTCGAAAGGGCTTCCAAGCACACCCTTTGTATAAGCGGAGATGCCGAGCAAGAATTGTGCAATATCGTCTCCATGTTCAGCTGCGAGTCTTAATTCTTCGGAAGTGGCTCCATGCTCAGCTGCGAGGTTGAGCCACTTGGCTTTTTCAATGGGATTTTTTTCAACATCTTTGCCTAGCGCATAAGCGTCACTTAGGTGGTATTGTGCGTAAGTGTTCCCTTGTTCTGCGGCTAGTTTAAACCACTTTACTGCCTCGCTGGGGTCTTTTTGAATCCCTTTTCCATGCTTATAAGCTAAGCCGGTCCTGTATTGTGAGATTTCGTCTCCTTGCTCAGCAGCGAGTCGGTACCATTTAACTGCTTCAATTGGATCTTTTTCAACGCCATTTCCAAGATCATAACAATCCCCGAGGGAGTGCTGTGCTTGATCATATCCTTGCTTTGCCGCTAGCTTGAACAACTTCACAGCTTCCTTGAGATCTTGTGGAATACCCTGTCCAAGCTGATAAGCTAAGCCGAGTCTGTATTGTGCCGCGTCATCCCCTTGTTCTGCCGCGAGTTTGTACAACTTAACTGATTCAGCGGGATCTTTTCGAACTGTATTTCCGAGTTCATAAGCAAAGCCGAGGCAGTATTGTGCCGAAGCGTTACATTGTTTTGCCGCAAGTTTGAATAACAGCACAGCTTCAAAGTGGTCTTCTGGAACACCGAGACCACAGTTATAACAAATCCCTAGGTTGGCTTGAGCCTGTGCGTACCCTTGTTCCGCAGCTTTTCTGTACCACTTCACTGCTTCAATTAAATCTTTTTGCACACCTAGCCCCTTGGCAAAATAAGTGCCGATTTTGCTTTGCGCTATTGGATTTCCTTGTTCAGCTTCTTTTTTCAACAATTCGAGGTTGACGGTCTCGGCAACGTTTTGGGCAGTCTTTGGGCCCGTAGATGATGATGATTGAGATGACGAAGTTTGATGTGCAAGAACCTGAGACGCCACTGATGTGGTTAAAGAAGTAGGTGATGACGAAGAACTTGATACAGCGCCATCCGTTTGAGTTGTCACAGCTAGGTTGACGGCCTCAGCAACATTTTGGGTAGTCTTTGGTAACTCAGATGATGATGATTGAGATGGTGTCGTTTGTTGTGCCAGAACCTGAGACGCCACCGAAGTAGTTAAAGAAGTAGATGATGACGATGAAGAGCTTGCTGCCTCGCCACCAGTTTGTGTTGACACAGTTAGACTGAAAGCATTGTTTGTGCTTAAAGAGACATGAGTCATAAAACCTCTCCTCTTTTGTTATTTTTTATAAGAGATTTCGAGAATGACAGTTCTAAACGAAACGTCAGAACATCCTTAAAAAATTATGGAGACTGGAGTTGATAATTACAACATATAAGTCTTGACACTGCCATCTGAAGTTCAAGAGGAACTGTTATAGCCTCTGAGGCCACTTGGAGAAGGTGTTTTGACTGGCAAATACAACACTCCTCAGAAAAATGATCAAAGGACGCGTTTGAATGTTGAAAAAAGAAAACCATCAGATGCGGATTTGCGCGTCGCTGAAACAGTTGTGAAAATTGCCAAAGAGATTGGAAAAACACCCTCTCAGGCTGCCTTGAACTGGATTATACAGCAAAGTCCTAACATGTTTCCTATTATTGGTGTCCGCTCAGTAGCCCAAATAAAAGACAATCTTGGCTACGACAGCTTTTGTCTTACAAAAGAGCAGATCAAAGAATTAGATGATGTGAGCAGAATATCGCTCGGATTTCCTGGAGATTTCTTCAAAAGCGAGCTAATTCAGAATTTTGCCTTTGGAGGCACGCTCAAAAAAATTCAGTATAATCAATAAAGTTTATTTAAGTTCATTATAAAATCAAAGAGCAGATATAATTTTTCTATTATTTAATTTGGGGAATATTTAAATAAAAGTTGCAAATTTGTTGTCGATGAAATTTGAAAGTATCCTTCATCCAAATGAACGTAAAATAAGGAGTAGTTATGCATTTACAATCATTGCATTTGGCTCTAGGTTATTATCACAACCAGATTTCCACATTTCCTGAATTTGTAGCCGCTGGCGAAAAAGTTGAAAGAACTCGCATGCTTTTGCGTCAGAATGAGATCATGAGCTTCATCAATTCCATTCCGAAAAAGCTCTCATGGCTTCAAAAAAATGGCATGGCTATTTCTGATGCTGATTGGCGAAAATTTGAAAGGTCTTTTGTTCGACTCACTGAAAATCAAATGAATAAAGAGCCATTGCGCGAACTTGTTTATACCATTGAAAACATAACCGGCCGACATCTTGAGAAAATAGATGATGCGTTGATTTCGGTACGATTGCTTGGGCCAAAAAAGAAGGTCGCCCTCGTCCCCAGGAAGAGTCTCGACTCATTTGTATTCCATAACATGTTTGTGCTGCCATTTCAAGAATCTCGGAACAGGGAGATTAAACTTTGCCATCTTCCCCCTGAATGCTTTGATTTCTTTGTGTCTGTCTTGAATAAGAAACCAATAAAAATTTCCCTACAACACATGTTAGAGCCTTTAAAAATGGCTCATGCCTTTAGCGATGTCAATCTCTTTAATGAAATTCTTTCTCAGCTTTTTCTTGTTGTCGACTCTCCTATGCAGCCCTGGAGCGTAGATTCTAGAAAAATAGAAGAGATTTTCTCATATCTTCGAGCAATGTTGGGGTTAAAATATACGTCGATAAACACCTATCACCAAGAGCGCGACATAGATTGGAAAGCAATAGTGACACAACATCGTTTAGAAGAATTTTATAATCATATGCAGCCAAAAGATAATCTCGCTCGCAACAAACTGCTGGAGGTGCTCTGCGGGATTGGAGCCTGTTTTGTAAGTCCCTGCAACTATCTTCTCAAGGATATTGAAGCGGCATGGAAGATTTTTCGATTTTGTGAAAAATTGGACTCCCCTCAAGCCTGGGCTATGGTTGGCTTGTTTTATGAAAAGAAACTATCGTCGAGGAATGAAGTCGCAAATTTTAGGAGAGCTTTGGCCTATTATAAACGTGCCGCAGAAGCGAAAAATGGTGAGGGTTGCTACAACCTTGGGCGCTGCATTCAAGATGGACTTTACCCAACACCTGGCATAAAAAAAGCAGTAGAATATTACAGGATTGCCGCAGAACAAGGCCATACAGCCGCTCAGATTAGACTAGGTGTCTGTTACGAACAGGCAATCGGCGTTTATGGCGATTTTAAAAAAGCAAAAGAACTTTTTACTGCCGCAGTTGAAAATGGTAATGTTGAGGCAAATTATTATCTCGGTCATTTATACGCGAATCCTGAGACTGGTTTCTATGACATACAGAAGGCAGTGAAATATTTGACAATCGCTGCAGATCATAGATACATGTGTTCATCTTCAGATCACAGTTCAGCTTATTATGTACCAGGACTGGGATGCCGAAAAGCCCGTGATGAACTTGCAGGGTATTTTGTAGACGGGATTGTGGTTCAAAAAGACTTAAAATCTGCACTCGAACATTACAATAGCATAGATGACTGGAAAGGCTGTTGTGAGGCCATGTTCAAGTTTTCGAAGTTTTATGCCACTGGAGATGGTGTCGAACAAGATCTGAAATTATCTATCGAGATTCTTAAACTTGCTGCGGAGTGTGGGTATATGAAAGCCAGAGACGACCTTGCCAATCGATATGAAAAAGGAGATGGCGTACCAAAAGATCTCACTACTGCAGAACACTACCGTAAATATATTTCGTGGGAGATTAGTTTGTTTTCATGGGCTCATCTCCACCGGGATAAGATATATGCATGTCAGCACATGTTAAGCGAAAAGCAGCGGGGTTGGGGTTGCGCCATTAGCTGAAGAGCTTTTTAGAAAACCCAGCGGTATTGATATAAGAATTAATTAAAAGCCGTACATTTTTCAGTTTCTTTGAAATTATCACCAAGATTCTTGTTTTAAATGAATAAACATACTAAAATTTTATGATTTAATTGCTGAAAAATCATTTCTTTAATTAGGGACAAATTATGAATTTTCTGGATATCAATTCTTTTTTAAGACAGTCTCAAAACCCGATTAGCTCATTTTCGGAGCTTGTAGCCAATACTGAAAAAATCGAAAAAAATCGTGCCTCCTTGCGCCAAGATGTCATTTTGAGCTTCATCAATTCCTTACCACAAGCTTTTGAATCACTCCAAAGACACTCAAGTGCCATTTCTGAACGAGACTGGAAAAAATTCGACTCCTCTCTTTCTCTTATCTTGCTTAGTGAGAATGGGCAGAACGGTTTTTTGAAAACTATCAAAACGATTGAAGAGCTTTCACACCGTCGATTTGAAAAATTGGATAATCAATTTATTCTGATAACGTTAGATGGCCCTGATGGGAAAACAGTCATCGTTTCGAGAGAAAGTCTCGATGTATGTTGGTTGCACCGAGTATTTGCAAATGGCTCGAAGGAATCAATTGAAAGAAAAATTGACCTGAAACATCTGACTGGGGCCTGCTTTGACATTCTCGCCTCTTCCTTAAAAAAGGAGCCAGTCGACATACCGTTGCAGCACATATCAGATGTTTTGCGAGTTGCCCATCTCTACAGTTATGGCGCTCTTTTTAATGGAGCCTTTTCAAAACTTTTGGAGATTTTGCAGTCGCAAAAAGAAAATCCTTTCGATCCTCATCTGCGAAATTCGGTTCATGTCATCAATGGAATGTTAGGAATAGACCAAAGTGAAGAAAGGGCTCTGGAAAATCTGAAAACGCTTTTTTCTACGATGATGCCAAATGACAAATCGGCTCAAGGCAAGTTTTTAGAGCTTTTGATTGAATTGGGTAGCTGTTTTGAGCTTGGCAATACTGTAAATAAGAATAAACACCGGGCAGTTTCGCTCTATAGCATTGGAGCAAAATTTGGCCGCCCTCGCTCTCAAGAAAAGCTTGCAGATTGTTATAAAAATGGCATCGGCGTCAGACGCAGCAAAGAAGAAGCAGTAAAATATTATAGCCTGGCAGCTGAGCAGGGCAGTGGTTATGCTCAAAATGAACTTGGTATCTGTTATGGAAAAGGAACTAGAGCTTACCAAAATCTTCCTAAATCGGTCAGCTATTTTGAACAAGCTGCAGCTCAAGGGTATGCTCCAGCTCAGAATAACCTTGGCAATTATTATCGGGATGGTCGTGGAGTGGAGAAAAACACCCTTCTTGCTTTTGCTCAATATAAACTGGCAGCAGATCAAGGTTTAGCTCAAGCTCAATTGAACCTTGCCTTGTGCTATTTAAATGGGATCGGGGCTCCAGAAGACATCATTTCAGCTTCTAGCTATATGCAGAAGGCAGCAGATCAAGGTTATGTTCCAGCTAGAAAAGCCCTGACAACAAAGCTTGTCAAAAAAGTCGAAAGTTATATAAAGATTGCCGTGAGAGGAAATGCCACAATTCAATATGCGCTTGCTCGCTGCTATGAAGAAGGAATCGGAGTTGAAAGCGACATACAAAAAGCAGTTCATTGTTTCTTAAGTGCGGCAAAACAGGGCTACCGAGCAGCTCAAAACAAGCTTGGCGAATGCTATCTTTGGGGGAATGGAGTCAAGCAAGACTTGCCTCTAGCAGCAGACTATTTTAAGAGAGCTGCCGACCATGGAGACTTCTCTGCCCAATGGAATATAGCTACCTGCTACCGAGATGGAGTTGGAGTAGCTGAAGACATCATTCAAACAGTAAAATATTTCAAGCTTGCATCACTCCAGGGACATAATGAAGCCAGATCTTTTCTCTCAAAAGGAATAATAATAAAAGTAGACGAGTATCGACATGGAGCAGGAATTCAAAATGCCCTGTCGGAATATAACCTTGGAGCCTGTTATGAAAAAGGGCTCTCGCTCGACAAAGATCTTCGCGAAGCCATCAAATATTATGAGCGAGCTGTTGCACAAGAGTATATTTCCGCAAAGATTGCTCTTCTTCGCTGCTATGAATCTCTTGCAAAAGGTGGTGATGCTCATTTCCAATATAAGCTGGCTCAGGTCTATGAAAAGGGCACCTGTGGTGATATTGACCCCGTAAAAGCGGCCAGCATGTATAAATTAGCAGCCGATAAAAATCACGCCGGCGCACAGTTCAGTCTTGCCTCCTGTTATCTGTTTGGTGTTGGTGTGCCAGAAGATATCATCCAGGCATCCGATTATTTCAAAAAAGCTGCAACTCAAGGCCATTCTGCTGCCAATGAAATAATTCAAAAAGGCTTTTCAAATAAAATTACTGAGTACAACAAAGGAGCAAAAGAGGGCAGCTTAATTGCTCAATATAACCTTGCACTCTGCTATGAAGTCGGATTTGGAGTTCCAAAAGACCTTCTGAAAGCAGTCTCATATATGGAGAGTGCCGCCAATGGAGGAAATGCCCTGGCGCAAGCCCATCTGATTTCTTGTTATGAAAATGGCGCTCAGGCGGGCCATACGGATATTCAATACAAGCTAGGTCAATACTATGAGGGAGGGGTTCATGTTGTTAAAAACCTAGTCAAGGCAGCCCAATATTATCAGCGTGCAGCTGATAAGGGCCATGTCGATGCCCAATTGAGCATGGCAAAGTGTTACCAATCGGGTCACGGAGTTCTCCAAGACTTTAAAACTGCAGTAGAATATTTCAAAAGAGCTGCCGATGGAGGCAATATTGAAGCCCAAAACATGCTAGCAGATTGTTATGCACAAGGTAGTGGTGTTGAAAAAGATCCAAAGATAGCCGTAGCTTATTATAAAAAAGCCGCATTTCGTGGATTTGCTCTTGCTCAGTTCAATCTTGGCTGTTGTTACCTGTATGGAGCAGGTGTTCAGGAAGACATAGAACAAGCAGAAAAGTATTTCAAAATGGCAGCTTTGCAAGGAGTTGATGAAGCACAAAATCAACTTAATTCTAGCTTAGGTCTAAAATTTGTACAGTATCAACGCATGGCAGAATCCCAAAAAAGTGCCTTTGCGCAAAACGCAGCTGCGGTATGCTTGCTATATGGAATTGGTGTGGCACAAGACGAAACCCGAGCCTTGGAGTTGTTGAATCTCGCAGTTGCGCAAGGTTATGTTCCAGCACAGTACAACCTTGGCTGTTGTTTTGAATACGGGCTTGGAGTAGCTCAAGACAAAGCTCAAGCATTCAAGCTTTTCGAACAGGTTGCCCAAAAAGGATACCCTCTTGCGCAAAACAAGCTTGGATTGTTTTATGAAAATGGAGAGGGAGTCGAAGTGAATCTCCCTCTGGCAGCAGGATATTATAAGCAAGCTGCTGATGGTGGATGTGCTGAAGCACAATCCAACCTTGGAATTTGTTATGAAGAAGGAAGCGGAGTTGATCAAGATATACAGCAGGCTGTCAAGTATTACACATTAGCCGTCGATCAAGGCGATGAGGATGCTCAAATTAATCTTGGGATTTGCTTTGAACATGGCAACGGGGTTCTTCAGGATTCTAAAAAAGCATTTGAATTGTATCAATCGGCTACACGCCAAGGCAGCAGGGCTGCCCAATGCAAGCTAGGAGAATGCTACAGCGACGGAATTGGAATTGAAAATGACTTACAGAAAGCAGTTGAAAATTTTAAATTTGCTGCCGATGCTGGCTATGCCCTAGCCCAAAACCTGATCGGCAGTTGTTATAACAAGGGTATTGGGATGGAACAAAATTTCAACAAAGCATTCGAATATTACAAATTAGCCGCAGATAATGGATTCGTAGTAGCTCAATACAACGTTGCAACTTTTTATAGAGAAGGAATAGGCACAGCAAAAGACTTAAGTCTTGCAGTAAAGTATTATAAACTTTCCGCCGATCAGGGTGATGTTGATGCAAAGGAAGCTCTCAGGATAGAAACGTTAAAAGAGATGGCAGATATTTTGAGAGATGCAGAGAAAGGAAGTGCTTCTGCTCAATACCGTCTTGGCCTGTGTTATGAGACGGGGGAGGTTGTGCCAAGAGATTTCGATAAAGCAATAGCGTTTTATAAGCTTGCAGCAGCTCAGGGCTATGCGCCAAGCCAACACCGCCTTGGCAATTGCTACGAAGACATAAAAGACTATCGCAAGGCAGCAGAATATTTTACATTAGCAGCAAATCAAGGAGATGCTGACGCGCATTGGCACCTCGGCCTCTTACATCAATATGGATATGGAGTGGTCAAAGACCTATCTAAAGCAGTCGAATGTTTTCGATATTCCGCCGGTCGAGGTTGTACTCCAGGCCAATTTTGCCTGGCAGCATGTCTAGAAAATGGAGTGGGGTCTGAAAAAGACTTAGTTGACGCAGCAAAGTATTATAAACTTGCGGCAGATCAAGATCATGATGAGGCCAAAAGAAAACTGGAAAATAGCTGGATGAATAGAGTGGCCAGCGACAAAATCGCTGCTGACTCAGGTAATGCTCAAGCCCAATACAATCTTGGTGTTTTGTATGAAAATGGAGAGGGTGTGTCAAAAAACTTTGAGAAGGCATTCAGGTATTACAAGCTTGCCGCTGAGCAAGGTTTGGCTTCCGCGGAGGGTCGCCTTGCCAAGTGTTATGAACAGGGACGAGGAGTGGACAAGGACTTAACTCTCGCAGCAAAGCATTACGAGCGTGCAGCCCATGGTGGCGATCGAATTGCTCAACACGAAGTTATTGCTCACCATATACGAGGAATTGGAGTAAAAAAAGATATAGTAAAAGCAGCTTGGTGTCTCGAGGTGGCTATTTGTGAAGGTAAAGATGAATGGCAAAATGGGCTAGAAAAAGAGATCATCGAAGAAGTAAAAAAATATATGTCTTTTGCAGACAAAGGTGACCAAGAAGCTCAGTATGAGCTTGCTCGTTGTTATGAAAAAGGAGTTGGCCTAGCAAAAGACCCAGATCTTGCAAGAGAGTATTATAAGCGTGCCGCAAGTTCTGGCCATGGCGCTGCAAAATTGCGACTTGAGTGGTTGGATCGAAAGGAAGAGGAATCGCTAGGAAAGAGCCAGGTTGATGTATTGCAGCAACCTTTACCTATCCTTGAAAACTCATCTTCCGAAATGAAATTGAAAGATGACCTTGTAGTTGGTGGCTGCCCTCCCCAAGATATCATCGAAGCAGCCAATTATTACGAGCTTGGTCTGGATCAAAAATTTAAAGAAGAAAAGAGCGATTTGAGCATTTGATAATAATATGGTGTAAACATGTTTTTGCAGTCAATGTATGCCGCTCAGGGGCAAACCAGGAGCCAATCCTCTTCAGTTTTTGATTTTGCTGCCGACTGTGTCGAAATCGCAAGAAATCGAAAAACTTGGCGTCAAAATGTCATCGAACACTTCATTGCCTCTTTGCCAAAAACCTTTCAATCATTTCAAAAAAGCGGCCTTGCCATATCGGATCGATACTGGCAAAAAATAGACCTATCCATTTCCTGCATTCTTCAAAATCAAACCCTTAGTCAAGAATTGCTCTCACATGTCAAAACCATCGAGACACTATCAGGACATCGGTTTCACAAACTCGGTGATAAGGTGGCGCCAATTCTCTTAAAAGGCCCCGATGGCATGGAGATCATTGTTGCCAAAAGCAACCTCCGATCTCATGTATTTCAATCCATTTTGCGGTCTAAATTTCAAGAAGCAGAAAAAGGTGAAATCAGTCTCAAAAATATGTCTCCGAGCGGATTTACGACTTTTGTTACTCTCTTACGAAATATCAATGCGCCTATTCCTCCTGCCTACCGCCTCGAGCTTTTAAAGGCGGCCCACACCTATGCTCATGTGCCGATCTTCCATGTAGTTTTTTCAGAACTTGTGAAGGAGTTGCAATCTCAAGAAAAGTCAAGCGTCGATCAAGGCCTACTTGAAGCTGTGCAGTTTCTCAGTTTTATCTTCGGTATAGGAAAAAAGAGAGCTGAAAGCTGTCAAGAGATGGAAACGGGCCAAAACATGCTACAAAGGCTATTTAGCTTTTTCTGGCCCGAAATGACATTCCCTCCAGATGAGAGATGCCCTTGCACATTGCAAGAATGCGCTCAGCGAAACAAAATCGATTCAAATCTCCGAACAAAAACAAAAGATCAAGTTTACCAAGATAACTTGCTCTCCCTTTTAACCACTTTTGGAAAATTATTCGAAGAAGGCTGGTGTATTGAAAAAGATATCAGTGCAGCACTGAAGCTCTATAGCTTTGGTTCCAAATTGGGCAATGATGATGCGCAATGTAGAATGGGCCACTGCTATGAAAAGGGGATTGGCGCACCAAAGTATGAAGCGTTGGCATTTGAATTTTACATTCTCTCTGCCAATCAAGGAAGCGCTTCTGGACAAGCACACTTTGGCCATTGTTGCGAGAAGGGCATTGGCACCCAGGTTGATCTCAATCTTGCCTTTTCCTTTTATAACGAAGCCGTGAAGAAGAATAATGCCGATGGCCAGTTCTTCCTAGGGGAGTTCAATGAAAGATGGAACTCCAAAGAAGGTCGTGAGAAGGCATTTGAATTATACAAGCTTGCTGCTGATCAAGGCCATGTTGGGGCTTTAACTGCTGTTGCCAGACTCTATCATGAGCGCGTCCCAGAAAACGAAAAATTATCAACAAAATATTACCTGCTTGCCGCTTCCCGTGGATATGCTCCTGCTCAATATGGTCTTGCCTTTAAATATAAGTATGGAGTTGGCGTATCAAAAGATCTCCAGCAAATGATTCGCTATTATTCACTTGCCGCCGATCAAAAATATGCTCCAGCACAATACGCTCTTGGTGACTGTTATTTATGGGGAAATGGCGTTGATAAAGACCCTGTGCAAGGAGTGAAATATTTGCAACTTTCCGCAGATCAAGGCGATGTTGAGGCTCAAAATGACCTTGGAGTATGTTATGAACAGGGCGTCGGCATCCCCATAGATCTCAATAAAGCACAACACTATTTACAACTTGCGGTCGATCAAGCGCCGCCTCACCAAAAGATCTGGTTTTTTGAAATGGCTGCAAGAAATTTAGCCAGAGTTCAAAAAGAACTGGCAAGATGAACTTTCACTAGAGGTCATAAATGAGCTCTGCTTTATGTGGAGAGCATTTTGAGCAAGGCAGTGGTTTGCCTTGTTGCTGTATATATAACTTATTTATTACTCATTTCAGGCGGAGGGGTAAAAAAATCGAGCCTGTTCGTTAAAACAGCCTTATCTACCTTCGATTTAGGTGGCTCATAGTCAGGGTCTCCTTCTTCGTCGATCCACCCTTTCTTAATTGGTTGAAAGCAAGGCTTGAGGGGATTTTTAATCGGCTGGAAAACCGATGGGCTGTAGTATATCTCTGTGAGAGGCGCTTGCTCACAAAAAGTTGGTTGCGAAGCGCAACGCACTGCTCGGACGCCGTCGTACTCATTGCTTTGTTTCGGTCCATTTATAAAGTCTGCGCTCACGCCGGTGCATCCACACACGTATAACTTGTGCAACCAGGGCTTGGCAAGCTTGATCATGTCATCATCCCGT
>Ga0209777_10005977_pt1 | contig 13843 bp, 18 predicted proteins | sample FrelakmetHBP12HB_FD_187147 | JGI IMG/M metagenome (GOLD analysis project Ga0209777, IMG submission 187147) | Freshwater lake sediment microbial communities from the University of Notre Dame, USA, for methane emissions studies -HBP12 HB (SPAdes)... | ecosystem: Environmental > Aquatic >...
CATAAAAATCTTTTTTAGGAATTGGTTTTCCTATTTTCTGCATTTCAGATACCAAAGAATTCAAATTTTCCTTAACTTTTTCCTGGGCATTTGGAATATCTGACCAGAAATAATTGTAATCCTTTTTTTCGGCAACTTTTGAAAATTGTTCTCCCAATGTCAATAAAAACAAAACATAAGGCTTTTGGTTCCTTCCGCCCAATTCCTGCAAAATATTTTCCTCTTTTTTAAAGCCTCCGTTATCTTTAAAATAATTTGCGAACTCTGCAAAAACAGCATCCAATGCTTCTTTGTTATTTTTTCTTACATGGTTAAAACCAGCCTCTTCTATCTGGCGCACTCTTTCGCGGGTTATACCAAATGTCTTGCCAATAATTTCCAAAGTTTCCGGCTTTCCGGACTTGACTCCAAATCTGCGATCAAAAATATCTTTAGTTTTTGGGCTAAGACCTTTGGTAAATCTTTTATAAATTTCTGAATAGTTAATCTTTTTCATAAACATGAAATAGAATGGTTTTTCCACTTATTAATGGAGCTTACCATATTAACTTTTAGATGTCAAGTGCAGAACCCTAATCATCCTCTTACCTTCTTTTTTGCTCCTTTTTCAGGTTAAATTTGTACCAGCTCACTAAAAGCGGGCTGGCAATGAAAATTGATGAATATGCTCCTGAAGTTATGCCGATAATTAACGCCAATGCAAAGTATTTAAGGGTCTGGCCTCCTAAAAAGTAGAGTGAAACCAATACAAATTCCACTGTCAAAACCGTGCTGATTGACCTGCCCAATGTCTGGGTCAAGCTCCAGTTTACTGTATCTTCAAACTGGCCCATTCCCCTTCTTAAAATGTTCTCTCTGATCCTGTCAAAAATAACAATGGTATCGTGCACGGAAAAACCTAAGATTGTCAGTAATGCCGCGATAATCGGAATTGTAATTTCAACATTATACAAATGCCCTAAAACAGAAAATACTCCGATAGGAACCAGCACATCGTGAAATAACGCTATCAAAGACGCAATGCCGTATTTCCATGAACTGACAGGCTTTGAGACCTTCCTAAAAGCAAAAGAGATATACAAGGTAATGGCACACAATGCCAAAACAATCGCCAGCTCTGTCGCGTTTCTCAATTCCTGCCCTATTGACGGCCCGATATATTGAAAACTCTTTTCTGCGGTTGGGGTCAGCTTATTTAATCCGGCCAATATCTGCTGGTGCGTTGCCTCATCAACTCCTTTAAACTGCAGAACAGCTCCGGCGGACCCCGTCGGCTGAATTGTGATTTCTCCCAGATTAAAACTCTTCAAAACATTCTGGATTGCCTCGTTTGACGGCCTCTGATTCTGGAACTGAACTTCCATGCTGCTTCCGCCGACAAACTCAATTCCAAACTTCAGTCCAAATGTAAATAAAGAAACAATTGTGGCAACAATTAAAAGACCGGAGATAATATAATAAAATTTTGAATATTTTGTAAAATTAAATTGCATGTTCTCTACTAATTACGAATTTTTACGAATATACGAATTCGTATATTCGTACTGATTAGTAATTCGTAGGATTATAATAACCATTTAGCTTTTTCGGCCCATTTGCCGACAAAAACCATCAAGAATATTCTTGTTATAAATATTGCTGAAAACAAGCTGACAATAATGCCCAATGCCAACGTGAAAGCAAATCCTTTGATAAATGAAGTTGCCACAAAGAATAAAATTGCGCAAACAATTAAAGAGTTGAAATTGCTGTCTCTGATTGACGGCCAGGCGCGCTTGAATCCTTCGTCAATTGCCTGCGACAAGCTCTTGCCTGATTTTATTTCCTCTTTCATTCTGGCGAAAATCAAAATATTGGCGTCAACCGCCATACCGATGGAAAGAATAAATCCGCCTATGCCAGCTAAGGTCAATGTTACAGGAATAAGCTTGAATATGGCCAAAGTCAGCGCTACGTATATTACAAGGGCCAAGGACGCGAGAATGCCCGGAAACCTATAAAACACTATCATAAATACAACCACTGCCAGAAGGCCATAAATTGCTGCCATAAGAGACTGCTGGAGAGAAACCGATCCAAGGGTGGGACCTACTGTTTCCTGGGAAATCGGAGCCCCGATTTTAACCGGCAAAGCCCCGGAATTTAATCTTGAAGCAATAGAGTTGGCTGTCTGGTCTGACATATCTCCTGTGATGACTGCCTTCCCGCCGGTAATTTTGTCCTGCACAATCGGAGCATATAAATCCTGGTTATCAATTTTTCCATCGTTATTTGTATCAATAATAGAAGCTCCGTCTAAATAAATCGCCAATGGCTTTTTAATGTTTCTAGCTGTAATGTCTGCAAAAATTTTAGCCCCCTCATTATTAAACTGCAATTGGATCTGAGGCTTGTAAGTTGTCTGGTCAAAAAGAACAGTTGCCTTTGTCAGATATTTTCCAGTCAAATCAGTCGGCTTAAAATATGGATTTTCTAAAGCTAATTGCCAATCTTTAATTTTTGTAATATCTTGTTTTTTATCCTGAGCTGCCTGAATTTCTTTTATTTTATCTAAAATCGGCTGGCTTTCAGCTTGTGTTCTTTCCTCGTCAAATTCCAGATAAGGTGTCTGGCCGATCATCTGGATTGCCTGCTGTACGTTTGTGACTCCGGGCAATTCAACTAATAACCTGTCCTGCCCCTGAATTTCAACAACCGGCTCTGAAACCCCAAACATATTAACCCTTCTTTCAATCACATCTCTCAATCCCGACATTGCTGCTGATTTATCGGTAGCTGTGCTCAAATCCGCCTGATAAACCAAGCTTACTCCGCCCTGCAGATCAAGGCCCAAGACATAGGGTTTTTCAGGAAAATGAGGAAGAGTCCACGACATTTTCTGGTTTAAGAAATCAACCGACCTGTTAAAATAATTCGGATAAGCAAAAATCCCGGCCAAGACAGCCAAGATTAAAACTCCGATGAATATATAGTATTTCTGCTGCATATGGTATTAAAAGCCCAGTTAAATCCAGCTTCGCTGGTTCGCCTTCGGCGAAATTTAACCGGGTGAATATTTTTTATTATATCTCCACTCTTTAAAATAGTCAATAAAAAAAGTCCGGTTTCGCACAACTGGCATTGTACTAGATCGGACCTAGGCCGGTGGACACGCCGCATTTCGTATTGCTGTGTAGGCATTGGGATCCCAAATTTCTGATAAATGTTGCACGGTGAAGCGATGTTTTGTACCCCGGCACCGCCAGGAGCATCGGGGTCGCCCTTCAACTCGGGATGCTGAAAATTCCAGTTTCTCTCCCAACTCTGCCTCGCAGACCGCGAGAATCTCGTCAAATGATTTCCCACGCTCTTTGGCATAGAGAAAAACACTGGCAACAGTGAGCTCTCCGTTCGAAGAGAACCCTCTTTCTAGAAAGTCAACGATTTGATTCACTTCCTCTACAGTAAAACACGTGTCCGAAACCGCTCTGAACTTTGGGTTGTGCACTCAATTACCTCAACCAAAAACCGCTTTTCAGCGGTTTTTATTATTCCATTTGGATTACAACCAGTCCTTTTTCTTTTATTTGTTCTTCCTGGCCAAAATCATCAAGTTTAAATTTCAGGACAAAACCAACCTTCTTTTCAATTTTCCTGCCGGTATATTCTTTTCTCTTCGGATCCCATTCTTCTAAAACCAATATATCCCCTACTTCTACATCAAAATCAGCCAATCTTAATTCAAATTTCTTTTTTCCAGAAGAAACAAGCTCAAAATACTCCGGCCAAATTTTCTTTTTTATAACTGCCATAATTTTTTTCTATAATTTTTCCAAAATTTTTAATTCTAAATTTCCTGTAGTTGTATCATAGACGGCGAATGTGGGTTTGTAAAACTGGCCTGCTAATTCGCCTGGATTTATCATATGGCATTTTTTTCCTTCGGCTCCGCTCAGGACAAGCTCATCCCATGGCCTGTGCGTATGGCCATAAAAAACCAAATCATACTTGCCTGATTGAGCCAGTTTCTTTGCAATGTCAGGGAAATGTGTGAATGCAATTTTTTTATTATCCAATTCAATTTCTCCTATTGATTCGAAAACTTTTACCTTTGGCGAATTTTGATATTCCTGCAATTCTAATTTAAAATCTTTGTCCATATTGCCGAATACTCCGAAAAATTCTCCTTTAAAATCTGCCAATGATTCTTTCAAACTTTCCGGGCTACCGATATCTCCGCAATGCAAAATAATGCGGATATTTTCCTTGCTCAGCCAATCAACTGCCTTCCTAAAATTCGCCACATTCCCATGAGTATCTGAGATAATGGCTATTTTCATTTTATGATTCATCTAGAATTATTTTTTCTTTGAATTTTCCTCGTTTGTCCGCTTTCTTGTCTTTAATCATTTGCAACTCTTCTTTATCAAATTCCTTATAATCCGAAATTGCATCGATGACTTCCAGAATATCTGCCATCTCTTCAATGTTCTCTGCCTCCATAAATTCATTAAATTCTTCCTGTAATTTTTCTTTCAATTTCTGCCAATATTCTGCATCATCAGCAATATGAGTAATGGGGATCCCGCCTTTATTTCTAATTATTTCAGGAATTTTATCTCGGACCAATTTATTATATTTCATATAATTCTTTATTTTCCAATATATTTAAACCGTAGAACTTTTTTGCCGCCGAATTCGACTTCCTCCAAAAACATTTTTAAAGGTCTTATCCACAAATCACCCTCGCCATACAAAGCTTTATAAACTACAAATTCCTCCATTGTTTCTGAATGTTTTGCAATTCCTAAAACTTCATATTGCCCGCCTTTGTAATGTTCATATTTTCCTATTTTTATCATTGGCCTGCGACGCAATTATTAAAAATATTTACCTGGTTATTATATTGCGCAATAATATTTTTTGTAGTTTCCGCCAATGAATTATATTGCGCAACCAATTGGTTATAATCGTTAATCATCTGACGATAAGCTGGTGAATTTTGATTTGTATTATCAATTTGAGTTTTCTTTGCATCAATTTCTGAAGATAATGCATCTAACTGGGTTTTATCTGAATTAATTTCATTTTCCAAATTAACATCCGGCTGGGCGCACGAAGACAACGGAAGTCCAAATTCCTGTACGCCAATCCAAACAGTTTGCCCTTTATAAATTCCTTTGATTATTGCAACTCCGATTTCTGCATATCTGTTATTTAAAATATTTGCCCTGTGCCCCGGGCTGTTCATCCAATCTTGCACAACTTCTTTTTCTGAAGAAAAATTTCCCAAAATTAAATTTTCTCCAGCTACTATATAATCATACCCATAGCTTTGCACCAATTTTCCAGGATCAATCCCAGCCGGCGATACATGCTCAAAATATTGTTTTACAAACATATCATTGGCTTTGGCTGCAGCTGCCTCATCAAGTTTTATATTTTCTCTTAATGCTGGTAGATTTCCATTTTGCTGTCTTTGCAAATTTGTCTCTGAAATAATTTTGCTTTGTAACAAGACAACTTTATTGCTCGCTCCTCCTACATTTAAAGGAATACCTGTTGAAACCTGCTTCTTAACTTCTGCAACAATCTGCCCCACATTTGTCTTCTGAAAATTCTGAGTTTGCGTCTGAACTTGTTTATTTAAACTATTATAAAATTTTACGGCATCATCCTTAAAATATATGCCCGCCCAGAAAGCCACAACTATTAAAATGAAAATTATTATTTTAGATATTTTCATTCTTATTTTAATTCCTGTATTTACTTAAATTAAATCTCAATAAATTGACCTGTTTTCATATTTCTTTTTATTTTATTCCATTTATATACTCGTCCATTCATAGTTATATATATACCATAAGGCAAAATTTCCGCTGAAATTATTGCTGCTCCTGTATTAAACATAGCATCAGAATCAGAAAATTTTTCTGGTCTCATGGCACCCGTAATTACAATGGTTTTATCTTTAATTTTGCTCAATTTTTTTGCAGTATCAATCATTGTATCTGTTCCATGCGTAATGACAATTTTATCATTTTTATTGTCTTTACATGCTTGCATTATTTTTTCCCTATCTTTATCGATAATATCTAAACTATCTTTTTTCAACAATGTAATAATTTTATATTCAAATACCGGATTAATTTTTTCTAATATCCTTTTAACCGCCGGCTCTCCAATTTCAAAAGCATAACCCCTTGTAGTTTTGGGGTATTCCTTGTCAATTGTCCCTCCTGTTTGAATAAATGTGATTTTCATATAATTAAATTTATTTTTTATATTATTATTTTTAATAATATTTTTTATTTTATTTCTATTTGCATAAAAATGAATTCATATATCTAATAAAACATTAAAATACATCTATCTAATTCCCTAACAAGCTGAAGATTAAGAGCATCTCTGGGTAGAATCCATTTATATGCCTTATGTTCATTTTTGCTTAAAATAATTTTTGGGCTATTATTTAATTTAGTACGAAACATATGATAGATAAAATGATACTCTGGATATTTTACATATACTTTATTCAGATATTCTAATTGTGTCGGCAATAATTTTTGCCCAGTTTCTTCTTGTAACTCCCGAATCATTGCGTCCAATATTTTTTCTCCGCTGTCTACTTTTCCAGCCGGAACACCCCATCTGTTTCCTTCTGATCTGTGCTCATGGCGATGTAATAAAAGAATTTTCCCATTATGTTCTACATAGCAACTCACTATCTCGAATATTGGATTAAATTTTTTGGGAACATTTTTATAAATCATATTTTACAATCACCACATTTCTATTTTGCTCCTTTCCATTCTGCAAAAAATTCCTTTAAAAATAACTGTAAAAATTTATGCCTTCCTTCTGCCATCTTTTTGGCTGTTTTGGTATTCAACATATTTTTTAGAAGCAATAATTTTTCATAAAAATGATTTATTGATGAACTTTTATTGCTTTTATATTCTTTAAAGGAACCGTGTATTTTTGCCTTTATATCGGGATTATATATTTCTCTACCGACACTTCCCCCATAAGTGAATACTCGGGCAATACCAATAGCCCCTATTGCATCTAATCTATCTGCATCCTGAACTATTTTACCCTCTATTGTTTTCATTTTATTTTTTAATCCAGCACCTTTAAAAGAAATATTATCGATAATATAACATACTCTATCTATATTTTTTTCTTCTACAACAAAACTTTTCAATAAATTTCTTGCCTTTTTTATTCCCACTTCATTCGTTCCCCCATGGAATTTCCAGTCGGCGATATCATGAAGCAAAGCACCTAGTTCAATGACAAACAAATCCCCACCTTCTTTTTCAGCTATTTTTCTTGCAATTTTATGAACTCTTAAAAAATGATAATAATCATGACCCGTCGATTCATTTTTAAAATTTTTCTCTAAATATCCCTTAATCCCATTTATAATTTTTTGTTCTGATTTTTTCATAATTTAAATTATCTTATAATTTTATGCTTAAAAAATTTTTCTTGAAATATTATTTTTTTCTCAATTTCCTCATCTGCAAGATTAATATCATTTGGCATAACCACAAGTTTGTCGTCGTCATCATCTAATCTGTGAATAATCGCTTTAACAATGCCAGTAGCTTTTTCAACTAGTTTTTCTGTGCCCAAATAATATGCATCTAATTCTTCACCATCAGGAGCTTTCACATTTGGAAGATATCCATAATTGACTTCATAAACAAACCCATATTTTGGATGTTTACTGCCAATAGGCCTGTCAATAACAATTTCAACTTCTTTTCCCAAAAACTGCTTAGCAATTTTCAGCGATTTTGACGAGTTATTTTCCATCAATTTTTTTTATTTTTTGGATTTTCTTCTTTCTTTTTCGCTCATTAAAGATAAATCTCCATCAGCTGATTCAAGATCTTTAGCTAATTTTTCCCTTATCTCAGCAACTAGGCCCATGTAGCCTTGTCTATACTGGTCTGCCATTTCTTGTGTTATTTCTCCTGGCGTTTCACCTTCCTGTTCTGCTAAAAATTTTAAATATTCTGGCGTAAAATATTCTTCTCTTGAATATTGGCTGTAAAGACCGTCCACCAAGCTTAAAACTTCTTTGACTGAAATAGTTTGCTTGCCGTTTAAAAGGCGTATCATAAGATGTTCTGGAACACCGTCTCTTGATTCGTCCTCTGGCGGATCTTCAAACGGTATTTCAGATGTTTTTTTGCCTTCAGTTTTATACACTCTTTTTAAACCTTTAAAATTATATAATTTTTCAACTTCTGGGACTGCTTCGGCAATAAGAGCCTTGACCGGCTTTAATTCGCTCTTTGATTTTTCCAAAAGGTTATCAATTGAATTTGCAAAAAGGTCCCTTATTATCATCCCTCCTTTCCAATCTGGTCTTTTAGCCAAAAAGAAAGGAACCATGGAAAGTTCGTGCCTTCCATCTTCAGAAACCGATTCTATATTTTGGGTTTGCAGATATGAAACAATCTTTCCTTCTTCATCTCTGGCAATAAAATCATCAGTTATGCCTTTTTCAATTCCTATCTTAAGACCCATGGCATCTGTGGTTTCTTCAGCGCCAAAAAATCCAATCAAAAAATCATGGATTTCTTCTGCCATTTTCCTAGCCGATTCTTCATTGCCACTTTCAGCCTTAGAAAAAGTAACGCCTTTTGGATTATCGCGTTTTTCACCTTTTATCTTTTCTAATACTGCCCAAGAATTTTCTAATTCTTCCCGTTCATTAACCGGCAATGCCTCTAATCTCTGTTCTAAAGTTTGTTCTCCTTTTGAAGTTAATTCTTCATCCATAAATTTTTATTTTTATTTAATTATATTTTTGCGCAATTAATTTTTGATGTTCTTGGGTATTCAACATCCCGCATTTTTTATATTTTTTACCGGAACCACAAGGGCATGGCGAATTACGACCAATTTCCTCTTTGCCGGATTCAATGGCATGCGATTGCGGTATTGGTTTTTGTTGAGTGGGCAAACCGGCTTTTAAAATGTTTTCAACAATATTCAAATCAATAGTTGCCAATAATTGGCCGAATGCTTTATGGCCTTCATTTTTATATTCAACCAAAGGATCTCTTCCGCTGTAAGCTCTCAAACGCACAGAATCCCTGATATGATCCATATAAGATAAATGTTCCTGCCAAAGCATATCTAAAATCCGCAAAGAAATAATTTTTTCCATCTGCTTCATATTTTCCTCTCCGAGCTCTTTTTCTTTTTTATTATAGTCATCTTCTGTAAATCCTGTTTTTTCAATCATTCCTAAAATCCTGTCTTTTAAGCCAAGGCTTTCTAAAAATTCTTTTCTTTTTTTATAAATGATTTCCCTATGCTTGTTTAAAACATCATCATACTCCAACAAATGATGCCTTGCGTCAAAATTAAATCCTTCAATTTTTTCCTGAGCCGATTCAATGGCACCAGAAATCATTCCTGCCTGGATCGGCTCATCTTCAGGGATATTCAGAGCAGACATTAAAGATTTTATTTTGTCTCCGCCGAAAATTCGCATTAAATCATCTTCCAAGGAAACAAAAAATTGCGTTGACCCCGGGTCCCCCTGCCTGCCCGACCTTCCTCTTAGCTGATTGTCAATTCTTCTTGCATCGTGCCTTTCAGTTCCCATAACGTGAAGCCCGCCAAGTTTTTTCACTTCTTCTGTAATTTCTGCAGCCGGCGGATTACCGCCTAAAATAATATCAACTCCTCTGCCTGCCATATTCGTGGCAATTGTTACTGCTCCCTTTTTTCCCGCCTGTGCTATGATTTCACCCTCCCTTTCATGATTTTTTGCATTTAAAATATTATGAGGAACGCCTTTTATTTCCAATAATTTCCCCAAGTACTCATTTCTTTCAACTGACCTTGTGCCGACTAAAATCGGCTGGCCTTTTTTATGGAGTTCTTCAATTTCTTTTATGACAGCAGTGAACTTTCCATTTTCTGTTTTAAAAATTTTATCAGGAAAATCCTGCCTTATTGTTGTTTTATTCGGTGGAACAGGAACAACTTCTAATTTATAAACTTTATCAAATTCTTCAGCAGAAGTAAGAGCTGTTCCTGTCATGCCGGCTATTTTTTTATACATTCTGAAATAATTCTGGAAAGTGATTGTTGCCATTGTTATGGATTCGGGCCTTACGATAACGCCCTCTTTTGCTTCCACCGCCTGATGCAATCCTCCCGACCATCTTCTGCCGGGCAATATTCTTCCGGTGAATTCATCTATGATTAAAATTTCCCCGTTTTTTACAGTATAATCTCTGTCTTTTAAAAATAATGCCTTGGCTTTCAATGCAGATTCCAACTGATGGGTTGTAATAATATCATTGTCCAGCCAAGGATCAAATCCCAAACTTTTTACAACTCTATTCTGGCCCTGATCTGTGAAAGTAACGCTTTTCATTTTTTCATCAAGCTCATAATCTGAATCCTTCTCTAAAAACCCTACGACTTTTGCAAAGGTATAATATTTTTCAGTTGCTTCTTCTGCTTCCCCGGAAATTATCAAGGGAACCCGTGCTTCATCAATTAAAATTGAATCTACCTCATCAACGATTACAAAATTAAATCCTCTCTGAACTTCCTGGCTCTGCTGGTAAACCATATTATCGCGCAAGTAATCAAAGCCGAATTCATTATTGGTTCCGTAAGTAATGTCAGCTGCATATGCCTCTTTTCTTGAAACCGGTTTTAAATAATTTTGAATAACCTTAAAATTGCCCATTACATCTCTCTCTTTATCTTTCTCATTATTTTTGTAATTGGCATCATAAACATACCCTGACTCATTTACAATGCATCCTGTAGCAAGTCCCAAGCAATCATAAATCTGCCCCATCCAAACCATATCCCTTTTGGCCAGATAATCATTTACAGTTACAATATGCATTCCACGGCCTTCCAATGCGTTCAAATAAGCAGGCAGCGTAGCTGATAAAGTTTTTCCCTCGCCTGTTCTCATCTCTGCAATTTTGCCCTGATGCAAAACAATTCCGCCAACCATTTGCACATCAAAATGCCGCTGGTTTAAAGTTCTTTTAGCAGCCTCTCTGACCAGCGCAAAAGCCTCTGGCAATAAATCGTCCAGAGTCTGGCCGGGGCGCTCTTTGGGCCTCAATCTCTCCTTAAACTCTTTTGTTTTTTCTTTTATCTGCTCAGAAGAAAACTTTTCAAATTCTGACTCAAAAGAATTTATTTTATTAATAATTGGCTGGAGTCCTTTTATGAATTTTTCATTAGGGTCTCCAAAAATTTTAGATAGAATTGACATGATACAATTATTTTACATTAATCAATGGAATCGCTAATTTGTGCTTATTAATATAAAAATTAAGGGTTCTCATAAATCCTGTGGTATATTTTTCTGGATTTTTTGCTATTTTTTTAGCTATATCTTTAAGGCTCATCGGAATTATTTTCTCAACCTCATCTTTGGCAATAACCATTTGCTTTAACTCCTTGTCTGTTAATTTGACTTCGTAAAGTCCAAAATAATGATCAATCTTTAGATTTCTATTGGACACTATTTCATCTCCGTAGAAGATGCCAACTTTTTTAAATTTTTTAAAAATCCCCAATTCTTCTTTAGATTCTCTAATCACGGCTTTATCATAAGACTCTCCTTGCCTAACGTGACCACCAATTGAATGGTCAAGCAAGCCATCTTTTTTCCTGAGCTGAACTAATAATTTGTTGTCTGGATTAAATACAAAAACCGCCGCAACTCGGTGGATATATCCATTTTCGTGTGCTTCGACTTTATTAGTTATTCCTATTACTTTATCGTTTATATCAACTTTATCTATTAACTCCATAAATATAATTAAACTATTCTCTTACTCTACCAAAAAATCACCTCAATTAAAAGGTGGCTTTTGAAAAATGTTTCATCTCTTTTACCTGCACTCCTTTAACCTGCACTTAAACTTAACAACATACCTACAAACTCCAGTTTATAGGTATGTTGTTACGCGGAACGAAGCTATCAGATATTCTGAAAAGATTTTAGAAAACGGACAAACATCCTGCCATATGGAGATAACGTATGCTCCACAAATTTGCCACGATATTTTTTATTAACCAAGCCGGCCTGATAAAGTTTTCTGGCATGCTCACCTATGGTTTTTGCGTTTGCATCAAGCACCGTAATAATATCTTCCAAGGTTATGCCGCCGCTTTTATCAATAAGAAGCAATATCTCAATGCGGTAATGGTTAGCCATACCCTTTAGATGCCGCTCCATTTGCTTTGCCGACTTAATTTTTATTTTTGCTGTATTTTCATCGGTTTTCATAACTTTATTATATCAAGACATCCCTATAAACTCCAGTTTGTAAGTATGTCTTGTTTTATTTATTTTGTGTTAGCAGGATTTTTACCCTGACCCTGATACCCTCCTAATGTTTTAACCACTGATTGCACTTTTTTGATGCAACTATCTAAACCGAAAATAATTTTGCGCTCAGAAAAATGGATAACATACCATCCTCTGCCTCGCAAAAAATTATTTTTTGTTTTATCTTTTGTTTTTTGAATTTTTGAGGAATGGGCTTTTTTGTTGTCGCACTCAATAGCAATGCGCCCGTTATTACAAAAAATCGCAAAATCCAAGCGGTACCTTTTCTTGGTATTTTTGATAACATAGTGTTGGGCTTTTGTTTTAATGCCAGCGCGCTTTAAGGCGTTTTCAATCATCTGCTCGGTAGGAGCCACGCCGTAAAGCTGAAGAATATCTTTTGATTCTAATAAGCGCCGTAAAGTGGTAAACCCAAAACAGACACGGCGCGGAATTATGTTTTTTATGGGCTCAGCAAGTTCATTTATTTCCCCAAAATTTATTTTAAAATAATAGTCGTTCGCATTGGGATGTTTAAGTTCCTTGGGAAATAAATCTTTCCTTGTTAATATATTATAATTTAAAACCCGACTGTAATATTTTATGCATTTTCCGCTCCCTCCAAACAAAGCCGGCTGATAAAAAGCAACACATTTGAATTTCATTTTCGGGCATGTTTTAACCGGGATATGATACCATTTTTCTTGTAATAAAATTTTAAGATCGCGCGCATTTTTAAGCACCGCCACCAAGACAATCTTATCATTTTTAGTTGTTTTTGCCATTTACTTTTTATTAAACCTGCGGCGCAATAATAATTCTACTGCAAATTGAATCTTTGGGCGGAAAAATCATAAAAGCTTCTTGGCTTATACAAAGTATAAACCTCGTCGCTTTTCTGGCTTTTCGCCCGCAAATCTTCAATTTTCGTCACGAAAATTATTACGCCATAGGTTTATTATACAATAAAAAACCATCTTAGTTAAAAGGTGGTTTCTGAAATTATTTTATTATTTCCCTTTTGCTTTTCTCTGCTGTCTGCGGTTTCTATCAATATTTTTAAATTTATATTTTTCAATTTCCATTTTCAATTCATTTTTGGCTCCGACAACAGCTTTGAACAGGTCGTCTGCTCTATACCATGCTTCCAAACTTTTGCCCGGCAAAATAACTTGGGTTTTAACCAAAAAAATCTTGCCTTTTTTATGATGCTTTGTTTCTTTTTCTACCTCAATAAAAACTTCTGCTAAGGTTTTACCTTTTTGAGGGGTGTCCTCTTTTAAAATATCAATAAATTTCTTGACAGAACCAATCTTTTTCTCAATAAAGTTTTGCAGACCATCTGTTAATTCTAAATTTTTTGTTTTGATTATGATTTTCACCCCCACACCAAACGAGTTTATTGTTTAAAGATTTTTTTAATCTTAAAATTATTTCTCTCGTTCGTATTTAATTATTGTTTTTCTTTTATATAACCCCTCACACACTTTGGAAAAAATCGAAACTCGTTATGGTGTG
>Ga0209777_10005978_pt1 | contig 13842 bp, 9 predicted proteins | sample FrelakmetHBP12HB_FD_187147 | JGI IMG/M metagenome (GOLD analysis project Ga0209777, IMG submission 187147) | Freshwater lake sediment microbial communities from the University of Notre Dame, USA, for methane emissions studies -HBP12 HB (SPAdes)... | ecosystem: Environmental > Aquatic >...
TCGCCATTGCTACCAGGAACGACGGCTAAGCTGTCGATAGTAGTTAAACATTTGTACGAACAAAATAACAAGACCAACTGCTAAAAAAGCAACATCACGAACAACCGCAATCCATGCATTTGTAAGGAGAGTCGCGTCATTTTGTGCATAGACCGTACCTGCACTGAACGCATCAAGAATAAGAAGATAAATGAATACAGCGATAATGATAAAAATAACCACGTTTATGTAAAACGACCATTTATTCCATGTTTTTTTATCGACGGAAAGAACTGGGTTTTCGCTCATATACACCAACCTACAAAGAGCATGAGCAAATAGATATATGAACATTATGCTTTTGACAACCGTTAAAAGAAATCACTTAATTTGGTATTTTTCACCTTATCACTCACAAACATCGAATCAATAGATTTCTCCACGAGAGCGATTCTCTGACGTGCATAGACTGGAAGGTTATATTTCTCAGCAATCTCTTTTGAAATATTAAGATATTTCTTTACTGACATCTCATGAACCGTAAGGGTTAACTTCCCGTTGCATTTCGTGCAGACTCCTTGGAGCGGAATCCGTCTATAGGTCGTGTTACATAAGGGGCAACGAACCGATTGCTTACTGAACGCTCGAAGGTTTCCCAGGATGTCAGGTAAGAAGTGCCGTTCGATGACCTTATAGGCGACGTCCGCTTCATCGACAGCCCGGATCTTCGCAGCAAGACTGAGTTGAGCGTTCATTTTTTCCATCATGGTTTTCAAGGTTTTATATAAGGATTCCTTTGGTCCTTCGGAGATGTCATTCGTATCATGTGTAAATCCAAATTGTTCGTATTGCAGTTCAGTCCCTAACCGGGCAGCAACAAGTCCCATGACCAGTTCGAGGTTTTTCGCTTGCTCATGTTTTAGCGATGCCTCATATAACTCGAGAGGATATCGAGATAGCACATCGAGGTTATGCGCTTCTTTATCTACCTCAGAGGGGTCAAGACGTGTGGTGAGAATCAGGGGGAGGTCCATTTTTCCACCCCGTTTATCAGGGATATACGCATGAGAGAAGTTTAACAGCGCGTCCAACAGGAGAATTAATCCATCTTCGTCGCCGTCCGCGTTACGTCTTTTTGTTGCATGATAGAAGGGATGTGCATAGCACACCTGTGCGGTCGTAAATCCAATGATTCGTGCAAGTACACCAGCGGAGGTATGTGGTGCAAGCCCGACGACAAGATGTCCAGTTAAATCCTGTGGTTTTTTACTTTTGTAGAACCGGTCAACACCGTAGAATTTTGTAAGGAGATCATCAATAAATTTTGATATTTGTATGAAATAATCTGCACACGCAGTGGAAATGATGACATCCTGTACTTTCAGTTCACAAATCTGGTTTTCGTTTTCTAACTCCTTGCCCAGATAGTCTTTTGTGTACCCGAGTTCCCTAACTCTTTTCAATGGAACACCAATTTCTTTTGGTTTGAAATGGGTCAGGGGTGCATCGGTCATATCGAATCGAATCGTTCCATCCTTGAATACGTAGACATTGTGTTTTGCCCGCAGTATTCCTTTTTCGAGTGGCTCCGGTGTTTTATGTCTCGATATCGTTCCCATCACGCCTTTGATGGTCTCCGGGAGGGTATGTTCTTTTATGTTTTTTTGTGCACGTTCGAGTTCTTCAGATAGGTTAATTATTTGTTTTTCTAATTTTCCTTCAAGAATTTGTGTATGTGTGCCACAATCACAGGTGATTCTGAACGTTGTTTTGTCACATTTCGGGCATCGTCGTCTCCCTGCTTCAACCTCGATTGTGACATTTTCTGCAGCGGTTTTAACCAGACGTTGATTTCCCCCGTAGTTACCAAGAGGAAAAAGTACATGGGGAGGCGGTCGCATTTTCCGGGGTGATGCTTTTTCTGGCCGACCCATGCGGGTGCCTATGCGGAATGGTGCGCGTGCCCGTATTGTTACTCCTGAGATTCTTGATACAAACGCGATGGTAGTCTCGTTCTCAGTTGGCAACGACCATCGGTCTGTCGGAATGATTTGTCCCTCTTTTATTTCCAGACCACAGCAGCGGAGCAGCGGATATGCGTAGTGATCAACGATGAACTGTCCTTCTCGTTGTTTATGGAGTGCTCCTAACTCAATGAGGATTTCTTTTATTTCCGGGTTGCTCGGAAGTGTGAGTAATAAATTCTCTTTAACAATTGGTTTGCCTTGCCCTTTGAGGTAGGTTGCAAGTGTGCGGACATTTTCTGTTGACAGATCATGCCAGAAGAGATTGTAATCAGGGTGCAGGGGGATTGTGTATTGTTCCGCGAGTGCGAATGCATCCTGCGGGGTTGGATGTCTGACATCAACAGATCGTTGTAACTCCTGGTCTATCCTCTGTTGAAGTACGAGTTCAGCTTTAGAGATATCATTGATCGTATTGGTTTTCGGGAGACATCCGAGTGCATGTTGGAGGTCTTGCACCCACCATTCGTACACATAGGATGCGTCAGGGAGCAAGGAATTGTTCTCAATGAATTCCCCGAAGGGGATGAGGATCTCCCCGAGGTCAATAATCTTTTTTACGTCGCTTCTTATATTTTTCACGTCATTGATCTGGATGAGGTCACCGTTTTGGAGGAGCACGATCGGGCCTTCTATTTGATCGCAGGGGGTGCCAATAGTTCCTTTTCCCGGCCGCTCTGTTTTCATCTGGGTTCCTACGGTGATGAAACTATCCAAGAGAAACATGGTTGCTGGGTTGATCGCGGTGGACGCAAGCCCGGCGGTGCGTGCGCGTCCATAGCGAAGGCGGAACCCTCCTTTTCTTGAAGGATGTGACAGCACGGGTCGTCCTGCGATGACTTCACCGATGTATTTTGATGAAGGAGATATGGGGGGGATCTCTCCGTTTACTTTTGTCGGGTCAGCGCCTCTGTTTACGAATGTCTCAAGGAACTCCCAGCCTGTTAGTTTCATTTTTTTTATATGTTTGTAGATCTTCGGTGCCTTTAGGCAGAGACCTTCGGCGATGACAAGACATGCCCCTCCTCGCAGGCGGTTGGTTCCAATGCGTGGTAAATCTCGGTATCCTGTGACTTCTTCGTCTTCGGTTCCTTCACCGTTGATGCAGACCGGGCAGTTCTTGATAATTAAATCTATCTCATCAACTGAGGGGAGATATTGTAAATGTTGGACTCTTTTATACAAGGGGATTTCTTCTTTCAACCGTTCGATTTCTCCCTGTGTCGGTATGTAGCTACCAATACCGAGTTCCCGTCGTACAATATCAGCGATAAGCACACTCATCGCTTGACCTGTTCCCCCTGCGCTTCTGATAGGTCCTGAAAAATACAGGTCAACGTAGTTGGTCCCATCATTATTCTGTCCAAGTCTTACTTCCGCGATGCCTTCGAGCGGGGCAACAAGTACCCCTTCGGTAAGGATTGCAAGACCTGTTCGTATCGCTTGGTCAAGTGCTTCTTCGATACTGTTAAATTTATAGGTTTTCTTATCAACAATCATTCGCGCGATTTCCAGGGAGACTAATTCCCGGTTTTCAATCTGTTTTGTTGTTTGACGGATTATTGGTGCTATCCCTTCTGGTCCTACGAGTTGTTCTACACGCGCAGCGAGATCAAGCGCTTGAGGGATTTCAACGGAAAGTTCAGGGTCGAACCCTTTTTTCCGTGCAGTATTTGCTATTTTGTAGCAGGCATCGATGTCGTGCTGCAGCTGATTAAAATACGCGCGCATAGCCGGGCTTGCAGCGATATCTTTTGATAACTCCCCATCCATGTTTCTCGTGCTCTGAAAATAAACAAATTCTACATAGCAGTGACCGACTTAAAGTTTTGTATTCTTGCGTATAAAAAATCATGCAGATGCTTTGCTGAAATCCATAGCGGTGGCGTTCCCGGTTTTCAGATCTACGATGGGGAGTTTTGCAGAATCCGGAACGAAATTCATCATTTTTTGATACGAGGTCTGCGACTGCCAGCTCGACGCGTTGATTAGGGTTACTCCCCGATAGTTATCAATTGATGAGGTGTGCACATGGCCGGTCACGAAGATATCAGGGACTTGGCTGATGAGCATGTAGTCCTCATGTTCTGGAGCAAGTGGTGTGTAGCCCCCGTATGTCGGTGAGAGATGTCGTTTCTTGAGCATGAGTTTCATGACCTCGGTTGGCTCGTTGTAGCTGAGTGATTGAATGTTTGTCGAATAATCTAAAAGGCTTTGACCATGGTAGGAGAGAATCTCGACTCCATGGAGCGAGAAGTAACTGGGGTTTCCGATGAAGATAAATTCTTTTCCTGAGAACAGATCCCGTATTTCTTTTTCAAATGCGGGTTGTGGCTCTGCTGGTCGTACGGCATCATGATTCCCTGGTTGGAGGAGGATGGTGATATGATCAGGGATGTATTGGAACTGTTGGGCGAGTGCTTGATATTGTTCATAGATGTTGCTGATTGCGAGTTCTTTTTCCTGGTTTGGGTAGATGCCGATGCCATCAACAAGATCACCGGGTAACACGAGATATTTGAGTTTGCTTGCAACGTCTCGTTGTCGGGAGTTTCCTAGGTCCCCGTTGATCCAGCGGAGAAACATGTTCCATTCCGATTCCATGAACATATTACTCCCCATGTGAACGTCGGAGAGAAACGCAGCGCAGAGCGGTGATTCTGTTCGTTTGCGTTCATGGTGAAGTTTTATATCCGGGTAAATAATGTTTTGAACAATGATCAGGTCGCTGGTTTTACTGATTTTTCCTACGACACCGATCACTTCATCGAGCATGACTTCGCTTGCCATTTGGCTTATTTCCGTGTTTGTTTTCAGTGCCATGAGGGTAGCGGAGCCCGTATCATCCTCGATTTCGATGAGTCGATGTCCGTTATGTGTTGTTTTCACGTTTTTTACAATGCCGATGAGTTGGACATCGGTCATGGTTTTTCGAATACGGTTGATAGGGATGTATTGTGCGATTTCTCGTCGTTGGCTGCAGAGGATTTTTCGTATCCCTTGGTATCTGTCTTTGAATAAATTGACAAAGTCTTGTGTGGTTCCCTCGCTGGTTCGTTTTCCGGTGATGTCTTTGATAATGTGAACTTCTGATTCGTAGTCTCTGGCAAGTGGTTTCCAGCCTTTCACTGTTTTTATCTCGATGGGTTGCAGTGGTTTTTTTTCTTCTGTGGGTTTCTCATCATTCTCGGTTTCCTCGTCTTCCTCGTCACTTGTTTCTTTGATGAAGGTGGATTCACTATAGATTTTTGAAAGCATCTTTTTTTGGAACTCTTTCTCGATGGTTTTTTCAACAGGGGGCGCAGGTGGTGTTTCGGGGGGAGTCACTGGTGTTGGTGCTGGTTTTTCTTTGAGTTGTTGTGTTGATTCTTCGATGTTTTTGATGGTTTCAACAGCGAGGAACAAAGGGTATTCTCTCAGGCTTTTAATGAGAAATGAAGCAAAATCATCAGGGTTTTCTTTTGAGGAAATATATTGGAGTGCGTCTGGTTGGATGAACGTCCCATGATCCGAGAAGAGTTTAAGAATTGATTTCATTGTCTAGCCCACAAAAATATTTCAAGACTCGGTATATGTCATGATGTTTTTAGTATTATGGTTTCGGAGCTATCTCGTTTGATGATCTGCAGATAAATCGTGTTATTGAAAGTATTAATATGATGAAATCATTAGGTATTTGGTATGACTCAAATCTCTGAGGCAAAACGGAGGAAAACAACTCCGCAGATGAAGGATGTTGCTCGATGTGAGAGGGTTGCAGTAGATTTGATTCGGAAGGGTATCGCTGTGGGTCAGATTGTGATTCCGTGGAATCCGATTCATGCACCAGTACCTCTTGGGATCGGGAAGGGTTTGCGAGTTAAGGTAAATGCGAATATTGGGACGTCTCGGGAGCATTGCAGTTTGAAGGAGGAGGTTGAGAAAGCTCAGGTTGCGGTTGGTGCTGGCGCGCATGCAGTCATGGATTTGTCGACTGGTGGTGATCTGGATAAGATTCGTTGTGCCCTGTTGAAAACCGTGGCGGTTCCTTTTGGTACGGTTCCTATTTACCAGGCTGGGATCGAGGCGATTGAGAAGCGTGGCTCGATTGTTGATATGACTGAGGATGATATGTTCTCCATGTTTGAATCCCAGGCGAAACAGGGTGTGGATTTCGCGGTTGTCCATGTGGGTATCACTAAAGAAAGTGTAGAGCGCCTCCGGAAACAAAAGCGGCTTATTCCTATGGTCTCTCGCGGTGGTTCGTTTCATATGGCCTGGATCCTTCATCATGATCAGGAGAATCCTTTTTACAAGGACTTCGACTCCCTTTTGGAGATTGCGAAGAAATATGATGTGACGCTTTCACTCGGTGATGGGATGCGGTCTGGTGCACTTGCTGATTCCAACGATCGGGCGAAGTTCCAGGAGTTGCTTATTATCGGGGAGCTCGTTGAAAAAGCACGGAAGTTCGGGGTACAGACTATGGTGGAAGGTCCTGGGCATATGCCGCTGTCTGATATCCAAGCGAACATCCAGGTGATGAAGACAGTGACAAAAGAGGCACCATATTTTGTTCTCGGCCCATTGGTCACCGATATCGCCCCAGGATATGACCATTTTGTTGGAGGTATCGGAGGGGCATTTGCTGGTTTTTCTGGTGCTGATTTTCTGTGTTATGTGACACCGGCGGAGCATCTCTGTCTCCCTGATAAGAACGATGTGCGCGATGGAGTAGTTGCGACGCGGATTGCGGCGCATGCTGCTGATTTCGCGAGAGGTGTTGATCGGGATATCGATAGGACGTTCAGTAAAGCACGAGAGGCTCTGGATTGGAAAAAAATGTTTGAGCTCTGCATTGATCCTAAGAAAGCAAAAGAGTATCGATCGAAGCGGTCACCTTCAGAGGATACGAAGGCGTGTTCGATGTGTGGGAACTTGTGTGCACTTGAAATGGTAGAGAAATATTTGACGAGAAAAACGCATCGTTCCCAAAGAAAGATGACTAAAAATAAATAGTAAGTATACAAGGTCCTTTTTGATATATTTTTTTCAATGTTACAAAAAAATAACACTCTATAAATAGATGAAATTCATTCTTGTTTGAAAATGGATGATACAACAGAAAAAGGAAAAAAAGAAATCCTTCCTATTTTTTTTATGGGATGTTTTTTCATAATCATTAATGGGTTTGCCCTGCTTCTTTCGCATATTTTCATTAATGCAGGAATGGAAGTGTTCGAACAAGCTGATAACCCGATGAACCTGGTCTGGGTGTTTGTCACAGTCCTGGGTATGACCCTCATTATCCTGTTAATCGCGAAATTCTGGAAGAAACGACTGATTCAACTTATTATTTTATTCGCGGTAGGGTATACATCGTTTTATATCTTTCTTCCCCTGTTTTCCCTTGTTATCTCCAACTGGATACTAACGGTTTTTCTTTCCATTATTCTTGCAGTATGTCTTGTTGTTGTTTTGGTGAAATATCCGGAATGGTACATCATTGATCTCTGCGGCATCCTCATCGGCGCTGGCGCTGTTGCATTATTTGGCATCTCACTCAGTATTCTGCTCGTCCTCATTCTGCTTATTGGGTTAGCAGTCTACGATGCGATCTCAGTGTATAAAACAAAACATATGATTGATCTTGCTGACACTGTGATGGACCTCAAACTGCCGGTGTTGCTAGTCATCCCAAAAATCAGACACTACTCGCTTCTGAAAGAAACCAAGCGATTGAAAGAAAAACTCCAGGATGGAGAGGAACGCGAGGCGTTCTTCATGGGTCTTGGGGATGTAGTCATGCCAGGAATCCTTGTCGCGACCACTTATACCACGATGCCAAATGGTTTACCTGTTGCACTGTCTGTCCTTGCAGGGACACTCGTAGGGTTTGCTGCGCTTATGACGTTTGTCATCAGAGGAAAACCGCAGGCCGGGTTGCCCTTGTTATGTAGCGGAGCCATCCTTGGGTACCTTATTTCAAGTTACGTCTTTTTCGGTACACTTGTCGGGCTTGGTTTCTAGTAATCGGTCTGGAAATGGTTTTGTTCGCACCAGATTTTTCTCTCAAAATGATTCAAGGGTTTATTGCACACCGGGCAGGTGACTTTCTCAAGAAAATGTTCTAGCCAAATATTTCGTACCTGCAGGACGTTTTCCTTTTCTATGTGTTGGAATATTTTCTTCAGCTCAGGAGTTTTGACCAGCTCTGCGAGATGCGAGAAATTAATCGTATCTGATTTGTGGATCTGCATATAATCAGTAGCCCCCGGGTTGTTTGATTGCTTCATCTTCTCTGCTTTTTTTCCAATCAATACTGCTGCAAGAAGGACGCCGCTCACAAGTCCACCCAGGTGTGCGAAATGGGCGGTGCTATCCTGTACCGAGAATATAACGACAACGGTCTCAAATATGGCGAAGAGGATGGTTGCGTAGATGACCTTGATACGCATGATGAACATGATGCCGATAGGGACAGGCATGACGACCTCATCGCGTGGATAGGAATACGCAAACGCACCCAGAATGCCAAAGATCGCTCCTGATGCGCCAATCAGAAGAAGTGGATTCCCCCAGTTAACAAGAGATTGTGTCAATGCCGCAACAATCCCGGTCAGGAAATAGATGATGAGGAATTTTTTCCTGCCAATCCGTTGTTCAAACGCTAGCCCCATGAAGAAAAACACCAGCATATTTCCTAGGATGTGTAGAAACCCGTCGTGCACAAACATGGATGTAATAATCGTATACATTTGAGGAAACTGCGACAACGAAAGATACGAAGAACTGAATCCTAATTCTCTAATAATTGTGTCATGAAAAAAAATCGTGAGCACAAACACCAGGAAATTGGCAATGATGATGGTGTATGTCAGCATGATTTTTCGCCAAACACCAATGAGTAAGCTGAGAATCATTATAGCGATTGCGAGAAGAGAAATTGTGCTGATCGATAAGAACTCTAAAGCCATTTTCTTTTTCACCAATCACAAATTATGAATATAAGAGTAATGCTGAACACTACGGCAATAAGCAATAGGTATTTATAATCTGCCTACGAGAAACCAGGAGTTTTATCTTTTTGGCTTCAAGGTTTCAATCGGAGAGGAACACGGTCGCGTAAAAGGTGGCTGCTTCCTGATTTTTAAAGGGTTCCTACCTCTCGATTTTTTCGAACGGACTGTTCGTTCCAGTTGATACTTGAGATGATAACGGTGATGTTATCGATGATCATTTCTTTATTACGGATGGTCAGACTTTTTTTTAAGAGGGCGGGGAGGGATTTGAACCCTCGTAGGCGGATCTGCAGTCCGCCACATAGCCACTTTGTTACCCGCCCAAGGTCGCCTGTTATGCGGCGAAAAACGGTTATGTAACCAACATTACTATTGGTAACCACTGAATTCACCTTCGGGTTTTAACTGTTTTGGTCGCAACACATCAAGCATGGGAACATTTCCAGAAACTTCCAGAGAACTACAAGAGAATTCGTATTGGTTATATTGAAAGGCGTAGGCGTTATGATAATAAGATGTTTCAAACAAATTTACAATATTTTATAAAGATGATTGCGAAAAAAAAGAATTTTAGTCAAATGAAATAATACACCATTCGAGAAACGATTCGTTTTTCTTATTGACACTTTGTACGGAACTACCATTGTTCTGGTGAAATATAATTTCCATAGGTTTGTTGTGCATCGATCAATCGTTTCTGTTGTTCCTTTAGTGTAGTGAAGACGACTGCTGGTGCATCGAAGATCCTTGTGTGAAAGAGCGTCTCCATTCTGTTTATTTTTTCAAGGTTCTCGTTGATTCGTATCGTAAATTGCTTAGTGTAATCTTCTCCTGGATACTGTTTGTGTAATACCTGGTTAAACAGCTTCTTAAGATCTGAGTAGAGGGGGATATACCCCATCGGTGTTGATAGTGCATCAGCCTCGTTGTTCACTCGGAGTTCCATCCATTTAAGCCAAATCGCTTTATCGTTTTTCTCGTTCAACCAAGCACCATTTCTTTCTTTTAAAAAGTAATTCACGGCAAAGACTCGTGGAGGATGAGGGAGTGTCGCTCCAAAGTCCAAGTTATTTTGGATATACCTTCCAATAGGGATGGAGAGGAAATCGATGTTGGACATGGGGTTGAAGACGCGGGTACCTTCCTTTCCTAAGGTAGCCGCAGTGGTCTCAGATTCAAGGCATGCTCCTTTGGTGATAATTCCATGTATCCAATTGAATGACTCTTCAACTGGCACTGATGTATCTGAGTCACGTCCTCCGTAGATAATACCATGTAATTCGACACCTATCGGGTCATGAAGAAGTGCATCAACATTCGGGAGGATATCTAAACGAAACGTGAACCTGGCGTTCTTATGCGATGCAGGGATTTCTTTTCCATTGTTATCAACCTTGCCGTTGAACCATTTTCCTGAATAATTCACACCAGTTTCAGGGCATATCCCTGGTTTTCCATTCCAGTAGACATCATTTTCCTCGGTCACCAGAACATTTGAGAAAATAAGTTCTCCAGGGTGGGTAAGAGCATCCCATTGTAATGGATCATTGATATCGTTAATACCTTCAATGATTCCAAAAATCCCTGCTTCAACGTTGACTGCCCGAACTTTTCCATTAATAATGCGGAGATACGCAATGTCATCGCCGATAATGGTTTCTCCGCTCATCATCGCCGTGGACGTTTTCCCGCACATTGATGGAAATGCTCCCGTGAAATAACTGATTCGTCCACGTGGTCCATGAACACCCATAAGGAGCATATGCTCCACAAGCCAATGCTCCTGTGCACAACGGTTGATGGCCAGGCGCATCGCAAGTTTCTTCAAACCAAGACTATTCCCGCCATATTGAGTATTCATGCTATAAATGATCTCATCTTGAAGATCAATGTACACCCGTCTTTTTTCTATGTTTTTACTTACAAGTAAACCGAAACCAGCTTTTTCGAGTTCTCCTTGAGAATGAACGAATTTAAAAAAATGTGCGTTTTTTCCTTGTCTGATGACCTCTTGATAGCCTTGTCTGTACAGAAGATCTTCACTATGAGCAACATACGCAGAGTCAGTCAGTTGGATGCAGGGGATTGAAAACGGTGAATTCGTTGGTCCTAAACAATAGAATTTGATGAAGAGCTCATGGCCAGCCATGATGTTGGTCATCATCTGAATTATTTCGTTGAGCCCTTCGTCACGATCCATGGTATTTAATTCAGGTCCCAGGATTGTACCTGGAGTGAGGAGAATTTTGGTATGGACTTTATCTCTGGCTTGATCAAGGTATCCATCAAAATGAATCGTATGTCCTTCGATGGCAAGTTTTTTTTCTTCATAATTTCGCAATGCTGCTTCTCGGGTGTACTGGATATCCTCTGGAGAATTGTTACCGACAAAGATTTTTTCTGGATTACATATCTCAATATAGGTGGCGATAAATGCATTCATCGATGGGTTGTCAAGTCTCATAAGTTTCTGATAATCCTTCTGGTGTAATCGGTTTTTAAGGATTACAAGAGTGTCATGGTTCACAAACATTCCCCATTTTTCTTTTGTAAGAAAAATATCTCATGGAGATATAATGTATCGATATTTAAAAATACGGCGTGAGCATGATCATTGTTTTATAAATGATAAGAGATTGTCACTGATTTTTTTTGTTTAAGGGATAATTAAGATGGTAATCAAAATGTGTGAAGAAAAAATAAGTAGGTATGACTTTAGGTAAATTTTTTCCTGTTCGACGATGTTTGAATTGCTGTAAAAAATACCATTAGATCTTTTAATTTCATAAATATATCTTTTAATTTAACAGATTTTTTTACCTCTATTTGCAGGTATCAGCCCCCCGGCATTAAAACGTGCTCGACTAATAATTTCCACCATTAGAATAGTAAATTAAATATCCTTAAATATAATTCATCGTTTCTTCAACTTCACAATGGGGCGACTATGAGTGGATTATTTGGTGTCGTAAGCACTAACAACTGTATTTCAAGTCTGTATTACGGAACTGATTACCATACACATTTGGGAACAGAATATGGCGGCATCGCTTTTATCGAAAAAAATGGGATGCCTGTGAAAACGATACATGACATAAAAAATTCACAATTTAAATCGAAGTTTTACGAGGGTTCTGACAAAATCAAAAGCCATTTAGGAATGGGAGTCATTTCGGATAAAGATCCTCAACCATTAACGTTTCAAAGTAAATTCGGCGCATTTGCGATATGCTGTGCAGGTCTCGTTGCAAACAAAGAAACACTGGCACGTGAGCTTATCGAAAAAGGAATCTCCTTTAGCGAAATAGATCGCGGTGATATCAACACAACCGAACTTGTCGCGCATTTGATCAGTCAAGGAAACAGCATAACATATGGTATCGAAAGAATGTACGACAAGATCATAGGATTGATTTCTCTGCTGCTCTTGACAAAGAAAGGAATCTATTGTGCGAGAGATCGTAACGGCGTAACACCCCTAGCGATTGGGTAGAAAGACGGAGCGGTTGCAGTCGCGAGTGAAACCTGCGCGTTTCCAAATCTAGAGTTTAGCGTTAAAAAATATGTTACACCAGGGGAGATCGTTTTTATCAGTAAGAATGGCTTTGAAGAAAAAAAGAAGGGGCGACATCTCAGTAAGATTTGTGCATTTTTATGGATCTACACTGGTTTTCCAGCATCATCGTACGAAGGGATTAATGTTGAAAAAGTGCGGGAGAGCTGTGGGAGGTTTTTAGCAAAGCGGGATATGTGAAAGCGGATTTGGTTTCAGGTATTCCTGATTCAGGGGTCGCCCATGCGATCGGGTACGCGATAGAATTAGGGATACCGTATCGGAGAGTGCTAATCAAGTACACCCCTGGGTATGGTCGTAGCTATACACCGCTATCTCAGGAATTGAGAGACCATATCGCATTGATGAAATTGATTGCAAACGAGGCAATTGCACATGGAAACAAGATTGTGTTATGCGAAGATTCTATAGTTCGGGGGACGCAGTTGAAGAATTATACGGTTGCAAAGCTAATGCAAGCAGGTGCAAAAGAAGTCCATGTGCGACCAGCGTGTCCTCCCTTGATGTTCCCATGCGTTTATAATTTATCAACGAGAAGCATCCAGGAGTTAGTCGCCCGGAGAGCAATCAAAGCCTTAGAGGGGAAAGATATTGAGGATGTCTCTGAGTATATCAATCCATCATCTGAAAAATATGAGAAGATGGTAGAATGGATCGCAAAAGATCTTGGAGTAACCTCATTATAGTATCAGTTCTTAGATGATATGGTGAAGGCAATTGGGCTGTCAAAGGAAAGGTTATGCCTGTATTGTTGGATTGGACGAGGGGTACAGAAAAATCTGCAGTCTTATCAAAACGTTATTCACAAAGAGATTCTCACCTGTTAGTGATGAAGTAATTCGATATTTCTTCTACAGATACTCATAACCTTCTCTTTGGAAGAAACTTTAATAATAACCCATGGCGTTTCAGGGGAAAAAAAGAAAAAAACTTCTCAGGATACTCTTAAGAGGAGCTGCGATGGGAAACAGATCTAGATGTTGTCGAGTATTCTTTCCTTTGGTCGTACTCATCATCATTACAATATTACTAGCACCGTCTCTTCAAGCTGCGGACTATTATGCGGACCTCACCATATCGGTTGATTTTTCTGGTTTCGTCAGCATTGAAGGACCCACCAATTACCCAAACCTCACTATACAAAACACAGAGAATTACACCTCGAAACAACAGAGTCACTGGCTATTAAATATCACGAAACCAGAGGTTTTCTCTGAGTTCGTCTACGATCTCACGTTGCCAAAAGGGTCTTCAATCAACTACA
>Ga0209777_10005979_pt1 | contig 13841 bp, 15 predicted proteins | sample FrelakmetHBP12HB_FD_187147 | JGI IMG/M metagenome (GOLD analysis project Ga0209777, IMG submission 187147) | Freshwater lake sediment microbial communities from the University of Notre Dame, USA, for methane emissions studies -HBP12 HB (SPAdes)... | ecosystem: Environmental > Aquatic >...
TCTTCCGGGAAATGCGCGGCTTCAGCTGCCGGGTAATGCCGGCAACCTGCCTGCCGATGTCAAGCAGCCTCCCGAGGCTGCCGCGCGGTATGGCAAGATGGTCAAGGCGCTCCTGCGCTTTCTCGATTGACGCCGCGTCAAGCGGCTCTATCCGCTCAAGCGCTGTCTGCAGATCCATCGCTATTTTTCCCTCCATAAATTCTTCACCGCAGAGATCGCAGAGTTCGCAGAGATTTTTCTATTGCCTTTTCAATCTGCAATCTTAAATCTGAAATCTTACTTCCCTAACCCCTAATTCTTCACCGCTGAGAGCGCCCCTCGGCCATGAGCAACTCGACCTTGCGCTCGTTGCCGTAAGGCTCGGGGCCGAATGGCAGAGTTCGCTGAGAATTGATACTTGTATCTCTGCGTTCCCGGCGTGCTCTGCGGTTAATTAAAATTCCGCATTCTCCAATTCTTCACCGCTTAGATCGCGGAGTTCGCAGAGAATTGATACTTGTATCTCTGCGTTCCCGGCGTGCTCTGCGGTTAATTAAAATTCCGCATTCTCCAATTCTTCACCGCTTAGATCGCGGAGTTCGCTGAGGATTGATAGTTTTATCTCTGCGTTCTCGGCGTGCTCTGCGTTTAATTAAAATTCCGCATTCCCCAATTCTTCACCGCTGAGATCGCGGAGTTCGCAGAGAATTGATACTTGTATCTCTGCGTTCCCGGCGTGCTCTGCGGTTAATTAATAATTCTGCAATCTTAAATCTGAAATCTTAATTCCCTAACCCCCAATCCCTATTCCCTAATTCCCCACACAATCGACGTGCCGGCATTCACCGGAGCAGTCCTGATGCGGCCAATCCCGGCAGCTTTCATCCAGCGGCAAAGATCATCGCGAGCGTGGCATCTTCCCTGCGGCGTCCCGACCAGCATGGTCATGTCAAAGAGAGAAACAAAGACCTGGTCGCCGCAGCCGGCTATGTAATCATGGATGAGCAGGGAGCCGCCGCGCTGTAATGCCTTTGCCGCTTTTTTAATAATGGCCCACGCATCTTCAGCTGCGTAAATATGCAGGATATTTGAGAGCAGCACCAAATCATAGTCTTTAGCCGGAAGCGGATCAGACAGACACTGCCCGGCTATAGCGCTCACGCGGCCGGCCATCCCGCACTGCCTGATATATTTTTTTGCGTGCAACACCACGGTCGCAAGGTCAAACACGGTTGCCTGCAAAGCCGGATTTTCCTGCGCGAAGGCAACCGCGTAGGTCCCCATGCCGCCGCCGATGTCTAGCATGCGGCAATAGCGCCGCAGGGGAAACGCTCTCAGTATGGCCGCGCTCTTAATCACGCCTGAGGCGTGCATCGCAGAGAGAAACCGCCTGAGCTGGCGCGGATAGTCAGCAAGTGTCTGTTCCCCTGGCGCTTGCATGGTTCCTTTGCGTAAGCTGTAGCCCAGGTGCTGCCACGAAGATTTAAGCGTTTCAAGATGAATAAGCACATCTTCGCAGTTCTCTCCTGCGGCAGCTCTGTAGACACCCCCTCGCTCCGCTACCAGTCCCATGCTTTTCAAAGCGCGCATGAACCTGCATACAGCATCCTGCGACAGTTTCAAATTCCTGCCCAGGTTTTTAGCAGAGACCGGCCCGGCATCAAGCAGGGAAAAAATCCCGAGCCGCTGTGCCGTAAAAATAATTTCAGAAGCCTGATAACCGGTCCCTAATGCATAGAGCCGGTCAAAGCCCGCTGCGGATAAATTGTTCACAGCTGGCACACCCGCTCGGACACGATCAGCCCGTCGACCATGGCAAGCGCCCGCTCTTCCCAGCGAGCACGTTCCTCTTGAGTCAGCGGCAGCTCTTTAAGCTCAAGCTTTCGCAGCGCCTCTTCAAAGAAATAAGAGAGGTATGCATTCAGCCGGAGCGCTGCCCCGGAGCTTTCTTTGCCCCAGAAGATCGGGGAGCTGCTGATATCCATTTTTTGCAGCACGCCCCGGCATACGCTGTCCATCAGGTCTGCGAGAAACTGCACCGGCGCGTTAAGAAAAGAGTAGGTGCCCTCGTAACCGAGTGGCCCGACTTTCCGCAGGCGGTTTTCCGCCAGCAGCTGCTTGTAGCGCTCGGTCCCCTGCAGCGCGATCTCCCGGTGATAGAGGACATTGGCCGTGCGGGACAGCGCGTTCAGCAGGCCATTGTCTTTTAAAAAGTGAAAATTCAGCCGTACATCCTCAAGCGTTGTATCAGGCTCAAACATGATAAACCCGAGGTTTATCTCAATACCATGGGCCTGCAGCATGTTGACTGCCGCAGCGTGGATGTCCCGCCGCACTCCCTTTTTCATGCGCGCAAGGGATGCTTTTGATGCGCTCTCAATGCCGAGAAACACCTGCCTGAGACCCGCCTCCGCCATTGTCCTGACCAGCTCAACGTCCAGGTCATTGCTGCGGCACTCGATGCCGAAAGTGAGGTCGCTCCAGTCTTTGATGCGCTCCACTATTGCCTGCGAGCGAGCGCGGCCTTCTTTGCCGCGGCCGATAAAATTCGCGTCGACAAAATAGATGAAGGGTTCCGGCAGCTGTGGATAGAGCGCTTCAATCTCAAGCAATACACTCTCCGGCGTGCGGCCACGCCACTTGCATCCTTTCCCGTAAAAATGATTTATATAACAGAAGCTGCACTGGGCGTAACAGCCGCGGCTTGCGAGAATATTGCCGCCGATTGTCCGCAGGGATTGCTTGCTGCGCACGGGAAATGGTAGTTTGTCGAGCGGATCGATGAGCTCCCGCTCGCCTGATATTTTAACCTGCCCGACCTCCCGGAAGGCAAGCCCCGGGATTTTTGAAAAATCAATGCGGCCATCCTGCTGCAGGTCTGCCGCGATATCAGCGAATGTTTCCTCAGGCTCTCCCAGGATGACGCAGTCAATGAACGAATAGCGGGACAAAATTTCACTAAAGGTAAAAGTGGGGAAGAAGCCATACAGGATTATGACAAGGTCCTGCCTCTTTGCCCTGCATGTTTGCAGGAATGAAAACAGCTCCTCGGTCTTCTCCCAGAGATAAACCGCGTTGACGCCCAGCACATTAAACTCAAGGCGATCAAGCTCTGCTGCGCAGTCCGCAAATGACCGGGACCCATCATATGCTTCATGCAGGCTCACGGAAAATCCTTGCTCCGCAAGAAGCGATGCGATATAGCCGCTCATAAGCCCCGATGACAATGGCGTGTTGGCCACATCATTGAAATGAATTGCTGATGCAGGCCGGGGATGTTCCAGAAGCAGTATTTTACAGTCCATAGCAAATAAGATCGAATTTGGAACTCAGAAACTCACAAAAGAAAAACAAAATAAAAAAGATCGAATCTGGAAATCAGGAACTCATGAACTCATGAAAGCAAAACATAACTTTCCTGATTTCGTGAGTTCCAGATCATGGTTTTATCTTCACCGGGATGCCGGAGACCATAAGATACACTTCATCCGCTGCCGCGGCTACCTCGCTGTTCAGCCTGCCGAGAAGCCTCTGGTACAGCCGCGAGAGCGCATCAGCCGGTATTATCCCGAGGCCCGTTTCATTGGAAACAACAAACACGCGGGAAGAAATCTTTCTGAAACAGTTCACAAGCCCGGTGATCTGCTGCACTGTCGCCTCTTCATCCATCCGCAAGATGGTGAGCAGGTTTGACAGCCATATGGTCAGGCAATCAATCAGGACAATATCAAACCTGCCGGTTATATCATCCACTAACGGCACCAGGTCTTTTGGCTCTTCAAAGGTTGTCCAGGCGTCGCCACGCGCCTGCCGGTGCTGCCGGATGCGGTCTTTCATCTCATCATCAAGCGCCTGTGCTGTCGCAACAAAAGCCCTGGTGCCGCTGAGCTTTTCAGCCTGCTGCTGCGCCCAGGAACTTTTCCCGCTCTTGATGCCGCCGGTAACCAGTGTGAGAGTCTTTGGTGTCATGCAATCCTGGATATTTTCGACCTCCCCTGACCCCTCCTTGGTAAGGAGGGGAACTATTCTCCCCCAGCCGTTCGGCCCTGAGCTCACGGCCGATGGGCCAAGGGGGAGTTAGAGGGGGTAGCTATGAAACAGCTATAATAGATTGTTGAAAAAGTAATTTTTCCCAGGCTGGTTAAAAATATCCAGATGCAAGGCGCGCGAAATCATGAGGAATGAGGCGTACATTATCGTACGTCGCAATGACAAATGATGAGCGCAACACAGCAGATGGGTGTTTTTAAACAGCCTGTTAAAAAACAAAAACCCTCAGGTCATAACTACAGCCTGAGGGTTGCACCCAGTTTACTTCACCCTTTTATGCAAGGATCGAGTTCCGCGACTGCTATGTATAAAGGCAGGTCTTCTGACTTTCGGATCGCTCTACTCTCCACACCTTCCCATCCTGATTCATCAGGACAGTGGCATCAGCGGATTTCGTCCCCGATTACAGCGGCGGGACCATGATGGATTTTCACCATCTTCCCTTTTAAACCTTAAAGGTACCTTTATGTTAAAATTAATACTCCATTAGCCTGACGGTGTCAATAGCTATCCCGAACTCAGATTAAAACTGCAAACCCCCAAAAAAAACAGAAGAATGTTCAATCTGGAACTCAGAAACTCATAAAAAACTTTAGTAGCGGAGTTCGGAGTAGCCTGGTTCGGAGCAGGAAACCTTTTTTCCGTTTACATTGGACACTGCTTGAGAATCTAATGTATACTCTTTAAAATGTCCGTCAAACCGGGGTGCACAGTGAACGGGTTGAAAATTGAACCATCGATTCACGCGAACAATACAGCACCGGGTGGTTCCATGTAAGAAATGGAGGCGTTTTTTGGATTTAGTACTCAGCAATATGCGGATACCTGTTGAAAAAGACGGGATAAATGAATATCTAAGGGCGGCTTCGCAAAAGCTGAACACCAGCGAAAATAATATTGAACTCGTTAAGCTGCTGAACAAGTCGCTTGATGCGAGCAACAAAAAACAGTTCTACTATGACATTTCAATGGTCGTGCATACTCCTGACAGCTACGACAACCAGGGGAACCTCCCCGAATACATTGAGACAACAGCGGCAGGCAGAAAATCAAAACACAGCGGGCAGCGGCCCATAATAATCGGCTTCGGTCCTGCCGGCATGTTTGCTGCGCTTGAGCTTATTGATCGCGGGATAAAGCCCCTCATATTTGAAAGAGGCAAAAAAATAGCGGACCGCTCCGTTGATGTTCAAAGATTTCTGAATGAACGGACGCTCGACCCTGAATCAAATATCCAGTTCGGGGAAGGCGGGGCCGGTTCATACTCCGATGGCAAGCTGTTTTCCCGTGCCAATAATTCAGAACATGCAAACAGGGTGCTGGATACTTTTATTAAATTCGGCGCGCCTGAAGAGATAGGGTACATCCGCAAGCCCCATGTGGGTACGGATGTGCTGTGCAGGATAGTCGGCAACATAAGGAGCCATATCCTTGAACGGGGCGGCGAGATACACTACAGCTCAAAAATGACAGACCTTCTTATAACAGAGGGGAATGTCACAGGGGTAACAATAAACGGAGAAAAGGAATATCTCTCTTCAAGCATCTATCTTGCGATTGGAAATTCCAGCCGCGATACCTTTGAGATGCTGCATAAAAAAGGAATCGCTCTTGAGCAGAAACCGATTGCGGTCGGTGTGCGGGTAGAGCACCCGGTTGAAACGATAAACCTTCTGCGATACGGCAGTAAATACCGGGGCTTTACCGGCATCGGGGCTGCCGCGTATTCCTTCACCCACACCGATCGCAAAACAGGCCGGGGTGTGTATTCATTCTGCATGTGCCCCGGGGGTGAGGTGATAAATGCTTCATCTGAAAATGGTTTAATGGTTGTAAACGGCATGAGCTATTCGGGCAGGTCATCAGCATTCTCAAATTCAGCAATTGTCGTGACCTGCCATACGGATGATTATCCATCCAGTAGTCCGCTGGCCGGTATTGAGTTCCAGAAGGACATAGAGCGAAAGACTTTTACCGCGGCAGGGGGAAACTGGAAAGCGCCTGCGCAGAACCTGGTGGATTTCTTGAGCGGGAGGCTCTCCGGTGATTTAAATAAAAATTCACATAAGATGGGCGCCGCGGCTGTTAACATGAAGGAAATTTTGCCCCCATTTGTGTACGAGGCGCTGGTAACCGCGTTTACTGCATGGAAAGAGGAGCACCCGTTATTTGTTTCAGATGACGGTATAGTTTTAGGCACGGAGACAAGAACGTCCTCTCCAATACGGATTACACGCGGCGAAACATATGAATCCGTCTCTGTTAAAAACCTGTACCCCATAGGCGAAGGGTCCGGCTATACCGGCGGCATAACAAGCTCTGCCATTGATGCTATAAAGGCCGTGTTGGTCAGTCATGGAAACTAAAGCCTTACACGGTCATGGGATAAAAAGGGGCTGGGGATTAGGGACCGGGGACTGGGGACTAGGGAATTAAGACCATCGCAACGGTAATAAAAAAGAATGCTTGAATATAATTCCAGTTTCTGCCTACTATTAGAGCCGCAGATTGTTTTCATAGCGACAGCCGGTTAAAGATATACATTATAAATCTTATTCGGGAAGTGGATTGCACTATGAATAAAAGGCTTTTCTCCTGCATACTGATTGGATTTTTTGCTGCAGTAACCATTTTATACAGCGGATGCGCGCACAAGCAACGGGTCAGGGAATCCGGCTACGCCGGGGGGAAACTTTACCAGCAGTCCTATGACACGGTCTGGGATACGGTAAATAGTCTCATATTTACCGACCTGGGCAATGTTGAGAAAAAAGCTAACAAGAAAAAGGGCTACATCGAAACCGAGTGGGCGACCCGGCTGACCGGCAGGGGGACCTCGAAGTGGAGAATCATAGTTCAGATTAAAGAAAAAAAAGACGGAACGCTGGTTTTATTTAACAAGGATGAAGAGGAAACTGCCGGCAAGGGGCTCAGCAGTGAGGATACCTTTGATGTTGACAGCCTCTACCAGCAACTCGAAGACAAACTGAAATAAGGTATGCGCAGCAGTCAGCAAAGAGAAAAGAGCCTCAGTTCTACCCCCTCATACATAACAATTTTTTCAATACATAAGGAGAAATAAATATTATTTCAAAAATTAGAAATGAAAAAGGTTTTACCCTAATTGAGTTAATGATCGTTGTGGCCGTTATTGGTATTCTTGCTTCAATTGCAGTACCTAACTTTATAGCCTATCGTGATAAATCACGTATTGCCGCATGTATTGGTTCTTCTGAATCAATAATAGGCGCACTGGCAGGCTATGCTTCAAGCGAAACTAATAACCTTTTCCCGAGAACCATTGCTGACTGGACCGCCCTTCGGGGAATCACCAATGCCAATGGTGCAACGTTGAAAGAGGTTATAACTGACCAGGGTTATTCTGCAATGACCTATTCAGCTGTTTTGGATTCTCAAAACCAGTCAACCTCCTATGTCATCACATTCACCTGTAATGGTGTGCCGGCAGATCTGACCGGGTCAAAAATTGAAGTGAAGCCGTCCGGCATAGAAAGATTTACGTCATAATTAAATCTGAATCATTAATTAAAGGGTGCTATCCCCTTTTCCCATCCCCTTTTCCCCTAAAAGCGCTTATTTAAGTTTATTTTCAAGCTGCCCGTAGAGGTCATCAGCAGCACTGGAGGTCTTAACTCTTTCCTTCCAGTCATTATACGCGTTCCAGTCTTTTGACTGTTCCATAAAGAGCGGTTTATGAGGCTTCCCTTCTTCGCCCTGCCCCATATCCCTGTTAAACAGAACCAGCGTTCCGTCATTTTTCTGCTTTAACTGAGCTATAATTCTCCACCGCGCTGTCCCTTCGTCTGCAGAAGAAGTGGGGACAGCCACTTTTATCTATCCCCTTCCCCGCTGTTTGTTAAAATAAAAAGAGCCACCATCAGCGCATAGGCTGAAAGAAGCTCTTGGTTCGTTCTATTTAATTTGATGTTCCCCTCTTGCGTATTCATAAAATTAGGGGTTTGGGGTTAATAACTACAGAACACGGAGAACAGATGACAGACCAAAGAATACAGAACTCAGAAAAAAGCGGTCAGCGTTCAGCCATCAGCATTCAGTTTATTTCTTATCGCTTAAGAGTTTCTTTCAGCTATATGCTGTATCCTGATTCTGTCTTCAGGATTCATACTGCACCACGGCTGCATGGACAACATCGTCACGGAAATACCGGCTCAGTTCCTGCTCGGTGCGCAGGTCAACCTTGCGGCCCAGCAGGTCGCTCAGTTCATTTTCCATATGACAAAAGGCAAACAAACCGGGGACATGGTTATCTTCAAACTCCACAAGCAGGTCAATATCGCTGTCCTTCAGCAGTTCGCCATGCAGGGCCGATCCGAACAACGAGATTTTCCTTATGTGATTTCGCCGGCAGAAATCGTCAAACCTATCTTTAGAAATATGTTTCTCGATAAACAGCATGGTGTCACAAAAATGGGAAATAAGCTATCAGCCGTCAGTAACATCGTGACTCGGGTCTCGTGGCCCGTGAACCGAGTTAGTGACTCGTGGTTCGCTTGCCGTGAGCCGGTCGAACGGTGGCCAGTGGCTCGTAAAAAACCATTATAAACTCTGGTTACTCAGACACCATATATCCTCTTTTGTGCCCTTCCGTATCAGCCCGGTGTGCTGCGAGGTCGACTGCTATGGCATCAATCTTTTCAGTCAGTTTCTCCTCAACATTGTTAATTTTATCAGTCAGTTTCTCCTCGACACTGTTAATCTTATTAGTCAGAGTCTCCTCAACATTGTTAATTTTTTTATCCAGTCTGCCCTCAACATCATCAATTTTTTTATTTAAACTGGTATTGCCAGCATCAATTTTATTGTGCAACTCGTGCGTTTTATCATCCAGTTTATTATTAAGCGCCTTAATCTGGAAAGCTGTTAGATCATGTTTCTCGTTTGATTCTTCCCGCGCGTCACGAATCTCTTTGCGGAGAGAATCATGGCCCTCCAGAACCAGATCGAATTTGCCTCGTATATCTTCCAGGAGAATTTCCAGATGATCTTTTTCCATTTTTTATGTCTCCGGAAAAGTTAATTAAGCTTCTCATTATTACATCTAATTTAGAATTGCAAGGGATTGTTTGGGATTGTTAAAAAAAGTTAAAAGGCAACCCACCTTCGCGCAAGGCTACGGTGGGCAGGTAGGCACAAAGAAGTACTAAAGAAAAGCTATCAGCGTTCAGATATCAAGGACTTAATAATGCTTCTGTCTCTCGCAGCAGAACCGGAACGCTATCCGCAACTGCCGACCATACGGTTGCGTCATCTATTATATCGTATCCATGCACCAGAACATTGCGAAAGCCGATGATCCGGTAATAGCCGGATATGCGTTCAAGGGTCTCCGGATATTCGCGTTTAATTCTCATCATGACTTCGCCAACGGTCACGAATTTTCTCTCAACAGCTGCTTTTACCAGATCATTAGACGCGTACTGCTCAAATGAGAGTCCCCTGGTGAATTCAAGGATCTCTTTACACGCTTCGCTAATATCATACAGATATGCTTTTAGATCATGCTTCATAGAGTGCTATCCTGTCGCAATCAATTGACTGCTTCACATAGGGATTTTTCAGCGCCGTACTCTGGATAACATCTACCCTTCTGCCGAAACATTGTTCCAGCTGCTCTTTCAAATCGAAGTATCTTTCGAACAGCCGTTCATTTCCCTTGAAAGCAACAAGCACATCTATATCGCTCTTGTCAGGCAGAAAATCATCCCGTGTGGCTGACCCAACAAGCTCAAGCCGCTGCACAGACAACGATGCACAGATATGCCGGATGTGTTCTTTATAGTTTTGCAAATCAATCATGATGAATATTCTGTGTTTTAAAAGCAGGAAAAGCTGTCAGCGTTCAGCCGTCAGCCTTGCCGGGCAAGCTCAAGTTCTTCTGTCATACAGGGTTTTTCCCTCCTGCAAAACGGATGATATGAATGATACCGGTGTTCGTTTGCCCCGTTCTATTTCCTCGGATGTGTAAACCACTATGTCCATTCCAAAGGAATGCGGACGTAACACCTTATACAGTTCCCGGCTGCGTTTAAATCTCGGCAAGGTGCTTTCCGCGATGATCATATAATCCACATCACTGTGTTCGCGTGCGTCACCACGTGCATATGAACCGAATAAAATAACGCGTTCGGCATTGGCCGCAACACCGAGCCTGGTCGCAACCTGTTCTATCTCGCGAAAATTTATCATATTAAAATATTCTTTGGAGTAAATACCGCCCTACCCTATCTGTTGCTTTTTGCTTAAGACATGCAGGCGATGCAGGAGAGTTTAAAAGTAACGTAAATTACGGCAGTTATAGCAAGGATGGATAAGGAATGTAAACAGAAATGTTTACAACGGGCACAAAGGCGCCCCTCGACTGCGCTCGGGGCAGGCAGAAGAAAAGTGCTGAGTGTCCACCCTCCGCAGTACACTGCTACGGAGGCTGAGTAACGAGTGATGAGGTGACCCGCCTACGTCCTGCGTGCGGGACTACGGCGCGGCTGCAGATAGTGCTGAGTGTCCACCCTCCGCAGTAGACTGCTACGGAGGACAGGCTGAGTAACGAGTGATGAGGGAAAGCTGGTGAATGGGTGAAGAGGAGTGCAGAATGCAGATTAAAAAGGCGAGAGGCAATAGGCGTGGGATTCTATTTCTCTTGTTCAATAGAACGATACAGCTCCTTCATTTGATGTTTCAGATCAGCAAGATCATTTTTAATCGTTTCCCATACTATTGAATAGCTTACACCAAAATACTCATGAACCAGTTTATCCCGCATGCCGGTCATGGATCTCCATGCAACATGTGCAGACTTTGTCTTCATTGCATCAGGGATATTTTTAGCTGCCTCACCAATAATCTCCAGATTCCGCACTACTGCATCCCGGGTTTTTTCATCAGCTATAAACTGGTCATAGCTCATGTCATGACAGAATTTTTCTATTTTTTCTATGGAGTCAAGGATGTCCTTTATATACAACAAAATGGTCCTGTGTCCCTCAGACATAAATCACACTTCCCATAATTGAGGGTTTGATCAGAGGCTTTAAGGCATCTTCAGTGACCAGGTCAACCTTTATGCCCAGCTTTTCTGAGAGATAATCCTCAAGCTCTATAAATTTGAAAAATCCGATTGGTTTTTCAAATTGGACCAGAATATCTATATCGCTGCTTTCGCCCGCCTCTTCACGCACATATGAACCGAATATTCCGCAATCGGACACATGATACGTGCTGTTCAAGGCCGGCATCTCTTTTTTTAATATTTTCAGAATTTCTGCTCTTGTTTTCATTTTTCGTTATCACCGCTACGACTTTTAAACAATCAGTTGTTTCTCCCTTAATCACTAAAAAGGATATATCTCTGAGGGTGGGGAGAGTCAAGAACATAGTTAGGGAAGGAAGATTTCAGATTGCAGATTGAAAAGGCAGAAGGCAACAGGCGTGAGGTAAGAGGCACCCCTCGACTGCGCTCGGGGCAGGCATAAAAAGAGTGCTGAGTGTCCACCCTCCGCAGTAGACTGCTACGGAGGACGGGCTGAGTAACGAGTGATGAGGAAATTTCGGTGAATCGGTGAAGAGGAAGAAGGCAACCCACCTTCACGCAAGGCTACGGTGGGCAGGTAGGCACAGAGGCAGAAGGCACAAAGAAAAAAGGCAACGGGGTGAATCGGTGCCCCCTACCCCTCGCCTCATCGTGACATAAAGCCAATCTTTTTGAACATCAATATGAGTTCACACAAGCGATAAGCTCTTGTTCCGCCATTTTTCCAATGCCGCACCAGTAAACCGGCCAGTTCGTATTGGTAATGAGATTTAAGGAATCGTTTCCGGAATAATAGAAACCCCTGTACCGTGTCTGTTTTGCATTATTCGTGGCAAGAGTTGGATAAAGACATTCCAAAGCAGAACCCAAATGACCTCGCATTGAATACGCCGTCGAAAAAGTATAATAGCTGTTGAACTGTCCCGGCATAGCAGCGAGGTCATAGTTCAGGGAACTATAATCAATGGGTTCAAATGTATTGGAAGAAAATGTAAAGACCTTAAAGGCAGGGTTATTGCCAAAGTATGGAGTTATGCCAGGCGTTATTTCAAGAGCACCATACGATGACAAGCTTCCTTCATAGATGTTACGGAATTCATCCATATGAGTATGCCCGGCAAGCATCAGAGTTATAACGCACTGATAGTTCGAAAGTATCTGCAGAAAACGGGTCTGATAATCCGATTTCCACATCATGGTGGCTTCTGTCAGCTGACCGCTGCTGTCGATCTGGTTCGCAGTTTCACCTGTATATGCGCCTGGAGGCACATGCATCAGGAGCCACACCTTTTTGCGCTCGGCTTTGGCAGACGCGAGTTTTGAATCGAGCCAGGAGAGCTCGGCTTGCACTTCACTGTCGTTATTGCCGATGACAAGCGTGGAGAGCGCGAATGTGTTGAGTGCTATCACCATCATGTTTGTTCCGAGTGGTTCAGCGGAATAAAACCCTCCGCTCGTATAGGTATCTAAAAATTTCTGATGATCCACGGTGCCATTCAAAAAATTTATATAAAAGAGTTCAGCCGTATTGGAAAGGAAGCTGCTGTCCGGGCCATCGCCCGTGTATGAATCCGCATTCCCAAGGACGAACATGACGGGGATGTTTCCGCAATATGCCTTAACCTGCGCCACAAAAAAGGCAACCGTCTTGTCAGTAAAGGCCTTCATGGCTGCAACGTCCTCGCTCCCGTAAAGCTGAAAAAACGTTTTAGGAAAGTTATGCCCAAGGATGTCGCCGGTATACATAATGAGCGGGCTCGTTCCCAGGTTCTGCTTTATGCTTGATAGTGCCAGCACCAGCAACGGGTAGTTGGTATCTTTCGTCCATGCCGAAGGTTCTGTTATGCTTGAGCTCGCAAAAATACCCGCCCACTCGCTTACATCCGAAGAGACAAGCCTCTGAAAAAGCGTTGAGTCATAAAAAGGATTGAAATGAACATCCGAGAAAACCACCACGGTGCTGGTGTTGTTGTTCCCACAGCCGTACCCGCAGGTCAGGCAGATAGTTACCAACATAAAAAAAATGCTACAGCGGGAAATGTTTAACATGAAATCTCCTCCTTTTCATCGAATTGCATCGTTGTTCAGCTCCCTATTAGGGGGGTGCGAGGGCAGGCTGTCGGTGCTGATACCCTCGCAGGAGTGGTTATTGAGAGTCAGGTTACCGCTGCCATGGAGGCTGAAGGTCCAGATGGTGTCGTAATCGTTTTCCGGCCAGTCCTTGGAAGGCGGCACCGTCGGTGCCCCGCCAGAGGGAAAATAGCTATCAACCAAAGCCTGCGCGATTCGCGGAATATGGTTGTGTTCCCAGGAAATCAGCAGCGTCTTGTTGTTGAACCGGCCGCCGGTAAAGAAGTAGGTCACGGCGGCATCGACCGCGGCAGCATCTTCCTCATCTGTTAGACCTCCCCACTGAAACTCGCTGGCCACGTTGAAGGGGATATTGTTTTTGATCGCGTACGGGGCGACTGTCTGGGAGGTCCTGACGTAAGAGTACATGTTGCTGTCAACTTCACTCGGGATTGGCTGGGCCGGGTCTACGGCGTACACAAAGTCCGGAGTGGTGATTTTCCCGGCCAGTGCAATGGGCAGGTAGAGCGCCCGCACGCGGCCCGGGTATATCAAATTGCCATCTTCATAATATGAGGCTGGATGGGCTTCGGCGTGGCGTATGAAGTAAACCGTCTCATTTCTATTGATATTCTCCGGCACAAAAGATCCTTCTGTCGTCGCGGTCGGGATC
>Ga0209777_10005980_pt1 | contig 13840 bp, 12 predicted proteins | sample FrelakmetHBP12HB_FD_187147 | JGI IMG/M metagenome (GOLD analysis project Ga0209777, IMG submission 187147) | Freshwater lake sediment microbial communities from the University of Notre Dame, USA, for methane emissions studies -HBP12 HB (SPAdes)... | ecosystem: Environmental > Aquatic >...
TTCTGTCGCTCAAAGAAATTATCAAGGAAATGGAGCAAAAAATTGACGATGAATTCGGCCGGACTTTTGAAAAAATCAACGAAGAATTTTCCAAATATTTCCGCATCATTTTTGGCGGAGGCAACGCGAAACTGGCCATCGTGAAACGCGCGGCGCGAAGTATGAAGCCAGAAAAGATGGAAGGAGAATTGGCGGAAAATGCAGAAGAACAAAAAGAGGAAGAAGTGGCGGAAGTGGAAAAAGAAAAAGAGGAAGTAGGGATTGATATTTCGGCGACGCCTCCGGGCAAAAAAATCAGCCATCTTTCTATGCTTTCCGGAGGCGAAAGATCGCTTACTTCGCTGGCTTTGCTTTTCGCGATTATCTCTCACAACCCGCCGCCATTTTCTATTCTAGACGAAGTGGAAGCGGCGCTGGACGAAGCCAATTCCCGCCGTTTTGGAAGAATTTTGCAGGAACTTTCCAACAACACGCAGTTCGTTATTATTACCCATAACCGCGAAACGATGCGCCAAGCTTCGCTACTTTACGGCGTCACAATGGGAGAAGACGGCATTTCCAAACTTCTTTCCGTTCGCTTGGATCAAGTGGGGCAGGGAGGAAAGATATTAAAATAATTATTGACAACTTTCCAGGCTTCCTATAAGCTATATCAGTAATTAAAAATCTTATGTTGACGATAAGACTCGCGAGAGTAGGAAAAAAGAATAGAGCCCAGTTCCAGATTGTTTTGCAGGAACACGCTATAGCGCCGGGAGGACGCCATGTGGAAGTTTTGGGCAGTTATGACCCGCATTCCAAAGTGGCTGTTCTAAAGGAAGAAAAGATCAAATACTGGCTTTCCAAGGGCGCCCAAGCTTCCCCAACTGTGCACAATCTTTTAGTTTCCAAGAGTATTGTTTCCGGCAAAAAAATAGCGGTAAAGATTCCGAAGAAAAAAGTTGAGGAAGTTAAACCAGAAGCAAAAGTTGAAGAAGCGAAATCGGAGGAAAAGAAAGAAGAGGCTAAGTCAGAGGAAAAAGCTGCCAAGGAACCTAAAATCGAAGAAAAACCGGAAGAGAAGGCAGAAGTTAAGGCCGAAGAACCTAAAATAGAAGAACCTAAAAAAGAAGAAGAGAAAAAGGCCGAGTAAGGTTGACAAAAAAGCGGTTAAAATATATTATTAACACATTCCACAGACAGAGGGCAAAACTATAAGTCCTGCCGAGGAAACAAGCCAAATAGGCCTTGATTGTCTGCGGAAACGCAGATTTTTTTATGCAAACAAAGGATCAAAAAAAGAATATTGTGAAAGATTTGGCCGAGAAGATTAAAAAATCAAAAGCGGTAGTCTTTTCTGATTTTAAGGGTTTGAAAGTGAAGGACATGACCAATCTTCGCCGAGAATTGAGCAAGGAAGGAACGGATATGAAAGTCGTCAAAAAGACTTTGATGAACTTGGCGCTCAAAGATGCCGGCATAGAACTGGACACCAACAAATTCGAAGGACAGATTGCTGTGGCGGTTTCGGAAAAAGACGAAGTGATGGCGGCTAAAATAATTGCCAAATTTGCCAAGGTCAATGAGAACATAAAAATTGTTGGCGGAATTCTGGGTGATAAGGTTTTGGCGAAAGAGGAAGTGATGGCGCTGGCTAAACTCCCGACCAAAGAAGAACTTCTGGCGAAATTGGTCGGCACTCTTGAACGCCCAGTTTCTGGATTCGTTAATGTGTTGGCAGGAAATCTAAGAGGTCTGGTCCAGGTGCTCAAGGCAATTTCGGATAATAAAGCTAATTAATTTTTTTAAAGCTAAATATATGACAGAAGAAACAAAGCAAGTAGAAGTTCCGGAAAAATTCCAAAAGCTCGTTTCCGAAATTGAAAAAATGAGCGTTCTGGATTTGTCGGAATTGGTGAAAATTCTCGAAGAGAAATTCGGCGTGAGCGCAGCTGCTCCGATGATGATGGCCGGTCCTGTTGCGGGAGCTGGTGAATCGGCAGCGGTGGAAGAAAAGACCGAATTTGATGTAGAGTTGCTGGCGGCTGGTGCGGCTAAAATCAATGTCATCAAAGCAGTCCGTGAAATTACCGGACTGGGTCTCAAGGACGCCAAAGATTTAGTGGATGCGGCTCCAAAAGTAATCAAAGAAAAAGTTTCCAAAGCCGATGCGGAAACAATGAAGAAAAAACTGGAAGAAGCCGGCGCGACAGTGGCGCTAAAATAATCGTTATATTGCAGGAATTAAAAAAGTGCGGTATAATAGCCGCACTTTTTGTTTTGTATAAATTTTATGGATGAGAAGCAAGAAAAAATAAAAAAAGTTTTTGATTGGCGCGGATTTTGGGTGAGACTTTGGGAACTTTTGGCGCCATCGCACAGACAAATGATTTGGACTGTTGTTTTGATATTCTTTCTGGAGCTGATAAATCTTGCCAGTCCGTATTTTCTAAAGCTTATAATCGATAATCTTACCAGTTTCGGCATAGAAAAAATTAAAGAAGTTTTAGAGCTGGTCATTGTAATGTTTTTTGTCAATGAGGTGTCAAACGTGCTGAATTATTGGACAGATAGAAAGATTGTAACCTTTCTTGTTAACCAGGAAAACTATCTTCCTAGCCAAGCGCACCAGAAAATGATGTCCATGGACCTTCCATATCATGAAAGAGAAAACACTGGCCAAAAGATATTGAAAATTCAAAGAGGAGTTTTCCGAATTCATAATCTTGTGGAAAATCTTTTTTGGGAAGTCATACCCACTCTCATTCAAATAGTCTTTACGGCCATCATTCTTTTTGTAGTGGATTGGCGCTTTGGTTTGGTGCTGGTTTTGTTCATTCCTGTTTTCGTTGTTATGACTCTGAAGGTAAATAAGGATGTTCGGCCAATGAGAGAAGATCGGTTCAAAAAAGATGAGGTAGCTTCGGAACTAATGACGCAGTCGGTGATTAATATCAACACAGTCAAATCTTTCGTACAGGAAAAATGGGAACTTTCTAAATTTAAAAAACTGGCCGATAAAATAACGGAAATTGTAAATTTTGAGTTCAGAAAGATATCAAAATATAATTTTCTACGTACTCTGGTTATTGATATCGGCCGCGTTCTGATCTTAGGATTCGGCGTATTTTTAGTTTGGAAAAGCTACATCACTTTAGGAAGCTTAGTTTTTGTTTTCACTATTTCTGAAAAAGCTCTCTTTTCTCTCTTCAGAATAACCCGTCTTTATGACCGCATCATGGAGAGTGCTGAAGCAATCGACCGATTTTATGATCTTTTTCAGCAGGAGCCAACTGTGAAAAATCCTTCCAAGGGCTTGAAACCGGAAGTTATTCAGGGACAAATAGAATTCCAAAATGTGAGCTTTATTTACGAGGAAAGCAGGATGAAGGCGCTGAACGGCGTTAATATGAAAATAAATTCCGGCTGTGTTACGGCGCTAGTAGGGCCGTCCGGAGGAGGAAAAACTACTGTCGCTCGGATGATTTTCCGCCATTACGATCCACAGGAAGGAAAAGTTCTTTTGGACGACAAGGATCTCAAAGAATATGATATCTATTCTTTCCGCAAATTCTTTTCCATTGTTCCGCAGGAAGTAGAAATTTTCAACATGTCCGTTAAAGAGAATATCGCTTATGCCAATCCGCAGGCCAGTTTTCAACAGATTGAGGCGGCAGCGCGCATTGCCAATGCAGAAGAATTTATCAAACAGCTGAAAGAAGGCTACAACACGCTAGTGGGCGAACGAGGCATCAAACTTTCCGGTGGACAAAGACAGAGAATCGGCATTGCCCGGGCGATTTTGGCTAACCCGAGAGTTTTGATTTTTGACGAAGCGACTAGCAGTCTGGATTCTTATAGCGAAAAACTGATCCAAGAAGCCATAGATAAGATAAGAAAAGGGCGTACCGTCATTATCATCGCTCATCGCTTAAGCACAATTAAAAAAGCGGATAAGATTATTGTTTTGGAAAAGGGCCGAGTAGTAGAAGAAGGAAGTCATCTGGAATTGGCGCATGATCAGGGCGGACTCTACAAAAAACTTCTTGATTTGCAAAAAATGGGGGATGTGGATTGATTATTTTTCAAGTTGCTTTTTTTGTGCCTGTTTTATATAATTAATATGCTCTTTGACATTTATATTTTTTTAATCCTTTATTGAACTAATTAACTTTTAAAACTGCTGAAGGAGGTTTCTGCAATGACTACTGTAAAACATGGGTTGCATTCCGCTAACAAGTACCCCCTAGGGAATTTAGGAAAATTATTGGATAACTTTTGGACTCACGCCAATTTAACCGGCGATTTCGAAGTAATGGTGTCCAAATATTGCAAAGGTACTAAGCATATGAAGAAATTGTCCGTAATTGAAAACAAGATATCAAGAATAATATTAAAAGTTAAGATAAGCAATGACGCCTGTTTCCTTGTCGTTCTGACTATTCCTTCGGATTTTTCCGGGAGATCTAATGAATTTTTTGAGCTCTTAAAAAGCGCGGCAGAAGGCTATTAAAAATAATAGCACATAAGGATTAAACTAAGCGCATATAAATTAATAAGAAAGTGTCGAGGAGCGCATGGTCCAATAGGAAATTCCTATTGGACCATGCAAAAAACAAAAAACACCGCTGATGGTGTTTTATTTTTAGATCCAATATAGGGGCTCTGCTAAACAGAATGTTGAGTTCAAGAAAAGTCAAAAGAATTTATTAATTTTCCATCAACAGAGTATAATGAAACATTAACTTTTCTTCCAGAAACAGTAGTAATGGCATAAAAATGTCCTTTATAAGAATAATCGGAAAGCTTAGAATCCGGGTCATATTGAAGCGGTGCATCTGTATTGCCAATCACAAATTGGTAAATATTGCCAATCTTTTTTCTGGTAAAAATATGCTCATGACCATTGAAAACGGCTGTAACGTTATGATCGGCTAAAATTTTCCAAAATTTATCTCTCTCATTTGAATTGGCGTCTAGACAATTTCCTTCGCCATGCGTGCTGGTTTCAAAAGCCGGCCTATGGTAAAAGACAAAAGTGTGTGCTTTAGGATGAGCAGAAAGGTCCTTTTCTAGCCAATCGCGCTCTTCATTGCTTATTTCGCTTGCATGAGGCTTTTCTGAATCCAAAACTACGAAATGAGAATTTTGATAATCAAAAGAATAAACTTGTTTAAGCAAAGCAGGCGTACCATTGGAAGGTAGATTGCCAAATTCTTTTTGCCAAACATCGTCAGCCAGTGTCCCGCCTCCCCGATCATGATTGCCTACCACCTCATAAGTTTTAGGCAATAATGCGGATAAGGTATTCTTCCAATTATTATAACTTTTTTGGCAAACGTTTGTTTCAAGGCAACGAAAAATTAAATCTCCAACAGTCAAAACAAAATCAACATTCTGACTCTCGATAGAATTTACGGCTTTTTGCAAATTGCCGGTGTACGGGATATCCTCAAAGGCTTGCGTATCTCCTAAGACAGCAAAGGAAAAAGAATTCTTATTTTTTGCATTCTGAGTGTCAATTGCTTTTGCTACTGCCGGAGAATATTCCGATGTTTTTTCTGGAGCAAAAATATCATCTCGGGTGTCAGTTGCTCCCGTTACTCTTGTAATATTTTCCGGTGTTTCTTCTGCAGCAGAAGCGTCATCTTGTATGTCAGTCTCTCCTGCCACTCTGGGAATATCTTCTGATATTATTTCCGAAGTAGAGACGCTTGCAGGCTTTATTTTCAGGACTATATTCGCATCGCGCAGAGCATTATCATGAGAAACAGAAATAGTAGCGCTGCTTTTACCGGCAGTTCTAATTTTTATTTCCGCTATTAGTATTCCCGAGGCGAAACTGAAAACAGTTATAATGAAAAATAAAAAAATTCTAGCAAGATATTTTTTCATTCCTTGTGTTTTTGTGCTGTTATACTCTTTTTATTATACAATAAAAAAGAAAATTTTCCTAAGAAATTTTATTCAGTAATTTAGTTGCAATCAAAAAACACCGTTAAGGGTGTTTTATTTTTGGAGCCAGGCTTTCGGGGCGAGCCCCGAAAGCCTGGATAGATTCATGGTTGAGCTGGAACTCGACCCCTGAGTCGAGAAGATACCTCAACATCAGTTGAGAAAACCAGCCTGTTTGTAGAGAAGGCCACGTCGTTTATAATGGGGCGGTCAGGGTCAGCCAATACTGCTTGAAAAGCAGCTAATCTGAGACAGCCTATGGCGCAGCCTATTATTGGCTTGCCCATTACTGTTATATCTGTCAATTTATTTTTGCTTTTTTCATCGGGACAATCTCTGCATGGTGATTTCATGCTGCATGGCGATCCCATACTTTTTTCTCTCCTCCCCCTTAAAAGAACAAGAAACAAAACCCTTTCCCCATGGATTTTTATCCGAGATCATTATTAAGTATTAGAAGGAAAATGTCAAGGGTTAGCAAGCAATGGAAAACAGACTTCTTTGGAATCACAATCCTAATATGCAGTGCATTTTGGTTTTTCTCCCTCGCACTGCCAGCATCGATTGGTCATTTTTATCGTGTTGGCAATAATATTGTAATCAAATTCTGTTTCGGAACCGCAGCCGGCATCACCAGCACCCCCAGTCATCTTTATGATATTTCCAATTCTTTTTCCGAAGGCACTTGGTGGATCAACCCAATAAGAACCATAGGTTTTAGTTTCGTTTACTTTTTGTGCCTCCTCTAAAAAATTATTATTTATATCATAACGAAAAACATAATTTCCTCCACCCATATACTCGCCAGGAAATACCACAACAAATGCTGACCCGTCTTTTGCCAGACAACCTTCCCCGTTTATATCAAGATCAGTTATGGATAGTTTTTTATCTTTTCCATTTCCACAGATAGTCGAATTGCTGTTGCTTTTATAATTGCAATAATTTTCGCGGGTATACTTTATTTTATCTGGGTTTAAATATTTGTTTTCATTTGCAGATTTAATAACAGAGTCGACATAGTTGTCGCTGTAGTAATTGTATTTTGCAATTTGGGCGCTAAAATTATTCCACCAGGGCAGCTTTTCATATTTATCTTTCTTCCCGCATGCATCAAATTGAATTGCATTCCAGTCTACTTTTGTTAAATTTTGTTGAGTTGGTACGGCTTGCGGTGGTATCGTTTGATTTTGCGGCTGAGTTTGTACAATTGGCATAACTGGCTGCGCTACTGGTATTTGCGATTGTTTCGCAATTAACCAACCCATGACTCCCGCTGTAATTGCCACAATTGCAATAATAATTATGATTGCAGTAATATTGCCTTTCAATGGTTGCTTCATTTTTTTATTTTTAAATTTATTTTATTAATCCTTGTTTACTAAATTATTCCATTTCTGTTTTTTCTCCAAACCATTTTTTATACAGCAAATCGTATTCACCGGATTCGCGGAGTTTCAGCAGAACTCTGTTTATTTGCTCTCGCAAAGAACTCCCAGGTGGCAGTCCGATTCCATATTTTTGTTTTTCAAACAAATTGCCAACGATTTCAAATTTATCTTTATAAGTATCGCTATTTTCAACAAGATATATAAGTGCCGGAGCATCAAAGACAACAGCATCCACTTCTCCCTTGTCTAGTTTTTGGTAGGCTTCTTTTATTTCCTGGACTGGCACCACCTTTGCTCCAATTTCCCTTAATGCAGCGACACTGGTAGTTTGGTTTTTAGTGCAAACTATCTTATTGGCCAAATCTTTATAACTATTTATCTCTCTTTTGATTTTTTTCATAGTCATAAACACTGATAGCTGGGCGATTAAAAGGCCAAAAATAGCCACTCCCATAACTATTATTGCCAATGTGACTATGCGGCCCAGCCAAGTGTGGGGGACATAATCGCCAAAACTATCCGTAGACATTGAGCAAACTACCAGCCAAAAGGACTCGAAAATACCGGGGAAATACTTGGGATCAAAAGTTTTGCTATTCTTTTCTACAAACCACAATAAGTTTCCGATTATAATTATAAATCCCAGCATACCCAAGATTATAGATGCCATGGATTTATATCCTTCATGGAAGAGATACTTGATGGTATCAAAAATGCTTATCTTATTTCTGTTTTTATTGACCATGATGAGCAAGCCGGAATCAAGAGTTGGATAGGAAAAGTCTATTTTTCTTTCCCTCTCCTCATTTATGGTAATTCCTGCCAAAGCAGCATCTGCTTTCTTATCAGCTAGGAGCGGTATCAATTTCTGAAAATCGGTTTTTTCGTATTGATAATCAAGACCGATTTCTTTGGCGATTGCTTCCCATAATTCAATTTCGAAACCGTCATACTTTCCATTGGAATCAATAATTAAGGGAGAAAATTCACTTATCGCAACTTTAATTTTATCGTTCATTTTAATAAATTATTTTTATGTTTTTATTTTACCATAAAAAGTTCTCGCAGGCTAACTTATTATAAAAAATAGCCCTCTGAATAAGGGCTAACTTTATGTGTTGGGTCGGCAGGATTCGGACCTGCGCATGACGGGACCAAAACCCGTTGCCTTACCACTTGGCTACGACCCAATATTTAATTTTATAAAAATTAACTTTAGCTCATTTCTTCCTCGTCTTGTTTTAAGGAATCTTTCTCTTTGCCTAGCTTCAGATAACGTGTTTAATTCTTCCTGGTAGATGAGTTTCAAAGGTCTTCTATTTCTAGTGGATTTATTTTTTCCTTGATTATGTTCAAGCAATCTCCGTTCTAAATTATCTGTTGAGCCAACATATGTCTTTTTATCTTTTAAACTTAAAAGTAAATAAACAGTAGGTTTGCACATTTTTATTCGTTGCCTTATCCGCCTCGGCGAGAACGCCTCGGACGAGACGGGCCACTTGGCTACGACCCAGAATTATTCTTCCACTACTTTTCCGCCGAGAATTTCCAGTGCGGAGGCGAGAAGGGGATCTTGCGTGCCGCCGGCAGGAATAATATTTTCCGCTTCTTTTTTGGGCAAAATATTCTTATCTACAACTGCTTCAATAATGATTTTTGCTCCAAGAATATTACCAAGAACTTGCTCCACTGTCAATTTATTGCTTACGTCAGTTAGTTTGTCTTTGTAGAAATCATAAGGCGTGGCGATGGTGATTTTCCGGCCGGAAACTTCTTTCGGCTGGCAACTGGACAGAAGGACACTCAAAGAATGATTGTATGGCCGAATATCGGTGAGCAACTTGGCCCACTTGCTTTTTACATCGCTAACACTGATTTCTGATCCGTCATCGACTTTTTCAGGTGCACTTTCTGGTTCTGGCGCGTCATTTTCCGGAGAATCTTTTTTAATTTTAACCTCATCTTTTTTTATGAAGGATTTTTGTGTGGTAGCAGGCTTACTTATTTCTTGTGGCGCTGGAAACGTTCCCGTGGCTCTTATTACGGCGATTTCGAGCGGCAGTTGCGGCAGAACGGCCGAGCCGATTTTGTTTTGCGCTTCCAAAAGCAAAGATATGGCCAGAATGATTTTTGGTAGTTCCGCTTTTTCTGCTTGGGATAGCATTTTCTTTATTTGCTCCGAAGTTATTTCATAGGAAAAATGAGATTTCAAGGCCGGATTAATTTTAAGAAGCATGAGCTGGCGGAGATAATTCACCAAAGATTTGTTGAAAACGGCCAGATCTCGCCCATCTTCCAAAAGTGAATTTATTTTTTCAATAGCTAGCGAGCTGTCGCTTTCCAAAATAGCTTCAGCGACTTCGGCAGCGGACTTTCTGTCTGTGGCGCCAATAATTTCTTCCACCTCCTTGAGCGTGATATTCTTGTCTTCCAGCGCAATCACTTGCCCCAGCAAACTTTCTGCGTCGCGCATTCCGCCTTCTGCCGAAAGAGCGATCATTTCCAGCGCTTCTTTGTCAATCTTAATCTTTTCGTTTTTGGCAATGAGAGAAAGCTTTTCAATGATGCTGTTCATCGGCAAACGGGCAAAATCAAAGCGTTGGCAGCGGGAAATAATTGTGTCTGGAACTTTGTGGATCTCCGTGGTAGCGAGAATGAAAACAACGTGGACTGGCGGTTCTTCCAATGTTTTCAAAAGCGCATTAAAAGCGCCGGAAGAAAGCATGTGTACTTCATCAATAATATAGACCTTGAATTTCAAAGAAGTGGGCGGCATAGCAACCGTTTCCCGCAGTTCCCGGATGTTATCCACACCGGTGTTGGAAGCAGCGTCAATTTCAATGATATCCAAAATCCGGCCTTCATTGATAAACCGGCAAGATTGGCATTTTTCGCAAGTATCGGCGCCCTTTCTATCTGTGCAGTTAATTGTTTTGGCTAAAATCCGGGCGATGGAAGTTTTGCCGGTGCCGCGCGGGCCGGTGAAAAGATAAGCTTGTCCAACACGGCCATTTTTCACCGCATTGGAAAGAGTCTGGACAATATGTTTTTGCCCGATAACTTCGGAAAAATTCTTCGGCCGGTATTTTCTATATAAAGTAGCCATAGGTCTATCTTAGCATATCAAAACAAAAAGAAAACTTCCCCCAGGAGAAGTCTTCTGTTCTAATTTCAAACTTATTTCTTGAAAACGATAAATTTATATCCCAGGAAGTTCCAAGCCAGTCCAGCGATGCTGCCGCAGGCGGCGCCGATCAGCCCCCACTGGTCGGGATTTAATCCATCGAAAGGATGGATAGCCTTGAAAACATAGGAAGCTACCAGAACATTGATCACAAACCCGATAATGCTTACCAAAAAGAATTGGAGAAATTTTGCTCCATTTCCTCCTTCTTTTTCTTCTGAAGAATCTTTATGAAAAGTCCAATACTTATTCCAATAATAACTGCTGATGTTAGCGACAATAAAAGAAGTAGCTTTGAAAAGGGAATAAAAAGTGAGAGTGAAAATAAGAATGTCTTTTGATTGTATGCCGAAAAAACTTCGGAAGGCGAAAGTGATGAGAGATAAAACGCCCAAATCTACAAGTGTGTTCATGCCGCCGATGACGATAAATTTGGAAATTTGCCAAACGACAGCAATCTTCTTACTGATCCAATTGGCAATGACCAATCCAATCGGCACCGCCAATAAAAAAAACGGCACCAGAAATACCGCAAGTTGATTATATAAAGACTCTTTAGCTGCTTTGATGACAGGCAGAGCCAGCAGCCCAATTATGAGACCAGCTAAAAGACCCAGATAAAGATCTCTTCTCGTAAGAACGTTTTTATTTTCCATAAAGTATTTTAATTAAATCCGGAATCTAGGCTTCCTCTTTCTTTACTTCTGTGCCGGCGTTCAATTCTTTTTCTAATTCTTCCAAATTTGGCATCCATTCATCAACTGCCGTCTTTTCTTCCGCTGGCTCTTCTGCTGGTTTTTTCTCTGCAAATTCATCTTTTATATAATCCAATCCGAAATCGCTTTTTACTTTTCCAGAACTAACAGGTTCAAAATTGCTTTTGGCACTGTGGATGACATTCTCAATGGCGCCCCAATCCGATTCAATGTCGCGCGGAACAACCAGCGCCACTTCGTCTCCCGGCTCGGCTTTAAAATAGGTGATAGAAGCGAGGAGAACTTTGTGCGGTTTACCGTCAGCAATGACAAAATAGTTTTCGTTGGAATCCTGGTGGACAACGCCGATCAAAGTTTTTCTTTCCACTGGGCCGATTTGTTTGTAGATAAAAGATCCGTCGGAAGTGATGGTCAATTTCAGCATGTCGCCATGCACCAGTTTTGATTTGGAAGCATAATTGGCGGGAACAGGATATTGCTTGCCGTCCGTTCCCAGCATTATTTGCCCGTCAAAAGATCCTTCCACAATGCGGCTACCTTCTTCTGATTCCACGGCTTTTCTTTTGCGTCCGACTTTCTTTTTGCCTTCCAGCTGCAAAAGCATCGCTTTGGCGCCTTGCAAAGTCGTTTCCGCACTATGGATCATCTCGCGGAGAGATTGAATTTTTTCAGAATTTTTATCTTGTTCGTCAGGCATGATTTTTATATTTCTTCTTGTTTTTATTTCTTGACTAAATTATATAATCATTTCCCACAACTTGCAAGGTGTGGATAAGTCAGGCCTTATTTATCCACAGGGGAAAGCAAATTACTTTTTTCTGTGCTATACTTTATCTACAACCGAATAGAATAATTATCAAGAGAACGGCGAGAGCACTGGCTCAGCGACCCGTCGGCAACCATTTGAGGCGACTCCTCAAGGAAGGTGCTAAATCCAGCTTCGGTTCGCCAAAGCATTCTGCGGCGGCGACACCTGTAGGAAAGATAAGCGTCTTTTTTATTTTGTAAATCTTTCCAGTAGGAAGGATTTTTTTAATAACTAAATTAACTAACAAAAAATATGGACCAGACACCAAAAAACTACACAGTAGAAAGTGTGACCAGCGGACATCCGGACAAAGTTTGCGATCAGATTTCTGACGCGATTCTGGATGCGTGCCTCGCGCAAGATCCTTATTCGCGAGTGGCCGTGGAATCTTTCGGCGGACACAATGTGCTTATTATCGGAGGAGAGATAACCACGAAAGCCGAAGTGGATTTTGAGAGAATCGCCCGGGAAGTCTATAAAAAAATCGGCTATAATCATGATCTAAAAATAATCACCAATGTGGTGAAACAATCGCCGGACATTTCTCAAGGCGTGGATACGGGCGGAGCCGGCGATCAGGGAATTATGTATGGTTATGCCACTGACGAAACGGAAGAATTTTTGCCGTTGGCGGTGGTCATGGCGCATAAGCTCACGAAAGGTTTGGAAGATTTGCGAAAAAGCGGTGAAATTTATTGGCTGAAACCGGACGGCAAATCGCAAGTGACGATTGAAAATGGAAAAGTGAAAACTATTCTCATCAGCACCCAGCACGAAGACGGCGTGGGGCAGGAAGAAATAAAAAAAGAACTGACAGAAAAATTGATCCGCCCGTTGCTTTCTTCATCTGACGGAGTGGAAATTCTGGTTAATCCTACCGGCCGGTTTGTTTTGGGAGGATTTGAAGCGGACACGGGACTTACCGGACGAAAAATTATGGTGGACACTTATGGCGGATTAATTCAGCATGGCGGAGGCGCCTTCTCCGGAAAGGACGCAACCAAAGTGGATCGCTCGGCCGCCTATATGGCGAGATTTGTGGCGAAAAATTTGGTAGCCAACAAATTGGCGAAGAATTGTTTGGTGAGCGTGGCGTATGCTATCGGGCGAGCGGAACCGGTGATGATAGAAGCGGTCAATGAAAAAGGTGAAGACCTTTCAGAAATTGCGAAGAAAAATTTTGATTTTCGTCCCAAAGCGATTATGGAAAGATTGGGACTGCGCCGTCCGATATTTTCTGAGACGGCCAGCTATGGGCACTTTGGTAAAAAAGGATTGCCGTGGGAAGAGATCGTGGAAATCAGAACGTAAATTTGAAATCAGTCATTTCAAAAATCCTCTTCCATTCCGGGAGGGGATTTTTGTTTTTATGGCGCAGAAAATATTTTTCTCAAACTTGCAAGAAGCGCCGAAAATAAGCTATGATTGAGTAAATAAAATAATCAAAACAAATATGAGCACACAAAGTTGGTATCAAAGCATCATCAAACCTTCCTGGTCGCCGCCGGCCTGGCTTTTCGGCCCGGTTTGGACGATTCTCTATGTGATTATCGCCGTGACTTTCGGCTACGCCGGTTATCTTTTTTTCAAAGGCCGAATTTCTTTTCTTGTTCTCCTGCCTTTTATTCTTAATCTCATTTTCAATTTCGCTTTTTCACCGATCCAATTCGGGCTCAAAAATAATCTGCTCGCTTCGGTTGATATTCTGCTCATCCTCGGCACGCTTATTTGGGCAATGGTGGCAATATGGCTCGCCTCGGCAGCAGCCGGGCCGTATGTGAAATGGATCGCACTGGCTAATATCCCG
>Ga0209777_10005981_pt1 | contig 13839 bp, 11 predicted proteins | sample FrelakmetHBP12HB_FD_187147 | JGI IMG/M metagenome (GOLD analysis project Ga0209777, IMG submission 187147) | Freshwater lake sediment microbial communities from the University of Notre Dame, USA, for methane emissions studies -HBP12 HB (SPAdes)... | ecosystem: Environmental > Aquatic >...
GCGCCCGGTCTGCATTCGGCTGGTCCTTTCTGGTGCCGACCGCCAATCCGAATTGGGACCCGGTAAATAACAATTTCCAGGCCTGGCCGTTCCTTTACGGCACGCTGGAAACCTCATTGTTTGCCATCCTTTTTGCCCTGCCAATTGGGATCGGGATCGCCATTTTCCTGGCCGAGCTCTGCCCGTCCTGGCTGCGCACCCCGCTGACCTGGATGGTGGAGCTTTTGGCAGCCATCCCCAGCGTGGTCTACGGTCTATGGGGCATTTTTGTGTTCTTACCCAAAGTGGTCGCACCCATTGGGTTCTTCCTGGGTGATACCCTGGGCAGACTTCCGGTGGTGGGCGCTCTTTTTGCCGGGTCGATCCCTGCCAGTGGTACCTCCCGCCTGGCAGCCAGCCTAATTCTGACCATCATGATCATTCCCACCATCTCTGCAGTGACCCGGGATGTCTTCCTGGCTATACCAAATTCCCAACGTGAAGCAGCCAAGGCGCTTGGGGCAACGGAGTGGGAAACCATCTGGCAGGTGCTCATCCCTTATGGCCGGTCAGGCATCCTCGGCGCGGTCATCCTGGGTCTCGGGCGCGCTTTGGGTGAGACCATGGCCGTCACCATGGTCATCGGCAACAGTATCCAGGGTGGGGCCTCTTTACTTGAAGCCGGCTACAGCATGGCCAGTATCATTGCCAATGAATTCGCCGAGGCGGTTTCGCAACTCCATACGGATGCATTGATCGAAATTGGTCTGGTCCTTTTCATCATTACCCTTCTCTTGAATATTTTGGCCCGTTTCCTGGTCTGGCAGGTAGCCCGACAGACACCTCATGAGGTACGCTCATGAGCCACTTTTCGGAATTAATGAATCAGAATCGTGTAAAACGTGCCCGCCAGCGCAAGGTTGCCAACACCATCATGCTTTCGCTAACTGGCTTGGTGACGGCTCTGGCGCTTGTGCCACTCTTCTGGATCATCGGCTACGTGGTCATCCGGGGCGGGAAAAGCATCAATCTGGATTTTTTCATCCATCTGCCTACACCCATGGGGGTGGCTGGTGGGGGTGTCCTGTCTGCCATCGAAGGTACGCTGGTCGTAATGCTCCTGGCCGCGGTCTTTGCCATCCCGCCCGGGGTTCTGGCTGCCTTCTACGCGGCCCGTTTTCCGAACACCCCTCTGGGAGTGGCCCTGCGCTTCAGCACTGACGTCCTGTCCGGGATCCCATCCATAGTTGTCGGCTTGTTTGGCTACGCTGTCATTGTTGTGCCGATGAAACATTATTCCGGGCTGGCAGGCGGGGCAGCGCTTGCTGTGTTAATGCTACCGACCATTATTCGCACAACGGAAGAGATGCTCAAACTAGTTCCGGGCACCATGCGCGAGGCCTCACTCGGATTAGGCGCTCCTGAATGGAAAACGTCACTGAGTGTGGTTTTTCCGGCCGCAATTAACGGCATCATTACGGGATTTCTGCTGGCACTTGCCCGCGCGGCTGGCGAGACTGCGCCTCTGCTGATGACCTCCCTTGGCAATGAGCGCTTCGATATTGGACAGATCATAAGAAGCGGTGTGCAATCTCACCTATCGGTGTTCCAGATCATATGGAAAATCGTTAACCAGCCGGTCGATTCCCTCCCGCTCGCCCTGTGGAAATATGCCCAGCAGCCGTACCCGGAACGGGTAGAACTTGCCTGGGCTGTGGCGCTGGTCCTGATGCTCTTTGTCCTGATCGTCAATGTCACTGCACGGGTATGGATCCAGAATCGCACCCAACGCATGAAAGGTTAATCCCATGAAGATGGAAGTTGCCGAATCGGTTTTTCAAACAACTATGGCTGGAGGAACCCCGGCAAAGGTGGAGGTTAAGCACCTAGCCGTGTATTATGGAAAATTCCGTGCTTTAAACGAAATCGACCTAACTGTACACGAAAAGAGAATTACCGCCATCATCGGACCCTCCGGCTGTGGCAAGTCCACCCTGCTGCGCTCCTTCAACCGGATGAACGACTTGACGCCTGGCTGTCGAATGGAAGGTGAAATCCGCCTGGATGGGGAGAACATACTCTCACCTAGCATGGATGTGGTATCCGTGCGTCGGTTGGTTGGTATGGTGTTCCAGCGCCCCAACCCGTTCCCCAAGTCCATTTTCGATAATGTGGCTTATGGGCCACGCCTGTATGGTATCCGCCGCCGCTCTGACCTGGATGGTATCGTCGAGCGCAGCCTGAAATCTGCCGCTTTATGGGATGAGGTCAAAGAGAAGCTCCACCAGTCTGGTCTGTCTATTTCTGGCGGGCAGCAACAACGCCTATGCATCGCCCGGGCTCTGGCAGTCGAGCCGGAAGTCATCCTGATGGACGAACCCGCCTCCGCTCTCGACCCGATATCCACGCTGAAGATTGAGGAATTGATGCAGGAACTTAAAAAGGATTACACCATCGTCATTGTCACGCACAACATGCAGCAGGCAGCACGTGTTTCGGATTACACAGCCATGATGATGATAGACGAAGAGCGCGCCGGGCATCTTATCGAATTTGACGCCACCAACACCATTTTCACCCGTCCCAAGGACAAGCGCACCGAAGACTACGTCACGGGGCGGTTTGGATAATCGCCCTTTGGAACATTTCATAATAGTGGAATGGGCGATTCAGGAGAATCTAAAATGGGTATAATGGACAAACAACGTCGAGGTGCGACACATCCGATGCGTAAAACCTTTGAAACCGAGATCCAGCAATTAAAAGACGAGATGCTCCTGCTGGGGAGCATGGTGGAACAACAAATCCTTGGGACGGTGGATGCGCTCAAAAAACGGGATATCGAGGCCTCCCGCCGTATTAAGGAAATGGATCTGCAGGTCAATGCCAAACGGTATGCCATTGAAGAGCAGGTGATGATCGTGATCGCCACCCAGCAACCCATGGCCCACGACCTGCGCCTCCTGGCGTCCATCCTCGAGGTCAGCGGCGAACTTGAGCGCATGGGTGATTATGCCAAGGGTATTGCCACGGTCAGCATCCGCATCGGTGACCAGCCCCTGCTCAAGCCTTTGATCGACATCCCGCGCATGGCCCAGATTGGCGTCGACATGCTCCACCGTGCATTGACCGCTTTTGTTAATGAAGATGTGGAAACCGCCCGTGCCATCCCCGAGCAGGATGACGAAGTGGACGATCTCTACACCCAGGTCTATCACGAATTGATGATGTTTGTCATTCAAGACCCGAAGACCATCGAGCGCGCCAACTGGCTGTTGTGGGTGGCCCACAACCTGGAACGCGTTGCCGACCGCGTGACCAATATCTGTGAGCGGACGATCTTCACCGCCACCGGTGACATGAAAGAGATTGACTCCAAGGTTGAATAGAACCGGGTGAAATATCTCCAGATTACAAAAACCTGCCGTGCGATTTCGCGTGGCAGGTTTGATTCCGTCAGTACCCAAAATACATCACAATTACAACAACCTGTCCCCCCCATCCACTGAATCGACTCGAAAATGGCATCCCCGGCTCTGGCGGTTGTGGCGCGCCGCCTGGGCGACAATCAGCGCCACCTCAACCGCGTTGCGCAGGCCGATCAGGCCGTCGCTCAGTTTGGTCTTGCGGTAGAAGGTCTCGGTTTCATTCTGCAGGTGACGCAGTTCGCGAATGGCACGCGACAGTAAATCACCGGAGCGGATCAAGCCCACGTAGTGCCACATGATGTTCTGGATGGTCTGCATATCGCCCTGAATAAGAGCCGGGTCGGAGTCCTTCGTCAGCCCGGATTCGTCCCAGGCAGGGATGTCGTCGCGGCCAGGGATGACCGGTTTTAGGTGCGCAGACAAGCGGGCTTCGATCTCGCAGCCTGCACGTCTCCCCCAGACCAGCCCCTCCAGCAGGGAAGTTGAAGCCAGCCGGTTCGCCCCGTGCAGCCCGGTGCAGGAAACCTCGCCTATTGCGTACAGGTTTTGGATGCTGGTGCACCCCCACTCGTCCACGGCTACGCCGCCACAGAAGTAATGTGCCGCCGGTACGACCGGGATGGGTTCACGGCTGATGTCAATTCCAACCCGCTTGCATTCAGCATAAATATTGGGGAAGCGGTTTTTGATCTTGGCGGCAGGCATATGCGTGGCAATGTCAAGCATTACGTAGGAGTAACCATGGGTTTCCATCTCGGTATGGATAGCGCGCGCCACCACATCCCGCGGTGCCAGGTCTTTCCATTCAGGGGAATATTTTTCCATGAACAACTGGCCATCGGGAGTGAGAAGGGTGCCGCCCTCGCCGCGCAAGGCTTCACTGATGAGGAAGCCTTCCGCGCCTGGCACCGATAACGCTGTCGGGTGGAATTGGATGTATTCAGCGTTCAGGATACGCGCTCCCGCCCGGCTGGCCATCGCCAAGCCATCCCCGCGCGCCCCGGGTGGGTTGGTGGTGTTGCGGAAAATACGGCCAATGCCACCGGTGGCCAGGATGGTGGCCGCTGCCAGCGTGCGGTGGATGGCTTTCCCTTTGCGATCGAAAACATAGGCGCCATGGCAGGAAATGGGTTCATAGGCTGCCAGGGGGTCGCGCGAATGGTGGGGGTAGGTGATCAGGTCCACGGCGGTGGCACCGGTCAGTAATTCCACATTGGGACACTTCTGAAGCGCGGCGATCAGCCCCTGCATGATGGCTTTTCCCGTTCCGTCACCCACGTGAAGGATGCGCCGCCGTGAATGGGCACCTTCCTGTCCATATTCGATTTCGCCGCTCGTTGTGTGGTCGAAGGTGATGCCTGCCGTCCTGACCAGTACTTCCTGAAGCAGGTCTGGTCCTTCTTCAGCAAGGATGCGCGCCGCTTTGGGGAGGGACGCCCCCGCACCGGCGGCCAGTATGTCTGCTACCAGCAGGTCGGCGCTGTCGTCCGGTCCGCGGCCGATGATCCCCCCCTGGGCGTAGCGTGAGTTCGACTCATGAGGATCCGCTTCACGGGTGATGAGGATGATTCGCCGCTGCGGGTTCTGCGCCAGTTTCAGGGCTGCGGTGGCTCCGGCAATCCCGGAACCGATGATCAGTACATCGGTTGTTTTCATAAGGATCTTGTAGAAGAGGTTTCAGTTCTTGCCATAGTTATCCAATCTGGATCATTCTTTCCACGGCCCGGTAAGCCTTAACACGAATTTCTTCCGGTATTTCGATAACGTAGCGGTTGAATTTCAACGCGTCACGCGTATCTTCCATCGTGATCATATTCATATGCGGGCAGCGTACCATGCACAGGCGGAGCATGTCTTTTTCCGGGTTGGCCGCGGCGATATTATCGCCCATGGCGCATTCGGTCAGCAACAGGTAATGCGGGGCTTTTGACTCCTGTACATAGCGGATCATGGCGTTGGTTGAACCGGAGAAGTCCGCCGCGGCAGTGACTTCAGGACTGCACTCCGGGTGGGCCAGGATGAGTACATCCGGGAACTGCGAGCGCACGGTGTCTATATCTTTTACCGTAAACTTTTCGTGGACCTCGCACCGGCCGCGCCAGCCAATCAGCTGGTAGTCCAGCCGAGAATCCGGGTCAGAAGTTCCCGCAGCGACGGATGGAAAAACGATGTGTTTCCCGGTCTCGCGGGCCACATTCTTCGCCAGGTATTCATCCGGCAGGAAGATAACCGTCTCGGAATGGAGTGATTCCACCACCGCTATGGCGTTGCTGGATGTGCAGCAGATGTCCGACTCAGCTTTGACATCCGCGTAGGTGTTGACATAGGTCACCACCGGCACTCCCGGGAATTTCTTCTTGAGCGCCTGCACGTCCTCGGCAGTGATGCTGGCAGCCAGCGAACAGCCTGCTTTGGAAGAAGGCAGGAGTACAGTTTTCGTCGGGTTCAGGATCTTGGCCGTCTCAGCCATGAAGCGCACCCCGCAGAAGACAATCACGTCCTTATCCGTACGGGCAGCCTTGCGACTCAGGTCAAGCGAATCACCGGTGAAATCCGGGATGGAGTGAAACAGGGCTGGTTCCATGTAATTGTGGCCGAGAATGACCGCATTGCGCTGTTTCTTCAATTCCTCGATCTCAACCGCAATCCCGGCCTTATAGCGCAATTCCACGTCGGGGACAACGCGGCTCAGTTTGGCCTTCATTTTTTCGTACATTTCTTGGGTATTCATCTTTACCTCTACCAATACAATCTTAGGAAGGTTGTCCTGATGTTGAAGCCAACAGGATCCTGCCTTTACACGGTTGGTTGACGTAAATAATCAAACGAAACATCAAACACTTTTGCTGAATGTGTCAGCGCACCAATGGAGATATAGTCTACTCCTGTCTCGGCGATTCGGCGGACGGTTTCCAGCGAGACATTACCACTGGCTTCCAGTTTTGCCCGTCCTGCCGTCAGGCGGACGGCCTCGCTCATCATCTCCAGCGACATGTTATCGAGCAGGATGCGTTGGACCTGGATCGCCAGGGCTTCACGTACGTCCTCCAGCGTGCGGGCTTCCACCTCCATCTCCAGTCCTGTGTGGGCGGAGCGGGCGCACCTTACTGCTTCGGTGATGGATCCGGCATAGTCAATGTGGTTGTCCTTGATGAGGATCATGTCAAACAGGCCGATGCGGTGGTTTTGTCCGCCGCCGCGTTTGACTGCCAGTTTATCAGCTATGCGCAGACCGGGCGCGGTTTTACGCGTGTCGAGAATTACAGCTTGCGTCCCGGCAACCGCCTCCACGAATTGGCGCGTCAGGGTGGCAATGCCGGAGATGCGGCCCAGGAAGTTGAGTGCGGTTCGTTCAGCGGTCAGTAGACTGCGGGTCCGGCCTGAGACGAGCGCCAGAACCTGACGGTTCATCACTTCAACCCCCTCATCTGTTTGAGGGTAGAATTCCACGCCGGCATCCACCAGCAGATAGACGGCCTGCACCACATCCAGCCCGGCGATGATACCAGCCTGCTTGGCAATGATCTGGCCGTGCATGTCCGCTTCAGCGGGAATGATGCTGTTCGTGGTGGCGTCGCCGGAGCCGATATCTTCAACCAGGGCACAGCGGATGACATCCAGTATTTCGGGGGAGAGGTTGGGGTTGATATACATGGTGTATTATTATACTCACTGGTGAGAGATAATTCTATCTTCCCTCCGGTCTTTGTCAAGGACTGGTTCACGGCCTCCAGGTCCTCAAAAAATCAACCTAATCAGTCAAACACTGCAATATTTATCAGGGATGGTTTTCGACCCTCAAGAAAAGCCTGTCTTGGAGGTTATAGTCTTGCAAAAGCATCTAATTCGAGTATACTGCCGGAATATATCCAAATAAATATATTCTTTTGAGGAGAAAGGATGAACAAAAAGGTATTTATTGCTCTGGTGTTTTTGGTTATGGGTGCTCTGGCTTGTAGCACCACCACCCTGCTTCCAACCACAAAACCATCCACAGGGGGTGGAGGCGGTTCGTCTGGTACTATCCTGTACCAGGATAATTTCACAGACACCAACAGCGGCTGGCTCCATCACCAGAGTCCCAATAGCACCATGGATTATGTCTCTGGTGGCTATCACATTTATGTAACCACCACGGATTTGCTGGCGTTTGCCACTGCCGGACAGTCTTTTCAAAGCAATGTCAGCGTTGAGGTGGATGCTGCCAAGACTGCCGGCCCCGATGACAATTACATTGGTGTCATCTGCCGTTACCAGGATGAATATAATTTCTATTTCTTTGCCATCAGCAGCGATGGTTTTGCCGGCATCGCCATGTATAAGGCCAACACGATGAGCATGCTGACGGGCAGTAATTTTCAGGCCTCATCTGCGATCAATCAGGGCGCAGCTACCAATCATATTCGCGCCGATTGCATCGCCAATACGCTGACACTGTATGTGAATAGCCAGAAGGTTGACTCGATTACCGACAGCACCTTCACCGTTGGTGGTGATGCGGGTTTTTTGGCCAGAGCCAACACGGTCTCCGGCGTCGACATCCTGTTCAGCAATTTTCTGGTCAGAAAGCCATAATCCTGCCCACTTTCTGAGCCTCCTGCAAAGCCTGTAGGAGGTTTATGATTCAGGATATTCCGCCTGTCAATCCCCGCGCTTTGTTACTCTAGGGATTGTTTTTTTCGGAGTATCATAAAAGCAAGACATTTCATCGGAGGTATTATGCGCGACTACACAAATGAGATCATTGAACTCATCCGCCGCACCTCTACGGATCTGCCACCGGATGTGGAAAAACGATTAAGGGCTGCTGTCAAAATGGAAGCCCCCGGTTCAGCGGCGCGCGGCGCGCTGGAGACAATCATCAAGAACGTGGAACTATCCCGTAAGAATTCCAGCCCCATCTGCCAGGATACCGGCACCCCCATCTTTTATGTCAGGCACCCTGAAGGCTGGAGTACGCGCCAGCTCAAACAGCAGATCCGGACGGCACTGGCCGAGGCGACGAAGAAATCCTATATGCGTCCAAATGCAGTGGATTCGGTTTCTGACAAGAATAGCGGGAACAATCTGGGCGGCGATGATTTTCCTTACATCCACTTCGAGGAAGTCGAAGGTGACGAACTGACAATCGAACTGATGCTCAAGGGCGGCGGCTGCGAGAATGTCGGTGCCCAGTACTCCCTGCCCGACAACCGCCTCGGCGCAGGCCGCGATCTAGCCGGGGTCCGTAAGGTTGTCTTGGATGCAGTCCACAAGGCCCAGGGCCAGGGTTGCGCCCCGGGCATTCTGGGCATCTCCATCGGTGGTGATCGCGGTTCCGGATATGTTAAATCAAAAGAAGTACTGCTGGATGCAATAGGCACGCGCAACAAGGATCCAAAACTGGCGGAACTAGAGGGACGTCTCACCGGTGAAGCCAATCAATTGGGGATCGGCCCGATGGGCTTCGGTGGAATGACAACGGTTATTGACACCAAGATTACCGACCTGTCGCGCTTACCGGCTTCCTATTTCGTCACCATCTCCTATATGTGCTGGGCCTATCGACGGCGTAAGATAACCGTCAAGGGTGACCAGGTGAGTTACGATTAACCGGAGGACTCCATGATCTCAGTGAATATCCCCATTAGCGACAATGTCATCCGGGAACTCAAAGTTGGGGACCCGGTATTACTTAATGGTGTCATGATTACTGGTCGTGACACCGTCCACAAGTGGATGATTGAGACCTTTATCAGGAAGACCCGTGAACCTCAGACTGATGATTTACGGGTCTATGAGGCTCTCAAACCAATTCTCATGGGCGGAATCATCTACCATTGTGGACCGGTCGTCTCCGGGTTGGATACCAAACAGTACAAATTCGTGGCCGCTGGTCCGACCACCTCCATCCGCGAGGAACCCTACCAGGCTGACGTGATGAAACACTTCAGCATCAAGGGTGTGATCGGCAAGGGCGGTATGGGCTCCAAGACACTCAAGGGTTGTGAAGAAGTACCGGGCGTTTACTTCCACGCCATTGGCGGTGCGGCGACACTTATCGCCCAATCCGTCACAAAAGTCCTTGGCGTATATAAGTACGAGTTCGGCGTGCCGGAGGCCATCTGGGTCATCGAAGTCAAGGATCTCCCGGTGGTGGTGACCATGGATGCCCACGGCCAGTCCTTGCACAAGGGGGTGGAGGAGCACTCTGCCACGGTACTGGCGGAGTTGCTGGCAAAGTAAGACGGAACATCAGGAGGCAGTCGAACTGCTGCCTGATATTTTAAGGTCTCTAGCAGCTGTGTGTTTCCAATATTTCATTATTGGTCAGGAATGCCAGCGTAATATAACTGTTCGTCCCGGTCAGGCTGGGCAGGGGCGGGCGGGTGGTTCGTAGATTTATGCCAAGGAGAGGTAGCCTCCATCGTGCAGGGCCTGTAAGATCGCCAGCCGCTGGGGCGTCCTGCGGAAACCCCTAGTACGTAGAGTTTTGGAGTGTTGTTGGATGCAAGTCATGAGAATCCTTATTGCAAATTTTTACAACAAGGATTCTACGCAAGAATCTAAATAGTCGATATGGAAAAAAGAAGCATCCCAGAATTTGACTCAAATGCAAAATTCCGGGATGTTTTTGTTTGCGAGGCTTGTTATGGTTCCCACTCAAAGTTTATCAGGCTGAAAATGGTTGGCTTCCCCTGAACAAACTCGACACCTACCAACCAGACTTCCCAATCCAAACTGCCGCTACTGGAAGGTGACCTGAAAACATTGTAATAATTGATATGGGCATACAGGTTCGGCCACGGTTCGGTTGAGAAGGAGGCTGCCACACCTGGGGTATTGCAATTAAGTGTGTAGCTTGCATTAAAGACACTCAGGAGTTTGGGTAGAACCATATTGCGAAAGTCACCATTCGTCTCAAGACCACTACCAGGCGCGGCCCCCCAGTCGTGGGCATAGGTGCTGTCAAACACCCATTGCGCATCGCTTGATTTAAAGGTGACAGGGTTGCCTGAGCGATAGAGATACAAGGTCATGCCATGCATCGGGCTGACCAGGCTGGAGAGCAGTCCGCCGTCATGGGTGTAGAAGGCGTTCCCCAAGCTGGTGATCAGACTGTTGACGCGCATGTCATCACAGAAGGTGGCCTGGTTCACATACTCAGTCAGGAAATTGGAATTGACCCAAGCGGTGCCTCCATTTGGATTCGCCACCTCCACCCATAAGTCACCCTCCACACTGGCTGACGGACCGGTGCGCAGGACATTTGTCGCGTTGGCAGTAAAAGATCCGATCACTGGGCTGTCCGCTCCGGGTGCGGAGCGGATATTCAATATCTCCCCCGGATCGAGAAGGATGACGGCATATGGCCCGGAGGGTGAACCGGTATTGACTTCACTTGTCGGCGTCGGAGCAGGCACGCCTGGCGTAACACCCAGCAGGCCAAAGGTCGTGGAGGGGATGAAGAGTGTGGAGGTGGAGATGGCCGGTGTGACGGAAATCGAGGCGGACGAAGGGACGCTGATCAGTGTTGGCAATGGGGCTGGATTGTTGAGCAAGGAAATGGAACAGCTGGTTAAGGAAAGGATCACCAGGCTGGCAACCAGGGTAAACAGGATGCGTTTCATGGATTTCTCCTTTCGTCTGAGGATTACCTCCACCATGATTGTATCATGGTGGCTGGTACAGACAATCGTGCAACCTCCCTACCAGCTGGTGGGAAGGCTGGCTTGGACAACCTCAACTGATTGCTTTCCTGGCGGGCATGTTTCTGGGGAGGAAAGGCCGGTATCTTCATGGCGATACCGTATTCCTGGCATAAACAGTAAATACGAAGATGTATCGGTGTTGGCAGCATCGGTACAGATTCATGTTATAGCATAGCCCAAACCAGCCATAGGGTCCTTTGACGCGCGCAAGAGAGGGATTCGCTTGGATTTCCTGGAATATTTTTATGGTTCCAATTCGCGATCGAGGAACCAGTGACAGAGACGATTCGAATACAAAAATTCCCCTGCAGGAGCAGAGGAATGGGTTTTAACCTTCTGATTTTAGTTTGGTTAGCAGGGTCTTATAATCTTGCAGTTTGGGTGGATTCATGGCGATGATCATCTCTGTGGCCTGGATCGCACCGTTCCGATCACCTGCATTAAGCAACATATCACCCAGGGCGTCAAGTTGAGCCACGGCATCTGCGATGCGTTTTACCTTCCGGTATTCCTCCGCCAGTGTACGCCGTAGGAAAGACTGCTGCGGGTATTCCTTGACCAAGTCCTCGAGGAACGGAACAGCCTCAGCCTGCCTTCCGCTGCTTTGAAGGTTTTCCAGGTAACTTTCAAGTTCTGCCCCGGCCTGGGGAAGCTGGTTGAGGCGAATGTTCAGACTGATCAGGCTGTTACGAACTGTGGGATCGTCGGGCTCGAGGGTTCGGAGCTGTTCAAAAATACGCATGGCCTGCCGCCAGTCCAACCGCTGCATGTCAATATCGGCCATACGGCGCATGAGTTTAACACTCCAGGCACGATTGGCACTTCCCTGTTGTGCAAATTGTAAGGCGGTGGTGTAAGTCTTGCGTGTCATATCAAGGTCGGCCAGGCGGTAGTAAATGTCGGCCAGGTCAATGTACTCACCAATCGCCTCATCCACCATGCCGCGTGACGCCAGTTGGTCAATGAGACGATTTCGGACACCCAGGTCCATCGGCGCCACCTGGATAATACGCCGCAGGAGCTTGACCGCCTGGGTGGTTTCACCGCGCACATTGTAGGCTTCTGCCACCACTGTGTACTTGGCAATTGCATCCTGCGTGCGACCATCCTGCAGGAGCAGGTCACCAACCAGCGTGTGGAGCGGAAGGTAGGTCGGGGCATAAGTGAACGAATCAAAGGCTTCGTCCATTGCCGAGCGCAGGTGACCGGCGTGTGCCAGTGCCCGGACCTTGCTGATCGTTTCTATGATCTGGCTGCTCTGGGTCTGGGCTAATATTTCTGCCAGCGGCAAAGGTGGTGTTCCCTCCTCAGGCTTTGGAAGCTGCTCGCGAGCCTGGAGTACCTCAGCCCGCCAGTTCGGACGGAGCAGTAACTGCTTGATATTGTCGCACAGCCGTTCCATAACGGCATTGTCCGTTTGATGGGCGTTGGCTTCGATGAGCGGTTCATACAACTGGCGCATCTCAGCGGCCTGATCAGGCGGGATGACCATCGAATCAGCGGTTTTAAGTGCCTCCATAAACTCGATCACGGCATCTGGCAGGCGGCCCAACTGTTGCTGGATCTGGGCCAGCAGCAGGCGTGCCCCCAGCGTATAATCTTCGTGTTTAACGGCAGTCTGCAGGTGGCGCATGGCGCTTTCCAGCCGTTCAGTTTTGGAGCGCAGGTAGCCCAAATCGAAGTAAAGAGCCGGGTCTGTGTAACCGGCGTTGAGGGCTTTTTCCAACTCCTCTTCAGCCATGGCTTCCTGTTCCTTGGTCTGGGCGTCGATTGCCAAGCCCAGGTGAAGAACGACCTCGGTGTGGTCATCCTGCTTCAAGTTTAATTCCCCCGTACCGCGGACAATTGCCTGCATACCTCGTTTTGAAATTTGTGGTCTGCTCGGCTCGTCAGAAATATCGAACAGGACTGACGCCATCTGGGCAATTGCTTTTTTCAGTGCTTCAGCGACCGGATCCAGCCCGCTATCGGCATTGGCGGGAGCTTTTGATTGTTTGACCTGCGCATTGCGCAGAGGGCCGGTCCCACCTTGGGAACGCAATGGTTTGGGAAGCAGTTGCCCGCTCTTGAGCATGGTCTTCGCCTGGCGGGCTTCCGGGCTGCCCGGGTTCAGACGCAGGGCGCGCCCGATCATCTCAACGGCTTTGTCTGCTTTTCCGGAGCGTTGCAGCAGGCTGGAGACTGCCAGGTACTCGGCGGTTGCCTGTTGGATATGACCGAGGCGTTCGTGAACCATGGCCAGATACGAATGGGCCATGATATGGTCCGGATTCAGCTGGGTGACACGCTCCCAATTTTCGAGAGCCTTTTCCACTTCCTGATTCCTGATGTATAGGTCGGCGGCCTTGAAAAAATATTGAATGGCATCAGGATTGTTTCCAACCTGCTCGGAGAGTTGTCCCACCTTTTCCTGCGGTATCGGATCATCGGGCGCCACCTGGGCCGCCTTCTGGTATGTCTGAAGCGACTCTTCAAATTGCTGTAACTCAAACAGTGCCAGCCCCAGGCTGGATAGTGCCTTGGGGTGCTCCGGGAATTCTTTAAGCGCCTTTCGATAGGCATCGACGGCTTTGTCCCACTGCTGGTCCCAGGCTGCCGAATGGCCTGCGCTCATCGCTTTATTAAATAGATCTTCGCGTCCTGCCATAATTAACTCTCTGTGGTGTATTTATACCAGTGGCTGTAATTCGTCCCAGTTTGTGCCCCAGCGCGCCTCGGTGGTGAGCGGTATGCTCAAGGGG